>Ga0210044_10000040_pt1 | contig 173194 bp, 161 predicted proteins | sample CryGey13umfilter_2_FD_183959 | JGI IMG/M metagenome (GOLD analysis project Ga0210044, IMG submission 183959) | Groundwater microbial communities from aquifer in Utah, USA - Crystal Geyser 4/9/14 3 um filter (SPAdes) (version 2) | ecosystem: Environmental > Aquatic > Deep subsurface >... | reverse complement strand
AATTTTGCCAACTTTTTCAAGAAACTCCGTTTATTTGCAATTAATTATTTTAACTCATTTATTTTTTTCTTCCAAGCTGAGCTTATTCTCGGATATGGTTTAACTTTCACTTTAATTGCCCATAACGGTTTGCGTGTATGAGAAGTAGCGGATTAAAAGCACTTTACTTTCAGTTTGGCACTGATTTTTATTAAAATCTCTGACCTTTGATTTACCACTAAACACGCTATTTCTTATACACGCTGTTGTGTGTTCGGTTTTCTTCTATGTTCATCTTCTTATTATTGGATATATGTTTCAATAATATAATCCACAGGGTCTTTTTTCAAATCAATAATATCATCAGGCTGCACAGATTTAATTCCTTCTTCTTCGTTATTTGCGATATTGTAAACCGAAGAAACTTGAAATGATAATTTTGAATTTGGTAGCGTGAAATTAGCTAAAGCAAAACCATTAAAAGAGTATAAATTGCCTGTTGGCTGTCCAACTATCTTTCCCATATTATAAAACTTGAACATTTCTGCAAAAATTGACCCTGCTGAAAAAGTATTATGGTCTGTTATCAAATAAACATTACCAAGGTATCTATCTTCCTCGGATAAAGGTCTTTTCATTTCATAATTGACTGTTACCAATTCGTTTTGTTCAGCTCCATAAAAAATGCTCGAATATTCATTAACCAAATAAATTGGCTTGAACCATCGAATACCTTTAGGAATAAATCTTCTGTCAAACGCTTGTTTAAAATCTGGTGTTATTTTCCAGTAAGCTCTTGAAAGTTTTCTATAAGGTTCTTTGGCAAAATATTTTGCTAAATGCTCGCCATAGCTATCAGCTCCTCCGCTATGTCCTCTGAAATCTAATATTAAATGGGATGAGTTTTTTTCCGCCAATGTTTCAAAAGTCTTCTCATAAAAGTTTTTAATTTCTCCTTCATCACCGTTGAAGTCGGTAATTTTCAAAAGTCCAACATTATTTTTCAATAATGTAAAATTGTAAGATTCCGTTTTAATTTTAGAGGGATTTTGGCGATTTCCCCATTTTACACCATTAATAATGATTGAATCTGATTGAGCCGATTCATTACTTCTATAATGAATTTTATATTCAGAATCCCAATCATATGTTTTCCATAAATAAAATCCAAAATCATCTGAAATTTCAAGTAGTTTAAGAAACCGGGTTTCTTTGGTAGCATGTTTTAGTAAACTTTCAATTATTTCTTTATTGGTCTTTCCATTTATTTTTAAAATTTCAGTTCCTTCGGGTAATATCTGTTCAATATTTTCGCTTTTGGAAACAATTAATTTTTCATTCTGAATTTTTGCCGATAAAGGGAAAAACAATCTTTCTTTTTTTACATAATCTGTTAAAACGTAGCTATCGTCTAAATTGGAATGAGCATCATTATAGTTTATAATGATTTGGTCAAGAAGTCTCCAAAAATTTAAGACCTTTAAACTATCTGGAAGTTGTACTTTTATGGATTTTACTTTGGAAGTAAATCCTGCTTTATTGATAAATCTATAAGGATTTGGATGTATTATTTCAAAAGTCTTGGTTAAGCTGTCAATATCATTTGTCATTTCCTTTTTTGTCAAATAACTATTAATATCAACAAACTTTATTGATTCATCTATGGGTGGGTCGGATAGTGTGACCAAATATCCAATTACAACTATAAAAGCTAAAATAAAAAGCCAAATGATTTTCTTTTTCATTTTTCTAAAATAATTGATTCGTTTTGCTTCATACTTTTGATGATTTTATTTTTCCTCTTTTTTGATAAAACTTTTACCCAATATGTAATAATAATATCATAGCCTCCTGATATCATCTGTTCATTTTCGTTCAGTTCTATTATCCAAGTCGCAATTTTTTCGCCGTTTTCATCCCACTCTTTTATCTGATTAAAGTAGTCCGATTTTGTTCCAAGTTTATTACCATTAGTACCGGTTATAAAAATAGCTTTACTCTTAGTATAATCATGATTTTTTAATTGTTTACCGTCAAGATAATGAGTTAAAAAAATCGATTCTTTTAAAGTGAATATTGGATTATCATCCATACCACATTCAGCTAGATTTTGACTTCTCAAATTGACAGAAACTAATATTAATCCTAAAATTATAAGTGATTTCATATGTTTACTTTGTATAGATTTTAATAGAATTGCTTAGTTGGGGACAAAATATTTGATTATTGTTTCAAAAAGCAATAGCTATTCTATATTATTAGATTTTTTATATCGCTTTAACATCTGCTCCATCATTAATTCTAAAGGTATTTCACTATCACATGCATGTCCTTCGCCACAAATGAAATTAATTTCAGCATCAGACTTAGGGTTAGAAGTAGATTTCATAAATCTGTCAAATAATAGCATTGCATTGTTTAAATAGTAACTATCCGCAGTTCCCATCCAAATGTGTAGTTTTCCGTCTAATTTTGAACCAACATTTTTCCAATTATTATGTAGATATAGTCTTAAATCATACTTTTTCCAAGCCTCCGCAACATTGCTATCAATTTTTCCAGTTTCAGGGTCAAATATCATTTTAGGCATTCCTGTAAGGGAATCCTTAGGACTGAAAACTGCATTCCAACTTCCCCATTGACCACCACTTCTATGGTATGAGTTATTAGCTCCTAAAATATTTTCAGCCCAAACCTCTGTTTTTAACGTATATCTGGGTTCGCCATTAATATCTCGCATGGCGGGTCTTTCTATGCCATGCCTGTTTATAAAAGCATTTTTGTCTTCATAAATATTAATCAGTTCCATTTGTCTAAAGTCAACTGGGTCAGCACAAGTTGACCAAACGCCATTAAAGAAATCTGGATAAAAAATTTGTAAAGCCAAAGATGACCAGCCACCTGTTGATGTTCCTGTTAAAAATCTTGAGGTAGCGTCTCCAATGCAACGATATTTTGACTCTATATAGGGAATTACTTCTGTAACTAATGCGTCACCATAAGGACCATTATTGGCAGAGTTCACTTGATAAGAGTCGCCAAAAGGTGCCTTTGAATCCAATAGAATGACTATCATTTCTGGTGTATTTGAATCCATTAATACTTTCTCACTTATTATTTTGTTGTAGTATCGCTCGCCAAATCCTCCTACCATAACCAGTATTGGATATTTTTTTTCAGGATTTAAATAGTAGGATTTGGGTAATGCTACCTGAAATTTATAATTCATTGGCATCTGCCAGAAATTGCTAAGCAAACTGCTTGTTATGGATTCATATTTAAAGTGCTTTCTGTCAACAGGTTGTAATATATTTTCTAAAATTTTATCTAAATGCAATTGAAATTCTTGTACTTCATTTGATGATTTAATATTGATTAATACTGGGCTTCCATAAATAGTCTCTGCTTCTCCTGTACTCTTAGACGAATCAAAATTTTTAAAAAGAGCATAAACATACCAATCTCCTTTTTGAAGTTCAGCGATATTTTTTTTTGGAAACCCATAAAGATTTTTTCCTTCTACTATCAGTGAACTATCAGCTTTCCAATTAGACACGTCTATGCCAAATACGGGATTCATTTTTAAGTCAGGATACGGTATACCACTAAAAATAGATGTTGGCTTTTCCTTTTGGAAGATGATAAATAGTCTACCGCTTTCTAAATCTGATATCTGAGTATGATTGTTTTTCAGAATTTTAAACTCAATATTTAGGTCTTGGGCAAATAGTTTTGTCTCCAACAATAATATCAAGATGATAAGTATTTTTTTCATTTTGTTTCGTTTTCAAACTGACACACAACTAGTTTATAGGCGCAGGTTTATGTAACTTTTTTGATGTTTTTAAAGACCCATTTGCTTTTGCTAAAATAACAATTTATTTTAAAAAAATCCATTTATTCTAGCTTTTTTTGTCGTTCGTTGGCAACCATTCTGTCCAAAGGACTCTGTATTTTGTTCACAGCACTTTTTCCTAAATGAGTATAAATCATCGTTGTTTTAATGCTTGCATGCCCTAAAAACGATTGTATATAACGAATATCTGTGCCATTTTCTAACAAATGCGTAGCAAAACTATGGCGCAAAGTATGTATGGTAGCTTTTTTTTCCAAACCTGTTTTTTTCAATGCCATTCGCAAAACTTCTTGGGCACTTCGTGCACTGTAAGGCTCACCAGCAAACTGACCTTCAAACACATAATGCTTTCCATTAGTCATTTTCCGATACATTTTTAAGGTTTCAATAATTGATAAAGGCAACATCACCATTCTGTCCTTTTTCCCTTTTGCGTTTTTCAGGTGAATCTTAAACTCTTCAAACAAAATATCTCTCCATTGCAATGTTACAATTTCACTTACACGCAATCCAGCACCATAACCAATCAATAACAATAATTTATGTTTCGGATTATCAACTACCTGAAAAATAGTCAAACATTCATCCATCGTTAAAACGGCAGGCAATTTTTTCTCTTTTTTAGGTCTTGGCAATTTAAAATCGTACGTTTTCAAACCCAAAACTTGATGATAATAAAACTGAATAGCATTCACCATTGTATGTCCTTTAGAAGCTGATAATCCTTGCTGCATTAAGCTACCTAAAAATCGAATGATTTCTGAATTCGAAATTTCTTCTGGTCTTTTTTTATCAAAATAGCGCAAATATTCTAAAAAACAGCTGCCATAATTATCAAGAGTAGAGGCACTATAATTCATAGCCAACAATGTATTTAACATGCGTTCCATAAATGGTTTTTCATGAAGTTGCAATTTCGAAAAAAGCGTGTCTTTTGCCTTGGTTAATTGTTGTTGTTTTTGATTCGGTAAGTTTTTTTTGTTGAGATAGGGCAGTGGCAAATCAGATACAATCAATACTTTTAAAGCTTCAAATTGCAATTGAATACTCTCATAAACAATAGGTGCAGCAGGTACTAAATAACAGTTTTTCGTTTTACTATATCTAGAAAACTGCATTCTTTTAACAACTTCGTGCAAGGCATGTATGCTCGGCACGTAAACTTCCATCCAAGTTGTATCCTCAAAATGAGGTTTAATCAAAACCTTTTTACCTTTAAAAGAAGCATCTTTTGTAACATAATCCGTTCCAAAAAAGGGAGATTTCTGCAACAATGCTTCCACCGTTTTTTTGGTGGAAGGATGCCTGTACACCATAAAACAACGGTAGTTTTTATTCCAAAAAACACCTTTAACTGTCAATAGTTTTTTACTGATTTCTTGATGATAATGCATCTTAAAAACCCAGTATTTGCCAATATTATCCATCAATTGCAACTTCACTTTTTCGTCAAAAGGAATTTCCTTTTTATGTTCAGGGTTGCCCACTTGTGGTGTGCCTAACTGAAATTCGCTTTTCGCTATGGGTGATAGGTCACGATTTGCATCGGTCACCGTTTGAACGTGTTGTTTTGTTGAGGATACCGTTTTTTTTAATCCGTCTTTATCTATAAAAGTAATAGTATCAAAATGACTTTTTATAAAATCATAATTCGATTTAGAATAATCCACATACCAGCAACGATGTGTTTTACTGTATTTTGCATCAATAGTTTTTAAAATTGCAGTTATCTTATCATTAAATGAATAATAAACTGCAATTCTAAACTCATTTCGATGAACTATTTTTTGTAATGTAATACCACTTTCCAAAATAAACAATCTTTTTCTTTTTCAATTTTAAACCAAATATACTGTTTTCAATAAATAAATCAAAAAAAATCAGAGATTAAAAGCATTGCTATTGCATACTTGCTACTCCTTCCCAAGGCAACTGCCATCACGCACCGAGGCAACTGCTAGCGAGTACCGTGTCAAGTACCCAATAGTTGTACAATTTATCTAAACTAATTATACAATTAATAGGTAGTTGCCCACGTGCCCAACTGCCACTGTGCACTGAGGCGCTAGCAACTGCCTGCTATGGAAATAACTTTCCAAAATTAACATACTGATTATATTTGCTTTATGTTTTTAAAAGACTTTTATATGATACAATCAATTGAGTGCAATTGATGTTAAAATTAATTTACCACGAATTCTTATTAACTATAAATCCATTAGAAACATTTACTGTAAATGGAGTTAAAGTAGGATGAAATTTTATATAAATTGAAATGGTAAGATGATGAAATCAATCTCTTAACGGAAAAGAATTCGTAAAATTACGATGTGCTTTATTGATTTTTTAAATAAGTAGGATACTAGTAAATACTGTATAATTCAATGTCTATCTACAAAGGTTTTATAACCATTTGAAGGTTTATAAATGAACAACTTGTATCAAAAAAATATTTACTTAAAAGGATTGCTCCATTTCACGTTGGTACCCACACTAGTATCTGTCAATGTTTTTAAAAATGCCACCAAAGCTGCTTATTCAGTATCCGTAAAATTTAGTCGAACAGGATTTCCATTATCCCAAAAAAAAGCGCCCACGTTGATAAAAGTGAGTATTGATCAAGGTCATGAACTGACGCCCTGTAAAAAGCCTTTAAAAACCAATACTCAACACTTCATCATCCGAAAAACCTTTGTCTTGCTTGTGAAGATTTAAGAATGAATTTTTTATAAAAAAAGAAATCCGCAAAACAGTTACCTGCTTTACGGATTGGATATTTATTTTAGTAAATAAGGTTTATTTCACTACCCAACTACCATTTTCTATCAAAGGAATGGCTTGTTTGAATTTCACTTCTTTTTCTTCGCCAGTCATCACATTTTTGATCGTTACTTTTTCGTTTCTACCGATTTTTGGTTGCTCTCTCACAATCGTTTCAACAGGTGCTTGTTGTTGTTTTCTTGAGTTGGCAATGGCTTGTTCGGTACTGTTTTGAACATCGGCTTTGCTGGTGCTCAAACGCTCTCTTTTTGTTTGGCGAGCTTCCGAAATTTGGTTGACACTTTGATTGGGCAATTCGCCTTTAAATAAGAACGACAATACTTCTTTATTGATTTCATCAACCGTCAATTTAAACAATTCAAAAGCTTCGAATTTATAGATTAACAACGGGTCTTTTTGCTCATACGACGCATTTTGAACGGACTGTTTCAAATCGTCCATTTTGCGCAAATGCTCTTTCCAGTTTTCATCAATAATGGCTAACGTGATGTTTTTTTCAAAATCGGTAATCAAGCTTTTTCCTTGCGTTTCATAAGCTTCTTTTAAGTTGGTGACTACTTGCAATGCTTTGATACCATCTGTAAAAGGCACCACAATGCGTTCATAACGATCGCCTTCGTTTTCATACACCCCTTTGATGACAGGATATGCCAACACCGCATTTTTTTCAATTTTTGATTTGTAATGTGCTGTTACAATGTCATACAGCGTGTCAGTAATTTCTTTTTCTGATAGTTTTTCAAAATCAGCTTGCGAAATAGGAGAGGTCATGGATGAAAAACGAATCAATTCAAACTCAAAATTCTGAAAGTCTTTAACCGCTTTGTTTTTTGCAACAATCGATTCACAAGTATCATAAATCATATTGGCGATGTCAACTTGCAAACGTTTTCCGTCTAAAGCATTGCGTCTTCTTTTGTACACAAATTCACGTTGTGCATTCATGATATCATCATACTCTAACAAACGCTTACGAATGCCAAAGTTGTTTTCTTCTACTTTTTTCTGAGCACGTTCTATAGATTTGGTAATCATAGAATGTTGAATTACTTCGCCTTCTTTCAAGCCCATTCTGTCCATCATTTTGGCAATTCTGTCAGACCCAAACAAACGCATCAAGTTGTCGTCCAAAGCCACATAAAATTGTGATGAACCCACATCTCCTTGACGTCCAGCACGACCTCTGAGCTGTCTATCAACACGTCTTGAGTCATGACGTTCTGTACCAATAATAGCCAAACCACCCGCTTTTTTCACGTCTACTGTCAGTTTGATATCTGTTCCACGTCCTGCCATGTTGGTTGCAATGGTTACCACGCCTGGTTTTCCTGCTTCAGCAACAATATCTGCTTCACGTTTGTGCAATTTGGCATTCAAAATATTGTGCGGAATTTTGCGCATTTGCAACATTCTTCCTAACAATTCTGAGATTTCAACAGAAGTAGTTCCCACCAAAACCGGTCTTTTTTCAGATACCAGTTTCACGATATCATCAATAACCGCATTGTATTTTTCACGAGACGTTTTGTAGACCAAATCTTCTTTATCTTCTCTAGTTACAGGTTTGTTTGTCGGAATTTCAACAACATCCAACTTATAAATTTCCCAAAATTCGCCAGCTTCAGTCACTGCAGTTCCTGTCATACCAGCCAATTTTCGATACATTCTAAAGTAATTTTGTAACGTAACAGTAGCAAAAGTTTGAGTAGCATCTTCGATTTTTACATTTTCTTTGGCTTCAATCGCTTGATGCAAACCGTCTGAATAACGACGACCATCCATGATACGACCTGTTTGCTCATCAACAATCATCACTTTGTTATCCATCACTACATATTCCACGTCTTTTTCAAACACGGTGTAGGCTTTTAACAATTGATTCATGGTGTGAATACGCTCGCTTTTGATGCTAAAATCGCGGTATAATTCCTCTTTTTGAGACGCTTTTTCTTCAGGAGTTCCTTTTGATTGGTCAATTTCGCCCACTTTTACACCAATATCTGGCAACACAAAGAAGTTGTCATTTTTCGTAATTTCGGATAAATGCGCAATTCCTTTATCGGTCAAATCAATTTGATTGTTCTTTTCTTCCACCACAAACCACAAATCTTCGTCCACTTCTGGCATCAATTTGTTGTTGTCTTGCATGTAATGATTTTCGGTTTTTTGCAACAATTGTTTCACACCTTCTTGCGATAAAAACTTAATCAAGGCTTTGTTTTTGGGCAAACCTCTATAAACTCTCAATAATAAAAATCCGCCTTCTTTGTCTTTTCCTTCCGAAATTAATTTTTTAGATTCTGCCAAAACACCTACTAAATGTTTGCGTTGCAATTCCACCAAATCAGCCACTAAAGGTTTTAATTCGTTAAACTCATGTCTATCACCTTGAGGCACAGGACCAGAAATGATTAATGGCGTTCTTGCATCATCAATCAACACAGAATCTACCTCATCAATAATGGCATAATTGGGCGCTCTTTGCACCAAATCATCTTTAGAGCTAGCCATGTTATCACGCAAATAATCAAAACCAAACTCGTTGTTGGTTCCGTAAGTAATATCAGCATGATACGCTTTTCTTCGTGCATCTGAATTTGGTTGATGATAATCAATACAATCAGTAGAAAGTCCGTGAAACTCAAAAATAGGTCCCATCCAAGCGCTATCACGTTTTGCCAAATAATCGTTTACAGTCACCACGTGAACGCCTTTTCCAGAAAGCGCATTGAGATAGACAGGCAAGGTAGAAACCAAGGTTTTTCCTTCACCTGTCATCATTTCGGCAATTTTTCCTTGATGCAACACAGACCCACCAATCAATTGCACATCATAATGCACCATGTCCCAAGTTACTGGTTTCCCAGCAGCATCCCAAGAATTAGCCCAATATGCTTTGTCATTTTCAAGGGTGATGTGTTTTCTAATGGCAGACAATTCTCTATCAAAAGGTGTCGCAGTTACTTCAATTTCTTCGTTATTTACAAAACGAATCGCAGTTTCTTTAATTACTGCAAACGCTTCAGGCATGATTTCCAATAAAACCTCTTCAGAAATTTTGTAAGAAGTGTCTTTTAAAGCATCGATTTCAATATAAATTTCTTCTTGTCGATCAATAGATGCGCTTTTGGCTTCTTCTTCTAAAGCAATAATTTTATCTTCGAATTCTTTGTTTGCTGTGTTTAATTTCTCCTTAAATTCTTGAGTTTTTGCTCTTAATGCATCGTTTGAAAGATTGGATATTTCGGATTCAAATTTTTTAACGGCGTTTATGATGGGTTGTAAACTTTTTAAATCTTTTTGTTGTTTGTCACCGACAAAAAGTTTTATTACTGAGTTTAGAATATTCATTGTGTGTGTTTTAGTTCAATTAAAAAGAATTGAAATTTTATAGTTATATATCAAGATAAAAATATCTTGAAAAAAAAGTTTTTCTAGTGTGTCATGAAACAAAAAAAAAGCCTCTTGAGAGACTTTGTTTTATATTTTAATATTCATCCTCGTTCCAAAGATAGTCCTCTTCAGAAGGATAATCAGGCCAAATCTCAATGATAGAATCGTAAGGTTCTTCTTCATCTTCAATATCCTGTAAGTTTTCTACAACCTCAAGAGGCGCACCAGTTCTAATTGCATAGTCAATCAATTCATCTTTGGTTGCTGGCCAAGGGGCATCTGCTAAATACGATGCTAATTCTAATGTCCAATACATTTCTTATTGTTTAATTTTTTACAAAAATAATTTTTTTACTCAATTAGGCAAGTCTTTTTAAGAAATATAATTATTAAAAAAAACCTTGCTAAATTTTCTTTGGAATCCATTTGATTTCCGGCACTAAAAAGTCTTTTGACAACTTTCGTGCCAATACAAAAAGGTAGTCAGACAGTCTATTTAAATATTTTAAAATAACGCCATTTAGCTGTTCTTCTTCGTTCAGAGCCACAGATAAGCGTTCTGCACGTCTGCAAACGCATCTTGCAACGTGACAGAATGACACAGCAACGTGACCACCAGGCAAAATAAAATGTGTCATTTGAGACAATTCAGCATCCATTTTATCAATTTCATTTTCCAAAAAAAGAATGGATTCTTCATCGATTTTTGGGATATTCAGTCGATCATTGCCATTTGCTAGCGTTTCTTTTTCGGGAGGTGTAGCTAACATAGCACCCAAAGTGAACAAATCATGCTGAATTTTCAATAAAGATTGTTTGATTTCTTCACTGATTTCTTGGTCTTTGATCAAACCAATATAGGAATTGAGTTCATCAACAGTGCCATAACTTTCAATACGTAAATTGTTTTTCTGAACTCTTGTGCCTCCAAAAAGTGCTGTTGTCCCTTCATCACCAGTTTTCGTGTATATTTTCATTTGATTTTATTGAAAATTAAAAGCGGTAAAGTTACAAAGATTGAATACTAAAAAACTGTTAAACTCGAATTTTAAAATGTTCTTTAACTTGCTCTTTTCTGAAGAAAATCAATCCGAAATAATACAAATCAATCGTTACGGTGGCTTGCTTGTTTTTACAAATTAATTTCCATTTTTGATATGCTTTCGGATGTTTATAAATGCCATGAAAAACCAAAAATGATTTTGAAGAATTTAGCATTATTTTATCAAAGATAAAATTTTCTATAATATTGATAAATAATAATTTATAATTGTTATCTAAACCATTTTCTAACTCTGTGTAATTTGTAAAAATTTGTTCAACTTTGAAATAATAACAGATTTTTGAAAGGATTTTTTCTTCTTTTTTAGATAGATTTTGTGTTGATAAAAAATCATTTTTGATTGCTATTTTTTTTGATTTTTGATACAATCCTTTGGTAACAAAATCAAATACAAATGGCGAATGTACCCCATGTTGGTTGGTGGAAGTTACTAAAAATTGGATTCGTGAAGCGAGTTTGAAAATCAATCTTATATTTTTTTTTTTGAATAAAAACCATAAGGTTTTTTAAACCTTACAAGATTTTAATTACAAAAATAGTGTCTATTTTATTAAAAAAAAAATTAGTATTTTCGTTATTATAACATAAACATTTCTAATCATGATTCCAGAAAACGAATATGCACCTTACTATAAAAACTACATTCAACAAATTGAAAAAAACGGAAAATCGATTGTAGAAAATCTAATGATTGCCCAAGAAAATTTTCAGCAATCCTTGCAAAATATTTCAGAAGAAAAACAACATTTTGCGTATGCTTCTGAAAAATGGAACATGAAAGAAGTGGTGCAACACATCATTGATACTGAGCGAGTTTTTTGTTATAGAGCATTGTGTTTTGCAAGAAATGATAAGACTTCTTTACCTGGTTTTGACCAAGATTTATTTGTAGCAAATGTGAATGCAAATACAATAAACTGGGCGGATTTATTAACAGAAATGGCGATTGTAAGACAAGGAACTATTTTGCTTTTCAAAAGTTTTTCAGAAGAATCATTAAAAAGAATAGGGGTAGGCTCAGAAAAAAACATGTCAGTAAGAGCAATTGGATTTTTGTGTTCAGGACATCAAATACATCATTTAAATATTTTGAAAGAGCGATATTTTTAGATTAAAAAATTAAAATTCTAGGTTTTCAATTTTAATATTTGTTAGTAAATTTAAAAAGGAAATTAACTTACAAAAAAAATACCTTAGTTGAACTAAAATTGGCTGTATGTTTACTGTGATTTGAAAAAAAAAAGTAAAATAAAATCATTTTAAATATTCATCAAATGTTCCGTCAGAATAAAAAACGACAATTCGTTGAATTTTTTTTCCTAAAACTTCATTACTTGGAAATAAAGTTGGCGTAGAAGTAGAGGAGGAGCTCTCTACTTTTTGAGGAAATGAACCTTTTCCATTGATCAACCAATACAAATCAACTTCCTTAAAAATAGAAGTTATTTTTAAAATAAAATCCAAACTAGGTTTGTTTCTTCCAGATAATAAATGGGAGATGCTAGAACGCTGAACACCTATTTTATCGGCAAAAACAGCCGCAGATAAATCATAATAATCCATTATTTTTTTGAGTCGATTTGTAAACTCGTCAGTGTTTAGCATTGTAAATAGGTTATCTATTACAAATGTAAATCAAATAAATCAAACCACAAAATAGTAACTTAAAGAAAGTTTTTTGCTAGGTATTTAATATCAATAATAACTTTATATAAATTATACAAAATACTGATATACTGTTATTTATTTAAAATAAAATTATTTCATAATATAATCTTATATGCTATTTTTAAAATTTACAATTCTAAATTTTTGTTGTTTACAAAAGTTACAACTGTAATCTGAAATGACGTTTACAATTGTAACATTTTATTAATTTACAATTGTAAAATTTTAATTGTTTACTGATGTAAATTCAATTATTTTTGCTGAAACTAATAATTTCAACAATGAGCATTTTATCACCAACTTCAATAAAAACAATTTTCGAACAACATAAAGAACCAACTCTTTTTGGAAAGTGGATTGCATTTAAAGATATTCAACCGCTTTTTGAAAAGCACAAAAACAGTTTTGAAATTCGTCAGATGGGTTTTTCTGAATTGCAAAAGCCAATCATGCAATTGAAAATTGGAACTGGGGTAAAAAAAATTTTGTTGTGGTCACAAATGCATGGAAATGAAAGTACAGGCACTAAGGCACTTTTCGATTTGTTCAATTTTTTTTCAAATAACAACGAGCCAATTTTGAAAGATATCCTAGTTAATTGCACATTATTATTCATCCCAATGCTGAATCCTGATGGAGCTGAAGTTTATACAAGAGTAAACGCAAACAACATTGATTTGAATAGAGATGCGGTTGATAGAGTTGCCGTTGAAAGCAATTTATTACGAGCAATTTTAGAGGATTTCAAACCGCAATTTTGCTTTAATCTTCATGATCAACGAACTATTTTTGGGGTTGAGGGTACAAAAAATCCTGCAACAATCTCTTTTTTAGCACCATCTGAAGAAATTACGAGAGCGATTACAAAAGGAAGAATTCAAACTATGAATGTGATTGTCGCAATGAATGATTTGTTGCAACAAATCATTCCAAATTTCGTGGGAAGATACACTGATGAATTTTATCCTACAGCAACAGGAGATAATTTTCAAAAATTGGGTTACAATACCATTTTGATTGAATCTGGTCATTTTCCAAATGATTATAACCGGGAATTTTCAAGAGAATTTACGTTTTACGCCCTTTTACAGGGACTATTTCATATTGCAAAAAATGACAAATTTGATACTTACGAATCATATTTTGGCATTCCAAATAATGAAAAAATATTCTTTGACGTAATTCACAGGGAAAAGAATAAAAAAGATGTTGCATACCAATATATTGATAAAATTATTGACAATCAATTGGTTTCTCAATTAGAAAAAGTGAAAGGAGAATACCTAAAAACCAAGTTTGGACTTAACGAAATCGTTTTCGAAATCAAAATAAATTAAACTTTTCTCATATTTCATTGTTTTATATTAAATTTAATTTATAAATTTGCGATATAAATTGAATAATACCTAAAAATGAAAAAATTTGTTTTAGATGAAATAGATCATCAAATTCTAGATATCTTAATTGAAAATGCTAGAACACCTTTTACTGATATAGCAAAACAACTTTTGGTATCTGCGGGAACAATTCATGTTCGAGTTAAAAAAATGGAAGATGAAGGGATTATTCAAGGTTCAACACTCACGTTGAATTATGAGAAAATGGGGTATTCGTTTATTGCTCATGTTGGCGTTTTTTTAGAAAAAACTTCGATGACACAGGCTGTAATAGAAAATTTAAAGAAAATCCCAAATGTAACAGTAGCTTATGTAACCGCTGGGAAATATAATATTTTTTGTAAAGTGAGAGCAAAAGGTACCAATGATGCCAAAGATGTAATTTATAGAATTGATGATATTCCTGGTGTAAACAGAACCGAAACTATGATTGCTTTGGAAGAAAGTTTGAATGACAAAAAACGTATGATGCATGCAATTTTTAAAGAAATGTAATATTTCTTAATTGAAATAATAAACAACCTTATCATTAAAATTGATAAGGTTTTTTTATGCAATAATAGTCTTTATGAGTAGTTTTGTTTTCTATTGAATCGTTACTTTATGAATCCAAAAATTGAATATGCTGTAAATTCTTCCCTAAACAATGAAACCTTATTGCATTTATATAAATTACTTTTAAAACCTCGTTTGATCGAAGAAAAGATGCTGATTTTGCTAAGACAAGGCAAAATTTCAAAATGGTTTTCAGGAATTGGACAAGAGGCAATTGCTGTAGGTGTAACTGCATCACTTGAAAAAGATGAATATATTTTACCAATGCATCGCAATTTAGGTGTTTTTACAACAAGAGAAATTCCACTTTTTAGGTTGTTTTCTCAATGGCAAGGAAAAATGAACGGATTCACAAAAGGACGTGATAGAAGTTTTCATTTTGGAACTCAAGAATTCAATATTATTGGAATGATTTCTCATTTAGGCCCGCAAATGGGGATTGCTGACGGAATTGCACTTGCTGATAAATTGAAAAAAAATAATAAGGTTTGCGCTGTTTTTTCGGGTGAAGGAGGCACAAGTGAAGGTGATTTTCATGAAGCATTAAACTTGGCTGCAGTTTGGAAATTGCCTGTATTATTTTGTGTTGAAAACAATGGTTATGGCTTATCAACGCCCATTTCTGAGCAATTTAGTTGTGAACATATTGCCGACAAAGGCATTGGGTATGGCATGGAGAGTCATATTATTGACGGCAATAATATTATTGATGTTTTCACAAAAGTGAAAGAATTGGCCAATAGCTTGCGAACAAATCCAAGACCTGTTTTGTTGGAATTCAAAACGTTCAGAATGCGTGGTCATGAGGAAGCAAGTGGCACTAAATATGTACCACAAGAGTTGATGGATTTTTGGGCGGCAAAAGACCCTGCTTCAAATTTTGAAGCTTTTTTAAAAAGTGAGCAAATTTTGACTGATGCAATGGAAATCGAACTTAAAGAAGCTATTTCCAGAGAAATCAATGAACACTTACACATCGCTTTTGAAGAAGAAAAAATCATTCCAAATGCAGAAAATGAATTGAATGATGTTTATAAATCAAAGGAATTTCATGCAATTGTACCTTCTGAAATCAAGAAGAATATTCGCTTTATTGATGCCATTTCTGATGGACTGCGTTTGTCCATGCAACAGTATGAAAAATTAATATTAATGGGACAAGATATTGCTGAGTATGGTGGTGCATTTAAAATCACGGAAGGATTTGTCAACGAATTTGGAAATGAACGCGTAAAAAATACCCCAATTTGTGAATCTGCCATAATTTCAGCGGCTTATGGATTGGCTGTAAATGGCATGAAAGCTGTTGTTGAAATGCAATTTGCTGATTTTGTGAGCTCTGGATTCAATCCGATTGTAAATTTATTGGCAAAATCGCATTACAGATGGCAACAAATTGCAGATGTTGTTGTGAGAATGCCTTGTGGCGCAGGCGTAAGTGCAGGGCCATTTCACAGTCAAACAAATGAAGCTTGGTTTACCAAAACACCTGGTTTAAAAGTGGTGTATCCAGCTTTTCCACAAGACGCAAAAGGATTGTTAATTAGTGCAATTAATGACCCAAATCCGGTGTTGTTTTTTGAACACAAAGCATTGTATAGAGCTGTCTATCAAGAAGTTTCAGAAGGATATTTTAATGTAGAAATTGGAAAAGGCAATTTGTTGAAAGAAGGAAAAAATTTGAGTGTTATCAGTTATGGAGCGGCAGTGCATTGGGTTTTAGAAGCCTTAAGAAATCTACCAGAGATTGAAGCTGATGTGATTGATTTACGAACTTTGCAACCTTTGGATACAGCAATGATTTTTAAATCCGTCATGAAAACAGGAAAAGTTTTGATTGTCCATGAAGATTCATTGTTTGGTGGAATTGCGAGTGATATTTCAGCATTGATTACCGAAAATTGTTTTGAATTTTTGGATGCACCTATAAAACGAGTGGGTAGTATGGAAACTCCCATTCCTTTTCAATCGGATTTAGAACAACAATACTTAGGCAAATCGAAAGTAGAAAAAGCAATTAAAGAATTGAATTTTTATTAATTTTACAAAAAAAAATAAAAAAATGGAACATTTTTTTCAATGCCCATATTGTTGGGAAGAAATTTCAATGATTTTAGATGAAAGCGTACCAAGTCAAACTTATATTGAAGATTGTGAAGTTTGTTGCAATCCGATTGAGGTTTCTGTGTATTTTGAGGAGGGAGAATTAAGTGGTTTTGAAGCGGAATCTATAGAGCAATAATCAAAATTATTGCAAGGTATTTTTCCAAGAAAATTGTTTAAATAAAGAATTCCAATCATCAGTAAATAAAGCTTTTAATTAAATTTTATTTTCATTAAAAAGGATGAATAAAAGACAACTTTCCAGCGTGTAAAAACAAGAAATACCAACCATAGTTTTCAATAAAAATGTCATCGTTATTTTTATCACCATATTTTCCGTCACCAATTAAAGGATGGCTAATGTTTTCTCAAAAATAAACTGTAATAAGGAGAGTTCTTGTTTGACGCTTCGTGAAATTTTTGTATTAAGCACCAACATATCATTGAGTTTGTTGACACAAATACAAAATTCATCTTCATAGAGGTTATCTAATTCCATTTTCAAAATACTATGAAAACTATAAAAATTAGAATTTTTTTATCAAAAAGCTTGGTGAGATTTTGTAATTTTAAATTTATATAAATCAATCTTATATGTTTTTAAATTTCAGATTATTTTTCATTTTAGCAATTGCAATGCTTTTTTATAATTGTAAAAGCACAGGAACCCTTTCTGAAATTGAAAATTTTAAAAGAGTGGTGAATGAGAAGAACTTCGAAATTACTGCAACTTCAGCAACACCAGTTGCTTTTGCAAACACAAAAGGACTAGAAAATTTATTACCACCAGGTAGTAATTTGGCGAATATCAATTTGATCAATATTCAAAATTATATCAAAGTACAAAATGATAGTTTGCAAATTGCATTACCATATTATGGAGAATTGCAAATTGCAACTGCTTATAATGCTGATGCAGGAATCAATTTTGAAGGAGTTTCAAAAACAGCAAAATTTGAGTTCAAAGAACAAAAATCTACATATCAAATAAATTATGTTGTGCAATTAAAAAATAAAATCATCAACATATTCATTACATTATTTGCAAATAATAGGTGTTGTTTTGTTATCAATAGTAGTAACAGAACAAGCATTACTTATAATGGCACTTGGAAGGAAATCATGAAATAGGTAAGTTTCTTATCATTTTCTATTTAACATAATATAAATTATGTTTTTATTAAAAACACATTTATAAATAGAAATATCATCTAAATTTGGGGAATTTTGATGATATGTTATGATATCAGAAAAATTAGGCTACGTAATGATATTTCACATTTTGTTCTACAAAACTCTTTACGATTCCTTTACTTTTCAAATCATCGATAATTGTATATAAAACAAGAATCATCGGAATTGATTCTACCTTTTTTAAAATTTGAAAACTTGTTAAAGGTTGTTCTTTGATAAGATTTAAAACTGCTAATTCTGTTGGTGTAAAATTATTCGTTGTCATGGGATTTCATATTTTATGATGTAAAAGTAAATTGAAATCTTCTTGTAATTTAAATAATTAGTTAAAACCCACTATTGCAACTGTGAATGGTAAAAAAATGTAGTTTAACAAAAAAAAGAAAAGCATTGTTTGCAATAAAAACAATGCTTTTTGTTGATTTAAAAGTTTAAATATTTTTTAAATTACGCAATGATATTTTTTATCTTGCTTTACGAAACTCTTTAAGACTCCTTTACTTTTCAATTCGTCTAAAATGTTATACAATGACAAAATCATTGGAACATTATCAACTTTTTTTAAGATTTCGGAGCTTGTTAGTGGTTCTTTACTAACGGCGTTTAATACAGACTGTTCAGCAGCTGTTAAATTCAAATGTTTCATAGGGATAAAATTTGGTTAAACAAATATACGAATTTATTTGATTAACCAAAAATATGTTAAAATATTTTTTAACTTATTGGGAATTAGTGATTAAATTTTCTTTACAGTAGTGATAAAGTACACACCTGTCAATAAAATTATTGAAGCAATAATTGATTGTTTAGTAAGACTTTCATCCAGAAAAAACCAACCTAATAATAATGCAATTACAGGATTTACATATGCTGAAGTAGAAACTTTCTCTGTATCAACGTTTTTTAATAGAAAATTGAATGATGTAAATGCAAAAATTCCACCAAAAATGATTAAAAACCCTAAAGATCCTATCACTTTTTGACTCCAATTAAAAGGCGAAATCCATTCTTCTTGAAAACCAAGACTTCCAAAACACAAAACTGCGCCTGCAAATAACATTTGATACCCTGTGCTTACCATAAAACTTTTTGGTAATTGCGCTTTTGAAACAAAAACACTTCCATAACTCCAACTTAAAACGCAGGTTAACATCATGAAAATTCCGAGCAAACTGTTTTCTGAAGTGGTTAATTCTTGCTGACTTACCAATAAATACATCCCAAACATTCCTAAAGTTATACCAATTATTGATTTTCTTTTCATTGGTTTTCTATCTATCAATCTTAGTAAAAGCAATACAAATATAGGTTGTGAGGCAGAAATTAACGCTCCAAAACCACTGTCAATATATTTTAAAGCCCATACAAAAACGCCATTTCCGTAAATCAAAAAGAAAAACGACGCAATCATTGCATTGATTAATTGCTTTTTAGAAATGCGCAGATCTTGTTTAAAAATTTTTGCAAGAGTTATCATTAAAGCTCCCGCAACAAAAAATCGAATAGATGCTAAAAAAAATGGAGGCAGCTCTGTTACTGCGATTTTATTGAACAAATACGTAGAACCCCAAATAACGTAAATCGCAATAAATGCAAGAATGATGGGTAATTTTAAGTTTTTCAAAGGTAGATTTAAAGGTGTAAAAATAACTTTTTAATTGGTTTCTGATTGATGGCTTTTAAAAAATACTTTTCATTTAAATCTACTTTTCTCTCCCCTTTAAAACTTCCACAACATCATTCAATTTAAAACCTTTTGCTTGCAATAACATCAAAAAATGAAATAGTAAATCAGCACTTTCATTCAAAAAAAGGTCGTCATTACTGTCTTTTGCCTCAATCACCACTTCAATTGCCTCCTCTCCTACTTTCTGCGCAATTTTATTGATTCCTTTGGCAAACAAAGAGGCTACATAACTTTTTTTGGCATCTGAATTTTGAATTCTGTCTGTAATTGTATTTTCTAAATGCGTTAAAAATCCGAAGTTTTGTTCGTTATTTTCAGCCCAACAAGTATCAGTCCCTTTATGACAAGTAGGTCCTGTTGGATTGACAGAAATCAATAAAGTATCATGATCACAATCCAGTTTGATAGCTACTAAATTGAGCACATTGCCACTTTCTTCGCCTTTTGTCCACAAACGATTTTTTGTTCGTGAAAAAAACGTAACCAACTTTGTGTCAATGGTTTTTTGATAGGCTTCTTCATTCATATAACCCAGCATCAAAACGTTTTTTGTAGTAACGTCTTGAATAATTGCAGGGACTAAGCCATCGTTATTTTTGTTAAAATCTATTTTCATATTAAAGTCTTACTGAAATATTATTCCTTTTTAATTCTTGTTTTAAATCCATAATCGGAATTTCTCCAAAGTGAAAAACGCTTGCTGCCAAAGCTGCATCTGCTTTTCCCTCTTTGAAAGTATCTACAAAATGTTGCATTGTTCCTGCGCCACCAGAAGCAATAATAGGGATATTTACCAAACTGGACAAAGCTGCTAATGCTTCATTGGCAAATCCGTTTTTAGTGCCATCATGATTCATGGATGTAAATAAAATTTCGCCTGCACCACGTTTTTCAACTTCTTGGGCCCAATCAAAAAGTTTGATTTCTGTTGGGATGGTGCCTCCTGCCAAATGCACAAACCATTCTCCTTCAATTTGCTTGGCATCAATAGCAACAACCACACATTGACTCCCAAATTTATCTGCTAATTCACTAATTAAATCAGATCTTTTAACAGCAGAAGAATTGATAGAAACCTTGTCTGCGCCCCATTTCAACAATTCATTGACGTTTTCAACGGAAGAAATTCCACCTCCCACAGTAAACGGAATATTTACTTGTTCTGCTACTTGATGCACCATTTCAATCATGGTTTTTCTGCCTTCTAACGTAGCAGAGATATCTAAAAAAACGAGTTCGTCAGCACCTAAATTGGCATATTGTTTCGCCAAAACTACAGGATCTCCTGCATCAATCAAATTGACGAAATTGATTCCTTTTACGGTTCGTCCGTTTTTAATATCCAAACATGGAATGATTCTTTTTGTAAGCATATTGTTTTTCTTTTCCTATAAGGTTTCAAAAACCTTGTAGGTATCTATTTATAATATTGTTTTTGTTACACCTACAAGGTTTTTGAAACCTTGTAGGTGCTAATAAATTGTTCTAATTGTTTCAAACTGATTTTATGTTCATAAATCGCTTTTCCGATAATGACTCCTTCACAACCAATTGCAGCTAGTTTTGGCAACTCATCAAAAGTTGAAATTCCTCCTGAAGCAATGAGTTTTAGATTTTTTGCTTCGGATAAAACTTCACTATACATCTCAAAACTTGGTCCTTGCAACATGCCGTCTTTTGAAATATCTGTGCAAATTACATAGTGAATTCCTTTGGTTTGATACGATTGTATAAAAGGAATCAATGCCAATTCACTCTCTTCTTGCCAACCATTGGTCGCAATTTTACCTCCTGTTGAATCAGGATAAAAATCTGCTCCTAAAATGATTTTCTCAGCGCCAAATTTGGCAATCCAGCGTTCAAAAACTTCCTTATTTTTAACTGCAATACTGCCTCCAGTAATTTGATTTGCGCCAGAATTAAACGCAATTTCCAAATCTTTATCAGACTTTAATCCACCTCCAAAGTCAATTTTTAAATTGGTTTTTGTGGCAATTTCTGATAACACTTTATGATTCACAATCTGACTTGCTTTTGCGCCATCTAAATCTACCACATGCAAATATTGAATGCCTGCAGCTTCAAATCCTTTAGCAATTTCCAATGGATTTTCGTTGTAAATCTTCTTTGTATTGTAATCGCCTTTTGTTAAACGAACACATTTTCCGTCAATAATGTCTATGGCTGGGATGATTCTCAAAATAGTTGCTAGTCTTTAGTTGTTAGTTTTAAGTTCCAAAAAATTCTTCAAAATTCGCTCTCCTTCTAAGCCACTTTTTTCTGGATGAAATTGTACTCCATAAAAATTATCTTTCTGTAATGCTGATGAATATTCGAATTCGTAATCGGTTTTTGCAATGGTTTCTTCACACAATGCTGCGTAATAACTGTGCACCAAATACATAAATTCATTTTCTTTAATTCCAGAAAATAAGGGTGATTTCAATTCTTTAATCACATTCCAACCCATTTGTGGCACTTTCACTGCATTTGAAAATCGTTTTACGGTCACATCAAAAATTCCTAATCCTTGTGTGTTTCCTTCTTCTGAAGAATTACACATCAATTGCATTCCCAAACAAATGCCCAAAACTGGTTGTTTCAACCTCGGAATTACAGTATGCAATCCGCTTTCAATCAGCATTTTCATGGCAGAACTAGCTTCTCCAACTCCAGGAAAAATGACTTTGTCTGCTGCTTTTATTTCTTCGATATTGCTTGACAAAATAGCTTCAATTCCCAATCTTTTAAAAGCAAATTGAATGCTCTTGATATTTCCTGCTCCGTAATCAATGATAATTAAATTCATTTTAATGTTGTTGGTTGTTGGTTGTTGGTTGATGGTTTTTACTATAAACCAAAAACCAGAAACTATCAACTAATTATAAAACCCCTTTCGTGCTCGGCAAAATCATTTTCTCCACATCTCTTTTCACTGCCATTTTAATAGCTTTGGCGAAGGCTTTGAAAATAGCTTCAATTTTATGGTGTTCGTTTGTACCTTCTGCTTTGATATTTAAGTTGCATTTTGCACCATCAGTAAAGGATTTAAAGAAATGAAAAAACATTTCTGTGGGCACTTGTCCAATCATTTCTCGTTTAAAATCAGCTTCCCAAACCAACCAATTTCGTCCGCCAAAATCAATAGCTGCTTGTGCAAAACAATCGTCCATGGGCAATGAAAATCCATAACGTTCAATGCCTAATTTGTTTCCCAAAGTCACTGCAAATAGTTCGCCCAAAGCAATCGCAGTGTCTTCAATGGTGTGATGTTCGTCCACTTCCAAATCGCCCTCAACGTTGATGTTCAAATCCAATTGCCCATGACGTGCAATTTGGTCTAACATGTGGTCAAAAAAAGCAATTCCTGTATGGATGTTGCTTTTTCCTGTGCCATCTAAATTGATGTCAATTGCAATTTTTGTTTCATTCGTGTTTCTAATAATGCTTCCTGTGCGTTGTTTGGCTTTCAAAAACTCGTAAATGCGTTTCCAATTGTTCGTTTTCAGAATTTGTGTATCATTTTTATAGCTCAAATCTTCATCATTACTGATTAAAATTCCTTTTGCATTCAGGTTTTCAGCCAATTCAATATCCGTCAAACGATCACCAATTACATAAGAATTTTGCAAATCATAATCCTCCGAAAAATACTTGGTTAACATTGCCGTTCTTGGTTTTCTGGTAGGTGCATTTTCATGAGGAAATGATTTGTCAATCAACACTTCTTTAAAAATAATTCCTTCATTTTCAAAGGCTTTCATCATTTTGTTATGTGCAGGCCAAAAAATATCTTCAGGAAAAGAATTCGTTCCCAAACCATCTTGATTGGTAACCATCACCAATTCAAAATCTAATTCCTCAGCAATTTTGCCCAACGAACGAAAAACACCTGGATAAAATTCCAGTTTTTCTAAACTATCTAATTGATAATCAATAGGTGGCTCAATTACTAATGTGCCATCTCTGTCTATAAATAATACTTTCTTCATTTTTTAGCTTTTGGCTTTTGGCTATTAGCTATTTGCTAACTGCTGCAAAGCGTTCATTAATTTCTCATTTTCTTCCTTAGTTCCAACTGTCAAACGCAGCGTATTTTCGCACAAAGGTTGTGTTGTTCTATTTCGAATCACAATGCCTTTGACAATCAATTCGCTGTATCTTTTAGTGGCATCATCTACTTTTATCAGAATGAAATTCGCATCTGATTCGTAGATTTTTTCAATAAATGAAATGCTTTTCAAGGCATTTGCCAATTGTTCTCTTTCTGCTAAAATTGCCTCAATTTCTTGAGCTACTCCTTTGCTATCTTGCAATCGTTCCAACGCTTTTTGCTGTGTCAATTCGTTGATATTATAGGGAGGCTTGATGTTGTTTAAAATTCGAATAATTTCTTCGGAAGCATAACAAATTCCCAGACGAACTCCTGCCATTCCATAAGCTTTCGAAAGGGTTTGCGTGATGACCAAATTCGAATATTCATTCAGTTTTTTCAACCAACTTTCTTGTGTTGAAAAATCGATATAGGCTTCGTCAATAACAACCAACCCTTGAAAATTTTTCAATAAGGTTTCAATAGCCTCCTCAGAAAAACTATTTCCTGAGGGATTGTTTGGCGAACATAAAAATAATATTTTAGAATTTACATTAACAGCAGCTAAAATCTGTGAAATTTGAGGCTGAAAATCAGCGGATAACAGTACTTTTCGATCTTCAATAGCATTGAGTGAAGCCAAAACCGAATACATGCCATATGTTGGTGGCAACGTAATAATATTGTCTTTGTTGGGTTCGCAAAACGCTCTAAACAACAAATCCAATACTTCATCACTTCCATTGCCAAGTAACATGTTTTTTTCATTGACATTTTTAATATTTGCCAAGGCTTTTTTCACACTAATTTGCTGAGGATCAGGATATCTATTTACACCATTTTCGAACGGATTTTCATTGGCATCCAAAAAAATCATGTCATTGATAGCCAAATCTTTGTATTCATCTCTAGCTGATGAATAGGGTTTTAAAGACCTTATATTTTCTCTAACCAACTCTAAAATTGATTTCATTTCAAATCGTTTAATCTGAGTGTAACTGCGTTTTTGTGTGCTTGCAATCCTTCTGCTTCAGCCATAATCTCAATAAATTTTCCCAATCTTTGAATACCATCTTTAGAGATTTCTTGAAATGTAATGCTCTTTAAAAAACTATCCAAATTCACGCCTGAATACGCTTTGCTAAATCCGTTTGTGGGCAATGTATGATTGGTTCCTGAAGCATAATCGCCTGCACTCTCTGGCGTGTAATTTCCAATAAAAACAGACCCTGCATTCGTAATATTTTCCACATAAAAAGCATTGTTTTTGGTGGCTACAATAAAATGTTCAGGACCATATTCGTTTATCAAATCCAAAGCAATTGCATCCGTTTCAACAAAGATAGATTTGGAGTTTTCAATCGCTTTTACTGCAATTTCTTTTCTTGGCAATTGCACTATTTGCTTCGAAATTTCATCAGCAACTTCTTGAATCAATACTTTAGATGTAGAGACCAAAATAACCTGACTATCAATGCCATGCTCTGCCTGACTTAATAAATCTGAGGCTACATAACTTGCCTTTGCAGACTCATCAGCAACTACTAATAATTCGCTAGGTCCTGCAGGCATATCAATAGCAACTCCGTATTTGGTAGCTAATTGTTTGGCAACCGTTACAAACTGATTTCCTGGACCAAATATTTTATACACTTGCGGAATATCAGCAGTGCCAAAAGTCAATCCTGCAATGGCTTGAATGCCTCCTACTTTTATAATTTTGGTAACGCCACACAAATTAGCAGCATATAAAATGGCTGGATGAATGTTCCCTTCTTTGTTGGGTGGTGAGCACAAAACAATTTCTTTACAACCTGCTATTTGCGCAGGAATTGCCAACATCAATACTGTTGAAAATAAAGGTGCTGTTCCTCCAGGAATGTACAAACCTACTTTTTGAATTGGTCTTTTTTCTTGCCAACAAAACACACCTCTGTAAGTTTCTACAGCAACTTTTTCAGTTTTTTGTACTTTGTGAAATAGCGAGATATTTTGATGCGCAACTCTGATGGCTTCTTTTAAATCAGATGAAACAGTCTGAATGGCTTTCTCAATTTCAGCTGTTGTCACCAATTTTTGATTCAATTGAACTCCATCAAACAATGAAGTGTATTTATCCACAGCTGCATCACCGTTTTTTTGAACATCGTCAAAGATTTGCAACACTGTTTTTTCAATATCATCCACTGTTTTTGTGGGTCTTTCTAAGATGGTTTTCCAAGCTGTTTTTGCTGGATTTAGAATCGTTTTCATTACAATACCATTTTTTCGATTGGACAAACTAAAATTCCTTCTGCACCTTTGCTTTTTAGCGCATCAATGATTTCCCAAAACTGATTTTTGCTAATTACTGTGTGCACAGAACTCCATCCTTTTTCTGCCAAAGGCAACACTGTTGGACTTCTCATTCCTGGTAAAATCTGAATGATAGCATCCAATTTGTCATTTGGCGCATTTAGCAAAATATATTTGGACTGTCTGCCTTTTAAAACTGCCTGAATTCTGAATTGAATTTTTTCTAAAATTGCTTTGCGTTCAGCATCCATTTTTGGTGAAATTGCCAAGACAGCTTCCGATTGTAATAACACTTCAATTTCTTTCAATCCGTTTTTAAAAAGCGTGCTTCCACTAGAAACGATGTCGCAAATACCATCTGCCAAGCCAATATTTGGCGCAATTTCTACTGAGCCATTGATGATGTGTAATTTGGCTGAAATGCCTTGTGCATCCAAAAAACGTTGTACAGTTTCAGGATAAGAAGTTGCAATTTCTTTGCCAGCCAAATCCTTTAAAGACGTGGCATCAGTCTCTTTTGGAACGGCAATTGAAACTTTGCATTTCGAAAAACCTAGACGCTCTACAAATGGCAAATCATTCCCTTTTTCGATGAGAATATTTTCGCCAATAATGGCTGCATCTACTACTCCATCACGCAAATATTGAGGAATGTCTCCATTGCGTAAATAAAAAACTTCTACTGGAAAATCTCTGGCTGAGGCTTTGAGTTGGTCTTTTCCGTTGTCAATAGAAATCCCAATGTCTTTTAAGATTTCCATGGATTCGTCATGTAATCTTCCTGCTTTTTGAATGGCTATACGTAAGTTACTCATTTTTTTTGTGTGTTGTGTTTGAGCAAAATGGATTCAACTAAAAACCCGTTTGATTTGCTCAAACGGGTTTATAAATATCTTGAATTTATTCAATACATTTTTAAATCGCTTGAGAGCAATTGTAAAAATGATGGTGATGCGCTTGAATAAATGTCATGTCTTTTTATTGAGCTGCAAATATCGAAATTTTATTTTTAAAATACCAAATGAAAATTGGAAAAAGTTATTTTATTTATTTGGATTAGGGAAAATGTGTATTTTAAGCAACCTAATACACTATCAGTAATAATAGATCATTTTTTAGAACTAAACAAAGTTGATTTTGAAAAAGTTGAATACAAGACAGAATCGAATAAACTTACAGAATTCAAAGACGAAAAGTTTAGTTTAAAATTTCGAAATTATCATAAAGAAAAAGTATTGTTACGTGTTGTAGATAAAAATTTAAACTTATCTAGAAGTGGTGTGGCTAGGTTAAACCAAATGAAAGATGATTTAAAAATCAATAATTAATTTCATTCTAATAACCCAAGCGTTTCGTTGAGCCCAAAACAAAAATAAATACAGTAAAAACCTATGATTAGAAATACTCCCAAAGCCAATAAGTCATTAACGATATAATTGTTTTAGTAAGCGTAAATCTATTTTATACCAAGCAAAGCTAATTCAAAGAAGTTTTAAAAAATAATTGATAACATAATTTTCTGTAAATTTGTGTTATGAAGCTAGAATATAAAAAAATAACAGATTTAAAAAAATTATGTACTAGACACAAAGTAAAAAAATTGTATCTATTTGGTTCTGCTTTGAATTCAAATTTCTCAGACAAAAGCGATATAGATTTTCTTGTTTCATTCAAATCATTCGATTAGTCTTTGTATTTTGATAACTATTTGAATCTTAAAGAGAGTTTATAAAAATTATACAACAGAAAGTTTGATTTAGTTGAAGCGCAAACCCTAAGAAATCCTATATTAATCAATGCTATAGACTCATCAAAAGAATTAATTTATGGATGAAAGGATATTAAAATGGCTTTATGATATTAAGTTAAGTATTGATGAAATCGAAAGTTTTTTTATGGAAGAAAAAAGGGATTTTTTCAAATACAAACAAAATATACTACTCAAAAGAGCTACTGAAAGAAACCTTGAGATTATTGGTGAAGCAGTGAATAGAATCATCAATCGCGATCAATCCTTCTTAAAAAAATCACCAATGCAAAAGCAATTATCGGACTAAGAAACCAAGTAATTCATGCTTATGATAACATTTCAGATGAAAAAAATGCCAAAATATAGGACAAAAATTGGTGTTGTGATTTAGGCGCATTTAAGAGATATGACTTGTATGCTGAAAAAATTATTCTTGAAAGGAGTAATAATTTTGAAAATAGTTACTTTGGTGATTTATATTCAGATTTAGTTGCAGTAACATTATTTAGTAAATTAAACACATCATTATTAAACTTATTTCTATAGATAAAAATAAATTTAAAATCAGAAAATTTAACTTTTGATACTTTTATTAACGAACGAACAAACATCACAAAGTTATCAAAAGAACTTGGAATCCCAGTTGACTTGCTTTACCGGTGGCGAAAAAAATATAATCAATTTGGGGAAGGTGTAGCTACTTAAATAAATGCGATATTATGCAAAATAAAAAAAATTAAAAACTCGACAACGTAAATCCAAAAGATAAAAATTGGTCTTCTTGTTTTTGATTTTCAATGACCAAACTTTCAAAAGTGCGAAGATAATTGATTTTGAAATTCAGATGCTTTACAATTGGCAATTCCAAACCAACATCAGCTTGCCAACGAAAATTGTTACTTTCTTCCAACGAAGGCTGAAAATAGCTTTCGTGCGTTAGTATCATTTTATTTTTAAAAAATTGATATTTTCCATTCAACCAAATGGTGCCTCTAAACGTATTTATAATTTCATCCCCATTATAAATTGGACGATTAAAGTTTGTTTTATTGAAATTGGTACGTTCGTATTCACTTGTAATGGCCAATTTGATGTAATTATTTTTGTTATTTAATATTTGATAAGTAAATCCACCTCCAAAAAGAGTTCGCAACTCGATTTCTCTTCTAAAATTGGTACTCACAAAACCCAAAATTAAAGGATATATTTTTCTTTCAGTATTGAAATATAAAAAATTCAAACTCAGAATATCTTCATCTGCTTTTACTTTCCCAAATTCCTGATAAACATAAGAATTAGACGTTTTAAAAACTCCATTTTTAAAAGGTTTAAAACTCACTTCTGCTTTGGCTCTAAAAATAACAGTTTCTACATTTCCTCCTTGCCAAAAACCTGTTAGTGACAATTTCGCTTTGATATTTAGCGTATCACTTTCATTCATTTGAGCAGTTAAAATAGAGGAATAAAAGAGTAAAAAATAAATAATCTTTTTCATTTTAGTTCGCATTTTAAAAGTTTTTTTTAGGGTTCAAAGATATTTATTTTAAAAAAAAACGCAAAAAAATTGAATTTTTTTTTAAAAAATCAACAGATTAAAAACAAAGGGCAGTTTTAAATGTGTTTAAAAAAAATGAAAAGAAAAATTTATTTCTCATTTTTTCTAATGTAAAATTTAATGAGATTTTTCATTACATTTGAAAGTATTAAAAATGTTTGCTTATTTCGACTTAGTTTTATCACAACAACAAATTTTCATAAATGAAAAAAACGCTCACTACTACCCTACTACTCATTACTTTTTTATTAGTTTCATGCAATAAAAAAAATGTTGATTCTATTGATGCACCAACAACTGATAAAATCAATTTATTTATTTGGAGTGGATTGAATACCTATTATTTGTGGCAAAAAGACGTGCCTAATTTGGCTGACAATCGGTTTCGAAATTTTGAGGAGTTATTTTCGTTTTTCAGAGGATTTTCTTCTCCTGAAACCGTTTTTGAAAGTTTGCGTTTTAAGCCTGGTTTGGTAGATCGTTTTTCAATTATTGTAGATGATTATGTAGCTTTAGAAAACTCATTTCAGGGAATTTCTCTAAACAACGGAATGGAATTTGGTTTGGTGAGATATGCAAATTCAACTACTCAGATTTTTGGTTATGTGCGTTATATAATTCCAAATTCTGACGCTGAAATCAAAGGAATTTCAAGAGGAATGATTTTCAATACTGTGAACGGAACGCAACTTACTGATACAAATTTTGGGAATTTATTATTTGGAAACAATTCCGTTTATACCATTGGTTTTGCGAATTATAACAGCGGAAATCCCACTTCAAATAGCACTTCAATTTCGTTGACAAAAACAGAATTGCAAGAAAATCCTATTCCAATTTCAAAAGTTTTTGATGAAGGAACTAAAAAAATTGGATACCTGTTATACAATCAATTTTCAAGTTCATTTGATGGAGAATTAAACACGGCATTTGCTGATTTTAAAGCTAAAAATATCAACGAATTAATTGTTGATTTGCGCTATAATGGAGGTGGTTCCGTGCAAACAGCCACCTATTTAGGAAGTATGATTACAGGGCAATTCAATGGGCAATTGTATTCAAAGGAAGTATGGAATCAGAAAGTTTTGGACGCAATCCCTGCAGATCGTTTTATAAATAATTTCACCAGTCAAATTCGAAATTTAGACAGAAATGGAAACGTTATTCTAAATCAAAACATCAATAGTTTGGGGTTAACAAAGGTTTATTTTATTGTGTCAAGTAGCACAGCTTCAGCCTCAGAATTGGTTATCAATTCATTAAGTGCTTATATTGATGTTCAATTGGTTGGCGTAAAAACTGTTGGTAAACAAGTAGGTTCAATTACGTTGTATGATTCTGATAATTTGCAAAGAAATGGTCCAAACTTAAACACAAATCACACCTATGCTATGCAACCTATCGTATTAGAAATCAGCAATAAAAACAACGAAAATCATCCTGAAGGTTTTACACCTGAAATAAGTTTGCCAGGTATTTTTATACAAGAAAACTTTGGAAATTTAGGTGTTTTAGGGGAACGTTCCGATCCTCTATTAGATAGAACTCTTACCTTGATTACTACTGGAGCAAAAGGAATATTACACACAAAAAATCAAATTGTTTATGAAGAAATTTTTAACTCGAAATTAGCTACCCCTACAAGGAATAATATGTATGTTGATTTTTAGTTGGTTTATAATCGTTGGTTTTTAATTCTAAACTCTTGCATCTCATCATTGGGCAAAACATCTGGTCTAAACTCACTCATCAATTCTTCGCGTCTTGATTTGGCATATTCATAACCAGATTCCCACCATTTTGTCATCAGTTTTTGATCAAAAACCAATGAGTTAGTTGTTAAAACTGTGGGCGTATAATATAAATTTAGTTTTACATTTTTACCATTTGCAGCTAATTTCCCAATGGTAATATTGTGTTTTTCAACGTGTTCAAGCATAAAATCAAATACATCAAACAACAATGAAAAAGGATTTTTTGACGGAATTCTATTTATTTGACTCACCTCTGTTTCCAAAATAATCGCATCAATTTCAGTAGCTCCACATAAAATTGCTTGTCTGATGGGAACTAAGGCTCCAAAACCACCATCAGCATATTGTTGTTTGTTTTTTTCTAACAAGCTCATAAAAGGCACAAAATTACACGATCCCCAAATCCAATCGCAAAAATCTTTGTAAGTACAATCGTTACTTGACTTGTATTCAATCTGATTGGCGGTTAAATTAGAAACCGTGACCATCACTTCTTTGTTGTTTTTTCGAATACTTTCAAACATTTCAATAGTAACAGAATCAAAAATTAATTTTCGTAAATTTTTACTTTCTCCGAAAGTTTTTCGTCCGTTAAAAAAATTCCATAAAGTATTTAAGTGATTGATAGTAACCACATTTTCACCTGAAACTCTTCTGATGATAAAAGGATTGTTGCTAAAAATTGACTCTTGATTGACATTTGTATAAATGGTTTTCAACTCGTCTAACATTCCCAACGCCAAATGCGAGACCATCAAACTTCCTGTTGATGTCCCTAAAAATAAGTCATATTCACGAAACTCTTTTGTTATCAAATATTGCGCAACACCGCCTGCAAAGGCACCTTTACTTCCACCACCTGAAATTACCAATGCTTTTTTCATCTGCTAAAAATGATTTGAGTATTTTAGTTGTATAAAAATATCAAAAATGAAATCAATATCCGTCCTATTTTTCACATTCCTTCTGATGATTGCTTGTCAACAAAAATTCATTCCTAGAAATCTTACTTATATAAACATTCAAGAATTTAAAATAGATAGCACAAGCATCAGAGCAATCATAGCAATTGATTCAAATACAGTGTATTATGCAGGTTCAAATGCCGATTTTGGATTTACAAATAATACCGGAAAAACATGGACAAAACAATTTTTTAATTTTCAAGATTCGATAAAACCACATTTTAGAAGTTTGGCAACCAATGGAAGTGACTTTTTTGTAATGTCAATTGAAAATCCTGCGTTGTTATATAAAATTTCAAAATCTGCCACAAGTTTGGTGTATGTTGAAAATCACGAAAAAGTTTTTTATGATGCCATGCAATTTTTTGATGACAAAATGCACGGAATTGCGGTAGGCGATCCTACAGAAAATTGTGCTTCTATAATCATTACCAAAGATGCTGGAAATACTTGGAAAAAAATTTCGTGTGAAAGATTGCCAAAATTTGAAGACGGTGAAGCTTTTTTTGCTGCTAGCAATACCAATATAAAAACAATTGGAAACAAGGTTTGGATTGCTTCTGGAGGAAAAAAATCACGCGTTCTTTTTTCTGCTGATTTTGGCGAAACTTGGCAAATTTTCGAAACACCTATTATTCAAGGAAATGTTTCGCAAGGAATCTACTCTATTGATTTTGCTGATGAAAAAAAAGGCATTGCCATTGGTGGAGATTATTTAAAACCTTCAAAAAACATTGACAATATTGCCATAACTTCAAATGGAGGAAAAACTTGGAAAATTGTAGCAAATGGAAAAAATTCAGGTTACAAAAGTTGTGTACAATATGTGCCAAATACCCAGGGTAAAGAAGTTTTTGCGGTTGGAAATAAAGGTGTTTCTTATTCAAATGATGGCGGATTTTCATGGAAAGAAATTTCGAATCACAGTTATCATGCCATTCGTTTTATAGATAAAAATACTGCTTGGCTCTCTGGTGATAAAAAAATTTGTAAATTGGTCTTGCCTTAAAAACAGTTCGAATTTTCGTCTTATGATAAATAAACAATTGATTACCAATCGATTTTTAAAATATGTAGTGATAGATACTACTTCAGATCCTGAAAACCCAGCATTTCCAAGTACTGAAAAACAATGGAATTTAGCAAAACTGCTTAAAAATGAACTTCTAGAAATAGGTTTAGAAGACGTTTATTTGGATGAAAACTGTTATCTCATGGCAACTTTGCCAAGTAATCTTTCATTTCAAGTGCCAACAATTGGTTTTATTTCTCATATCGATACGAGTCCAGATTTCTCTGGTACAAACGTACATCCAAAAATTATTGAAAATTATCAAGGAAATGATATCATTTTAAATGAGACTGAAAAAATCAAATTATCATCAGATTATTTTGAGGAAATAAAACAATATATAGGAAAAACCATCATCACAACTGATGGTACAACATTGTTGGGTGCTGACGACAAAGCTGGCGTAACAGAAATTGTAACTGCTATTGAATATTTGGTAAATCATCCAGAAATCAAACATGGAAAAATCAGAATTTGCTTTACACCTGACGAAGAAGTTGGCAAAGGTGCTCATTTATTTAACGTTGAAAAGTTTGACGCAGAATGGGCTTACACCATGGATGGCAGTCAAATTGGAGAGTTGGAATACGAAAATTTTAATGCAGCAAGTGCCAAAATAATCATTAAAGGAAAAAGTGTGCATCCAGGTTATGCGAAAGGAAAGATGATCAATTCAATTTTGATTGCAAACGATTTCATTTCATCACTTCCAACGAATGAAGTTCCAGAAAAAACAACTGGATATGAAGGTTTTTTTCATTTACATGACATTAAAGGTGATATAGAAGAAACTGTTTTAGAATACATTATTAGAGACCATGATTTTGATAAGTTTGAAGAGCGTAAATACTTATTACAAAAAATTGCTTTTGATATCAATCAAAAATATGAAAATGACTGTGTTTTTGTAACTCTCAAAAATCAGTATTTCAATATGAAAAAAATGATTTCTCCAGTAATGCATATTGTTGATATCGCTGAAGAAGTGATGAAAGATTTGGGAATTGAACCATTAATCAAACCCATAAGAGGTGGTACAGATGGTTCACAACTGTCATTTAAAGGGTTGCCTTGCCCCAATATTTTTGCTGGAGGTCACAATTTTCATGGAAGATTTGAATACATTCCTGTTGAATCGATGATGAAAGCTACAGAAGTAATTATTGGAATTGCGAAAAAAGTAGCTGAAAAATATGCATAAAAAAATCTCCAGAAAGGACTTCTGGAGATAGAAAAGTAGAAGCTAACTACTTAAATTTTACATTAATATCTAAAATAGACCCCCTAATTTCTATTTTAAAAAGTAAAACAGTGCAAGTTTAGTGATAATTTATCACATAAAAAAATACCTTATGAAAGTTCAGGGTTTTTCCCCTTAATATTTTTAAAAAAAGAGTAAAAAACTTGAAAATCTTTATCCAAATCATCAGTTGTGTAATAAGGTTCTGATATTTTAATTTGTTTATTTCCAAAATCTAAAGTTACCATTACAATAGGCACATTTGCACCTTTTGCGATGAAGTAAAAACCAGTTTTCCAGCGTTCAACTTTCTTTCGAGTTCCCTCAGGAGACAATGCCAATCTGAATTCTTCTTTCGAATTAAAAATATCAATAATGACATCAACCAATTTATTATTTTTAGAGCGATCTACAGGAGTACCACCCAAAGCTCTGAAAAAAAATCCAAAAGGTGCTCTAAAAAGTGACTCTTTACCTATAAAATGAATCATAATTCCTGAACTCATTCTCGATAAAATGGCAATAGGAAAATCAACCCAACTTGTGTGAGGTGCCGCAATTACCACATATTTTTGGATGTTTGTTGGAAAATTGGTATCCATTTTCCAACCTAAAATAGTAAACAAGATAAAACCTGCGAATCTTTTCATGATGTTTTAAAAAAGTCATAAATTTAAGGACTTAAATTGACATGATGAACGCAATAATTATTTACTTTTTTTTGGCACTTATTTTTGGTGTCATTGGATTTTTTATAGGGAAAATACTAGGAAAATTGAACTTTGAAACTTCAAAAACAACACTCGAGAAAGAGAAATCTTCACTAGAAACGCAAGTTTTCTCTTTAGAAAAAGCTTTGCAAAACAAAGAAAATGAGAAATTGTTTTTAGAAAATGAAAAAAAAGAGATTCAACAAGAAAAAGAAACACTTTTGTCTGAAAATTCTCAACAAAAAACAAATTTAGAAAATTTACAAACCAAACTTTTAGAGCAAAAAAATGAAGTTGAAAAACTACAAGAGAAATTCACCAAAGAATTTGAAAACTTAGCCAACAAAATTTTAGATGAAAAATCGACCAAATTTACACTTCAGAATAAAGAAAATATGGAAACCATTTTGAATCCTTTGCAAGAAAAAATTAAAGGTTTTGAAGATAAAGTAGAAAAAACACACAAAGAAAGTATTGATTATCATGCAGCTTTGCGTCAACAAATTGTGGGTTTGAAAGAGTTGAATCAGCAAATGAGCAAAGAAACATTGAATTTGACAAAAGCATTGAAAGGAGATAGCAAAGTGCAAGGTGATTGGGGTGAAACACAATTAGAAATTTTATTAGAAAAAGCCAATTTGGTAAAAGACATTCATTTTACCACTCAAGGTGGCTATAGAGATGAAGAAGGCAAACTAAAAAAGCCCGATTTTATCATCAATCTACCCAATAACAGGCATTTAATTGTTGATTCAAAAGTGTCATTGACAGCATACGAACGTTATTTTAGTGCTGAAAATGAAGAAGAAAAAGCTGTGTATTTAAAAAATCATGTAGAAAGTATGCGGAAGCATTTTAGAGATTTGAGCGAAAAAAGATACGAAAAACTCTATGACATCAATTCTCCTGATTATGTATTGATGTTTGTGCCTATTGAACCTGCGTATTTATTGGCTTTGAGTAACAATGATGGCTTGTATTTAGAAGCGTTGGATAAGAATATTGTATTGGTTTCTACTTCTACGCTTTTAGCAACATTAAGTACAATTTCTTCTATGTGGAGGCAAGAAAATCAGAAGCGAAATGTGATAGAAATTGCCAAACAAGCAGGAGCTTTGTACGACCAATTTGTCAATTTAACCGAAGATTTAATCAAAGTGGGCAATCAGTTGAAAACCGTGCAAGGAACGTATGATGTTTCTATGAAAAAGCTAACAGGAAGAGGAAATTTGGTCAGCAAAGTAGAAAGTATTCGAAAATTAGGAGCTACTACTTCCAAAATTTTACCTCAAAATTTGTTAGATAGAGCACAAGAAAACTTTTAAATTATTTCAGATATTGAAACTCCTGCAAGGTTTTAACAACCTTGTAGGTATCTTTTTAAATTAAAAAAAGGCATCAAATATTGATGCCTTTTTTTATATAATCTTGTAAAACACTTACATCACAAACAATCTTCTTGCACTCATCATGTCTGAAACTCTATCTCCAATATCATGCAAAGCGGCTTCATTATCAGCATTTTGAATAGCTTCATCAATAAATTCAACCACTTTTACCATATCTTCTTCTTTCAAACCACGAGTGGTTATAGCTGGTGTTCCCACACGAATTCCTGAGGTAATAAAAGGACTTTTATCATCAAAAGGAACCATGTTTTTATTCACAGTGATGTCTGCTTTTCCAAGTGCGATTTCAGCATCTTTTCCAGAAATATTTTTGTTGTGCAAATCAATCAACATACAGTGATTGTCTGTGCCTCCAGAAATTAAATGATAGCCTCTTGACACAAATTCAGCTGCCATTCTTGCCGCATTTTTCTTCACTTGAATTTGATATTCTAAAAATTCATCTGTCAATGCTTCTCCAAAAGCCACTGCTTTTGCAGCAATGACATGCTCTAAAGGTCCGCCTTGATTTCCAGGAAAAACAGCTGAATTCAATAAAGCTGATATTCTTTTCGGTGTTCCGTTTTTCAACAAATCTCCAAATGTGTTTTCAAAATCATCACCCACCATAATCATTCCTCCTCTTGGACCACGCAACGTTTTGTGGGTTGTTGTGGTTACAATATGACAATATGGAATTGGATCGTTCAAAATTCCTTTGGCAATCAATCCTGATGGATGTGAAATATCAGCCAATAAAATGGCACCTACACTATCCGCAATTTCTCTGAAACGTTTAAAATCCATATCTCTTGAATAGGCAGAAGCACCTGCAATCAACAATTTTGGTTTTTCTATTTCAGCAATTTCTTGAATTTTGTCATAATTCAAAACACCAGTTTCTCTTTCAACACCATAAAAAGAAGGTTTGTATAATTTTCCTGAGAAATTCACAGGCGAGCCATGTGTCAAATGCCCACCATGAGACAAATCAAACCCTAAAATTTTATCACCCGGATTCAAACACGCTGCAAAAACAGCCGTATTTGCTTGCGAACCAGAGTGTGGTTGCACATTTACATACGAAGCTCCAAACAATACTTTGGCCCTGTCAATGGCAATTTGCTCTACAATATCCACGATTTCACAACCTCCATAATATCTTTTTTCAGGATATCCTTCTGCATATTTATTGGTCAACACTGACCCTTGTGCTCTCATTACTTGATCGCTCACAAAGTTTTCAGAGGCTATTAACTCCAATCCATTTAATTGTCTTTCGTTTTCTTGATTAATAAGGTCGAAAATCTGATTATCTAGTTGCATTTTTATTTATTTAAAATAGGCTACAAAAATAAGAAAAAGGATTCCTTTAAGAAATATGTTTTTCAGGATGTTTTGTTTTTTTTTATTAATTATGAACATGAAAGTAAAGTGTTGTTAAAATTAAACTTTTCATGATTTTTTTGTTTTGAAATGTCAAAAAATTATGTAGGTTTGAAAAAAATATAAATCGATACAATGATCATTACCGCAAATAACCCTAACAGAAAATCTTGGTTGAAAGTTGAAGAAAATTCTGATTTTCCTATTCAAAATATCCCTTTTGGAGTCTTTATTACTAGAGACGATATCATCACCATTGGAAGTAGAATTGGCGATTATGCTATTGATTTAGGGGCATTTCATCAATTGGGATATTTTAACGGAATTCCATTAACTGATGACATGTTTTTGCAAGACAATTTGAATGATTTTATTGCTGATGGTCGCAAAACGTGGCGTTTGGTAAGAAATCGTATTGCCGAAGTTTTTGATGTGAAAAACGGAATTTTAAGAGACAATGCAGCACACAAAGACAAAATTATCTTTAGAATGGACGAAATCGAAATGTTGTTGCCAGTGGCCATTGGCGATTATACCGATTTTTATGCCAGCAAAGAACACGCCACCAATGTTGGTTCCCTTTTTAGAGACCCTGAAAATGCGTTGCTACCCAATTGGTTGCACATTCCTATTGGCTATCATGGAAGAAGCTCGTCCATTGTGCCTTCAGGAACGCCTATCAGAAGACCTCATGGTCAAACAAAACCTGCTGAAGGAAGGAATATTCCTGAATTTGGTCCTACAAAATTATTAGATTTTGAATTGGAAATGGCGTTTATTACTACAGATGCCAATGTGTTAGGAGAACGAATTGCGATTGATGAAGCTGAAGAATATATTTTTGGATTAGTGCAATTTAATGATTGGTCTGCCAGAGATATTCAAGCTTGGGAATATGTGCCTTTAGGGCCGTTTTTAGGAAAGAATTTTGCGTCCACCATTTCACCTTGGATTGTAACGTTGGATGCTTTAGAGCCTTTTAGAGTGGACAACCCAAAACAAGAAATTGAGCCGCTACCCTATTTAAAACAAAAAGGAAAAGGCAGTTTTGATATTCATTTACAAGCGGCAATCAAACCTGAAAACGGACAAGAAACTGTGGTTTCAAATTCGAATTTTAAATATATGTATTGGACAATGGCGCAACAATTAGCACATCACACTGTGAATGGTTGCCCAGTAGAATCTGGTGATATGATGGGTTCAGGAACGATTTCAGGACCAACCAAAGACAGTTTTGGTTCGATGCTCGAATTGACTTGGAAAGGTCAAAACCCCATCACTCTAAAAGACGGAACAACCCGAAAATTTATCAACGATAATGATACTGTAATCATGCGTGCGCATTGCAAAAACAGCAAAGTTCGTATTGGTTTTGGAGAATGTGTTGGGAAGGTGTTGCCTGCGAAGTAAGTGGTTTTTAAAAAATAAAAATGTTTTATACGGTTGGGTATATTTAGGAGTTAGTAACAAGCTGAAAAACCGATAAAAAAGAAAATGAACAACGAAAAATGGAATGAAATCTGCTTTATATTATCCGACAATATTCGGACTGTTATTAGTGAAAATGATTTTGAACAAAACGTTGTCCAAGCTTTAAGAGTTTTGGACTGGAAAGAATATTCTGGAGATATTGAAATTAGACCTTCTTTTCAAATTGGCGCTTCAAATAGAATTACTCCTGATTTTGTGATAAAATCTTCCGAAAATAAAAAACTTTTCGTAGTTGAAATTAAGCAACCAAATATTCCTCTAAATTCAAAATTTCAGCAACAACTATTTTCATATATGCGTCAATTAAGACTCGAATACGGAATCTTAATTGGACAAGGAATCCAAATTTTTTATGATGGAAATTTAGCAAACCAAGATGAACCAATTTTATTGGAGACAATTAAGTTCACAAAAGACGATGAAAAAGGATTAAAATTTGTCGAACTATTTGCCAAAGAAAGTTTCAACCAAGAATCTTTGAGAGCGTTTACGCTTGATGGACTTAAAAAAATAAACCGTAAAGAAGAACATGAAAATTTGATTGAAAAAATACTTTCTGAAAGTTATCAAGAAAATATTTCAGAATTAATAAAACAAGATTTCTTAAACGAATATGACGGAGAATTAATAGAATCTGTCCTTAAAGAATTAAAAATTGAGATAAAAAAGAAAAACACAGAAATATCTCAAACAGAATTTCCAAAAAGTCAATTCAAAGAACAAAGAATTATTGATTACTCGAATGGCATTTTACCAATCGAAATAAACCCATCATCTGAATCTGATTTTAAACGCAGACTTTTATTGACAAAAACAGCTTACATAACGACTTTTTATAAAAATGGAACTTCTCAACAAAAAGTCTGGAATGCTCAAAGATTTAGAGAAAGTTCTGGTGTTAAAGGAAACTTAAGGTCAAGACCTGAATTTAGAAACGGAGAGTGGCAAAAACTCGGAATTGAAAAGGTTTTAGTTTCGATTGATAAATAGAAAAATAATTAAAAATCCAGCTCCGCAAAGTTTCGAATTTTATATCATTGTGCTTTGCGATGGTCTCCTGACCTCGCAACAGATAATTTTCTATAAAAACTAATACGAATTATATCTTTGTATATTACTCAAATTCATTACATCAACAATTGGATTATCTGCTTTTTCAATAAAAACCAAGCCAACATCATTTACATAATTGGATGCACTTGAATACAAATAATGAGAAGCTTTTTCAACCAAACCAGCACGAACAGGGTTTAAATGGATATAATCTAATTTTGACCACATGAACTTATTGGAATAAATTTCTTCAGGGTGATTACCATACTTCCAAAATTGATAATTTTTATTTCTTGAATGTGTTTGGGTTGCGAGTTTAAATCGTTCCAACATCCATTCTCTTCTACTTTCAGGTTCTGATTGAATCTTATCTAAAATTGTTTTGGCTGTATATTTCTTGAAATCCCTAATTAAATCTGATAATTTTTCATCTTTTGACTGAACAATAATATGAATATGATTACTCATAATCACATAACCATATAGTATCATTCCTTTGTTTTTGATACAATAATCAAAGCATTTAATAACTTCATCACGAAATATTTTTCTAGAAAAAACGTCAATCCAATCAACAACTGTCGCAGTTATAAAATGTGGTAAACTTTGATCTCTAATTACAAATCCTTCAATCATTTTTAACTTTTTTCAAATATAATATAAAATAGAATAGTTTTATTGCATTGAAGTTTGTTTGTTTTTGCGAGGTCAGGAGACCTCGCAGAGCATCAATCTTTTTTTATTTCTTACATCCAAAGTTTAGTTTCTTGCAAGTCCGTTTTAAGTTCTTGCATCCGCAGTTTAGTTTCTTGCAAGTCCATTTTAAGTTCTTGCGTATGCAGTTTAAATTATTACAAGTCCGTTTTAAATTCTTGCGTCCACAGTTTAAATTATTGCAAGTCCGTTTTAAGTTCTTGCATCCGCAGTATAGTTTCTTGCAAGTCCATTTTAAGTTCTTGCCTACGCAGTTTAAATTATTACAAGTCCGTTTTAAGTTCTTGCTTCCGCAGTTTAGTTTCTTGCAAGTCCGTTTTAAGTTCTTGCTTCCGTAGTTTAAATTATTGCAAGTCCGTTTTAAATTCTTGAATCCGTAACTTGATAAATTGCGATTACGATCTATTCCATCCCATCAATAAAAATCTTCATCTTTCCACTTGCTTCTATAAATTCAATAATGGCTTTATCAGTAAGTTCTACTTTTTCAAAATAAAAATCGTCTAAACTTACAAATGAAATTATTTTTGTTTTAAAGGGTGGTTCAAAATAAATAGATTGCAATTTTAATGACAACTATTTATGGTTTCTGAGGCTGTATTCAAAACAGGTTCTAAAGGAGAAATAAAAGGAATTCCCAATCCTAAGCCTCTTAAAATAAATAAAGCACCAATAAAAACCACCACAATTGGAATCGCTTTTTGGATAATTGTTTTAAAATTTCCTTTGGCAAAACTTCCAAAATATACAACAACAGTCATTAAAGGAATAGTTCCTAATCCAAAAAGAAACATGTAAAACGCTCCATAAAAAGGTGTTGACGTGGTGAGAGCGCCTAAAATTGCCATGTAAACCAGTCCACAAGGCAACAATCCGTTTAGAAATCCAAGGATAAAAAAAGTGTCGTTATTTTTCTTTTTTAACTCACTTCCCAAAGCATTTTTTACTTTAAAAATAAATGAATTTGCCATTTTTGACAATGGAATTTTGGTAACTATTTTTGGGAATAGAATTATTAAAATCATTGTAACCCCTGTTATAATTGAGATTTGTTGTTGAAATCCGAAGAAATAAAATCCTTTTCCTAAGTATCCAAAAAGCAACCCCATCAAACTGTAAGTGAATAATCTACCAAAATGATAACTAAAAATTTGTAAAAACTTTTTAACAGGTTTTTCTCTGTCAACAGGCAACATAAATGCAATTGGACCGCACATTCCTATACAATGAAAACTTCCTACAAGTCCAAAAATAAGTGCTGATAAAAACATTAATATATCAAATCTTCTTTGTGAAAATATTTTATATCTTCGTATTTCCACTCAATAGTAATGTCCCAACGACCATCCACTAAACGATTCTCAGGCACGAGCAAACTTTTGTCAGAAATTAAAATTGGCATTTCAAAATCTAATTGTTTATTAGATGGTCTGTAAAGGGACACTTTTCCTGTAATTTTTTCCGTATCAAAATCTTTGGGAAATGAAATCATCAAACCTTTTTTGGTTTTAATAATTTCTAACTTATTTTTTAAATTTTGGGAATTTTTGGTAGCTTCAATTTGATCTTGATATTGTAATTCTTTTTGATAATAGCCATCAGTAACCAAATCATGAGTGAATTTTTTATTCGAAGTCATTGAAATTATAAAAAAAAGTATAAAACCAATAAAAGAAATAAATGCTAATACAATTCCTGTTCCCCAATTAAATTTTTTCATTGTTTTTGTTTTAACGATAACTTCTTGGACTTAAGAAATTAGTTTTCGTTGTTTCAATTAATTGTTCACCACTGTAAACGCCTATTTTTAAATCGGTTTTGTCATCTGATAATTCTGAGGAATGCAACTCAATAAAAAGCGTTCCTTGAGCCATTCCTTGTTTTGGAACCATGAAATTTTGATTAGAAACCAATTTAATTTTTCCTTTATGGGAAAGTATTTTATAGCTTACATCTTCAATATTTTCAGTAGTTTTGTTGATGATTTTGTAGGTGTACACATTGCTAATTACATTGTTTTCTTTGTGTTCATACAATTGTCCTGGCAATCTTAAAATAGTGGCTTCAACATCATTTCTTAAAAAAAGCATTCCTATTAAAACACCTATTAAAATGACTAAAACAGCTGTATATCCTTTCATTCTTATGGTAAATTTGAAAGGCTCTTTCTTAGCAATATTGTCTTCACTTGCATAACGAATCAAACCTTTTGGAAGGTTGATACTTTCCATAATGTGATCGCATTCGTCAATACAAGCAGTGCAATTTACACACTCTAATTGCGTTCCATTTCTGATATCGATACCTGTGGGGCAAACCACGACACACTGTTTACAATCAATACAATCCCCTTTTCCAGCCTCATTTCTATCCTCTCCTTTTCTAAAAATAGATCTTCCTTTTATGCCTTCACCTCGTTTATAATCATAAGCAACATTAATGGTTTTATTGTCTAATAAAACACCTTGCAATCGTCCATAAGGACAAGCAATAATGCAGACTTGTTCACGAAACCAAGCAAATATGAAATAAAAAACACCTGTAAAAATCAGTAAAGAAATCAGTGTTCGAATATTGTCTGACGGATTTCCAGTAATGTAACTAATCAGTGTATCCCCACCAATCAAATATGCCAAAAATACATTGGCAATGAGGAATGAAATGACAAAGAAAATAAACCATTTCAACAAACGTTTTTTTATTTTTTCTGCATTCCATGGTTGTTTATCTAAGCGCATTTGTTTGCCACGATCACCATCAATCCAATATTCAATTTTTCTAAAAACCATCTCAAGAAAAATGGTTTGTGGGCAAATCCACCCACAAAAAATTCGACCGAAAACGACCGTAAAAAGAATGATAAAAACCACTCCTGTAATCATCGAGATGACAAATAAATAAAAATCTTGAGGCCAAAAAGGAAATCCAAAAATATTGAATTTTCTTTCTAAAACATTAAAAAGTAAAAACTGATTACCATTGATTTTGATAAATGGTGCAGACAATAAAAAAACCAATAAAAAATAACTAACATAGGATCTGTATTTATAAAATCGACCATTTGGTTTTTTAGGATACACCCAAGAACGCTTTCCTTCACTGTTTATAGTACCAATACTATCTCTAAACTGTTCTTTATCAGTAGTTCCCATTATATTATTTATAAATCAATCATGTTATTAATTATTCTTGAACCCATTTTTCACCTTGTGGAGCTTTGGGGTTTGCAGGCGTTGTTCCTTGAAGTGAAATCACATAACTTGCTACTTTTGCCATATCATCAGATTTTAAAGTTTTATTCCAAGCAATCATTCCTTTTCCATCTCTACCTCCGTTATGAATGGTATTATAAACATTTTTAATTCCTCCACCCAAAATCCAATATTCATCTGTTAAATTTGGTCCAATGGCTCCTCCACCATCTGCAACGTGACAAGACGCACAATTAAGACCAAAAACAGCTTTTCCTCTTTTTAAATCAGCATCTGATGTTAATAATGTTACATTTTCAGCGGTAATTAAATCTGTTGATGTTGATTGAAATTTATCCACTTCTAATCTTGCTTCTGCTACAGCTTTGTCATATTCAACGGCTTGTGAATCACCATCAAGAATGTGAAATCTCACCAAATAAACCCCAGCAAAAATGATGGTTGCATAAAACATATATACCCACCAAGGAGGTAAAGTATTGTCTAATTCTTTAATTCCGTCATAATTGTGGTCTAATACGATTTCATGTTCTTCTTCAATAGCTTTCGTTTTTGTCCAAGATTTTATCAAATTTGCAAACCAAGCTTCAGACGTTTCTGGGATAATGCCTTCTATTTCATTCTGTAATGTTTTGGCTCTGTTGATAGCCATTACATTGACCACTTCTTTTAAAACGATGACAATTACAAATCCTATCAATGCTAACCATACTAAAGGATTTTCATAAACATCAAAAGGATTTTTATACACCATAAATGATTTTGCAAGTGCTAAAAAAGTAACAATCACAAAAATTACATATACTGTTGATTGGAAATATTTTTTCATTTTTTTAATTTTTAATTTTCTAATGGTAAGTTGCTCACTTCTTTTATATGTTCTTTTTTGGCGGTAAATACCCACCAAAATAAAACAACAAAAAAGGTAAAAAATATCGTTAATGAAATTATTGGATAAATTTCAATTCCTGTGATACTTTCCATATAATTTTTTACAAAACTTAGCATAATACTTATTTTTTAGAGATTTGTTCTTCTTTTACTTTGATATCTGTTCCCAAACGTTGGATATAAGCAATAATAGCAACGATCTCTCTGTCTCTCATTTCTATAAATTCCAATCCATTTTCTTTTGAATAAGCTTTGTCAGCTTCATAATTTTTTGCAAAATCAGGGTCTTGATATAGATTTTCTTCTATAATTTTACCTTGTTGCGTCATAGCTGCTTGTGCATAGGTAATTTCTTCGTCTGTATAAGGAACACCTAAAGTAACCATCGCTCTCATTTTACCTTCCGTATTTGATTTGTCCAATTTATTAGTTATCAACCATTTATAAGAAGGCATAATTGAACCTGGCGAAGTGCTTTGAGGATCATACATGTGATTCAAATGCCAATTATCGTTGTATTTTTTTCCAACTCTGTGTAAATCTGGTCCAGTACGTTTACTTCCCCATAAAAATGGGTGATCATATACATATTCACCAGCTTTAGAATATTCACCATAACGTTCTACTTCACTTCTAAACGGACGAATCATTTGAGAATGACACCCCACACAACCCTCTCTGATATATAAATCTCTTCCCTCTAATTCAAGTGGCGTATATGGTTTTACACTGCTGATGGTTGGAATATTTGATTTCACTAACAATGTTGGAATGATTTGTACAATGCCACCAATTAAAATTGCGACAGTTGCGTAAAGCGTCAATCTCACAGGTTTACGCTCTAACCAAGTGTGCCATCCTTCACCTTTTGTTCTGTAAGATGGAACTTTTGTCAAAGCTGGTGCTTCAGCCAATTCATCTGTAACTTCACTTCCTTGTCTCACCGTTTTTATGATATTATAGAGCATAATTATAGCACCAGTAATATATAATGTTCCACCAATGGCACGCATCCAATACATTGGAATAATTTCGTTCACTGTTTCTAAAAAGTTTCCATACGTCAATGAACCATCAGGATCGAATTGTTTCCACATTGAGGCTTGCACAAATCCTGCAACATACATAGGTAACGTGTAAAGAATAATTCCGAGAGTTCCTACCCAAAAATGGACGTTTGCCAATCCTATTGAAAATAATTTAGTTTTGAATAATCTTGGTACCATCCAATATAACATCCCAAAAGTCAAAAAACCATTCCAAGCCAATGCACCAACGTGAACGTGGGCAATAATCCAATCTGAAAAGTGAGCAATGGCATTTACATTTTTTAAAGACAACATGGGTCCTTCAAAAGTCGCCATTCCATACCCTGTTATTGCAACCACCATAAATTTCAATACAGGGTCAACTCTAACTTTATCCCAAGCACCTCTTAAAGTTAATAATCCATTAATCATCCCTCCCCAAGAAGGTGCAATCAACATCACAGAAAATGCAACTCCTAAGTTCTGAGCCCAATCTGGCAAGGCGGAATACAACAAATGATGAGGTCCTGCCCAAATATAAATAAAGATTAACGACCAGAAATGCACAATAGAGAGTCTGTAAGAATATACGGGTCTATTTGCTGCTTTAGGTACAAAATAATACATCAATCCTAAAAAAGGAGTAGTTAAGAAAAATGCAACAGCATTGTGACCATACCACCATTGTACAAGTGCATCCTGAACTCCTGCATATACTGAATAGGATTTCAAAAAACTTACAGGAAGTTCTAAACTATTAAAAATATGAAGTACAGCAACTGTGACAAAAGTGGCTAAATAAAACCAAATTGCTACATATAAGTGACGCTGTCTTCTTTGCAAAATTGTCCAAATCATATTGGCGCCAAAAGCAACCCAAACTAAAGCAATTGCAATATCAATTGGCCATTCTAATTCGGCATATTCTTTTGAAGTTGAATATCCTAGTGGAAGTGTAATTGCTGCAGCAACAATGATTAATTGCCATCCCCAGAAATTAAAATTACTCAGAAAATTACTTGCCATTCTTGCTTTCAACAATCGTTGTAAAGAATAATAAACACCCGCAAAAATAGCATTTCCCACAAATGCAAAAATTACAGCATTGGTGTGCAAAGGTCTTAAACGACCAAAACTAAGCCACGAAATTCCCTCAGTATAATAAGGAAATAAAAACATAAAAGCGAGCATTAACCCAACCGTAAATCCCACAATACCCCAGAGTAAAGTTGCGTAGATAAACTTTTTAACGATCTTATTGTCATAATAAAATTGTTGCATCTCCATAAATTTAATAATTAGTTTTTAGTTATTTTTTCTTGGTTTTCACTAGTTCGTCATCAAACAACATTCTGACAGAAGGAGTATAAGTATCATCATATTGACCTTTTTTTACTGCATAAATAAATACAGCTAAAAAAACCAATGCAACAATTATACTAATTGAAAGTAGTAGATAAATTACGCTCATATCTTGCCTGATAGATTTTATGTGTCAAAAATACCTTTGACGAGTATTATAAAACATGACATTTGTCATATTCATATTTTTTTGTTTAAAAAAGAAAAACTTTGGATGAAAATGGATTGAAACTACAATTTACTATCAAGAAGGTAATTCTCTTTTAACATATTTACTGAACTATTTCAATACAAACTGAATCACTTAGATTGCATCGATTAAAATTTTAAAAAAATAAATTTTCTTAAAATTTTCATAAAATTAAATATTAATTTTAAATCTCAAAATTTTTTAGAGACAATTTTAAACATATTCGAAAAGAAATATTTCCGACTAAATGGTTTGTGAAAATAGTCTTTTATTTCCTGTTTCTTCGACTAATTTTTTATCAAAAGCCATGCAAATATTTCGCACAAAAGGTCTTGCGTGCTCAGGAATTTCCAATGAATTTTCTTTGAGGATAACTAATCCGTCTTTGATTAATTCATCTAATTGGCTCAAATGAACTTCAATATTTTGAATTTGAGTTTCCTTTTTTGCCCAAGAAGTTTCGAATTTGCACATCATATTCAAAATGTGTTTACGCACTACAATATCTTCATTTGTCAAAATGTGACCTCTGAATATGGGAATTTCGCCATTCGCAACAATGTGTTGGTATTCTTTTACTGATTTTACATTTTGTGCAAAACCATACCAAGAGTCAGAAATTGCAGACATTCCCAAACCAATCATCAATTGTGTTTTATTGGCAGTATAACCCATAAAATTTCTATGCAATGTGTGATTTTCTGTTGCTAAAAACAATCCGTCAGATTTTAAAGCAAAATGATCCATCCCAATTTCTTCATATCCTAACTCAGAAAAAAGTTGTTTTCCAATTTCATATAAATCCCTTTTTTGATCATCTTTCGGCAAATCTTTTTCATCAAAACCACGTTGTCCAACTCCTTTTACCCAGGGCACATGAGCGTAACTGTAAAATGAAATTCTATCGGGTTGAAGGGTTTTCGTTTTCGTAATTGTATCAACAATATTTTCTTTTGTTTGAAAAGGCAATCCAAAAATCAAATCATGACTAATGGAAGTATACCCTATTTTTCTTGCCAAATTTGTAACTTTTTTAACCTTTTCGAAAGGTTGAATTCTGTGAATGGCTTCTTGTACTTTTTGGTTATAATCTTGTACACCAAAACTCACTCTTCTAAATCCTAAATCATATAATGTTTGCAAATGAGCTTCAGTGGTATTATTTGGGTGACCTTCAAAACTAAATTCGGAATTTTGATGTTTCAATGATTTTTCAAAAATTCCGTTTAATAGATAAGCTAAGTTTTTTTCAGAAAAAAAAGTAGGTGTTCCTCCTCCTAAATGCAATTCTTTGATTATGGGCTTTTCATCCATCAAACCAAGGTATAAATTCCATTCTTGTAACACTGACATTAGGTATTCATCTTCTACTTCATGACGTTTGGTGATGTGTTTATGACAGGCACAAAACGTGCACAAACTCTCACAAAAAGGTAAATGAATATACACACTTATCCCCTCTGATTGATTACTTTCAACGAATGAATTTTTAAAAGTGTCCAACCATTTTTCTTTTGAAAAATTAGCCGAATCCCAAAAAGGCACTGTTGGATAACTCGTGTATCTTGGGCCAGGAACGTTGTATTTTTGAATAAGTGATGTCATTTTATTAGGTTTAGTTTTCAAAATTATAAGGCCAATTCTAAGGCAATTTCAATCATTTCTTTGAATGTTTGCTCTCTTTCTTCAGCTGTTGTTCGTTCTTTAGTGACCAAATTATCAGAAATAGTTAGAATAGAAAGGGCATTTACTTGGTGCTTAGCCGCAATTGTATATAATCCGGATGTTTCCATTTCAACGCACAAAACCCCATAATCTGCCCATTTTTTGTAAGAATTAAAATCGTCTGCATAAAATTCATCTGAACTTAAAATGCCTCCTGCTTTTACGGGAATATTTTTTTGTTTTGCAATTTCAATGGCTTTTTGAAACAACATAAAACTTGCAGTTGGTGCAAAATCAGCTCCATTAAAACGAATGGTATTCAAGCCAGAATTAGTGGAAGCAGCCATCGCAATTACAATATCTCTAAGATTAATTTCATTCTGATAAGAGCCTGCTGAACCTACTCTAATCAAATTTTTTACATCATACTCTGTAATCAATTCGTGACAATAAATCAACGTTGATGGAATGCCCATTCCTGTTCCTTGAACTGACACTTTTTTCCCTTTATACGCTCCTGTAAAACCCAACATTCCACGAACATCATTGTATTGAAAAGCGTCTTCTAAAAATGTATCTGCGATCCATTTTGCTCTCATTGGATCTCCAGGCAACAAAACTGTTGCTGCTATTTGCCCTTTTTTGGCTTGAATGTGAATACTCATAATTTTATAATTTTTTTCCAACCAAATTGGTTGCAATACTTGTAAAGATAACAATACTTATGGAACTTAATGGCATTAAAATTGCTGCAATTACTGGGATTAATTGTCCTGTTACCGCAAAATACAGTCCTACAATATTATAACAAAGTGAAAGTATGAAACAATATTTTATAATTTTTATGGCTTTTTTTGACGCCCATAAAAAACGATCAATTTGTTGAAACTGACTTGCATCCAAAATGGCATCGCAAGCTGGTGAAAATACGTTGATATTTTCTGAAAGTGCTATTCCAACCTCGCTTTTCGCAAGTGCACCAGCATCATTTAAACCATCTCCAATCATAGCTACTTTTTTATCTTTTAACTGAAAATCAGCTACAATATTCAATTTATCTTCGGGTTTTTTATTGAAAAGTAAGGTGGTATTTTCTGGTAGAATTTCTGACAAATATTCTTTTTCTCCTGAATTATCTCCTGAAACTATTGCCAGATCAAAAGTGTTTTTTAAAGAATTAAATAATGATTTTAATCCTTTTCTATAAGCATTTTTAATCACAAATTTTCCTTTGTATTCATTATTAAAACTCACATGAACAGCTGTTTCAAATAATTTATCATCTTCGATATAATTTACAAATGAAGCTGAGCCTACTTTCAAAAAAAATTCATTATATTGAACTTCAATTCCTTTTCCAATTATTTCTTTAAAATAAATAATATTCACAGTATCAATATCTAAAATACTATCATATAAAGCTCTACTCAAAGGATGATTAGAGATTCGTAAAGTACTTTTCAAAAGTTGTTTTTCTTGATTATTTAAATCTTTTCCACTATATAAAATACTATTTTCTTTGCTTGTAGTAAGTGTTCCAGTTTTGTCGAAAACAATCAAATTGATGGTTGCTAATTGTTCAATTACTGTGGCGTTTTTGAGATAAAATTTCTTTTTTCCAAAAATACGTAACATATTTCCCAAAGTAAAAGGTGCTGCCAATGCAATTGCACAAGGACAGGCAATAATTAATACGGCTGTAAAGACATTCAATGCTTTTGAAGTGTCAAAGAACAACCAATATGAAGTTGATAGAATTGCAATACTCAACACAAAAATGGTGAAGTTTTTACTGATGGTATCTGTAATCGTTTTGAAGTGAGAATTTTTATCTTTTTTAAAAACATCATTGCCCCACAATTGCGTCAAATAACTTTGCGAAACAGAATGTAATACCTCCATTTCTAAAATTCCAGAAAGCTGTTTTCCTCCTGCAAATAATTTATCACCAGATTTTTTTGAAATTGGAACTGCTTCACCCGTCACAAAACTATAGTCAATTTGTGCATTTCCATTGATCAAAATACCATCCACAGGGATTAATTCTTGATTTCTAATGAGCAATCTATCACCTTTTTTTACCTCATAAATTTGTACATTTTCTTCTTTTCTGTTTGATAAAATTTTAGTCACTGCAATTGGAAAATAGGATTTAAAATCACGTTCAAAAGACAAAAAATTATAAGTTTTTTGCTGAAAAAACTTTCCTACCAACAAGAAAAATACCAAACCTGTCAAACTGTCAAAAAAACCTGTTCCTAAATCAAACAAAATTTCAATAAAACTTCTGATGAACAATACTGAAATTCCAAGTGCAATTGGCACATCAATATTTAAAATTTTAGATCGTAAACCTTTATATGCAGCAATAAAATAACCACTTCCTGAATAAAAAACTACTGGTAGTGAAAAAACAAACATCAACCAGCGAAAAATATTTTTATACTGATCTAACCAAAATTCTGATACTTCAAAATATTCTGGAAATGATAAAAACATCACATTTCCAAATGCAAAACCAGCAATTCCCAATTTATAAATCAAACTTCGGTCAACAGTTTTTTTTCCAGATTCGTAATCTTCCAAACTAATATATGGCTCATAACCTATTGAACTTGAAAGTAATACTATTTCTTTTAACGATATTTCTTTAGCATGATACGTTATTCTAACCGTTTTCTTTGGAAAATCAACTTGTGAAGAAACTATTCTTGAGTTTAATTTATGCAGATTTTCTAACACCCAAATACACGAACTACAGTGAATATGAGGTATAAAAAGCGTTATAATTTGAATTGTTTCATCATCAAATTCCAACAATTTTTCAGCGATTTTTGGATTGTCTAAAAAATCATATTTCCCTATGATTTCAATAGGAATTGCACCAGGGTTTTCTTGAAAATCATAATAACAGGTTAAATCATTTTCGGAAAAAATTTCATAGACAGTTTTACAACCATTACAACAGAAATTTTTTCCATCTTTTTCAATTAAAGAATCATTACAAGAATCTCCACAGTGGTAACATTGTGTAGTTTTCATTTTTGCTCGTTTGCCGGGCGCAAATTTCTAAATTCTGTTGCAAATAAAATATGATTTTTGTCACATTTTCTATATCTTTGAAAAGGCACAAAATAATATGGATTAATGAGCAAATGCGATCAGTGTATTGTACGTCAGTTTAATTCTTTAAAACACCTTTCTAAAGAGGATTTAATGAGAATGAGCAACTGCAAAACCTCAAAAATTATAAAAAAGGGAGAACCTATTTTTGAAGAAGGTGACTACTTAAACGGAGTTTACTGCATCAAAGATGGTGTATGTAAAATTTCTAAAATGAGTGAAAATGGCAAAAATCAAATTATAAACATCATAAAACGGGGTGATTTGATAGGTGAAAGAAGTTTAATTTCTGAAGAAGTTTCTAATTTAAATGCAATTGCTTTAGAAGATATGGAAGTGTGTTTTATACCAAGAGACGAAATTGTGAGAGATTTAGAAAAAAATCCCGCTTTTACAATGGATATTTTAAAAACAATGGCATCTTCTTTGAAAAATTCCGACAATTTAATTGTTGATATGGCTCAAAAAAGTGTCAAACAGCGTTTGGCAGAAACGCTTCTAAAACTTCAAACGAAATTTGGTGTAAATGAAATTGGGGCTATTGATATTCAGCTTTCTAGAGAAGATATCGCAAATATTATTGGAACGGCTACTGAATCTGCAATTCGATTACTATCAGAATTTAAAAAAAATAAATCAATTGGTTTTAAAGGCAAAAACATTATAATCATTAACAAAAACGATCTTGAAAAAATTGCCAATGGTTTTTAAATTTAATATTAAAATATGAACTGATTTACAAACTTTATTACATTTGTCTTGATTCCAAAGCTTTATTATGAAACAAATTATTATTTTTTTATTGCTTGTCATTGTTATTTTGATTGGTTATGGGAAATATAGTCAATATAAGAGATTTAATTCTCCTGAAATTGATTACAAAACAACTAAAAAAATTGACCTTCAATATCACAACCAAACTTTGTTAATGAGCTATTATGAAGCTATTGAAACTTTGAATTCTTATACAAAATTACAGTGGACCGCAAATTCTATTGATGTTAGAGCTCCTAAAAATGACGATTTGGAAACACAAATTGCCGTTAAAGAATATGCAAAAAAGCTGGCAAACGTGCATTATTTTGGTGCTATTCTCGAAAACTCTTTTAAATTAAAATCTCAAGGAATGTCAAATCAAGACATTGAAATTCTTGAAAATTCTGGTATGAGTGTAGAAGATTTAACTCAAAAAAACACTTTCGAAAGTATCAAAAAACTGTTTACTCCTAACATTCAATTGTATAATGGAGAAAAAAATACTATTATTTTTGAAGTTCAAAAAAGGTTGGTTGCATTGGGTGATGAAATTAAAATTGACGGTGTTTATAGAATTGAAACTTTAAATGCAATTAAAAAATTTGAAGAAAAAAATGGCTTAATGGCTGACGGATATTTAGATTCTTTAACTTTAGAATTGCTTTTTAGGTAATAATTTTCTCAGAAATTAATTAGATGAATTGTTTCCTTTCGTTGAATTTTTCCAGAACTTGTCTCAATAAAATTATCTAAAAAATAAATTTCTTTTGGAATTTCAAATCTTGAGAGCGATTTTAAACCTCTGATTTTTGAAAAAATTTCTTTCAAAAATTGCTGATTATCAGTATCTACCTCTTTTTTAATAACTAAAATTAATTTTTGACCCAATTTTTCATCAGGAATTCCTGCCACAAAAAAGCAATTTTCAATCACTTTTGATAACTTTTCTTCTACTTTTTCGGGATGTAATTTTATCCCACCAGAATTAATCACATTATCAAATCGTCCTAACCAATCAAATTTATTTTTTGAGGTAAGTTGCACAACATCATTCGTGAAAAGTACTTTTTCTGAAATATTTTTAGCCTCAATTACCAAACAATTTCTGTTGTCTGTGTAAATATTTATAGTTGGTAACACTTCATAAAAAGTTGGAATTTTTTTGTAATGATTGAGTTTTTTAACTGCAATATGAGTGATGCTTTCAGTCATTCCAAATGTTGCAAAAACTTTACAATCAGCAGTTTGTAGTTTTTCTTGCAATTGATTTGAAATCACTCCTCCACCAACAATTAGTTTTTTTATAAAGTGTAAATTTTCCAAAGAATTTTCAAGTTGCAAAGGAACCATTGCCGAAAAATCATATTTTTTTGAAATCCCAACCAAGGGTTTTGAAGTCGTTTTAATAACATCTAAATGCCAACCTAAAGTAAGCGCACGAATCAACATCATTTTTCCTGCAATATAAGTGATTGGCAAACAAAGTAATGCCTTGGTTTTTTGAGGTAAATGAAAATAATTGGCAGTTGCTAGAGCAGAATTTACCATAAATTCTTTTCTCAATGCAATGGTTTTTGGAACGCCAGTTGAACCAGAAGTTTGTAGAGAAATAGTTTCTTGATCAGAAAACCAATTTTTCAAAAAAGAGTGCATTTCTTCAGAAATTTCTGAGGCATAAATCAAAATCTCTTCAGTCGAAGAAAAATGAAAATTATTTAGTTTGAATTCTTTATGATAAGGATTTTTCATGAATGATTAATTTCAAAAAAAATCAGGTTCTTTGGCATCTTTAGGTTTTTCTATTTTTCCTGTGAGTTTTTCTTTCCAATTTGTCCATCCATATTTCTTAGAAAAGATGAATAACAAAATAGGAAAAACAATAAAAACCGGCACATAAACGTCTGCACCTATGGTTGGCGTTGAAACATCAATCAATATCGAATTGGTTTGAAAGGCGGTCCAACTTGAAGTAACCAATAAAGCCGTAATCAAATTATTTGCCGCATGAAAACCAATTGCCAACTCCAAACCTTCATCCATCAACGTGAGAATTCCAAGAAAAAATCCTGTACCTATATAATATACTAAAATCTCATAGCCCAATTTTTCAACTTCAGGATTTGCTATGTGCAACAATCCAAAAATTACAGAAGTAAAAATCAAAGGAATCCATCGGTTTTTCACAGTAATTCCAATGCCTTGCATCAAATATCCTCTGAAAAGATATTCTTCAAAACTGGTTTGCAAAGGAATCAGTAAAACAGCAATCAATACCAAAAATAAAAAGGGTTCTAATTGAAAATCAATAATATAGTCTTTAGGAGACACTTGATAATCAATAAAAATAAACAAAGCGGTGATAAATCCCCACAAAGAAAAAGCAAAAAAAATACGTTTCCAATCTATTTTTTTTCGTGAAGTGGTCAATGTTCTAATTCGTTGATTATGAACATATTTTACCCAAAAAAATACACCTCCTAAACCAATTGCAAAAGGAATTAAGTTTTCAAATAAAAAACGATTGCTACCTTTTTTAGCAATTTGATCTTTCATGATTTGTTCTATATCAATATCAACCAAAAAAGTTAATAATAGATTCAATCCCATAAATCCGAAGAAAAAAACAGAAAGTAATAAATATTTCCACATTCCTAATTTTCCAGTATACCCTTGTTGTATATAATTCATTTTTATAAATTAAATTCCCAGTTTAGTGATTTGTTGTAATGCAATTGTCCATTTTTAATTTCTAAAGGACTGTCAAAATTATTGGTAAATAAACTTCCTGTTCCTAACCCCTGTGGCAAAGGATTTTTCAAGTGATACGTGAATTGCGCAATCGCATTCAAACCAACATTACTCTCTAAAGCAGAGGTTATCCACCAACCACAATTATTTTGTTCCGCTAAAGTAATCCATTCCAAACTACTGGCAAAACCTCCCAACAAACTTGGTTTTAGAATGATAAATTGTGGATGAATTGTCATTAATAATTGCTGTTTTTCTTCGGATGTAAAAACGCCAATCAATTCCTCATCCAAAGCAATTGGCAAAGGAGTTTTTGCACATAAATCAGCCATTTCATCAATTTGACCATTTTTAATTGGTTGTTCAATAGAATGAACGTCTAATTTGGCTAATTTTTCAAGTTTTTCAAGAGCTTCATTTGGCTTAAAAGCGCCATTTGCATCTACCCTAAGTGTAATTTCACTCGCAGAAAACTCATTTCTGATGGATGCTAATAAATTCAATTCGGTATCAAAATCAATAGCACCAATTTTCATTTTGATGCATGAAAATCCAGTATTTAATTTCTCTTTGATTTGCGATTTCATAAACTCTTTATCTCCCATCCAAATCAAACCATTGATATCAATGGCCTCTTTTCCATTCGTGAATTTTGTTGGAAATAATTCAAAATGCTTTTGACTTTTCAAAGATAAAAAAGCCTGTTCTAACCCAAATTGAATTGAAGGGAAAAGAGTTAATTCATCCAATAAAACATGTAATCCCAAATTGATATTTTTGCAAGTCCAAGCAATTTTTTCTTCATAATTTGGAACATCATCAATGCTCAAACCCCGAAAAAGTCCAGTTTCGCCGATACCAATTTTATCATTATGTTGCAATATTAGAAACCAAGTTTCCTTGTTTTTTAAAATTCCACGAGAAGTGCCACTTGGATTTTTAAAATTGAGAATGTATTTTAAGTAACGTGCAGTCATCAAAATTTGAGAAATTATTGCTCTATAAAAGCTTTAAAATTAGTAAGATACAACAGGTCTTGTTCTTGAAAAGTGTTTTTAAAATAAGGAAAAATACATGCTAAAATATAAGAATCACTGCTGCAAGTTGCGTTTAAAATGATATTAGTTACACCATTTTTTTCAGTAAAAAGATAATCATTTGTTTTCAAAATATTGTCTGCAATATAAAAAACAGTCACTTTTTCATTGGGGACAAAAGCCATAATCCGTTCTGAAATGGTGACATTGTGGTCTTTATTTTTGATTATCATTTGATATTCGCTACCTGTTATTCCAGTGTTTTCATTTACAACCTTATAAGATTGTATTTCGGGAATCCATTTTATTTTATTTTCCAAATTATTAAAAGCTGCAAAAACATCTATAATTGGTTTGTTCACAGAAACTTGAGTAATATAATTTGTTTCTTTGATAATCAAACCAGTTGAAAAAAAAACTACAATAAACACCGAAATAATTCCTAAAATAATCTTTACTGACTTCATTAATTTATTTTTTTTTGTTACGCCATTTTTTTAATAAAAAACCCCCAATTATAAACAATACCAAAAATGGCCAAAGCGCAATAATTACGATAAAAAATGATTGCAAATTTTTAATTCCTTGTTTGAAACTATCCCCAATTCTCTCAGAAAAACCAGTTTCAAAATTCACTTTTTTGTAAAATGACACAGAGAGTGTTGCAAAAGAAACTTGATTTTTTAAATAAAGTAATCTTCCTTCGGTTGATTCAATTTCTTCTCGCAATTTACCTAATTCTCTCTCAACATTCAAAATATCCTCCACAGATTTTGCTTGTTGCAAAATTTCTAGATATCTTTTTTCAAGTTCTTTTTTGTTTTTTAAGCGCGATTCAATGTCTAAATATTCTTCTGTAACATCAGAAATTCGGATTTCTTTAGTGTCAAATTTTGAAACTTGACTAGAAATTCCTGATAAAATAGTATCAAAATATTGAGCTGGGATTCTAATATTTAAATAATAATTTTCTTTATCATCAAACTCATTTTTTGAATCAGAAGAGATATACCCGTTGTATTTTTTTACTAAAAAAATGACTTGGTTTTTAGTATTTTCTAAATTTTTCGTTTCAAAAACTACACTACCGCTTTTGATTAATTTTCTTGTAACGGTCTCATTTACATTAATATTTTGATTTTTTTCAGATTCAGAAAATACTACTTTGCTGTTGGCTGATGCAAAAGTTTTTACACTTGCATCGCTCATCAAAGGCATTTCAATCGAGTTTTGATTTTCATTTTTACAAGCAATAAATAAGATTCCCAATACTAAAATTTTTCCTAATTTTTTCATACTAAAAAGTTATAAAGTGTTCACAATTCCAAAAATAACTGCGAATAAAAAAGTACTTAAAGCTACCTTTTTTAGTTCAGCATCTAATGCAGATGGATTGTTATTTTTGGCTACTGTAATTACATTTTTTATCAATGGAATAAATGCAATTAAATATGAAAATTGAATTGCAGATTGATAATTGATAATTACAAAAATATTGCTAACAAACAACGCACCAAAAATTAAAAAGAAATGATAATTTTTTGCTTTTTTAATTCCAAATTGAACAACCAAAGTATTTTTTTGATTGATTTTATCCTGAGCTTCGTCACGTAAATTATTTAGATTTAAGACTGCTGTACTTAAAAAACCAATTGCAATTGCAGGTAAAAATAACTGAAAATCAAGTTGTTTGGTGAATAAAAAGTAACTTCCTAAAACACTTAAAAGTCCAAAAAACAAAAACACAAAAACATCACCAAAACCACTATAACCATAAGCACCATTCCCAACGGTATATTTTATGGCAGCAGCAATTGAAGCAATTCCTAAGAAAAAAAACAACATAGAATAGCCAAAATTATCTTTTCCAAAGGAAACATAAATCAGCAATAAAGCAACAATTAATGTGAAAATTGTAGTAAAAACCATTGCGTTTTTCATTTGTTTCGGGGTAATTATTCCAGAGGAAACCATTCTTGCCTCACCAATTCTATTTTTATCCGAACCTTTAATTCCATCTCCATAATCGTTTGCAAAATTTGACAAAACTTGAAAACCAATAGTTGTGATAATGGCCAACCAAAAAATTGGAGATACCATAACCGATTGAGAAACAGCATCAACTTGTGAATTCACAAAATAATTTCCCAAAAAACTACCTACAATAATCCCTGAGATCGATAACGGAAGTGTTCTCAAACGTGCAGCCTTTATGATACTTTTTACATCCATGATTGTTGACTAGTTTCAATTTTATAAAGCGCAAAATTATACATTTTCAGGGCTTCATTTATTTTGATGCACGGGATTTTGATTTTTCCTGAAGCAGTTTGAAAAACCAAATCTGCCACGTTTTTTCTTGCTTGAAAAATAGTTTGATGTAAACTCACATGTTGAATTTTATAAAAAGGAATCATTGATTGATGGGTTTCAATGCTACCAAAATTAACTTCAAAAATTTCATCAGAAAATAAAAAAGTGCGTTTTTGGTATTTTAAGTGGATTAAAAACACAAAAATGGGAACTAAAATAGTGTTTAACCAAAAAATAGTAGGATTCTTTGAAACTAAATAAAATCCTACATTTAATAATATTAATAATAAAAAACCTCTTATATACAAACGCTTTTTAAAATATGAATCTACCTGATTTTTTTGAAAATCACTTAAATTTTCCCTTGGGAAAAGTAAGTTTTTAATGGCTAATATTTGTGTGATTTTACATCCAACAATTTTAATAATTTTTTGAGTATTTTCTTTTGAAATTCCGCTTTCAGCTTGGTTAAAAGTAATAAATGAAATGCCTAGAATTTTCTTTAATGGGTTTGTTGAAATGGTAATATATTGCACTTTATTTTTTTTCAGAACGACTGATTTTTTGGTTGTAAAACCTTGATTGATTTCTAAAGTGTCGTTTTTAATGAAAACAATCAAATTAAAATGCACTAAAATTACTCGAACAAACGAACTTATCAAACCCAAAAAAATCAATAAAAAAGAAAAAATCAAAATAATTATAACGCTGTTTTGAAAAGCGACTGAATTTTTTTCGATGTAATTTTCCATCAGCTCATTATTACCAAAACTTTCAAAAATTTGTTGGACTTGTTGATAAAATCCAATACCAATTGCTAAAAGAAGCGACAAACTTTGCAAATGATTTTCTGTTAAACTAACTTTTAATAATTCTAAAAAACCTATTTTCAAAAGTGGTTTTTCCTTGATTTCAAAGTCAGATTCAATATTTTTTTTGTCAAAAATTGTAATGCTATTTTTTAATGCAGTTGCTTGCTCAAAAGTCATTGCTTTGATTGAAATTTCGGCTTTAGAAGAGCCAGCTGTTTCAATATTTACTTCATAAACATTGATGATTTGCTGAATAATATTTTGCTTAAAATTAATATTTTGAATTCTGTCAAAAGAAATTTCTACATTGGTTTTTTTAAGAATTCCTTTTTTTAGAATAAAATGATTATTTTCAACTTTGAATTGAAAATTTTTAAAAATCAGAAAAGCTCTGACTAAGAAAAACAACAAAACAGCAGCAAATCCGAAATAAATATAACTTAAAGAAATAGATGAAAATTTTGAAAATTTTTGAATAAAAACAAATAGTAAAATCGAGAAAGCTCTGATAAAACTATAAATCTGATTGCTATAAATTACTAAAATTCCTTTTTTAGATTGCGTTCTAAAATCTGAAAAATTGGTTGCATTATCCATCAATTTTACTGCTGATAAATTCTTTAATTTTTTCTGCTTCTGAAATTTTAATTCCGCGAATTTTAAGGTCATGACTGCTATTTCCAGCAGTAAAAATGCTCAGTGTAGCCAAATCAAAAAATCTCGAAAATGGTCCTTGATTGATTTCGATATGTTGAATTCTGTTAAAAGGTACCGTTGTTGTCTTCATAAGAAACAATCCGTTTTTGTAGGAAATATCTTTATTTCTTACCAGATATTTTCTTCTTTTAAAACCAATTTGCTTGATAAAAAAAATGAAAAAAAAAATAACAATCAAAGCAATATATAACCAAATTGAAAAAGAATGAATGTCAATAATTTTAGTGACATCAATCAAAAAAACAGCTAAAATTGAAATAAAAAAAAAGCTAAAAATATTGATATAAATGATGTTCAAATACTTTCTTTCGATAGGATTAAATTCATTTTCTGAAATATCAGGAAATGAAATTACTGAAATATTTTCGAAAGAATTTGTCATCAATTTTATTTGAATAAGGTTATAAATGATTTGCTTCAGCGATTAATTCAGCAATGTCTTTCACGACAATTTCTGACTCTTTTACTTTAAATTTCACACCATCAGTCATCATGGTTTTGCAATAAGGACAGCCAGTTGCAATGATTTGAGGATTAGTCTCAAGAGCATCTTCTGTTCGTAAAACGTTTACTTCTTTATCGCCTTTTTCAGCATCTTTAAACATTTGAGCACCTCCTGCTCCACAGCACAAAGCGGTAGATTTATGACGTTTCATTTCGGTCAAATTAACGCCCAATCTTCGAATTAAATCACGAGGTGATTCATATTCATTATTTGCCCTTCCCAAATAACAAGGATCGTGAAAAGTGAGTCTTTTACCTTTTAGAGTAGTTTCGTCGATTTTTAAACGATTTTCAGCAATCAATTTTTGAATGAATTGTGTGTGATGAAAAACCTGATATTTTCCGCCCAAACTTGGATATTCATTTTTAAAGGTATTAAACGAATGTGGATCACAAGTTACTATTGTTTTCACTTCGTAGGCGTTCAAAATTTCGATATTCATCATGGCTTGCATTTGAAATAAAAATTCATTTCCTGCTCTTTTTGCAGCATCTCCAGTTGAAGATTCTTCTGTGCCTAACACTGCAAAATTAACGTTTGCTTGTTGTAAAATTTTGACAAAAGCCCTTGTAATCTTTTTAGCTTTATCATCATAACTTCCAGCAGCGCCAACCCAAAACAACACTTCTGGTTGCTTTCCTTGCGCCATCATTTCAGCCATTGTTGTAACAATCATAATATTTAGTTGTTAATCTTTAATTTATAGTTTTTAGCTTTGGATAGTAATGCTACAAATAAACTCATTTTTACATTGATTCATTGTTACATTTTTACATTGATACATTAATCTTCATTTACCCAATTCAATCTATCTTGTTGACTGTATTGCCAAGGTGCCCCATTATTTTCGATATTAGTCATCATCATATTCAACTCTTTTGGAGCCGCACTTTTTTCCATCACCAAATATCTTCTCATATCAATAATAATCGACAAAGGATCAATATTCACAGGACATTCTTCTACGCAAGCGTTGCAACTTGTGCAAGCCCACAATTCTTCTGGAGTGATGTAATCGTTTAATAATTGCTTGCCATCATCTTTAAAAACGCCTCCATTTGCGTCCATATTTTTGCCGACTTCTTCCAAACGATCTCTGGTGTCCATCATGATTTTTCTAGGAGATAATTTTTTACCTGTTAAATTTGCGGGACAAGAAGAAGTACATCTTCCACATTCTGTACAAGTGTAAGCATTGAGCAATTGCACCCAAGATAAATCGGTTACATCTGAAGCACCAAATTTTTCAGGCACTTGATTTTCAGTACTTTCTGTTGAAGTTGCATAGGGATCTGCAGCAGGGTCCATCATTAATTTTACCTCTTTTGTAACTGATTCTAAATTGTTAAATTGTCCTTTTGGATTAAGGTTTGCAAAATAAGTGTTTGGAAAAGCCAATAAAATGTGCAAATGTTTTGAGAAATATAAATAATTTAAGAAAACTAAAATTCCTAAAATATGAAACCACCACGCAGATCTTTCAATTATGTGAAGATTTTCAGTAGTAAAACCATCAAAAATTGGGGATAAAAATTGACTGATTATATTACCAACTCCAGCCTCTTGAAAATGAATGTCGGTGGCGTTCATCGTCAGAAATAATGACATTAAAACAACTTCAAAATACAATATTAAGTTTGCATCATTTTTAGGCCAACCTTTTAATTCTGGGCTTAAAAAACGTTTTATGTTTGCGATATTTCTTCTTGTCCAAAAAATAATCACTGCTATTAGAACCAAAATAGCTAAAACTTCAAAAGTTCCAATTAGAAATCCGTAGAGTTGAGTTCCAACAACACCTTTAAAAATTCGATGTGTGCCAAATAAACCATCAATCATAATCTCTAAAACCTCAATGTTTATAATAATAAAGCCCACATAAACAATAACGTGTAAAAAACCTGAAAGCGGTCTTCTTACCATTTTTGTTTGCCCTAATGCAATTTTTATCATGTTTTTTAAACGTTCTGATTTATTATCAGTTCTGTCAACTTCTTTTCCTAACTTGATATTTCTAAATAATTTGCGAACATTCATCGCAAAAAAACCTAATCCAACTGCCAGAGCAAGCGCAAATAGTATGTTTGGTAAATAGTGCATTTAAAATGTTTTATGTTAATCTTTTAATTCTTCTTCTACAACTTCTGGTTTGTATGGAGCTGGTTTTTTTCCGAATAGAGAAAAATGAACAAATCTTTTTGGATTTAGTTTCAAATCTCTCAATAATTCCTCCATTTCTTGAGACATTGCTGTTAAATTTTTATATAGTTCATCATCATTTAATAATTTACCAGCAGTACCATTTCCGTTGTTAATTCCGTCTAAAATTTTGTTCACAGATGTCAGCGAATATTGAGTTTTTCTAATGATTTCGCCTAAATTAGCATTTGCTAAAGTGTCAGTAACTTTCGATAAATTTTGAGTAATTTGGTTTGTATTTTTCAAAGTTTCATTCAAACCTTTGGCATTTGAATCTACTAATGAGTTTAGGGAAGCAATTGTTTTTCGGACATCAGTAATAGTTTGTTCAATTTCTAACACCGAATTTTTTACGCTGTTCACTGTTTTTTTATCCAAGACATTATTGATGTTATTGAATAAATTATCTGCAGTTACCAAAACACGTTCTAATTTTATTTGAATTGGATCTAATCTTGCACCCAAAGATGAGAATAAACCCTCTTCAACTTCGCCAGTTAAATAGTCTCCACTTTCAGCTTTTTCTCCTTCATTGCTTGGAAGGAGAACTAAATTTGAACCAGATAAAGGATTTGGAGAATAAATTTTAACGATACTTTTTTTGGAAAACTGAAAATTATTGTTCATTGAAAATTTCACAAGAATTTCTCCTTTTTTATCAGGATTGGTATTAAAGTCAATATTTTCAACACCGCCAACTTTCAAACCATTGATGAATACTGAACTAGCTTCTGTGAGTCCACCTACATTATTATATTCAACATAAAATTGACGTTTACTTGGTTGAAAAATATCTTGACCTTTCAAGAAATTGAATCCCCAAATAAAAATAATGATAATTAAAATTACAACAAATCCTATTTTTAATTCTTTAGACATATATTAAAATTTTATCACAATATTACTAATAATTTTTGGTAGAAACGATGCCTATTTATTGCATTTTCATTGATTCGGTAATTGAAATTTTTTCGTTGTTTTTGAATGCCACAATAAAAGCGGTATCAAACCCAACATTTTTTACTTCTTTTAGGTGCTCTAAGGCTTCACTATATCTCGTTGTAGCACCATAATAGTATTTAAAAAAACTACCAACTTTCTTTATCTCAATGTTTTTTAACCCTTTAAAGTTATAAGGTTGTGGTTCAATTTTGTTTTTGCCTGAGGCAATTTGAATTTTAAATTCAATTTCATTAATATTGGTCGGTATGTTATTATCGTTTATTATATTATCTTTAGTGAATTTCTCTTCTTTAACAGTATTTAATCTTAGATGATTCACATAGTCTTTGATTGCATTTGCGATAGCTTTTCCCATTTGCATTTGTCCTGTTCTTGAGTTCAAGTAAGCTCCTTCAGGTTTGTAGGTCAAGAAACCCAACTCAACTAAAACACTTGGCATGATGGTTTCTCTCAAAACCTGAAAATTGTCTTGTTTTACTTTTCTGTTCAGCCGATTTAATTTTTCAGTAAAATTTTGTTGAATTAAATTGGCTATTTCTAGACTTTTGTCAAGATTTTCCTCTTGTAAAAGAGACAGTCCAATGACAGATTCAGCTGAATTTGAGTCAAAACCTTCATATCTTTTCTCATAATTGTCTTCCATGAGAATTACAGCATTCTCTCGTTTTGCGATTTCAAAGTTTTTCTTATTTCCTCTCAAACCTAATACGAAAGTTCCAGCTCCATGAGCATCATTGGTGTGAGAATCACAGTGAATGGAGACAAAAAGTGTTGCTTTTGCATCATTAGCAATAGCACCTCTTTTCCATAAATCAATAAAAACATCTTCATTTCTAGTATAAATGACTTTGAAATAGTCTTGTTTTTCGAGTTCTTTGCCAACCTCCAAAGTAGTACTAAGTGCGATATCTTTCTCAATAAATCCATATTTTGAATTTCCGGGATCTTTACCACCATGACCCGCATCAAGGACGATTGTATATGTTTTTTGTGAAAAAACAGAAGGCAAAAAAAATATAAAAAAAATCATTGAAAATGTTAAAAAAAACAAGTTCTTTGAATTCAATATAAATTTATGATTTTGCAAAAAGTTCATGAATAAAATTTAACTAATTTTGACGGCGGTAATTTGAATGACCAAATATGAAGCCAATTTTAATTTAATACAAAAATAGTATTTATAGCTTTGCAATCAAACCTATCTTACACACTTTTATTTCTTGCTTTCTTTTTCATAAAGTTATGCTTTGCGCAAGATATAAAATCTTCTAAAAAAACCCTAATTCCTATTGGGAAAATAGACTCTATTTCTCCCAAAAATATATTAAAAAAAGATTCTTTGTTATTAAATAAAAAAGACACTATTTTTAAAGATTCTCTTTTAGTAAATAAAAAAGATTCGATATCAAAAGATTCTTTAAAGAAAAAAGAAGTTATTGAAGATATTATTACGCATATTGCCACTGATTATACGATTCAAAATGCTAAAAATAAAACAGTTATCTTATACAACGAAGCAAATATTACTTATACTGATATTGACTTAAAATCAGGAATAATTGTCATAGATTATAAAAAAAATTCGCTTTTCGCTAAAGGAATTATTGACAGTACAGGATACAAACAAAGACCTGTTTTTAAACAAGGAAATCAAGAATCTGAACAAGATTCTATTATTTATAACTTTAAAAGCAAACGCGCCATTATTTACGGTTTAAAAACCCAACAAGGAGAAATGTACACGTATGGTGAAAAAACTAAAAGAGAAAATGATTCTACCGTTTATATCCGAAAAATACGTTTTACAACTTCAGATAAGGAGATTCCTGATTATTATATTGCCACAAACAAAGCAAAATTAGTGCCTGGAAAAAAGATTATTGTAGGCGCAAGTAATTTGGTTTTGGCTGATGTTCCAACACCACTATTTTTACCTTTTGCTTATTTTCCAATGACTGAAACAAGTATGTCAGGTTTTTTAATTCCTGCATTTGATACAGGAAGCAGTGCAAGAGGCATAGGTTTTCAAAATGGTGGATATTATTTTGCCATCAGTGATTATATGGATTTGACTGTTTTGGGTGATGCATATTCTAACGGGAGTTGGGGAGCAAGAATTTCGTCAAATTATAACAAACGTTATAAATTTAATGGAGTTTTCAGTCTCAATTTCGAAAATATCGTCAATGGAATTCGTGGATTTGATAATTTTTCAAAATCAAATAATTTTAACATCAGATGGAATCATAATCAAGATTCGAAAGCCAGTCCAAATTCACGATTTTCAGCATCCGTAAACTTGGGAAGTAGCCGTTTTTTTAGAGAATCTTTGAATCAATTTAATGTAGCTCTAACTCAAAATAACACTTTTAATTCATCTATAAACTACAGCAAAACTTTTGTTGGAACACCATTTAACATGGCTGTGACTGCTTCACATCAACAAAACACAAACACACAAAGTATTACCATGACTTTGCCTTCTTTGACCCTGAATATGGATAGAATTTATCCTTTCGCTGGAAAAGATGGCGTTCAGAAAAATCCGATTCAAAAAATGGGTTTCAATTACAATATGCAAGGTCAGTATTTGATTAATACTAATGATGCTGAATTTTTTACAAGCAAAATGTTTGAAACGGCGAGAGCAGGAATTCAGCATAAAACATCAACTAACACCAATATCAAAGCGTTTAAATATTTTACACTTTCACCAAGTGCCAATTATGAAGAAGTTTGGCAATTTGACTATATCCAAAAAGACTATGATGCCACAAGAAATGTGGTAGTGACTGATACTTTACGAGGATTTAAAAGTTTTAGAGAATATAATATTGGTGTGAGTTTGGCAACAAATATTTATGGTAATTTCTCTTTTAAAAAAGGCCGTTTAAAAGCAATAAGACATACTTTAAGACCAAGTATCTCCTACAGTTACAGACCAGATTTTAGAGATAATTATATTCAAAAAGTGCAACAAAGTGTAAATCCTTTAGATTTTCAAGAATACACCGTTTTTGACCAAGGAATTTATGGTACACCATCTTCAGGATTGAGCAATTCAATAGGAATTTCTCTAAACAACGTTTTAGAAGCAAAGTTAGCCCCAAAAGATGCTGACAGTGAAAAAGAAGATGAAAAAATCATGCTTTTAAATAACTTAAATTTTAGTAGTTCATACAATATTGCTGCTGATAGCTTGCGATGGTCAAATGTTTCTTTTAGTGCTGGAACACGTTTGTTTAAAGATAAATTAGCATTGAATTTAAGTGGTTCGTTAGACCCTTATCAAGTGAATGAAACTGGTCAAAGGATTAATAAATTTAATCCAAGTATTTTCAGGCTGACTAATGCAAATATGACTATGAATTATTCAATATCAAGTACTGATTTTGAAAAAAATAAAAAGAAAGGTGAAACTGAAAGTAAAAGTGGAAATGGTGCCAATAATCCAACTGATACGATGGGTGCAGATATCGATCCAACCAATAGATTTGGAAGACAAAATAAAACCAATGAGAAAAAAGAACCAGTTGAAACGGAACTTTACAAAGCTAAAATTCCATGGACATTAAGTTTGGTTTATGCTGCCAATTATACAAATAATGGCGTTGAGCCAGGTGTAATCGGAGTTCATACAGTTGGATTTAGTGGAAATATTGAATTAACACCAAAATGGAAAATTGGCTATTCATCAGGATATGACATTAAAAATGGCGCATTTTCATTTTCAAGATTTAATTTTTCTAGAGATTTAGACAGTTGGCAATTTAATTTTAACTGGGTTCCTTTTGGAGCAAACTCATCCTATACGTTTTTTATTGGTGTAAAATCTTCTATGTTAGCTGATTTGAAATGGGATAAAAACAAACCACCAGACAGGAGGCTTTTTTAGAAGTTTTTAGTTGAATTTCAAACTTAAAAATTAGAAACATTTAAACTTTTAACTACTATAACTCAAATCCATGAAAAAAATCATCAAAACCGACAAAGCACCTGCACCAATTGGCCCCTATAATCAAGCAATTTTAAGCGAAAATACATTATATACTTCAGGTCAAATTGCCATTAATCCAACAAATGGAGAATTGGTTTTAGAAGACATTACTACAGAAACCACACAAGTTATGGAAAACATGAAAGCTGTTTTGGAAGCTGCTGAAATGACTTTTGAAAACGTTGTAAAAACAACCATTTTTATTTCAGACATGAATAACTTTAGTGCTATAAACTCAGTATATTCAAAATATTTTAACGAAGAAACTGCACCCGCAAGAGAAACTGTAGAAGTTGCCAAATTGCCAAAATCAGTGAATGTAGAAATTAGCATGATCGCTATCAAATAAGCATAAAAAAAACCTGATATTTCTATCAGGTTTTTTGTTTTTGTAAGATTAATTAAATACTAAACAGAAGCTGCATATTCAATAAGATCAACAATTTTTGTGGAATAACCCATTTCGTTATCATACCAAGAAACTACTTTTACAAAATTATCATTTAAAGCAATTCCAGCATCAGCATCAAAAATTGATGTTCTTGTATCACCTACGAAATCTTGAGATACCACCAAATCTTCAGTGTATCCTAAAATGCCCTTCATTTCGTTTTCGGAAGCATGTTTCATTGCTGCACAAATTTCAGCATAAGTAGCAGATTTTTCTAATTTCACAGTTAAATCAACTACAGAAACATCCATTGTTGGAACTCTGAAAGACATTCCTGTTAGTTTCCCGTTCAAAGCAGGAATTACTTTTCCTACTGCTTTTGCAGCTCCTGTTGAAGAAGGAATGATGTTATGCAAAGCTGCTCTTCCACCTCTCCAATCTTTCATTGAAGGTCCATCAACTGTTTTTTGAGTTGCTGTTGTTGAATGAACAGTAGTCATTAACCCTTCTACAATTCCGAAATTGTCATGCAACACTTTTGAAATTGGTGCCAAACAATTCGTTGTACAAGAAGCATTTGAAAATATTTTGATGTCAGAAGTCAATTGTTTATGATTTACACCCATCACAAACATTGGTGTATGGTCTTTTGAAGGTGCAGACAATACTACTCTTTTTGCACCAGCTTCAATGTGTTTTAAGGCAGTTTCCTCTGTTAAGAAAAATCCTGTAGATTCGATGACATATTCTGCTCCAATTTCTCCCCATTTCAAGTTTGCAGGGTCTCTTTCTGCAGTAATTCTGATTTCATTTCCGTTTACTACTAATTTACCGTCTTTTACAGAAACATCTCCTTTAAATTCTCCATGAACTGAATCGTATTTCAACATATAAGCTAAATAATCTACATCAAGTAAATCATTAATTCCTACTACTTGAACATTGTCTCTTAATACTGAAGATCTGAAAGCTAATCTTCCTATTCTTCCAAATCCGTTAATTCCTATTTTAATCATATCTATAAATATTTAATTTAAACAGACATTATGTCTGATACTCTTATTAATTCTTTGTCAATTTTTGATTGACCCTTAATTGCTTGTTCAAGAGGTGTTAATGCAATTTGATCATTCAATAATCCAACCATTAAATTTGATTTTCCTTCCATCAAAGATTCAACAGCTTTTACTCCCATTCTACTTGCCAAAACTCTGTCAAAACAAGATGGACTACCACCTCTTTGTAAATGTCCTAAAACGGAAACTCTCACATCGTATTCAGGAAGATTTTCATCGATATAATCTTTCAGCTCAAAAACATTTTTACCTGATTTGTCACCTTCAGCAACAATCACAATACTTGAGGCTTTGCCTGATTGTTTACTTTTTTCTAAAGATTCTAACAATCTCTCTAAACCAAGATTTTCTTCAGGTATCAAAATTTCTTCTGCACCCGCTCCAATACCAACATTTAATGCGATGTGTCCTGCATCTCTTCCCATAACTTCAACAAAAAATAATCGGTCATGAGAACTTGCAGTATCTCTAATTTTGTCAATAGCATCAACAACTGTATTTAAAGCAGTATCATAACCTAAAGTGTGTGAAGTTCCAGCAATGTCATTGTCAATTGTACCAGGAATCCCTATTGTTGGAAAATTAAATTCTTTGTTAAAAATAATTGCTCCTGTGAAAGTACCATCACCACCAATGGCTACCAAACCATCAATATGTGCAGCTTTTAAATTATTAAAAGCTTTTTGTCTGCCTTCTTTGGTCATAAACTCTTTTGATCTTGCCGATTTCAAAAAGGTTCCTCCTTTATTGATGATTCCCTTTACACTTCTTGCATTTAACTCAATAAAATCTCCAGCAATCATTCCTTGATATCCGTGGTAAATTCCTACACATTCTATTTTGTGATAAGCGCATGTTCTTACAACAGCTCTGATTGCAGCGTTCATTCCAGGAGAATCACCACCTGATGTCATCACACCAATTCGTTTCATTTTTATCATTATTTTATATCGTAAAATTACTGTTTTTAAATGATTTTGACTAAAAAAAATACGAAATCGTTTTAGACTTGAATCCTTCGTTTTATTAGAAAAAAGTATTTTTTTAAACTAAAAAAACATAAATATTAAAGAAATATTTTTTTAATCTCCGGAATTATTGTCTAGATTTTTTAAATCTGATTTTATTTTTTTGTTGATTTTATTTTTTTCCTCAACCGCTTCTTTGTTATTAGATTTTAATCTTCTTCGCAATTTTGTAATCAAATCATTTAAATTATTAAAATTCACTTGATAAGTCAAAGCAACTCCTTGAGTGTACCCTATTTCGTCTGTTGAATATTGTATTTCATTTTGGCGGTTAAAAATAACCACTCTTAAATTTCCTTCTTTGTTTAATAAAAATTCAACTTTTACCTCGCCAATTACTCCTGATTGGGTTTGAGCGCCTACTGGAACCCCAATTTCTCCATTGATAATAATTCTGTCATTAAGTTGAGTGCTAAAAGACACATCTACTTGATTGTCAATAATTAATCTATTCAAATTATTACCTCTATCGCCTTGTGTATAATCAACTCCAAATTGAAATTTACTATCAGGACTATTCAATAAACTCGAAAATGCAGCTGCAATCGCACTTGAAGCTGTTCCTGAAAGTGTGTTATTCACATCAAAACTAACACGGTCAGGATTTCTAAAAGTGCCAAATGCCAGCAGTGAAATGAACTGTGTCGTTTTTTCATTGATGTTATTATCATTCAAAATAAATTCTAACTCGTTGGCAATTGTTGGATCAACATTGGTTAATTTAATGTCTAACTCTTGTTTTGAACTAAACAATCCCCCAGAAATTCGCGTAACCAAATCAATATCTTCTTTTCTTGTTGAGTTGAAATTTTCTAAAAGCACTCCTGGATTTGCTTTGGCTTTGTAAATAGCTGTTACATCTAAAATGGCTTCATAAGGATTTCCATTCCAAGAGATGGTCCCTCCTTTTTGGATAATAAAAGGTTTGTTGATGATGCCTCCATATTTAAAATCATACACTCCATTATCAATGGTAAAATCTCCAAACATATTGAACATTCCTCTTGTATTGATACGAATTTGCAAATCTCCAGAACCTCTTCCCGTTAATTTACTTCCATAAACTTCATCAATCACGATTTGAGCTTCTGCATCTTTTGTAACTTCTAAATTGATATCTAAAGACAATCCTTTCATGGCATCTTCTGCAAGTTCACGTTGCTTTTCTTCAATCTTTAAAGCATCTGATTTAAAATGGATTAGCTTAAAATTATCTACCGTTTCAATGTCTTTTAAAGGAACTACAAAAGTAGTTTTTGGATTTGTTTTTGCGTTTACTTCAATACTTAGTTGATCTGTCAAACCAGAGATTGAAGCGGTTCCGTCCATGAAAGCTGTTCCATAAAAAAGAGCTTCTTCTGAATTTATTTTATCTAAAACCAATAAATTTTTAGTAGAAATTTCCAAATCTAAAAACCATTGCTCAAAATTTCTATGAGAAATATTGCCACTTAAAATTCCTCTAGTTTTGTATTTGGTATCAAATATTTTCAAATCTTCCAAAATAAATGATTGCTCTAATAATGAGATTATTGATTCGCCCTCAAAATCATAGTCAACATTCAAATAAGGAAATTTTAAACCTGCATTTTTTAGTCGAAGAATACCCTCCATCTCTGGGTTTCCAAGAAATCCTCTCATCGTAAAATTCCCTGAAACACTGCCTCGCAAAGACGAAATTACGTCCTGACCTAAAGGACTAAATGCATCTAATGTGTAATCTTCCATGAAAACCTCCAAATCAATCAGCGGTTTTTTATCAGAAAAATCTATACTACCAATTGCGCCAATACTTCTTACTTTTTCATTGCTGATAGACATATCAACACTATATTTTTGATAAGAATTATTTCCTTTGATATTGATTGCCAATTCACCTTGTTTGAACTTATTAACTTCAAAATCCTTAATCAATAAAATTGCCTCAGGATTGTAAACTTCGTCTTTTTTAATGAAATCGAGATGACCTGTTACCTTTCCTTTGACCGATAAGCTATCTATTTTTGGTAAAAAACTCTCTAAATTTACCTTCGTGAAATCGGCCAATAAATAAATATCATCTTGACCTTTTAAACTTCCTGTAAACTCAATTTTTTGTTCTCCAGAAATTACTTTAAATTGGCTAAAATCAAACACATCATTTTTCAAATCAAAAGTAATTTTATCGACATTTTTCTCATCAGGAATGATGTTCCATGAGGTATTTTTAAACACAAATGTTGATTTTTCAAATCCAACAACCGACTTTTTTTCTTTGTTGATTGTATAGAAAAAATCTAAGTTAAAATCTTCTTTATTTTTATCACCACCATTAAATTCAGATTTAAAAAACAAGGTGTCATTTTCGGTTCTGTTTAATAGATTTAATTTTGAAATATTATAGTATTTCGTGTTTACTTCTGAGGCTGTTAAATGCGAATTATACAACGGATTTTGGTTGTCTGTTCGCAATAAAATATCTTTTAATTCATTGCCATACGCATCAATTCTTGGCGATGAAGCCGTGAGTTTTAACTGATTTTTATTTGATTGAATTTTGCCTCTGATTTTGGTGTTATTGTCAATAGTGACTTCAGGAAAAAAAACACTTACAATTTGGTTGTAAATAGTAAAATTAAAGTCAAGATATTGATTTGGAGCAACTTTATACGGTTCGTAATTATTATAAATACTTCCAAGTGCGTTTTGAGAAACTTGAACAATTTCAGAAAAAGAGAATTTTCCGGTCAAATAGCCATTTGCAATGTCATCAGAATTTACTTCAATCCTTTTGATAGAATCTTTGACAGATGAAATAACTGTAAATTCTCTAAAACTGTATTCTTTCTTTTCATTGGTATAAAAAACATTTTTAAAAGTAGCTTTCCCAACAATGTCATCAAAATTATTTCCTTCGACGTCAATTTCAATAATTCCTCTTAATTTGGCAATACTGTCTCTTGAAAAAAGATTAGTTTTTTTCAGGTCTAAGTGAAAAATTTCAGTTTTAAAATCGAATTTATTTACTTTTGATGATAAATTTGCCAAACCCTTAAACTTCATTTTAAAGTTCTGATCATCAATAGCCAAAACACCATCGAAATTATTGTTTTGATACAAACCATTGGCGGTGATGTTTTTGTAATTATATCCTTTAAAAACCATTTGAGAAACTTTTCCGACAAATTTTGTATTGATATTGTCCAATCGAAATCCACTTCCGTTGACATCGCCGTTTAACGAAATTTTTCCAAAAGTTGCATCTCCAATTAAAGAACCTAAATTGAACTCTTTCAATGCAATGGTTCCAAAATATTTCGCATAATCAATGTTGTCCACGTTGGCAATCTGCAAATCTGCACTTGCTCCTCCGATTTTTGAGGTTAAATCAACATTCGCATCAATTTGACTTGGTGTTGCTCTGATAGTTCCTTTCAAATTAAACTGTCCTAATTTATCAAATGTAGAAGGCATTGTTTTTCCTAGTAAATTGGGCAAAATGCTTTTTAATTCTTTTTGAGTGGCAGTTAAATTTTTAAAATCACCTTCAAAAACAAACCCATTTTCGCTATTAATTGCATTTACGAAACTCAAATCGCCTTCAATTTTAATTCCCTCAATTGTAGAGAGATTGAAATTTTCTAAACCAAAATTATTAAGTGTTCCTTTTAGATTTCCACTAAAATTTAAATCATTATTTCCTGCCAATTCTTTGTAAAATTTATTCAAATCTTTAATAGCAAGACTACTTTCTAAAAATTTGGCTTTGATGTTTACTTTATGATTAAAGTCGGCTAAATCCTCTCTTTTGTAAATCATTTGGATATCACCATAAATAACTGAATTTTCAGTTTTTAAAGTGGTATTGAGAAAATTCATTCCTGATAGTGAATAGGTAAAATCAGTCGATAAATTGGTAATTTCTAGATTAAAAGTATCATTAAAATACAATCCTCTAATATTTGATTTGAATTTAGGACCTACAATCGAAAAATCTTGCAAATTTCCACCAGCATTGAAAATTTGATATTTTATAGGATTTTCATTATTTGCATCTATCAACTTAAAATTCAAATCGTTGATATACACATTTGAAGATTTTAACATAAAGGGATTTGTAAGTGGATCTCTTGGTTTTCCGTCATCAAAAAGTGCAATAAATATGCTTAAATTGTCATTAGTTTCTCCCTTATATGTTTTTAAATGAAGATCAACACCATCCAAAGAAATATTTTTAAGATTTACTTGACTATCTAAAATTCGTTTTACATTAAGTAACGAGGTGTTAAGTTTTTTTACGAAAATAAGTGTATCTTGATGATGATCCCTGATTTTAACACCTTTTAAATTGACGTTTCCTAAAAATGACAAATCAACTTTGTAAATCGTTATGTTTGTTCCAAAATCGCTGTTTATTTTTTCAGTAAAATAACCTCCAATTTTTGTTTGAACATAAGGAATAGAAAGAACAATGCTAATAAATACCAATAAGAGTAAAAAATACCCTAAAATTTTCCCTATTCTTTTGAACAATTTTTTGATAATGAGATGGTTTAAAAAATTAAAGTACAAACATAATAAAAGCAAAAATATTGCCAATTGTCACAAATTTCGTACAAATGTATCAAACTATAAAATTTCTATAATTAAAAATTATAACCTTCAATGAAATTATACTTAATTTTACAAAAAAATAACTTTAAATGCAGCAATTCACTTATATCCTGGGAATAGAATCTTCTTGTGATGACACAAGTGCATCAGTAATTTGCGATGGAAAAGTGCTGAGTAATGTCATAGCGAATCAAGAAGTTCATGCAAAATATGGTGGGGTTGTCCCAGAATTGGCTTCTAGAGCGCACCAACAAAACATTGTTCCTGTTGTGCAACAAGCTTTGATTCAGGCGAATATCTCCAAGAATCAATTATCTGCAATTGCATTTACAAATGGTCCAGGATTGATGGGTTCATTATTAGTTGGCACTTCGTTTGCAAAATCTTTGGCTTTAGGATTAAATATTCCTTTGATTGACGTGAATCACATGCAAGCGCACATTTTGGCGCATTTCATTAAAAATGATGATGCAAAAATTCCTCCTTTTCCATTTATTTGTTTAACAATTAGTGGTGGACACACACAAATTGTAAAAGTTACAGATGAATTTTCGATGGAAATTTTAGGCGAAACTATTGATGACGCAGTTGGTGAAGCTTTTGATAAATCAGCAAAAATTTTAGGTTTGCCTTATCCTGGTGGTCCATTTATTGATAAATATGCGCAATTGGGAAATCCGAAAGCGTTTGCATTTTCAAAACCTCAAGTGGCTGATTTGAACTTTAGTTTCAGTGGATTAAAAACGGCTATTTTGTATTTTCTTCAAAAAGAACAACAGAAAAATCCTCATTTTATTGATGAAAATTTAAATGATATTTGCGCATCCATTCAATTTACAATAATTGAAATTTTGATGGATAAACTCAAAAAAGCAGTAAAACAAACTGGCATCAAACACATTGCTATTGCAGGTGGTGTTTCTGCAAATTCTGAAATCAGGAAAAGATTGCAAAATGCTGAAAAATATTTGGGATGGACAACCTATATTCCCAAATTTGAATACACCACAGACAACGCCGCAATGATTGCCATCACTGGATATTTAAAGTACTTAAAAAATGATTACGCCGAAATTTCAACTGCTGTAAAAGCGCGATTAAAAGTAACCGAATAAAACATGAAAAGTTTTAAAAATAAGTTTATTTTCTTCATCTTATATTATCTTTTTTGGGTGGTTTATTTTGCATTTGCCCGCTTATTTTTCCTAATTTATTACTACGAAAAAACACAAGAAATTGGTTTCATAAATGCCCTTAAAACATTTTATTTTGGGTCGCCTTTAGACATTTCTTTTGCTGGATATTTGTCTTTCATTCCTTTTTTATTGATATCTATTATAAGTTATTTTTCAATGAAATTCAATGTAATATTCATTAGATTTTATACTTTTTTCATTCTCATTTTTATCAATTTATTGCTTTTTATTGATGCAGGTTTATACCAAGCATGGGGAGTTCGTTTAGATACTTCGATTTTGCCATATTTGAACACACCCACTTTGATGATTACATCTGCTTCAAAAATGCAGTTATTGGTAGGAATTTTTGGTTGGATATTTTTTTCAATCCTTTTTTTTAAAGTTTATAAAATGGCAATTGATAAAAATATAGCCATTACAAACTCACAAAGCTTGAAAGAAATTCCTATTTTTCTATTGATTACAGCTTCATTAATTATTCCTGTTCGTGGTGGATTTCAAACGATTCCAGTAAATCAAAGCAATGTTTATTTTTCAGAATACATGTTTGCAAATCATGCTGCTGTGAATTTTATATGGAATTTTTTCAACTCAGTGACCAATAAAACTGACGGAACAAATCCCTACGTTTACTTTGAAAATGATGTTGCAGAAAAAATCATTTTCCGTTCTAAAAATAAATTAGAGACCATCACAAAAGACAGCATTTTAAAAACCTCAAATCCTAATGTTATTTTGATTATTTGGGAGAGTTTATCTGCAAAAATAGTAGGTTCATTGGGAGGAGAATCAGGAGTTACTCCAAATTTAAATCGGCTTTCGAAAGAAGGAATCTTGTTTACCAATTTTTATTCAAATGGAGACAGAACAGATAAAGGAATTCCTGCAATTTTGAGTGGCTATTATCCACAACCTTTTGAACGAATTATGAGAATGCCAAATAAAACAAGAAGTTTGCCAATGTTGCCAAAAAAAATGAAAGCGTTGGGTTATGAAATTTCTTATTACTACGGCGGAGATTTGAACTTTGGTAACATGAACACCTATCTCAGAAATGCTGGAATTAATCATATTATTGACGGAAATGTGTTTGACAAAGACGATTGGAATTCGAAATGGGGTGCTCATGATAATGTTTTTATGCAACGTTTTGCTGATGATTTAGCAAAACCTCAAAAAGAACCTTTTTTTAATATTGCGCTTACACTTTCAAGTCACGAACCTTTTGAAATTAAAGGAGCTTATAAATTTGGAAAAAAATCTGAGGAAGATTTATATAGAAGTGCGCACCATTTTACAGATAGCATTATTGGAAGATTTATTGATTTTGCAAAAACTCAATGTTGGTATGAAAACACATTAATCGTTATTATGGCTGATCATGGGCATAGTTTACCAAAACACAAAGGTTCTTATTTTTCTCCGAAAAAATTTCAAATTCCCATGCTTTGGTTGGGTGGTGCTTTAAAAAGTCCAATAAAAAATGTTGATATTGTATCAAGTCAGGTTGATTTTTCTTTCACTTTACTACAATTGTTGAACGGAGAAACTACTGATTTTGTGTTTGGTAAAAACATGTTTTTAAAATCTGATGCACAATATGCTCATTATATCTTTAACAAAGGTTTTGGAACTTTAACAAAAAATGGCGTTTTCATATTTGATTATGTCAGTAAAAAACCAATTTTTTCATTAGGAGAAAATCTTTCAAAATTAGACTCTCTCGGAAAAGCGATTACTCAAATTTCGTATCAAGATTTTTTGGAAAGAAAATAATTATGGGTAGTTTATTCTAAAAAATAGAACAAAAATGCACCTCTTTTTCGTCTGAGAATGTATTCCAAAAAAGAATATAGTATTTTTTATATTTCTTCAGGAAAACCGCCTAGTAATGAAATCTCAAGTGTCTAATATTCAATTTTATAAAATAAAAGTTCTACGTTATACAGACTAGGAAAAACCAAAGAAATTCATCCTTGGCTTCAATTTACTCAAACTATTACAATTAAAATAAAACCTTAAAAATTTTCTGTAAAATACACTAAGACAATAGATTTTATTCATGTTGAATAATCAAGATACAAAATTCACGATTTTCTAACAATCATAAAAATTGATTTCAAACATCATTTTTGTAGCTTGGCTTGAGGTTGAAAAAGTTCCTTTGTTTGTAAATAAATAAAAGTGTTTTATCCAAAAATTTCGTTCAATACTTTTGCCAAGCGAATACCACCTTTTTGCAATTGTGTTCTAACAGTTTCTAGGTATAAATAGGAATATCTGTAGCTCAACTTCTCGCCTACTTTTACTGATTTATACACTTCATTTGTTGCCACATGCACTTCATTTACCCAATCAATTACAGTTCCTTTTTGAAGAGAAGTTACTTGTATTTTAGATAAATGATCGGCATTTGCAGCCAATTCTAAATAACCCATGTTATAGTCTTCAATCATTTTGGTGTCCCAAACTGAATGTAAATTAGTGCCTTGTCCAAACCATTGAACTTGAATATCATTCCCTCCTTTGTCTTCTTTTCTTCCAATATGCATTGGTTGATGCAAATCACCAATTAAATGAATCAACATTTTCAAATGAAAAACTTTGTCTTCTTCAGTACTTTTGTCGTTTCTCAACACTTTAATACAGGTGTCAATACCAACAACCAAATCGCCTTCAGGATTTTTTTCTGATACTTCATAAGATTCTTCCAAACCCATGTTTACATAATGCCACACAGAATAACTGTTGTATTTTCTGTCAGATTTTATTTCATCTGCATAGGTTGATACTAAAGCCAAACTTTTGCCTTTCAGAAGTTTATCAATATTTCTTTTCGCTTTTTTTGTAAGATAATTTTCAGCAATTTTTCCTGTAGCTCTGTGTCCGTTTTGTCCCCAAAAAAAATCATCTTCATGCGTTGATTTTGTCAGTAAGAAAAAAGGGATTAATAAAATAAGTTTTAAATACATGATTTTTATTTTATAAATATTCGGCTAAATTACAGAAATATTTGATGAAATATTTTAAATTGTAAAAATTAACGGCTACATTTGAGGTGTTATTTTAATATTAAATCAATTTTAATTACCAAATTATTTCTTGTGAAAGCAAAAAAAATAATATCCTGCATTGCGTTGACTTTTTGTTGTATTGTTATTTCTTTTGCGCAGCTAAAATCCGAAGAAATCAACCTCAACAATGGTGTGATTCAATTGCCTGGAACCCTAAGTTATACTTCCGAAAAAAGTCCATTGATTATTTGGGTTCATGGTTCAGGTGGTGTAGATAGAAATGGAAGTCCTGCAAATTATATACAGCAATTTCGAAAAGCTGTGAATCAAGAAAACATCGCATTTTTCAGCTATGATAAAAGAACTACAAATCCAAAAAATGCAGCTTTTTTGAATGATATTTTGATAGAGGATTTTGTGAGTGATATAAAAGTGGTAATTTCACATTTTAAAAATGATGCACGTTTTACCAGCATTATTTTAATAGGTCATAGTCAAGGATCTTTATTGGCAATGATAGCATCTAAAAATGCAGATAAATATATTTCTTTGGCAGGTGCTGGAGAAACAATTGATAAAACAATTGTCAGACAGATTACCAATCAAAGTAAAGAATTGGGAATATTGACCGAAAATTATTTTAAAGAACTGAAAGAAACTGGCGAAATCAAAGAAATTGATCCCAATTTATTATCGCTTTTTTCACCACAAAACCAACCTTTTTTTAGCTCGTGGGTTGCGTTGAATCCGATTGATGAAATCAAAAAAGTAAGCATTCCTACATTGATTATTCAGGGTGATAAAGACATTCAAGTATTGATTTCTGATGCTGAAAACTTATCAAAAGCAAAGCCAGATGCACAATTTGTAATTATTAAAAACATGAATCATGTGTTGAAAATCATTGAAAATGAAGAAGACAACTTAAAATCATACATGACAGATAGTTTCCCTATTTCGGAAATACTGATTAAAGAAATTTCTCACTTTATATTCAAAAAATAGCAACTAATAATCTGCTAAAATGTCTAAAAAGAAGTCATTTGCACTACGTATCAATGAAAACATACTTCACGCTATTGAAAAATGGGCGGCAGATGATTTTCGATCTACAAACGGACAAATTGAGTGGATGCTGCACAAAGTGCTAAAAGATGCTAAAAGAGAACCAAAAGAATTGCGGCTTGTTATTTTTTGAATCTTTTTATCTATGGTAATTTCAACGATTGGAATTGACGTTATTAAAAAATTTTCATCAGCTAAGTATTTTTTGCTCATGGCTTAGACAGACAAATTAGCAGTTGAAAAGCACTTTCATATAAAATTTCTACAGGAAGCAATTGGCTCAAAATAGCCAAAGAAATGTCACTAATGCGATCAGAGACCTCAAAGAATCCTCTCCAATTAGAGATTTCTCTCATAGTATAAACTTCAGAAATGAATCCAAAATTAAACCCGTAAATTTGAACTGAAAAGGAACGATTAGAATTTTGTAACATGTTAAATTATAATTATTTATTAAAATTTAGTCAAAACCTATAGAAATTACGAAATTAGATTTATAATATAAAGAGATGACAACAAGCATATTACATGTATATCTCAAATGATTGATGGAGGAATGTCTAAAAAATAAGCATATCTTATTGAAAAACAATTTATTATAAGAATTACTAATTTAAATATTAAAACAAAAATAATTTGTTTTAATTGGGTTGACAATCTTCATTAACTGTTTTCTTGTGACAAAAAATATTGATTGCTTTGAAGGTTTAATATTGGTTATTTTTATTCAAGTTAGGTAAAATTAGCCAAAAAAACACTGCTCCTATAAAAAATATGACTTCGTTCATTTACCAAAAATCAATCCTCAAAAATCGTTTTTCAATAAGTATTTTATTACTTTTGATTCATGAAAAAACTTACCACAAAAGAAATCGAAGAAAGACTTGCCAATTTAATTGATTGGGAATATGAAGATGATGCACTTGTTACTGATTTTGAATTTGATAATTTCAAAGATTGCATGTCTGCCATGAATAGAATTGCTTTCGAATGCGAAGCGTTACATCATCATCCTGAATGGACAAATATTTATAACATGCTCGAAATCAAACTAACAACTCATGATGCATGTGGTGTTACAGATTTGGATTTTCAATTGGCAACTGCAATTAATAAGATTGTAGAAGTAGAAGAGATTGACGATGACGAAGAATATGAGGATTGATATGAAGAAAATATTCACTGTTTTAGTGTTTTTTTGTATTATATCATCTTGTGAAAAAGATGATTTTTGTACCCAAAATCCTGTGACTCCAAAATTGATTTTGCGTTTCTATGACAATCTCAACAGAACTCAACTAAAAAATGTTGACCAATTATACGTTTGGGCCTCAGGAAAAGATAGCCTCTTTGTGAATCAATCTACAGATTCTATTTCAATACCATTAAATACGATTGCCAATGAAACTGTGTACAATTTTTCGAGAGGAAATATTGTGAATCAGTTTACAATTCGATACACGCCTCAGCAAATTTATGTTTCTCGTTCTTGCGGATTTAAAGTAAATTTTGACGAAGTTTCCTACATTTCCAACAACACTTGGATTGCAGATTTTGAGGCAACAACTACAATCATAAACAATCAAAATGCAGCACATGTTCAAATATTTCATTAGCTTTTTTGTGCTATTTGTGGTTGCTGAAACAGTAGCTCAAAAACAAAAGATTGATACTTTATCATCAAACAAAGACTCAATTGTGTATAAATCTCCTTTCGGAATTCGTGTTGGAATCGACATCAGCAAACCGATTAAAGGGTTGATTGGTGAAAATTATAATGGATTGGAATTAGTGGGCGATTATCGCATCAAAAAACAACTGTTTATTGCCACCGAAATTGGTTTCGAAGAAGAAACTACTCAAGAGGATTATACCAATTCTACTGCAAAAGGAACTTACATAAGATTGGGGTTCAACTACAATGCTTATGAAAATTGGTTGGATATGAACAATGAAATTTTTGTAGGATACAGATATGGCTTAAGTTTTTTTGAACAAACAATCAATAGTTTTACGCCAAATGTGAATAATAATTATTTTCCTGCAAATCCTATTGTTAGTGGACAAACTGATAATTTAAATGCGCATTGGTCCGAATTTATGGTGGGTATTAAAGTTGAAACTTTCAAAAATTTTTTTGTAAGTGCAAGTGTTTCTTATAAAGTGAAGATGTTTGTGAAAGAACCTAGCAACTTCAAAACTTTATTTTCTCCTGGTTTTAACCAAATTTTTGAAAGTGGAACAGGCTTTGGTTTTAACTACACTTTGAGTTATTTGATACCGTTTTCAAAAAAATAATCAACTGCAATAATTTTTTTACTAATTTTATTGCCCAATAAAAAATAATACATGAATACCATACCTAGCGTACATCTTGCTGATTTTTTATCAGAAGATCCGTCTAAAAAACAGAAATTCATTAAAGAAATTGGAAATGCTTATGAAAATATAGGTTTTGTTGCCTTGAAAGGTCATTTTTTAGACGATAAATTAGTAACTGATTTATACGCAGAAATAAAAAACTTTTTTGATTTGCCCTTAGAAACTAAAAAAAAATATGAAATTCCGGGTATTGGAGGGCAAAGAGGTTATGTTTCATTTGGAAAAGAAGCTGCCAAAGGAAAAAAAGAAGGGGATTTAAAAGAGTTTTGGCATTTTGGTCAATATGTAGAAAACAATCCTACTTTGAAAGCGGAATATCCAGCTAACGTGATTGTTGAAGAGTTACCAAAATTCAATGAAGTTGGAAAAGAAACTTATAGAATGCTCGAAAAAACTGCCAAATATGTGTTGCGTTCACTAGCATCGCATTTGAATTTGGAAGAAACGTATTTTGATAATTACATCAAAAATGGCAATAGTATTTTGCGTCCAATTCATTATCCACCAATTGAAACTGAACCAAAAGGCGCTGAAAGAGCTGCTGCTCATGGAGATATTAATTTAATTACACTATTAATGGGCGCACAAGGCAAAGGATTGCAAGTACAAGACAATAATGGAAAATGGATTGATGCCATGGCAGAGCCTGATGAATTGATGATTAATGTGGGAGATATGTTATCACGGCACAGCAATAACAAATTAAAATCTACCATTCACAGAGTGATCAATCCACCAAGAGAATTGTGGGGAACTTCAAGATATTCAATTCCGTTTTTTATGCACCCAATTTCTGAAATGAAATTGGATGTCTTAGAAAATTGTATTGATAAAAACAATCCTAAACAGTTTGATGATATTACTGCTGGTGAGTTTTTGGAAGAGCGTTTAAGAGAATTAGGACTGAAAAAATAATGGATTTAAGAGACCAATTAAAAAATTTATTTCCAGAACACGTTGTCAAAAACGAACCTGACAAAGAAAAAAATACTTTTTGGTGGCAAAACGAACCACTAATTTGTAAATATGAAAAACGAAAAGGAAAACCTATCACCATTATTGAAGGTTTTAATGGAACAACAAACGATTTTAAACTACTTGCAAAAGAAATCAAAACCTTGTTTTCTGTTGGTGGAAGTTTTAAAGATGATACCATTATCATTCAAGGAGATTATCGTGACAAAATCATGAAATTACTCCAAGAAAAAGGATTTAAAGTAAAACGCGTAGGAGGATAATTTAACATTCTCTTTCAGCAATATAGAATTTAACAAAACGTTTTAAAAGATTATGAAGACATCAATTTTACACATTACAAATGGGGATAGTACTACTAACTATTTGAAAAAATTACAGTTTTCTGGTGATTTTATTACTTGGAGAGAAATGCTTTGTGAAGGAAAAACAACTACTGATGTTGGTAGTGAAACTTTCTGGAAAAATAGGTTTGATTTTTTGAAAACCGCCTACAAAGTTAACAAGCAAACTTTTATTGAATACACATTAAAAGAATATCGTAACCTGTGTAAAAAAAAAGAACAAAATGAAATAGTTTTATGGTTTGGGCACGATTTGTTTTGTCAAATTAACGTGATTGCTGTTGTAAGTTGGTTGAAAAGATTCAGACAAGGTTATCAAATTACTTTGGTTGGTGCCGGAAATGCTACTAAAAATCAAAAAATTCAACCGTTTTCATTGCTAAATCAAGAGCAAATCAATTCTTATTTTAAAAACAGAATTACGCTTTCGCAAGATGATATTGAATATGCTGATTATATTTGGCAATTGTATTGCTCAGATAGTCCTTTGCGTTTAGAAACGGTTTATAAATTCAATCCAATGACTCCTTTTCAGCATTTGACTGCCGCAATTGAAGCGCATTTAAAACGTTTTCCATCCATAGAAAATGGATTAAATTTTGTTGAAAATAACATCCTAAAAACTGCAAATTCAAACCACTTTGAAACAAAAAATGAGTTGATTACCAGTCTATTAAATGAAGATGATATTTATGGATTTGGGGATATGCAATATGAAAATCATGTAAGAAATTTACAAAAACTTTTCTCGTCTTTAAACCCTGTAAAATTGTCTAAAAAAGGAAAAGAAGTTTTGGAAAAACAGTTGAATTTTTACGGTCAAATTAGAAATGAAGAAACTTATTTGGGAGGCTCAAAAAAATATAACTTTTTATATCAAACTGGCTCTTCAAAACTATTACAAATCACTTCCTAAATGAGTTTAGAAGCCTCAGAATTAATCTTAAATCAAGATGGAAGTGTTTATCATTTGAATTTAAGACCCGAAAATATTGCCACAACTATCATACTTGTTGGAGACCAAGATAGGGTTGACAAAGTAACAAAACACTTTGACAGCATTGAGTTTACAACCCAAAAACGTGAATTTAAAACTACAACCGGAACCTTTAAAAACAAGAGAATTACAGTAATTTCAACGGGAATTGGGCCCGATAATATAGATATTGTTTTAAACGAATTGGATGCATTGGCAAATATTGATTTATCAACTAGAAAAATCAAAGAAAAATTCACACAACTTTCGTTTATCAGAATTGGAACTTCAGGTTCATTGCAAGCAAATATTCCTGTAAACTCCTTTGTGTTAAGTACTCATGGATTGGATTTAAACGGTTTGCTTCACTCCTATCAAATAGATTCAATTGCACATCCTGAAATTGAAAACGCTTTTGTAAAACACACCAATTGGAGTGCAAAAAAATCGTACCCAATTTTCGTTTCAAATTCAATTTCATTGGCAAAAAGACTTTCATCATCAATTGTTTTTCAAGGAATTACAGCAACTGCAGGCGGTTTTTACGGTCCTCAAGGACGTGTTTTACGATTGGCTTTAGAAGACCCAAATCTCAATAATAAAATAGATAGTTTTTCTTTTGAAGGAAAAAAAATTACCAATCTTGAAATGGAAACAGCTGCTATTTATGGTTTGTCACAATTATTAGGTCATCAAGCTGTGTCTTTGAATGCCATTATTGCCAACAGGGCAAATGGCACTTTTAGTGAAAATCCTACAAAAATTGTGGCGGATTTAATTGTATATACCCTCGAAAAATTAACTGCGTAAATGATTGATTTAAAAGTTGGTGGCGTTCCAGAACATTTTAATTATCCTTGGTACATCACTCTAAAAAATAAATCTTATACCCAACAAAATATTAACCTTCGGTGGAAAGATTTTCCAGGTGGCACTGGTGATATGTGTGCGGCTTTGAGAAATGGAACATTGGACATTGCCATTGTTTTGACTGAAGGAATACTCAAGGACATTGCTGCAGGAAACCCATCTAAAATTGTTCAAACCTATGTAAAATCTTCATTGATATGGGGAATTCATGTGAATGCTACCTCTAAATTTCAAAAAATTGAAGACTTGAAAAACACTACAATTGCCATCAGCAGATTTGGTTCTGGATCGCATTTAATGGCAATTGTCAATGCTTATAACCAAGGTTGGGATGCTGCAAACTTGAAATTTTTAGAAGTTGGTAATTTACAAGGTGGTATTGATGCTTTGAATATTGGTGATGCAGATTATTTTATGTGGGAACATTTCACCACAAAACCTCTGGTTGATGAAGGAATTTTTAGAAGAATTGAAGACTGCCCAACTCCCTGGCCTTGTTTCGTGATTGCAGTTAGAAATGAAGTTTTAGAAAAAGATTTAGATGCCGTAAAAAAGGTTTTGAACGTTATAAATAATGAAACTGCACATTTTAAAAATATTCCCGGAATTGCTGAAACGCTCTCAAAACGTTATCAGCAAAGACTTGAAGATATCAAGGAGTGGTTGAAAATCACTGAATGGAATGCTGGAAAACCCATTACAAAAAATATAATTTTGCGTATTCAAAATAAAATGTTGACTTTTAACATTTTGGAAAAAAAGAAAAACGCCAACGGATTCATAAAAAATATATATCTTTAAATCGTTAAAAAAAATCTCATGAAAAAAGTCGTATTTATTATAATTTGTGTCTTAGGAATCTTTTGTTTGTCCTCTTGTAGAAGCACCTCTTCTCCATGTGGATTGGCGGATGCAACAACCAAGCAAACTACAATTGAACAAGTGAACTTGAGTTAAACACACTTGTATCATAACTTAATATCAGATGAATCCGCTTCCTGGCGAATTTTTTTCACAATAACTTTACATTAAAAACACATTTTTATAAAGTTAAAGCCTTAATTTATTTATATAAAGTTTACAATTTTAAAACAATTGAACAATACATTTGAAAATATTCATTAACTATTGTATTGTTCTTGACAAAAATTCATTCTTATTGTGTTTCCTACGAATTCAAGTGTATTGTTTTCGCCACTTTTCAAAGACCTTTTTAATTTAAAAATACTGATGACAAAAATAAAAAAACGCCAATTAGACTATGTAGTTATCTCTGACGTTCATTTGGGAACTTATGGTTGCAAAGCAAAAGAATTATTGAACTATTTAAAAACCATTCAACCTAAAGTACTGATTTTAAATGGTGACATTATTGACATTTGGCAGTTTAACAAACATTATTTTCCGAAATCGCACATGAATGTTATCAAACACATCACTGGATTGCTTTCAAAAAGGACGAGAGTGTATTACATTACTGGAAATCATGATGAAATGTTGAGAAAATTCAGAGGTTTTCAAATTGGCGGATTTACAATTCTAAATAAATTGATTTTGGAATTAGACAATAAAAAAGCTTGGATTTTTCACGGAGACGTATTTGATGTTACCATGAAAAGTTCAAAATGGTTGGCAAAATTAGGTGGTATTGGTTATGATGCATTGATTATTATCAACACTTTCATCAATAAGATTAGCGAATTATTTGGTTATGGAAAATTGTCACTTTCAAAAAAAATTAAGAATAGTGTGAAAAGTGCCGTGAAATTCATCAATAACTTTGAAGATACTGCGTCTGCAATTGCCATAGAAAATGAATATGATTATGTGGTTTGTGGTCACATTCATCAACCTGAAATGAGAGAAATTAGCAATTCAAAAGGAAAAACAATGTATTTAAATTCAGGAGATTGGATCGAAAATTTGACAGCCTTAGAATATCATAAAAACCAATGGTCTTTGTACGAATATTCAAATGACCCACTTGTAAAAGAAATTTTTGGACTAAAAGTCAAAAAAGAAAAATCTTCCAAATTAAAAAAAGAGGAAAATAACATCATTTTTGAGGAATTATTAAAAGAGTTTGATATTAAAATCAATAAGAATTTATTATGAAAATTTTATATGCCATTCAAGGTACCGGAAATGGACATTTAACTCGTGCAAAAGAAATAATTCCGATTTTGAAAGAAAAAGGAGAGGTAGATATTTTGATTAGTGGCAATGAGTGTGACATCACTATAGAATATCCGATCATGTATAAATTATATGGATTAAATTATACTTTTGGAAAAAAAGGAGGTATTGATTTTTGGCAAACTCTCAAAAAGTTCAGATTGTTGCGTTTTTTCAGAGAAATTAAAAATCTTCCAATCAAAAATTATGATTTGGTAATCAATGATTTTGAACCAGTTTCTGCTTGGGCTGCAAAATTAAAAAACGTAAATTGCATTTCTTTGAGTCATCAAAATGCAGTTTTAGATAGTGCTTCCCCAAAAAAAGGAAAATATAATTTCGAAAAGCTAATTTTAAAATACTATGCTCCTGCAAAAATAAAATTTGGTTTTCATTTCGTTTCTTACAACTCATCTATTTTTACACCAATAATTCGTAAAAAAATTAGGCATAGCAATGTCACCAATAAAGGACATTATACTGTGTATTTACCATCTTATGATCATGATAAAATTTTGGAAATCCTATCAGGAGTGCCATTGGTAAAGTGGCATATTTTCTCTAAACAAACCAAACAATTGATTTTTAAAAAGAACGTGGTGATTTATCCAATCAACGAATTTGATTTTATCAAAAGCATTACCACTTGCGAAGGCGTTTTGTGTGGAGCCGGTTTTGAAACGCCATCAGAAGCACTATTTCTTAAGAAAAAATTGATGGTGATTCCTATGAAAAATCAGTATGAACAACAATGTAATGCAGCGGCTTTGGAGAAAATGGGAATTCCCGTTATCAAAACTTTAGAGAAAAAAAGGTTAAAAAAAATCGCCAAATGGATTCATTCAGACCCTTCATACAACGTGAATTATCCAGATATTACAGAAGATATATTAGAATCTATTTTGTTACCTTATTTCAATGAAAAATTGTTGCCTACCATTCAATAATTGGTTTTTTCATATTTTCCAAAACCTTATTTGTTTTGGAAAAATGCTTGTTTCCAAACCAAAAGCCTCTATTGGCACTTAAAGGAGAAGGATGACCTGATGTAAAAATACAATGTTTTTTTACGTCGATAATCTTTGTTTTTTGTTTGGCAAATCCACCCCAAAGTAAAAAAACAACACCTTCTTTTTCGGTAGAAACTTTTTGAATTACTGCATCAGTAAAAGTTTCCCAACCTTTTTTTTGATGACTTCCTGCTTCATTTTCTCTGACTGTTAATGTGGCATTAAGCAATAAAACGCCTTGTTTTGCCCATTTTTCTAGATTGCCACTTTGTGGATAAGTCACTTGTAAATCTGTTGATAACTCTTTAAAAATATTTTTTAAAGAAGGAGGATGAGCAACACCATCATTCACTGAAAAACACAAACCATTTGCTTGATTTTGAACATGATAAGGATCTTGACCAATAATAACAACTCGTAAATCATGAAAATTACAATTGTCAAAAGCAGCAAAAATATGTCCACTTTTTGGATAACAAATATGTTGTTTATATTCTGATTTTACAAAATCAACAAGTGTTTTGAAATAAGGTTTTTCAAATTCAGATTGCAAAATATTTCTCCAACTATCTTCTATTTTTACTTGCATTGTTTCTTATTTTTGTAGCGATTTCAAAGATACTATTTTGGGTAAAAACATATCAGAAAAAACACTACAAGATTTAGAATTTTTAACGGTTTTACAACACGTTGCCATTCATTGTATTTCTGGTTTAGGAAAAGAAAAAGTCCTCGAAATAAGACCTATTAGAAATAGAAAAACACTTTTCAAAGAACTTTATTTGGTAAATGAATATTTGTCTTCGTTTCAAAACGATAACAGGGTTCCAAATCACGGATTTGATGATATTACAGATAGTGTGAAAAGAATTGCCATTGAAAATAGTTTCATTGAAACGGATGCTTTTTTGAAAGTTGCAAGAACTTCACTAACTGTAAATGAGCAAATTATATTTTTTAAAAAGTTTCAAATTATTTTTCCCAATTTTTTTGAACTTACTCAAAAAATTGAATTTACGACTTATATCAATGACGAAATCAAACAAATTATTGAAATTTCAGGAGAAGTAAAAAACAATGCTTCCCCAGAATTGAAACAAATCAGAAAAGATATCAACTCAATTCGTGGTAAAATTGGCGCAAGTTTTTCAAGTGCCCTGTCTAAAGCAATTACAGCAGGATATTTGGATGAAATCAAAGAGACTGTGGTTGACAATCAGCGAGTTTTGGCAGTAATGGCAATGCACAGAAGAAAAGTTGAAGGTAGCATGTTGGGTTCTTCAAAATCTGGAAACATCGTGTATATTGCGCCTCAAGCAACGTTGGCTTACTCTCGTGAATATCAAAATTTGATTTATGAGGAGAAACAAGAAGTCATTAAAATTTTGCGTGATTTAGCGACAACGATTCGTCCTTTTGTACCACTTTTAGAAGATTATTTGAATTTTTTAACGCATTTGGATATGATTGGTGCAAAAGCAAAATATGCGCATCAACACCAAGGTGTTTTGCCAAAAATTACCGACACAAAAAAAATCTTTTTTAAAAATGCATATCATCCCATTTTATGGAAAAAAAATAAAGAACATACCATTGAAACGGTTTCTCAAACCATCACTTTACATGAACAACAGCAAATTATTGTGATTTCAGGACCCAATGCAGGTGGAAAAAGTATCACTTTAAAAACCATAGGTTTGCTACAAGTAATGTTGCAAAGTGGGCTTTTAATTCCTGTTGATGAACGCAGTGAATCGTATATTTTTGATACGATTTTAACAGATATTGGAGACAATCAATCTATTGAAAATCAATTGAGTACTTATAGTTATCGATTGAAAAACATGCGTCATTTTCTAAAAAAATGCGATGAAAATACGTTGTTTTTGATTGATGAATTTGGCACAGGAACTGACCCAGAATTGGGTGGCGCTTTGGCTGAAATCTTTCTGGAAGAGTTTTACCATAAAAAAGCCTTTGGAATTATTACCACACATTATTCAAATTTGAAAGTATTGGCAAACGAATTGGAAAACGTGACAAACGCCAATATGCAATTTGATGAACGTACTCTAGAACCTTTGTATAAATTGTTTGTGGGCCAAGCAGGGAGTTCATTTACGTTTGAAGTAGCTCAGAAAAACGGCATCCCTTTTAGTTTGATTAACAGAGCAAAAAAACGTGTTGAATCAGAAAAAATTCGTTTGGATAAAACCATTTCTAAACTACAACAAGAACGAAATCGCTTGCAAAAAAACTCTGAAAATCTTGAAAAACAACACTCTAAAGAAGTTGAATATTTAGAAAATCTTCAACAAAAAGAGCAAAAAATTCAAGAAAAATTAGAAGGTTTTCAAGAATTGTATGATAACAATCAAAAAATGTTAACATTTGGTAGAAAGATGAACGAGTTTTTAAACAAATTTTTTCAAACAAATAATAAAAAAGAACTGCTGGCGAGTTTCAATAAATGGGTTTCTGACGAACGCGTAAAACATTTGAAAAAAATTCCTGAAAAACCAAAAACAGTTTCTCAAAAACAACAAGCCATCAATCAGAAAAAAAGACAAGAAGAAATCATCCAACTGGTTGAAAATGAAGTTTTGAAAAAGGTTGAAAAAGTAAGAGAACAAAAAAATATTGAAGCCAATAAAATCGCAAAGGAAAAAGAAAATTATAACTTCAAAATTAATGATCGTGTTCGAATTATTGACTCTAATACTGTTGGAACGATTGATAAAATTGAAAAAAAATCAGTCACCATTAATTATGGAATTTTTACTACAAAAACGAGTTTAGATAAATTAGAATTGGTTGAAAAAGCAACATAACGGATTCGCCAAATTTCTTAAAATCCGTTAAAGTCTGTTAAGAATCTATTAAAGTCTTTTTTTTTACTGAAACGTTTTTAAAAAATAAGTGTCTATTAAGAAAATAAATAAAACTTAACACATTTATTATGAGAAATTTAAAATCAATTATTGCTATTTTACTTTTTAGCTTTACCATTACTTTTTCAGCAAATGCAAGTGAAAAAGATCCTTCAAAAGTTACTACAGAATTGCGTTCTGAAATAGTGAACATTTTAGGAAATAAAATTCCTTTAGAAGTAGAATCTTCCTCTTCTGAAGAAGTTTCTTTCATGATTAACAATAAAAACGAGTTAGTTGTCATTTCTGTAGATTCAAATTTGAATTCATTCAATGTATTTGTAAAAGAAAAATTGAATTATAAAATAATTACAACAAAAGGCATACAAAAAGGAGAAATTTATAAAATGCCCATCAAAATAAATAAAGTCTAAAAAACAACAAGTTGGTTAGTTGGTGTCCATACTTCAGTTTTCAAAAAATTGTTTTTGGGCATTTTTATAAACTAAAAAAGAGAAATCAAATGAATGATTTCTCTTTTTTTATTTCAGTAATTGCTATTTATTTAGCGTTCTGTTTTTTGATCAAATTTAAGGCAGAACCTTCTGTAAACCACTCAATTTGAGCATCATTATACGTGTGATTCAATGCAATCACATCTTTGTTTCCATCTTCATGAACCAATTCCAAATGCAATTGTTTTTCTGGAGCAAACTCGTTCAAGTCTAAGAAATTGAATGTATCATCTTCTTGAATCAAATCATAATCTGCTTCATTTGCAAACGTTAAACCTAACATTCCTTGTTTTTTCAAATTTGTTTCGTGAATTCTTGCAAACGATTTTACAATTACAGCAGCGACACCTAAAAAACGAGGTTGCATAGCAGCATGTTCTCTTGAAGAACCTTCACCATAATTGTGATCACCAACAACAATTGTTTTGATTCCAGCTGCTTTATAAACTCTTTGAACTGCAGGAACTGCATCATATTCGCCTGTCAACTGATTTTTTACAAAATTTGTTTTATCATTAAAAGCATTCACAGCTCCAATTAAAGTGTTATTTGCAATATTATCCAAATGACCTCTAAAACGCAACCAAGGACCTGCCATAGAAATGTGGTCTGTAGTACATTTACCAAAAGCTTTTATAAGTAATTTGGCATTTTTAATAGAATTTCCAGTAGGTTCAAAAGGCGCTAGTAACTGCAATCTTTCAGAGGTTTCCTCTACAGAAACCACAACATGAGTGCCATCCTCTTCAGGAGCTAAATAGCCATTATCTTTCACTTCAAAACCCTTTGGAGGCAATTCCCATCCTGTTGGTTCATCTAACATTACTTCTTCTCCATTTTCATTGATTAAAGTATCTGTCATTGGATTGAAATCCAAACGTCCAGCAATTGCAATAGCCGCTGTGATTTCTGGAGAAGCTACAAATGCGTGTGTATTCGGATTTCCATCAGCTCTTTTCGCAAAGTTTCTATTAAAAGAGTGAACAATACTATTTTTCGGAGCATTTTTTGGGTCAGAATATCGAGCCCATTGACCAATACAAGGCCCACAAGCATTTGTGAAAATTGTAGCACCTAATTTTTCAAAAACTGATAAAATTCCATCTCTTTCCGCAGTATATCTCACTTGTTCAGAACCAGGATTTATACCAAATTCTGCTTTTGTTTTCAAACCTTTATCCAAAGCTTGTTGTGCAATTGAAGAAGCTCTTGATAAATCTTCGTAAGATGAATTGGTACAAGAGCCTATTAATCCCCATTCAACTTGCATTGGCCAGTCATTTGCTTGCGCTTTTTCGGTCATTGCTTTTCCTACAGTTGTTGATAAATCAGGTGTGAATGGACCGTTTAATAAGGGACCTAATTCAGATAAATTGATTTCAATTACTTGATCAAAATACAACTCAGGATTTGCATAAACTTCAGCATCAGCTGTTAAATATTCTTTGATTTTGTTTGCTTCGTCTGCAACATCTTCTCTATCTGTAGCACGCAAATAACGTTCCATAGATTCATCATACCCAAAAGTTGAAGTGGTTGCACCGATTTCAGCACCCATATTACAAATAGTTCCTTTTCCAGTACAAGACATTGAAATGGCACCAGGCCCAAAATATTCAACAATAGCGCCAGTTCCACCTTTTACAGTAAGCACTTCAGCTACTTTTAAAATCACATCTTTTGGTGCTGTCCAACCAGATAATTTTCCAGTTAATTTCACCCCAATTAATTTTGGAAATTTTAATTCCCAAGCCATTCCTGCCATCACATCAACGGCATCTGCACCACCAACACCAATTGCAACCATTCCTAAACCACCTGCGTTTACAGTATGAGAATCTGTTCCAATCATCATTCCTCCAGGAAATGCATAATTTTCTAACACAACTTGGTGAATAATTCCTGCACCTGGTTTCCAAAAACCAATTCCGTATTTGTTTGAGACTGACTCTAAGAAATCGAAAACTTCACTACTTGTGCTATTTGCTACTTTTAAATCTGCAACTGCACCATTTTTGGCTTGAATTAAGTGATCACAATGAACCGTAGTTGGTACTGCTACTTTTGCTTTTCCTGCTTGCATGAACTGCAATAATGCCATTTGAGCAGTTGCATCTTGACAAGCAATTCTATCTGGAGCAAAATCTACATAATCTTTTCCTCTAGTAAAAGCTTTGGTAGGTGTATCTTCCCAAAGGTGTGCATATAAAATTTTTTCTGCTAAAGTCAGATGTTTTCCGGTAATTTTTCGAGCCGCATCAACGCGTTCTGACATAGTAGTATAGACCTGCTTAATCATTTCAATATCAAAAGCCATATATAAAAGTTTTAAGGTTTTTTAATTCAAACAAATTTACATTAATAAAATCAATTTTAAAAGATAAATAACAAATTGCTCGAATTTATAGATAAGTAAATGTTATTTTTTTTAAAATAAATTTTTTATTGATTTTTCTAAATTAAAAATATAGTTTTATTGAAGAATGATTAAAATAAAAAAAGCAGACTTTTAAGCCGAATTCTGTAACCTAAAACAAGTTTAGGATTCTTATCATTTATCTAGTTTCGAAATTACTAACGAAATCTATCTGCCTACCCTTTAGAATCGAGCGAGTAGCTCTCAAGCTCTAATATACATGGCATTGCACCTCATAGAGTTTACCTGGTTTCACTACAGCCGAACTGTACTTGCTTTCTGTTGCACTTGTCCTCAGTTTACACTGGACGGATGTTATCCGCTATGATTACTCTTTGGTGTCCGGACTTTCCTCCTTGAAATTAATTCACGGCGATAAGATAAGTCTGCTTTCAGTTGTCAAAAGTACAATTTAATTCAATAAAAAAACCCACTCAAATTGAAAACTTGAGTGGGAAAAATTGCTATGAAAAAGAAAAAGTGTTATTAATTACTCAATAACATTACAAATATAAGTATATTTTTCTATATTGAAAATTTTTGACACTAAATTTTATCAAAATTGTAAATTTAACATCTTTTTAAGAAAACATGTCTTTTACTTTCTCAAAAAATGATTTGTCAGATTTATTCGGATGAGGAATAAAATTCTCGTGATTTTCCATAGTTTCAAAGAATTTTCTTTGATCTTTATTCAATTCTTGGGGCGTCCAAACATTGATGTGAATCAGAAAATCGCCAACATCATAACGTTCAATGCTTGGTAATCCTTTGCCTTTAAGTCTTAAAATTCTCCCAGATTGTGTTCCTGCATCAATCTTTATTTTTACTTTACCAGAAACAGTTTCTACTTCTTTATTAGCTCCTAAAACAGCTTCCGAAAAACTAATATATAAATCATAATGAATATTAGTACCTTCTCTTTTTAACTGTTCGTGTTCAACTTCTTCAATCACTACCAATAGATCTCCTGGAATTGAATTTTTTCCGGGAGCTTCGTTACCTTTTCCACCCACTTTTAATTGAACACCTTCAGTAACTCCCGCAGGAATATTAATAGAAACAGTTTCTTCTTTAAAAACCAATCCTTGTGCATCTGCGCCTTCAGGTTTGTTGCTTAAAATTTCTCCTGCTCCACCACAAGTTGCACAAGTTGTGGCCGTTTGCATTCTTCCCAAAATGGTATTGGTAACTCGCATTTGTTGCCCAGAACCGTTACAAATAGAACAAGTTGAATATCTAACTCCTTCAGCTTGCACTTTTCTGCGAACTTTCACTTTCTTTTCAACGCCTTTTGCAATTTCTTCTAAAGTAAGTTTTACACGAATTCGCATATTACTTCCTTTTACGCGAGCTTGTCTTTGACCTCCTCCACCAAAACCGCCAAAACCGCCACCAAAAATATCGCCAAACTGACTGAAAATATCATCCATGTTCATACCTCCAAAACCTCCTCCTCCTTGAGCGCCTTCAAAAGCAACATGTCCATATTGATCATATCGCGCTTTTTTATTATCATCACTCAAAACTTCGTATGCTTCAGCAGCTTTTTTGAAATTTTCTTCGGCATTTTTATCATTCGGATTTTTATCAGGATGATATTTAATAGCCATTTTTCTGTAAGCTTTTTTAATTTCGGCTTGATTTGCAGATTTTGAAATTCCTAATATTTCGTAGTAATCTTGTTTTGCCATGTTTTATTGTTACATTAATTAGTAAAAAAATCTAAATTTTGAATTGATTTACTTACAATTTAAATTGATTATTGCCCTATAACTACTTTTGGATAACGAATAATTTTATCACCCAATTTGTATCCGTTTTCCAAACAATCAATCACTTTTCCTTTTAAATCTGGAGTTGGTGAAGGAATTTGTGTGATTGCCTCATGAAGCTCTGCATCAAAATTATCTCCTGATTTTACCTCAATTTTATTCAAACCTTTTTGTTCAAGTGTGTTGTAAAATTTTTGATGAATTAATGAAACACCTTTTCGTAATTCTTCAGTTTCTGGAGAATCTACAATATGACTTAAAGCACGTTCAAAATCATCTACGATTGGCAGTAATGATGTCATTAATTCCTGACTAGCAGTTTTATACAATTCAAACCTTTCTTTCGTTGTTCTTTTCTTATAGTTTTCAAATTCAGCAAAAAGTCGTAAAAACTTGTCTTTTTCTGCTTGAAGAAGTTCTTCAATAGAAGGTTCTTCAATTTTGATCTCTTCTTTAAATTCTTGATTTTGAATATCTTTAATATTTTCTTGTTCGCTAATAAGTGCTTCCTCTTGAATTTTATCTTTTTTACTCATTTTTAAAAAATCTTTTAAACTTCTCAAAATTATTCAAAAATATTGCCAATAAAAAAATAGTGTCAAAATGACACTATTTTTGTGGTAAAAGGTTTTAATATTAGTCTTCAATCCGCTCAATTTTTGCGCCAATTGATTTCAACCGTTCTTCAATATTTTCATAGCCTCTATCAATCTGTTCAATATTATTAATAATGCTTGTTCCTTTTGCAGAAAGAGCTGCAATCAGCAATGAAATTCCGGCTCTAATATCAGGAGACGTCATTTTGGTTGCTTTCAGTTGATGTTTGCGATTAAGACCAATCACAGTTGCTCTGTGTGGATCGCATAAAATAATTTTTGCGCCCATATCAATTAATTTATCCACAAAAAACAATCGGCTTTCAAACATTTTTTGATGAATCAAAACTGTGCCATTTGCTTGGGTTGCTAAAACCAGAATAATACTCAATAAATCTGGCGTGAAACCAGGCCAAGGAGCATCAGCAACTGTCAAAACAGAGCCGTCAATATAGTTTTGAATTTCATAACTTTTTTGTTCTGGAATGTAAATATCATCTCCTCTTTTTTCAAATTGGATTCCTAATTTTCTGAATACATTAGGAATTTGTCCTAAGTTTTCCCAACTCACATTTTTGATGGTCAATTCAGATTGTGTCATCACTGCAACACCAATCCAAGAGCCAATTTCAATCATATCTGGCAACACTTTGTGCTCACATCCTGAGAGATATTTAACACCTTCAATCATCAATAAATTAGAACCAACGCCTGTAATTTTTGCGCCCATACAATTCAACATTTTACACAATTGTTGAATATATGGTTCGCAAGCAGCATTGTAAATAGTAGTTGTTCCTGTTGCTAAAACAGCTGCCATCAAAATATTTGCGGTACCAGTGACTGAGGCTTCATCTAAAAGCATTTCTGTTCCTATTAATTCATCAGCTTCAACTCCGTAAAAATAATCTTCCGTGTTGAATCTAAATTTTGCTCCAAGTTTTATAAAACCCTCAAAATGAGTATCTAAACGTCTGCGTCCAATTTTATCACCTCCAGGTCTTGGAATATATCCTTTTCCAAATCGAGCTAATAACGGGCCAACAATCATAATTGAACCTCTTAAAGAACTTCCGTCTCTTCTAAAATCTTCTGACTCTAAATAATTTAAATTGATTGCATCTGCTTGAAAAGAGTAAGTATTTTTTTCTAGTTTTTGGATTTTTACACCCAATTCACCCAAAATAAAAATGAGTTTATTTACGTCAATAATGTCAGGAACATTGTGAACTAAAACTTTTTCAGGTGTTAATAAAACCGCACAGATTATCTGTAAAACTTCATTTTTTGCGCCTTGTGGCGTGATTGTTCCGTTTAATTTATGTCCGCCTTCAATTTTAAAAGATGCCATGAATTTATCTTTTTCGGTTTTTGGAAAATGGTTGTTTTTTTACATTTTTCACAGGATTTTGTCCTTGTGTATTTCGTTTTTTCATGAGTTCTTTGGTTTCTGACAACTCTTCTTTTGATTCTCTTAAATCAATTTTTTTATCTGACAAATCATACAAATGATTAAAAATAATTATATCATCAACGGTATCTTTATTCCAATTCAAGTAACATTTTTTCATGTGATTTGCGATGGTATAAATCAATGCTTCTTTCAATTCACCTTCATCCCAACTCAAAGCAACATCAATCATTGTTTGAATATTTGTACCATAATAACGGTATTTTGAAGCTGATTTTGGATATGCTAAAGGTTCAGGTTTTTCAAGTAATTCCTCTTTGGAAGGTGATGGATAGGGAGAATCTGCATCCAATTTAAAATCGGACATGATAAAAAGTTGGTCCCACAATTTGTGTTTAAAATCTGGAACGTCACGCAAGTGCGGTTGTAAATTTCCCATCACATCAACAATGGCTCTTGCCATGATATTGCGTTCTTCTTTGGTTTCAAGAGTCATGCAATGGTCAATTAATTTTTGAACATGTCTTCCATATTCTGGAATAATCATAATAGGTCTCTCTGAATTGTATTCTAAATCAAATGTCATTTATCAATATTTAGTGAAGTTTTCTTGAATAAAGATCAAGAAATTTTCTAATTTATTTGTAGTTTTTTAAGGTCGCAAAATAGGTATAAAAAGCGAAATAATCTGTAGGTTTTGCAAATTATTTTTACTGATTAACCAATCACTTTTAGCTTGGCAAACTGCAATAATAATTTCTTTTTTCCAACAGTACCAAACTCAATTTCAGCTTTTTTATTGGCACCATTTCCCTCTAAAGAAAGCACTTCTCCCCTACCAAAACGATTATGTTCGACAATATTTCCAACAATTACGTCGCTATCAAAAAGGTTTGAATTTTGACTGGTTTCTGAAACTTTTTTTAAGTTTTTAACAACATTTATTGATTTATTTTCAACAATATCTCGTTCTATTTTTTTACGTTGTATGGGTTTTTGAAAACGAATTCCTTTAGGAGCGTCATCAAACAGATTAGCATCAATAAACTTATTGATTGATTGTTCTGGTTTTTTTGCTGTCATGTAGTAAAGGTATTGTTCGTCGATTTCTTCTAAAAATCTACTTGGTTCAGAATCAATGAGTTTACCCCATCTATAGCGTGTTTGCGCATAACTCAAATACGCCACTTTTTCAGCTCTTGTGAGTGCTACATAAAACAATCTTCGTTCTTCTTCAAGCTCAATTCTGGTAGTCATGCTCATTGCTGATGGAAATAAATTTTCTTCCAAACCCACAATATAAACATATTGAAATTCCAATCCTTTTGATTGATGAATGCTCATCAGTGCGACTCTTGGCGCATCATTTTCTTTTTCTGAATCAAAATCCGTGGCAAGTGCTACATCTTCCAAAAATGTTGTCAGAGAGGCATCTTCTCCTTGCTCAATTTTATCGGTAATAAAATCTTTGATTCCATTTAAAAGTTCTTGAATATTTTCTACTCTACTGACTGCTTCAGGTGTGCCATCTTTTTCGAGTTCAGGAATCATTCTGGTTTGTTTTACCACCAATTCAGCCACTTCAAAAGCATTTTTTGTTTGCGATTCTATTTGAAAACGTTGCATCATATTCGAAAAATCTTGCAGTTTGCTTTTAGTTGGTGCATTTAGCTGAACATCAATTCTATAAATATTTTGAATGATTTCAAAAATTGATTTTTTATAGTGATTCGCAGCAATTGTCAGTTTGTCAATCGTTGTTGCACCAATGCCACGTGTGGGGAAATTAATGACCCGAATCAGCGCTTCTTCATCGTTTGGATTGATCAATAATCGTAAATAAGATAATACATCTTTGATCTCTTTTCGCTGATAAAATGAAATACCACCATAAATTTTATAGTCGATATTTTTCTTTCTTAAAGCATCTTCAATGGATCTTGATTGTGAATTTGTACGGTATAAAACACAAAAATTATCTGGTGTTAATTGATGATTCATCATGTTTTCCCAAATAGATTGCGCTACAAAACGCCCTTCTTCTCCGTCAGAAATTGAACGCATCACATAAATTGAATCTCCAACATCATTGCTTGTCCAAACGTCTTTATCTAACTTGGTTTTGTTGCGAGCAATGACCGAATTTGCTGCATTTACAATATTTTTAGTTGAACGATAATTTTGTTCTAATTTGAAAGTTTTTACTTCAGGATAATCTTTTTGAAAATTTAAAATATTTTGAATATTGGCACCTCTAAAACTATAAATACTCTGAGAATCATCACCAACAACACAAATATTTTGAAAACGATCAGCCAAAGCTCTGATAATAATGTATTGAGAATGGTTGGTATCCTGATACTCATCAACCATAATGTATCGAAAACGATCTTGATATTTTGCTAAAACATCAGGAAAACGCGCCAATAATTCATTGGTTCTAAGCAATAAATCATCAAAATCCATGGCTCCAGATTTAAAACATCTATTGACATATTCTCTATAAATTTGGCCAATTTCAGGTCTATTTGCAAGCAAATCTGCTTCTTGCAACTCAGGGTCATTAAAATAAGCTCTTACGGTAATCAAACTATTTTTAAACGATGAAATACGACTAAAAACTTGTTTTGGTTTGTATTGTTCTTTATCTAAATCCATTTCTTTGATAATTGCAGAAATTAACCGAACAGAATCTTGGGTATCATAAATCGTAAAATTTGTTGGAAAACCTAATTTATCAGCTTCCGACCGTAAAATTCGAGCAAAAACAGCATGAAAAGTACCCATCCAAAGGTTTTTTGCTTCACTTGCCCCTACTACTTTTGCAATCCTTGCTTTCATTTCTTTGGCTGCTTTGTTCGTAAAAGTCAACGAAAGTATATTAAAAGCATCAACACCTTGTTGCATTAAATGTGCAATTCTATACGTCAGCACTCTTGTTTTTCCTGAACCTGCTCCTGCAATGATAATCATAGGACCATCTTTCTGAATAACAGCTCTTTGTTGAGCTTCGTTTAGAGAATCTAAATAGGTATTTGACATGTGTTTTTTGAGAAATTAAAAAGCTACAAGTTATGAAATCTTTAGATTTTAGATGAAGGATACTTTATTTTTTATTCACATTTTTTTCTCTAAAAAAAGTACCTTTGTGAAACTAAATTTCTTGACTTTGGAATACCAATTATTAGCGAGTATTGCTTACGTTTTGCCTGCTACTGTGACAGGATATATTGCTTATTATTTTTTTAAAAGTTATCTGATTCAGCAAAATTCTGATAAAAAAAAACAGTTTTTAAGTGATAAAAAAATTCAATCTTTGCCCATAAAATTACAAGCTTATGAACGCATGTTGTTGTTTTGTGAGCGAATTCATCCTGCAAAAATAGTGATACGAATTCAGTCAATTTCCGACAAACCAACAGATTATGTTTCATTATTAATCATGACGATTGAGCAAGAATTTGAATACAATTTGGTGCAACAATTGTATATTTCTTCTGATGCTTGGAAAGCGGTAACAAGTGCTAAAAATTTGGTAATCAACAAATTTCAGCAGATTTCAATGCAAGTAAATTCAGTTCATGAATTTCAAGAAAGTGTTTTTAAAGAATTTAGTAATATTTCATCACCAACAGAAATTGCTATTGAAATTTTGAAAAATGAGGTAAGAAATTTTATTTCATAAAAAAACCCTCTTAGTAGAAGGTTTTTTTATGAAATGTATCTAAAATATTTTCTTTAAAAAAATTTATAACTGAATTCTGACTCCAAGATTATAGTTTCTACCTCTTGTAGTAAAACCCACAACTTCTTGAAAATTTTCATCAAAAATATTGGTTAAGCTTCCGTATAAAGTAATTTTTTTATCTAAGATTTGATGATTGATAAAAAAATCAACCAAATTATAAGAAGGTAAAGCAACGTTTCCAAAATCTTTGGTTTCATCTACAAAACGATAACTCATAGCAGTGAAAGTTGATGAAAATAATTGATAATCAGCCTTGATAAAAAACTTATTTCTAGGAATTTTTAACATCAAACTTTCTGTTCTTTGGATGTAGGTATGATTTGCCAACAAAGTCAATTTTTTCATTGGTTTGAAAGAAATTTCGGTTTCAACACCTCTTGCAAAAAAAGTTCCGAGATTGTTAATAGTCTGAAAAGTCATTGAATCATAGCCAATTTTATTGGTTTCCTCTCTGTAAAAAAAAGTCGAATTCAAGAATATTTTTGGGGAAAAATTCAGTTCAAATCCTGTTTCGATTGTCAAATCTTCTTCGGGCAATAATTCTTTGATTGATGGTAACTTCGTAAAAATCTCAGACAAAGTTGGCGTTACAAAAGCAGTACTATATGACGCAAAAACTTTGGCATTCATAGTTTTTATTTTAAAATTATAGGCAGGATTTATATTGAAAACTAGATTATTTCCATATTCACTGTGCACATTTAAACGAGTACCAGCGTTAAAAATAAAACCTGAATTAGAAAAATAATTCAAAGAAAAATAGGGGTCATAAAAATGTTGTTTTCCAGCTCCTTTTTCAATTGGATTATAAGAAGTTTCTTGTTTCATATCTTGAAATTGAGAGGTAACTCCGGCTAAAATTGAAAATTCTTTGTTGAATTTATAGTGGTTAAAAACATCAAAACCCATCACTTCACCATTAAAAAAATCATTCGAAGGTGCTTCTCTCCTATTGATATCAGTAACAAAAGTTCTGACTTTTAGCGCTCCTTTTTCATAAGTGTAATCCACATTAAAACCTCCTCTTTTTTGTGTACTTGACAAATTGTTGTTTTTGTCAGCAGGAATGCTTGCAAAAGTTACAGGATCATAGTCAAAACCATCAAAATCTGTTGAAAACTCATCAATACTTGCAAAAAAACCGAATTTAAATTTTTCGTTTATAGAATAATTCAGATTTAATAATACGTTTTGTCTCGCAAAAATATCTTCTTCAAATGGATTATTTTTATCCAAACTTTCTGCTGCTGACAAGCCTCTTGAACCATTAGCATTTAATGCCAATAAATAATCAACTTGCCCTAAAGTTCCACTAAAATTAAAGTTTGTTGTAAATTCTTCAGCTGCTAAACTATTATTTTCACTAGAAGAATTACTTCCCATTGAAGAAGAAAAAGTGCCACTAAACTGCTTTTTTGAAGCTTTTTTCAAGATAATGTTGATGACACCAGTGGCAGCTCCAGTTCCATATAACGTTGAAGAGGCACCTTTTAAAACTTCAATACTTTCAATTTGCTGAATGTCAATTTGGCGTAAATCAAAATCACCACCAAAAGATGAAGGGTCGTTTACACTCACTCCATCAATCAAAATGGCAACTTGTCGATTTCTTCCACCACGAATATAATAACCTAAGTTTTGACCTTTTGTGCTAAAATTCCCATTAATTTCCACACCAGGAACATCATTTAATAAATCCAAGACAGTTTTTCCTGAGCTATTTTGGATGGTTTCTTGTGTAATTTTATACACAGTTTTACCAATATTTTTTTTATTGGTTTCAAATTTTGTTGCGGTAATAATAATTTCATTCAGCGAAGCTACTTTTTCGTTTTTTTCTTGTGAAAACGAATTTTTACCCACAAATAAACATGCGAGTGCACTAACAATTAATAATTGTTTTTTCATTTTTTTTGATTTAATTGAAACAATAAATCAGGAAACTATTTTGTACAATAAATTACGAATACAGTACATAAACTTTTATCCCGAAAGTTTTTAACTCGTGAAAAGTGGCAGGTCTCCTGACTTGTTTTATGTTATTAGACCTTCCCAACAATGATTGTCAGTGGTTTAAGAATTAATAACATCCTTAAAAAAGTAAGGTGCTGAAAAATTCAGCAAAAACTTACAGTTGCGGGAACAGTTCTGGATTTTAACCAGATTCCCTTTTAATTTGATGCAAAATGAATTTTACATCAAAACCAAAATTCGGTGCAAATATATGAGTATTATTGTGACAATTACTTTCTTTTTCAAGAAGTTTTTATATCTTCGAAAAAAGTTTTTACCTGATGAAAAAAATATTTTTATTAACGATTTTTACTAGTCTTTTTTTTATTTCATGTAAAAAGACAACTAAAAGTACCGTTATTTCCGATGAGAATACTTCCTTCATAAGATATGCAAAAGGATTTCAAATAAGCAATGCTGGAGAAATTCAAAAAGTTACTATCAAAGCTCCTTATCAAAATTCATCGGAAATATTTGACTATTTATTTTCAACAAAAAAAAATTCAAAAAATGAAATTCAAATTCCAATTTCAAAAATTGTAGTGACTTCAACAACGAATATTCCCATGATTGAAATGCTTCAAGAAGAAAATAGCATTGTTGGTTTTCCGAGTTCAGATTATATTTCTTCAGAAAAAACAAGACAAAGAGTTGCCTTAGGATTTATAAAAGAAATTGGAAAAGAAGGACATTTAAATACAGAAACTTTGTTGGATTTAGAACCAGACTTGGTGGTTGGTTATAGTGTTTCAACTGCTGATAAGTCTTTAGAAATCATAAAAAAAGCTGGCATTCCAGTAATTTATAATGGTGATTGGTTGGAGGAAACGCCACTTGGAAGAGCAGAATGGATTCAGTTTTTTGGAGTATTATACAACAAACGAAAAATGGCTGATAGTATTTTTAAAACTATTGAAAAAGAGTATTTGGAAACCAAACAAATCGCTTTAAAATCTCACGAAAAACCTACTGTTTTTTCTGGAGCTGTGATGAGTAAAGATATCTGGAATTTGCCTGCTGGCGAAAGTTTTGTTGCGCAGTTTTTAACGGATGCAAATGTGGATTATTTGTGGAAAAACTCAGAAGGAAAAGGAAGTTTGTCTTTGAGTTTTGAAAGTGTATTTGAAAAAGCAAAAAATGCTGATTTTTGGATTGCGCCAGGTTATTTTTCGTCAAAAGAACAACTATTAAAAAGTAATGCTTTGTATGCAGAATTTGCAGCGTTTAAAAACGACCAAATTTACACACCAACCACCAAAAAAGGAAAAACAGGAGGCGTTATTTATTATGAGTTAGCGCCAATAAGACCTGATTTGGTCTTGAAAGATTTGATAAAAATCACTCACCCAGCATTGCTACCAAATTATACATTGACTTTTTTTGAAAAAATGTTGTAATCCGTAATTTAATTTTCGTTACATTTAGAAATCACTTAAAACCAATTTATAATGACACAAAATTCAAAAAAAACACCAAATTCTTTTTGGTTAATTGGTGTTCTTGCACTCATTTGGAATGCCTTTGGAGTCTATTTTTATCTTGAATTAAAATTCATGACTGATGAGATGAAATCAAAAATTCCTGTTGAACAATTGTCAATCATTGAAAACACGCCTGCTTGGGCTACAGCTGCTTTTGCAATTGCAGTTTGGTTCGGATTTTTTGGAAGTATTTTATTATTGATGCGTAAAAAAATCGCTAAAGGATTGTTTATGATTTCATTAGCTGGTATTTTTGTACAAATGATTTATAATATTTTTTTGCTAAAATCAACAGAAATATCTGGAAGTAGTCGTTTGATAATTCCGTTTTTAACAATAAGTATTGGAATTTTCTTGATTTGGCAGTCAAAAAAATACACCGAAAACGGAATAGTAACCTAACCTAAAATCAACTAAAAACTGAAAATTCAATTGTTTTAAAAAAGTTTTGCCAAGAATTAACGTTGTATTTATCGGTTTCTAATAATAGTATTCTTTTTTTTTAAATTTAAGTAATTAGTGCATTATTCAAACAAAGCCGCAATAAATTCAGCCACACAAGCTGGTTTTTCTTGACCTTTGATTTCAATGGTGCATGAAAAAGTTACTTTGATACCGTCGAAACTTAAATCTTCAATTTCTTTGATAGTAGCGTGCAATCTCAATTTACTATATACTGGAACAGGGGTTGATAAACGAACTTTGTTCAAGCCATAATTCAAACCCATTTTTACACTTTTTGATGCTAAAAACTTCTTCTAACAATTTAGAAATCATAGACACTAACATAAATCCTTGAGCCACAGTACTTTTGAAAGGACTGTCTCTTTTTGCTCTATTTTCATCTATAGGAATCCATTGCTTATCAAGCGTGGTATTCGCAAAATCATTGATCATTTCTTGTGTAATTATTTACCAATTGCCTGTTGGGAGTTTTTTATCCAACATAGTTTTAAATGCTGATAAATTTTCAAATTATAATAATTCCATTCATGTATATTTTTTGATAATTTACCGTTATATATTATTTTGATATACTATATTAGTAAATTTTTTAACTTATGAAACCAATTTTAATATTTATTTTACTTTTTTCATTTTCAACACATAGTCAAACCAATCCACAATGGATGAGGCATTCAGCCATTTCTCCTGATGGCACTCAAATTGCTTTTACATATAAAGGTGATTTATACAAAGTAAGTGCAAAAGGTGGCACTGCATCGCAACTTACTTTTCATAGTGCGCACGATTATAAAGCTGTTTGGAGTAATGATGGTTCTAAAATTGCTTTCGCATCTAACAGATTTGGAAATTTTGACATTTTTGTAATGAATTCAGAAGGTGGTGCTGCAACAAGACTTACTTTTCATTCTAATGATGAGTATCCGTTCACATTTACGAAAGATAATCAAGATATTGTTTTTGGCGCCTTAAGACAAGATAATGCAAATCACAGACAATATCCACACGGATCGCAGTCAGAATTGTACAGTGTTCCAGTAAATGTTGGCAGAGTTGCTCAACTATTTACATTTCCAGCCGAAAATGTACAGTATTCTAAAAATGGAAAAAAAATGTTGTATCATGATAAAAAAGGTGGTGAAAATGAATGGAGAAAACACCATACTTCTTCAATAGCAAGAGATATTTGGTTGTATGATGCCGCAACAAATACACATAAAATGATTACCAATCATAGTGCCGAAGACAGGCAACCCTATTTTAGTGCTGACGAAAAAAGCATGTATTATTTAAGTGAACGAAGTGGCACTTTTAATGTACACAAAATGTCATTAGAAAATAATGCAGATGAAAAATTAACCGATTTTAATTTACACCCAGTTCGTTTTTTAAGTGTTGCCAATAGTATTATTTCCTTTGGCTATGATGGAGAAATTTATACCATGAGCGAAGGAGAAAAGCCAAAAAAACTAGCTATCAAAATCATCACACAAGACAAAGAAAATTCTGAGAAATTTATTTCAGTAAATGGTGGTATTAGTGAAATGGCTGTATCACCCAATGGAAATGAAATTGCTTTTATCGCAAGAGGCGAAGTTTTTGTCACCTCAATAGATAAATCTTTTACAAAAAGACTCACCAATACTCCCGAAAATGAGCGTTTTGTTTCTTGGGATAACAAAGGCGAAGCTGTAATATTCAGCAGTGAAAGAAATGGAAAATGGAGCATTTTTAAAACTGAAAAAGTCAGAAAAGAAGAACCTTTTTTCTATGCAGCTACCTTACTTAAAGAAACTTCTTTAATTGAAAATACACTAGATAATTATTTAGCAGCCTATTCTCCTGATGGGAAAAAAATTGCGTTCATTGAAGGCAGACGAACTCTAAAAATAAAGGATATTGCAGCAAACAAAGAAACAACTTTATTAACACCAAAAGATTTATTCCATATGAGTGATGGGGATAAATATTTTACTTGGAGTCCTGATAGTAGATGGTTATTGGTTGATTGGGGTAAAACATTAAGCAACAGCGAAGTATTATTAATGGCAGCAGATAGTTCAAAAAGAATTAACTTAAATGAAAGTGGCTATGCTGATTATTTCCCAAAATGGGTAAATAATGGAAAACAAATGATTTGGTTTAGCAATAGAAATGGTTTAAAATCATACGCAACTAGCGGAAATACACAATCGGATGTATATGCCATGTTTTTTACCCAAGATGCTTGGGACGAATTTAATTTAAGCGACGAAGATTACAAATTACTAAAAGCAATCAAAGAAGAAGAAAAAAAGCAACAAGAGAAAGACAAAAAAGAAGAAAAAGACCAAAAAAAATCTAAAAAAAGCACCAAATCAAAAGAGAAGAAAATCGAAGAAAAAGACACCATAAAACCGCTAAAATTCGATTGGGATACCATGAAAGATCAAACAAAAAGGTTAACCATTCATTCGTCCAACTTAGGAGATGCCGTTTTGTCTAAAAAAGGTGATTATTTGTATTATTTAGCGAGTTTTGAAGAAAAACAAAATCTTTGGAGCACTAATTTACGAACTAAAGAAACCAAACTATTGATGCCTTTGAATACCAGTTCAGGGAGTTTGCAATGGGATAAAGAAATGAAAAACTTATATCTTTTAAGTAGTGGTAAAATCACAAAACTAGATCCTGAAGCTAAAAAAAGCGAAGCTGTTGCCATTAATGGTGAAATTTTGCTTGACGAATATGCTGAAAGAAAAGCCATGTTCGATCATGTTTGGATACGAACTAATGCCGTTTTTTACCATCCAGATTTTCACGGAATAAATTGGGAACAAATGAAAAACGAATATCAAAAATATTTACCACACATGGCAAACGGTTACGAATTTTCTGAAATGCTCTCTGAAATGTTAGGCGAATTAAATGTCTCTCACTCTGGAGCCGGTTATAATGGTAGTGAAATTGATATTGCTGATGCAACAGCCTCTTTAGGCATTTTTATGAATTATAATTTTAAAGAGAATGGTATTTTAATTGATGAAATTATTTCTGATGGTCCTCTAGATAAAACGAATTTCAAAATCCAAAAAGGAGCTATCATCACAAAAATTGATGGAGATTCTATTCTTAAAAATGAAGATATCGCCAAATATTTGAATAGAAAAGTAGGTAAATTTTTATTGTTGGATATTTTAGATCCCAACACAAAAAAAACACAAACCATTACTGTAAAACCAATTTCACTGGTTGAAGAAAATAGATTATTGTACAAAAGATGGGTTAAAATCAATGAAAGAGAGGTAGAAAAAGAAAGTAATGGTCAATTGGGTTATGTGCATATTCCTAGTATGGGTGATGGTCCATATAGAAGTATTTATCAAGATATGATGGGTAAATATGCTGATAAAAAAGGTGTTATTATAGATACTCGTTTTAATGGTGGTGGAGATTTAGTAGCTGATTTGGCAATGTTTTTTACAGGAGTTCCTTTTATAACCTATGCCACTGAAGCCAAAGTTGTGGGTGGTGAACCTACATCACGTTGGACAAAACCAACTTTATCAATCTTTAATGAATACATGTATTCTGATGGTCATTGTTATGCACAAGGTTATACCGATTTAAAAATTGGAAAAACAGTGGGCATGCCTGTTCCTGGAACCTGTAGTTTTGCAGGCTGGGAAGGGTTACAAAATGGAGGCTATTGGGGCGTTGTGCCTATTAGCGCTAAAAATAAAGCTGGTGAATGGATGGAAAATAATCAAACAGAACCTACTATAAAAGTAAAAAACATGCCGGGTAAAATTGATAACGGTATTGATGAACAATTAATAAGATCTATTAGAGAACTCTTAAAAGATGTAGAATAACTTTTAAAATATAATTTTAAAAAGCGAAACTTATACAGTTTCGCTTTTTTTATGATTTATCGAATAGATCGTCTTTTATTTTGGGTAATTGCAGATGAAATCTTACGGCAACCAAACGAATAATAAAAATTATTGAAGCAGAAAGTACAAAATTAACATTTTGATTCGCACCAAAATAATCCAACATCAAATAGAAAATTCCGCCAACCAAACAAGCTGAGGCATAAATTTCTTTTTCAAATATCAATGGTACTTTATTCGTTAAAATATCTCTTAAAACCCCTCCAAAAACCGCTGAAATCATTCCCATTATCAAGGCAATAATTGGATGCAAATTGTATGTCAATCCTTTTTGTAAGCCTAATAAAGTAAAAACCCCCAAGCCAATAGTATCAAACAAAAACATGGTTTTACTAAGTGGTAAAATCTTACTTTTGAATAAAAAAGTAGTGATGACTGCCGCCAAAATTGTCCATAAATAGTTCAAATCGCCAATCCAATTTATTGGATGTGCGTTGATTAAAACATCACGCAACATGCCTCCTCCAACTGCTGTTACAAAAGCAATAATTAGCACTCCAAACAGATCGAAATTTTTGTCAGAAGCTACTAAAGCTCCACTAATAGCAAAGGCAAAAGTTCCTAAAATATCAAGCGTATAAATCAATTCCATGTTACACTGTAACTTCTGTAAATTTGATTGACAATTCTTTTTGTAATTGATGAATTCGTTCTATTTCAGAAGGCAAAATAAAGGCAATAGAAGTGCCAGATTTTCCTGCTCTTGCTGTTCGTCCACTTCTATGTGTATAGTAATCGTTGGTTTCGGGCAATTGATGATGAATCACAAATTCCAATCCTTTTACGTCAATTCCACGTGCTGAAACATCAGTTGAAATCAAATATTGCAAACTTTCATTTTTGAAAGCACGCATCACTTTATCACGTTCTTTTTGTTGCATATCGCCTTCTAAAGCTGCTGCCGAAAAACCATTTTCAATTAATTGAGTTGCCAAATTCTGAGCACCAGCCTTAGTTCTGCAAAAAATAATGCCCCTTTGAGATGTTCTTTTTTCTAAAAAAGCAATGATATCAACCGTTTTGTCTTTGATGGTTGTTTTCGCAAATTGATGTCTAATATTCGCATTTACCAAAGAATCTTTATTGACTTCAACTCTTGGTGCATTGGCATCCATATAGGTTTTGATGATTTTCTTGATTTCTTCGGGCATTGTTGCTGAAAATAACCAAGTTTTTCTATCTACTTTGGTGGTGAATTTTAAAATTCTATTCAAGTCTTGTTTAAAACCCATACTCAACATTTCGTCTGCTTCATCCAACACAATGGTTTTTACATGACTGATGTCCATAGTTCCGCGTTCAATCAAATCAATTAAACGGCCTGGAGTTGCGATCACAACGTGCGTAGTTCTTGACAAATTATACAATTGTTTGTCGATTTTTTCACCTCCAAAAACAGCTTCCAAAAAGATTTTTTCTTCAGAAAACTTCGTGAATTTGAACAATTGTTTTTTGATTTGTTGCACCAATTCTCTTGTGGGTGACAAAATCAAGGCTTGAATATGTGGTTGATTGGCATCAATTTGATGCAATAAAGGCACTCCAAATGCCACTGTTTTTCCAGTTCCTGTTTGTGCCAATCCAATAAAATCGGTTTTTGAATTCAGTAAAATAGGTAAGGCTTTTTGTTGAATTTCTGTAGGTTGCGAAATTCCGAGTTCTTTTAAGGCTTGAATGTACTTTTTATGAACTCCAAGTGCTGAAAATGTGGTCATTGTCTTTATAATTTTTGCAAAGATACTTTTATAAGTCTTAAATTATGGTTGATGAGTGTCAATTTTAAAGAATAAAATACTTTGTAGGTTTCAAAAACCTGTCAAGTATGATTGGATTTTTATTAAAACTTATCAGTCAATAATTTGCAAAACCTTCAACACATTCTCTCGAATTCTCACTGGTTTTTGAGTAGTAGCATCCAACATTGCCCAAATAGTTTTGGCAGCAACCAACAAAATATCGCCTTTATAAAATGCAATATGGCGAACAGACGTAAAACCTTTGGTCTCTCCTACCCAAGTTTTTGCGGTAATTTCATCGCCCAAAAAAGCCTGATTTTTATAATCAATTTCGTGTTTCATCACCACCCAAATATAGTTTGGAAAAGGGTTTTGAGTGGTTAAATATGCCCAATGTTTCGTTGCTACAACTTCCATCCATTGCACATAAACAGCATTGTTTACATGATTTAAAGTGTCTAAATCATTTAAAGTTACTGTAATGTTTATTGAAAAATCTTTACTCATTCCTATCCATTTTTACAAACTTAGAAAAATTAATATTCTCATAACAATTATCGATGCAAAACTTCAAAAAAACAACTGAATTATCCTCATATTTGCAGAACTTTTATGATAGAATTAGCAAACAATTTAGGCTCAGAGAAAATCAGTAAATTGCTTATTAAACAAGCAGTTCCCGCAACAATTGGTATCTTAGTGATGTCTCTCAACATGATTGTTGATACTATTTTTGTTGGACAATGGATTGGTGTTCTGGCAATTGCGGCAATCACAGTGGTGTTGCCTATTGCGTTCCTAATTTCCTCTATTGGAATGGGTATTGGAATTGGAGGAAGTTCTATTATTTCAAGGGCTTTAGGTGCAGGAAGATCTGATAAAGCTTTTTTAACTTTCGGCAATCAAATCAGTTTGACCTTATTGTTATCTATCATTTTTGTGATTGTAGGAATATTTTTTAGTGTTCCCATCCTTAATCTTTTTGGAGCAAAAGGTGATATTCTTCCAATTGCAGCTATCTATTTTAATGTTATTATTTATGGTGTTCCATTTTTGGCTTTTGCCATGATGGGGAATCCTGTGATTAGGGCTGAAGGAAAACCAAAATTTGCCATGATCGCCATGATTATTCCTGCCATCGTAAATGTGGGATTAGATGTTGTTTTCATCAAATATTTCAATTGGGGAATGTGGGGCGCAGGTTTGGCAACCTCTATCTCCTATGCTAGCTGTGGATTGTTTATTTTGTACTTCTTTTTCTCAAAAAAAAGTGAACTCAAAATCATTCCCAAAAACTTTTTATTAGATATAAAAATTGTCAAAGAAATCATTGCTTTGGGTGGTGTTACTGTGGTAAGGCAAGGAGCTATTAGTTTGTTGATGATTGTTTTAAATTACTCATTATTTGTTTATGGAGGCGAAATTGCGATTTCAATTTACGGCATTATCAATCGAGTAATGATGTTTGCGTTATCGCCAGTTTTGGGTGTTTCTCAAGGTTTTTTGCCGGTAGCAGGTTTTAATATTGGTGCACAAAAAAATGAAAGAGTCAAAGAAACCATCAAAACAGCCATTACTTTTGGAACGGTTTTAGGAACCATCATTTTTGTTGGAATTTTAGTTTTCAAAGAGGAAATCATTCGGATTTTTACGATAGATGCAACATTGATTCAAGAAACACCAAATGCGTTGTTGATTGTTTTTTTAGTAACTCCAATTGTTACCATGCAATTGATCGGCTCTGCTTATTTCCAAGCAGCAGGAAAAGCATTTCCTGCATTGTTATTGACCTTGTTAAAACAAGGGATTTTTTTAATTCCCCTTGCTTATTTTCTACCAAAATACATGGGAGTTTCAGGAGTTTGGTGGTCTTTTCCTATTTCGGATGTGTTGTCAACCATCATTACCATCATTATTTTGAAACGCGAAGTAACTAAAAACCTAAAATCTACACTATAGACTCTCCATTCAAATTGGTGGTCAAAATATCACTAAACAAGTTGAAAAAAGGGCGCAATGTTTGAAAACTTTGGTCAATTTCTTGCAAAAAATTTGGTGAAATTACTTCTTCATCCGTAAAATTTCTTTGCGCAATAAACCCTTTTTTTCGCAACAAATCTGATGCAGGATGGTCTTTGTCAAAACCTCTCGGAGCCGTTTTTAATTCTTCAAAACTCTCAAACTTTCCGCCAAAATATCTTTGGTATTTTTCTTCCGCTAAGATGGCTTTGATTTCACTAGCATCTTGTGCAATTTCTTGTCTTATTCTGAATAAATCTTCTTTGCTAGGTTCCCAAAAACCACCGGCCAATAAAGATTCTCCTGATTTGATTCTAATAAAATAACCTCCTCGTAATTCTTTTCCTAAACGTGAGAATGAATTGGCAAACTGCGCTTTGTAAGGCGTTTTATCATTCGAAAAACGCACATCTCTATAAATTCGCATCATTTTTGAAGCTTCAATTTCGTCGTGTTTCTGCAAAGTTGCATGAATTTCTGCAAAAAACAATTTTGCGTTTTGTTGGGCTTTTAAAAACCTATTTTTTTGTTCAGTAAACCATTCTCTTTGGTTGTTTTGTTCTAAATCTTTTAAAAATTGAAGTGTTTCAATATTGATGCTCATTGATTTGAATTTAAAAGTTCAATTTACAAAATAGATTTTTAACTTTAACAATATCTTTATTTAAAAATACTATTTCTGCATAAATGAATTCGTGGGTTAAAATTAATTTTGTTTAAGTTGAACACAATCGTTTTGCATAATTTTTTTTGAAATCAAAAAATAGTTACCTTCGTTATATGATTTCAGTGTTAATTGTTGGTAAAGGAAATGTGGCAAATCATTTATTGAAGGCTTTTCGGTGGCTGAAAGACATCAGTGTTTTGCAAATCCATTCTAGAAACTTGATAAATATTCCATCTGCAGATATTACAATTATTGCAGTTTCTGATGATGCCATTGGAGAGGTTTCATCACATATAACCAATCCATTTGTGGTGCATACCTCTGGAAGTGTTTCTATGGAAGCATTGCAAAATAAAACTAGAAAAGGTGTTTTTTACATGTTACAAACCTTTAGCAAAGAAAAACCTGTCAATTTCCAAGAAGTCCCTTTTTGCCTTGAAGCAACCAATAACGATGATTTAAACACCCTTGAAAGACTTGCCAAATTGCTTTCCGAAAAAACATATTTTATCAATTCTGAACAACGAAAAGCATTGCATGTAGCGGCTGTTTTTGCAAATAATTTTACAAATCATTGTTATCAAATTGCTGCTAAAATCTGCAAAACCCATCAATTACCGTTTGAAGTATTACATCCATTAATACAAGAAACTGCATTGAAAATAAAGGTATTATCACCAAAAGAAGCACAAACAGGTCCTGGCATTCGCAATGACCAACAAACCATTCAAAATCATTTACACTTGCTAGATTCACATCAGCAAGAAATTTATACAATCCTAACAAAATCAATACAAGATGGCTATTAGTTACAAACAATTATTACCTAAAATTACCACCTTTATTTTTGACGTCGATGGCGTATTGACCAACGGAATGCTAACAATTATGCCCGATGGTGAATTGTTGCGACACATGAATGTCAAAGATGGATATGCTATGAAAAAAGCGTTGAATAGCGGCTTCAGAATCTGTATTATTTCTGGAGGCACCAATGAGGGTGTTCGAAAAAGACTAGAATTGCTTGGCATTGAAGATATTTATTTAGGTGCTCATGACAAAATAAAACAATACCAAGAATTGGTTGCAAAATATGATTTAAAACCTGAAAACGTCTTGTATATGGGTGATGATATTCCTGATATTCCCGTGTTGAAGGTGGTAGGAATGGCTTGTGCTCCCAATGATGCAGCACCAGAAATACAGCAAATTGCCCTTTATATTTCTAATAAAAAAGGCGGTGAAGGTTGTGTGCGAGATGTCATTGAACAAACCTTGCGTGTGCAAAACAAGTGGAATGATTTTTATGACGGAGCCATCTAACACTCCATGAAAAAATATACCATTACCCTACTCTTTTTATTTTGCTTATTTTCATTGCAATCACAAACTATTTTTGGCAAATGGCATTCTACAAACGAAGAAACTGGAGAAATAGACTCTGTTGTAGAAGTTTATCAAAAAAATGACAAAGCTTTCGCCAAAGTGGTGAAAATCATGGATTCAAAAAGACAAGATTTTTTGTGTGATTTGTGCAAAGGCAAACAAAAAAACACTCCTATTTTAGGTTTGAACATCCTTACAGGGTTAAAAAAAACCGGAGACGAATGGTCAGGAGGAAAAATCTTAGATCCACGCAATGGCAAAGAATACCAATGCTATATCAAACTTGAAACGCCCAACAAATTGAAGTTGCGTGGCTACATTGGCATCTCATTATTGGGAAAAACTGCCTATTGGACGCGGGTATCCGAGTGATTTATTTACTAAACTCCCAATATTAAGGGCTTATTTAGAAATTTTTATTAATAGTATTAGGTAGTATCACCTAGAATTCTTAATCGTTTTGAAACCTTGCAGAAAAATTGGTTTTTAAAAGTTTGTTTTTCTACAAATGTTCAACTCAATACTGAACCTGCTTTTTCGCCAAACTCCTATCATGTAATGTTCTTATTCCACTCGTCAGTGTGTAGTTAAATTCTACTTTGCTTTGCATATCCAAAGTTTAAGAACAAGATAAATATTTATAAAAATGTCGCTTAAGTTAATATCCCATTTTTATTTGTATATCCTAATACGTTCCGTCAGTTCGCTGATACGTTCCGTCAGTTCGCTGAAGCGTTCCGCTGGCGGAATGGAGTAGCGTACAAGCAAAATGAGTTAAAGGAAAAGCGGAATGGAGTAGCGTATAAGTGACATGCTTTAACTATTAAGCGGAATGCTATAAAAAACAAGCGGAATGTTGTAAAGTTTTAGGGACGAATGGTGAGGTTGGGGAATTTTATTTAAAGAGGTGATATTGGGGGTCTATGGTTTGGCATTGATTTTAAAACTGGTAATCGGGTTCAGTCTTCTTTATAATTTTTGAATTCTTGGTCATATATCCTTTTGAGTTTTGTTCAGATAAACTTGCTAAGGTTGGTGTAAAAGAAGTAGCGGATTTGAAACGCCAAAACTTCCTAAACAGCAACAAGATAGAAAACGAAACTTAGATTCTGCCACGGCTTAAACCGCTATTTTTGCCTTAGTTTTTAAGCTTTCATATATTTTAAAAAACCTTGTGAAAACAAGGTTTTTTTATGTCTAAAATTTATAAATCCTCTTTCAGATTCTCCGCAATGAGCTTTTCAATTTCCTCTAGTTTGTTGATTGGAATGTCGTTTATTAATTTTGTGATATTTACAATTCTTTCGCTCTTTTTTATTTTGTTCAGAGGATGTGTGGTGTCAAGTGCTTCGTCGTTTGAAGGAATCCATTCGTAAAAATCGTTGGGAGTGCATCTAAAAAGAAGACAAAGACGTTCAATTTCTTTTAGTTCTAATCTTCTTACTCGGTTATTGCTCACTTTAGTAGCAAAACTTGCCGAAAAACCAGCTTTTACAAAATAAGTATAAGGTCTTTCGATGCCTTTAATTTTTAATAGCTTTTTAAAATTATAAATAATCATCTGTTTTCTAGTTTTTTGATGTAAATATACGTTTAATTCACTAAAAATTACCTGTGTTTTGAAAGATAATTAGTGTGATAGACTTAATAATAATTGTATGAAGCATTAAAATACAGTTATTTTGAATTATGATGCATTTACTTTGAGTTACGGTGCGTGTACTTTGAGTTACGGTACGTTTACTTTGAGTTACGGTGCATTTACTTTGAATGAAGGTGCGTTTACTTTGAATGAAAGTGCGTTTACTTTGAGTTACAGTGCGTTTACTTTGAGTTACAGTGCGTTTATTTTATGTAGATAACGTTTTGCAGCTTTGCGAAGGTGGGGATTTAGGAGCACAAATCTGTCGTAAAGTGACGAGTTTTCTTTGTAGCACTTGTCCGCAGATAACCCACCGAGCCCCCACTTTTGCAAAACTGCTGTTACCAATAGTGCTTTTATTTTTTATAAATTTCGTCTCTTACATAAGTGTTGTTAAGCCAAAAACAGTGTTTCGTATATACTTTTGCCTTCGTCAATTTGTCTTTGGTCGGCAAAGGATAAGTGTCTGCTGCGTTTGTGGCGTGTGGTCTAACGTGTGATACTGAATTGAAAGATTTGCTTGGAAAGTTTGTGTAACGAGTTGTTCCTTTAATTTCTCTAACAATATGTCCTTTGGAAACAATGTCTTTCGTTTTAGCCCATACTTTTTCTGCTTCAAGAATGTCAGCATAAGGCATATTCCAAAACTTAACTTTTCTCAAAACTAATTGCTCATTTTCAAATTGGAAAAACACAAATAAAAATTTATGTTCTAAAATGTCTTTAAAATTAGAATCATCCCATTCTTCATCTACGATTTCTTCGTATTTGAAATTTGGAAATGAAATATCCTCTTTCGGCAAATTGTTTTCTTTTAGCCTTACTGTTTTTACAATAATTTCAGCTTTTTCAAACTCTTCAATTTCTTTGTCGAGTTCAATTCCTAAAATTGTTTTTGTAAGATTAGCATAGAAACTCTTTGCTTTAGTGTTTAGTTGAACTCCTGTTGATTTAAGTATTTGCTCAATGTTCTTTCCGTAATATGGTATGAATTTTGAAATTACGATTTCCTCAATGGTTTGCTTTTTTGCAACCGCTACAGATGGAATTAATTTACCATAAACACCTGATGCGTCTTTTGCAATTGATGCAATGATATGATTTACATAACCTTGTTTTAGTGAATAAGCTCTTTGTTTGGCTGGAATATCGCTAAAAGGTTGTTTTCGAACTGATGAAGCATTTGCTCCTTTTGTGCAAGCCCCCAAGTAAAAAGTGTCACCTTCTGAAAGTTCGTGTGCTTTTCCTTCAGCAATTTTTTGTTTAATTAGTTCCCAATCCTTTTTTATTATTTCTAAGTCTGTGCTTGGGAAATTCCACTCATCAACAAGCTTTATTAAATAGTCAAGTATGTCATAACCTGCTTGATGTAAATAGAAAATCAAAAGAATATTTGCGTTCTTTTTCCAAAAGTCGCTGTTCTCAAATTGTTGATTTACAACTTCTAGGTAATTAATTATGTTTAATACCAATCGTTCTTTTGAACGATATTCGTTATTCCTCAACTGCTTGAGTGGAGAAGTTTTGAGTTCCATTCCAATCTCAAAAAAGTCTGCTTCCGATTTGGAATTTGGATCATAACCAAAATAAAACTTCTCAAGTATTTGTCCGAAGTTTCCTTTACCTGTGTAGTTGTGGTGTAATATTTCGGGGTCGCAAATCTCTCTTAATGTTTTTCCTTTTAGCAGCTTAGCATAATCAATTACTGACTTTTTATCTTTCGGATTGTAGGGCAACTTCATTCTTAATTTTTTGATTTAAAATAATTCCAATTTTTTCAATTACCCCGACAACTAATGCATTACCCATAAAAAAAGCTCTTTTGGTATCAGATACTCCTTCAAGTTTTGTATGGTCGTCTGGAAACATATTTAAACGTTCAAGTTCAACTGGTGAAAGTCTTCTATAACCTTTTGGAGTCTGGATTACGTGTTTAAATCTTGAGGGTGACTTTCCACCTTCACCAGTTATTATTGTTCTTGATGGTTTGTCTAACGAATCTGGAAAAATCATTCCGCCTTCACTGTAATGATACTCAAAGCCTTGTGCATTTTTTCGCATTTCTTTTTTTGGACCTTTTAGATAAATCCATTTGTCAAGGTCGTTTTTGTCAATGTAAAATTCTGATGTTACTTCTCCGTTTTGAATTAGGTCTCTCAAAATCGTGAACTTTCCATCATAGTTTGGGTGAGTTTTAAGAGTTGTAACTAAACCATCAATCATTAAACCTGTATTTTCAAAAAGTCCTGTAGTTCCGCCTTTGTTAAAATTTTCAGAAATTGAAACAATATCTCCTTTAAGTTTAAATTCTGTTGGAAATAATGTGTTTTCTGATGTTACAGGAAAAGCTTCTGCAAAAGTTCCTTCCTCTAAAATCCATTCACTAGGATTAACTTCCTTTATACTTTCATAAACATTTGTTCCTTGTAAGTATGCTAAAATGAAAACTCTTCTTCGTCTTTGTGGCATTCCAAATTCAGCAGCATTGATAACTCTCCATTCTACTGCATAGCCCAATTCGTTTAAACTTTGTAAGATAATTGCAAAGTCTCGCCCGCGTTGTCCCGATGGAGAAATAAGAAGCCTGTCAACGTTTTCAAGTAATAAATATTTTGGTTTATTTATTTTTTCTGAAATTATTTTGTGAATGCTCCACCACAAAACACCTTTTTTTCCAATAAGTCCTTTGGAGTTCTTTAAAGTTGTTGCAACAGAATAGTCTTGACAAGGAAATCCACCAACTAACAAATCGTGGTCAGGAATTTTTGAAATATCAACTTGTGCAATGTCTTCGTTAGAATGTCCGTTTAAACCAAAACGATTTTCATATACCAAAGATGCGTGTTGCATTTTGGTAGATGGTTCCCATTGGTTGCTCCAAACTATTTTGTAAGGTGATTTTAGTCCATTTTTGTAACCTGATGATGCAGATTTTCCTTTCCATCCTTCTAGTCCAAGACGAAAGCCACCAACTCCTGCAAATAATTCTACGACTTTAATTTCATTTACCATTGTGAACAGTTTTTAGGTATTTCACTTTTTCCTCAGCAACTTTTAAGATACTTAAATCTGCATCTTCGTCAAGAATTTTGTAAGCGATAACATCACTTAAAAAATCATTCTGCAATTCTTTCTCGTCAACTTTAAAAAAGTCAGCAACCTGCTTAATTATTTGCTTTGTCGGCTGTCTTTCGTTGCGTTCAATCTTTGCTAGAAGTGAAGTGTCAATACTAATTTGCTCTGAAACAAATTTTAATGTCAAGCTCGCTTCCTCTCTTAGATGTCTAAGGTGTTCTCCAAATGATTTTGTCTTCCTAATTGTTGCCATATTGGTCAAATATTGTCCAAAAGTAATAAAAATATAGCTATGGTCAAAAAAAGTCCAAAAATTGTTGTTATTTAATTTTTGTAGAATTTATAGCATTATTGGTAACTAGTAAATAGGCGCAACTTTATGTAACTTTTTTCAAATAACAAGTTCAACAAATCGCCCTCCAAAATACAAATAAATTTAACACCAACCTCAGCCTACTCAAAATTATCAGAAAAATCCCCAACTCTTACTTCAATAAAGGCACGCCTTGTTCTAAGATTTTTTTCATTTTGGCTGTGGGTTCATAATTGATGCGAAATTTCTTTTTACTCTTGGGTAATTAGAAATAGTAAATTGAAAAAAGAATCTAAATAATTTATTTACCAAACTCAGAAAGTACTATTACTTTCAAATTCTCCAAAACAATTTCAGAAACCAACGTTAGTGAATTGTTTTCATAGGCTTTGTCTAAATCCGTCAAAAAAATAGTATCGCTTTTTGGAGCATAATTATCAAAATTCACAAAGTGAATGCCTTCCACAATTTGCACATTTTTCACTGCTCTAAATCGCTTTCCTCCTCCATTGGTATGAAATGAGTAGGCCAAATAATCCATAGTAAAATGTTCTTTATCAAACCAATACACAAAAACATCCTCATAGTCATCACCACCACCATTTTCTGAAAAAGTGATTTCAATTTTGTAGTATTCTTTTCCTTTGAGGGTTGCTGATGGCAATATTTTTTTACGAACAGCCTTGTCATTCAAACCAAACGGCAATACCGAAAAATAATGCACTGAGTTCACCGCATTTGAATAAATTGTTGCCGAAGAATCTGACAACGTAATGGGATTTTCGTTTACAAATCGTTGAAATCCATTGTTGCTCAACACATCTTTTACGGAATCAAAAGTACGAATCAACTGAAAAGCAACATTATTTCTGATGGCTTGATAGCTTTTATCTCTAAAATCAAAAGAAATTTGGGCATTGGATACTTTTTCAGTACCTGCTTTTTCCATGGCTTTATCCACAATTTCTTGAGCAGTCAATTCTTTTTTGGGCGATTGACAAGAAATTCCGAAAATAATAAGTATTAAAAAGTATTTCATGAAATGTTTTTTGGGTTGGTATTTTAATTGAGTGCAAAATTACATTTCTTTCACAAAACTAAAAATGTATCTTTGCAATCATTTTTAATCATCCAACAATCATTAAATGGCTGTTCAAAAAAAAATCAATATACAAAACAAAAAAGCCCGTTTCGAGTTTGAAATTTTGGATCTTTATGTTGCTGGAATTCAATTGACGGGAACTGAAATCAAATCCATCAGAGAGAGCAAAGCACGAATTACAGAAAGTTTTTGCGAATTTAATGAGGCTGGCGAATTGTTCATCATCAATATGTATATTGAAGAATATGCTTTTGGACACCATTTTAACCACAATCCAAAAAGCGAACGCAGGCTGCTGTTAAACAAACGCGAATTGCGAAATCTTAAAAAAGATGTGGAAGCCAAAGGAAATGCCATTGTTCCGTTAAAACTATTTTTGAACGAACGAGGTTTCGCCAAACTAGAAATTGCGCTAGGAAAAGGTAAAAAAACGCATGACAAAAGAGATGTTATCAAAGACAGAGACAACAAAATAGATTTAGCAAGGATTAAAAAAAGTTTTAATGCTTAGTCAAAAACTATCTTATTACAATATCATTTTAGCGTCTGCTTCGCCAAGAAGACAACAGTTTTTTAAAGAATTAAATATTGATTTTACAGTTCAAGTAAAATCCGTAAATGAACTGTATCCTTCGCATTTGAAAGCTATCGAAATTACGGATTATTTGGCAGATTTAAAATCGAAAGCTTTTACTAATCTTGCCGAAAATGACTTGATCATCACTTCAGATACCATTGTTTGGCTCGAAAATGAACCTTTAGAAAAAGTGTCTAATGAAAAAGAAGCATTTGCCATGTTAAAAAAAATCTCAGGAAAAAAACACGAAGTGATTACCTCTGTTTGTATTAAAACGGCGCATTTTCAAAAGATTTTTAATGATACTACTCAAGTATATTTCAAAGAACTTACAGATGAGGAAATCCATTATTACATCCAAAACTACCAGCCTTTTGACAAAGCAGGTGCTTACGGAATTCAGGAATGGATTGGTTATATTGGAGTCGAAAAAATAGAAGGTAGTTATTTCAATGTGATGGGATTGCCTGTTCATAAACTGTATAAAGAATTACAAAATTTATAGAAAATTACATCTAAGAAAAGTTTATTTTTACAACAAATTACACAAACAACACACACAATGAAAAAATATACATACACTGAAATGAAAGACACACGCTCTGGTTTTGGGGATGGTTTGACAGAACTTGGCAGAACAAATCCAAACGTGGTTGCTTTATGTGCCGATTTAATTGGTTCTCTAAAAATGGACGATTTTATCAAAGAAAATCCAGAAAGATTTTTCCAAGTAGGCATTGCAGAAGCCAATATGATTGGTATTGCAGCTGGTTTGACGATTGGTGGGAAAATTCCGTTTACGGGTACTTTTGCCAATTTTTCTACAGGAAGAGTGTATGACCAAATTAGACAATCAGTAGCGTATTCTGGTAAAAATGTAAAGATTTGTGCATCGCATGCAGGCGTTACCTTGGGTGAAGATGGCGCAACTCACCAAATATTAGAAGACATTGGTTTGATGAAAATGTTGCCAGGAATGACTGTGATTAATCCTTGTGATTACAACCAAACCAAAGCTGCAACGATTGCTATTGCTGAGCACGAAGGACCAGTGTATTTGCGTTTTGGACGTCCAAAAGTGCCAGTTTATATGCCTGCTAACGAACCTTTTGTGATTGGAAAAGGCATTTTGTTGACAGAAGGAACTGATGTTACGATTGTAGCAACAGGGCATTTGGTGTGGGAAGCGTTGCAAGCAGCCGAACAATTGGAAGCTGAAGACATTAGCGCAGAAGTGATAAACATTCACACCATCAAACCTTTAGATGAGGAAATCATTTTGAAATCGGTTGCAAAAACAAGGTGTATTGTTTCTGCTGAAGAGCATAACATTTTGGGTGGTTTGGGCGAAAGTATCGCAAGAACTTTGGCCTTGAACACGCCTACTCCACAAGAATTTGTGGGTACTAATGATACTTTTGGCGAATCAGGAACACCTGAGCAATTGATGGCAAAATACGGTTTGGATGCAGCAGCTGTTGTAAAAGCCGTGAAAAATGTACTAACTAGAAAATAAAAACGTTAGTAAGAGAAATTTTAATAACAATTTTTATGAAAAACTTAATTTTAGTATTGTTTTTATCAGTTGGTATGTTGCAATTATCAAATGCACAAATCAACTTTGGTATCAAAGGTGGAGTGAACTACAACAACAATGGTGATGCTACTTTTAGCACAGCAGGAAATGATTTGGTCAATGGTGCAAAATCAAAATCGGGCTATCATGCTGGAGTTTGGTTTCGCGGAAAAATTCCGGTAATTGGTTTGTATTTGAGACCTGAAATTGTTTACACCCAAGTAAAAAGCGAATATGTATACAACAATGTTTCAACAGCTTACGACTTCAAGAAAATTGATGTGCCTATTTTGTTAGGTAAAAAATTATTTGGAGTTGGGAATGTATTTATTGGTCCTTCTTTTCAATATATTCTTGATGATAACTTCAGTTTTTCAGGATTAACAGCTGATGAATTTGATAAGTTTTCAGTGGGCGTGCAAATGGGTGTGGGCATTGAATTGGGCAAAATTGGGTTGGATGTTCGCTGGGAAAGAGGACTTTCAAGTACAGAAGCCAATTTCGTTGACAACAATACCAATATCAATATTGACAATAGAACCAACCAAATTATTTTCGGATTGTCATTGAAACTATAATCAAGGATTTTTTCTAAAATTCACAAAGAGGAAACTGCAAGGTTTCCTCTTTTTTTTCAATCCTATTTTTATAAATACACGAGAGCCTGCAAGTCGTTAAAAACCTTCATTTAATTTATTTTTTCTAACCCTAAAATCCTCAAAATATAGTTTACTTTTAGTAAATTTACGTGCTACTTACAATCCTAAAAAATGAATATTCAACAATTAGAAAAAGAACTATCGCAGATACTTTTAGAACTCAATGATAGCGAAACTCTTTTCAATACATTGACAACTCATGTTGACAAAGAATATAAATTAAGTGCCAAAAACTTGCTACGCTACTTGATTTTAAGAAGTAAAGATTTAAGAGTTTATCATGGATTGTTATCCGATCTTGGAATTTCGTCCCTACGTTCTGGAGAAGGTTATGTGTATAGCAATTTGTATAGTGTGGTTCGAAATATTCACCTAATTCAAAAATCGTCCTTTAAAATTGATAAAAATGTAGATGCAATTGGCTATTCAAATAGCATTCAATTGATAAAATCGCATACTGATGATTTATTCAATCAAGGAAACAAAGAAGAAGGCCCTATTGTGATGGTCACTTTGCCGGATGAAGCCGCAGATGACAGAGATTTGATTAAAAAAATGGTTAGTCACGGGATGAAAATTGCCAGAATAAATTTAGGACATGGTGATGTGGCAATCTGGAAAAAAATGGTAGAAAACATTCAAAGTGTTGAAAAGGAAACTACTCAAAAAATACAAATATATATTGATTTATCAGGCCCAAAACTGAGAACTTCAAAAATAGCCCACAAAGACAAAAACGGAAAAATTATTGATAAAATAAACATCAAAGTTGGTGATAAAATTTTTCTTGCTAAAGCATCTGATTATAAAAACAAACCCATTTTTAAAAAAAGTAAAAAAGTGGTAGAAGTCATTCTTGAACAAGTGGTTGACGAAACTCAAATTGGGGATTTTTTGCTGTTTGATGACGGAATGATTAAAACAACAGTGATTGAAAAAAACGATCATTATTTGGTTTTGAAAATCACAGAGTGTTATAAAACCAAGTTGGGTTCTTTTAAAGGAATCAACTTGCCAAACACAAAACTAAGCCTTCCTGCATTGACAGATCAAGATCTCGAATTATTACCTTTTGCCTGTAAATATGCAGATATTATTGGATATTCGTTTGTAAGAAATAGCGAAGATGTTCGAAAATTATATGAAGCACTTCAAAAAAATAATGCAAATAATATAGGAGTTGTTTTTAAAATCGAAAACAAAGAAGCATTCGAAAACTTGCCTGATATTCTCCTAAAAGGAATGGAACGAAACAAAATTGGCGTGATGATTGCACGTGGAGACTTGGCTGTAGAAATTGGTTTTGAACGAATTTCGGAAGTACAAAATGAGATTCTTTGGTTGTGCGAAGCCGCTCATATTCCTGTAATTTGGGCAACACAAGTGTTGGATAACTTAGCAAAAACGGGTATTCCAACAAGAGCTGAAATTAGTGATGCTGCATTATCAGTGAAAGCAGAATGTGTGATGCTCAACAAAGGCCCTTTTATATTGGAAGCCATAAAGGTTTTAAAAAATATTCTTACAAGAATGGAAGAACATTCTTTTAAGAAAAAAGACGAATTACGAGCACTGAATATTGCCAAGCATTTTATCGAAAAAATCAATTCGTAAAAAAAACTTAATTTGAATTATAAACTTTACTAAGTTTGATTTTAGTTTTTTCTGTATCTTTAAATGCCTTTTGTGTCATGGCTTTTAAAGTTATGATACAAAATTCTTGAAAGTTTTTTTCATTCTTAATGCAAACTCAAATTAGTGTTTTTGAAGAAAAAAAAATTACGGTAGTCTTTATTTTTGCTTAATAACCACTGTTGAAATATAAATTCCGATTCCAAGCGAAACTCCTATAAACAGCAATGAAAACCATTCTGGAATTTCAAGAAAACTGACGGTCATTAATTTGAGAGAAACAAATAAAAGTATAGCAAAAACGCTATATTTTAAGAATACGAATTTCTCTAGCATATTAGACAAGAAAAAATATAAAGAGCGCAAACCCATGATGGCAAAAATATTGGAACTATAAACGATAAATGGATCGGTAGTTACCGCAAAAATTGCAGGAATACTATCTAATGCAAACAGTAAATCTGTTAATTCTATGGTAATCAATGCTCCTGCAAGCGCTGTAAAAACTGTTTTGTTGTTCTCTTTAGCGATGTATTTTCCTCCATGTAAATCATTACTAAATCTAAAAAACTTTAAAAGCCCTTTGGGTTTTTCTACTTCAGGACTGTGTTCAGCTTCTTTTTTTAGCATTTTTAATGCTGTAAATAAAAGAAACAATCCAAAAACAATATTCATTCCATGGATTTTATGAATTAAAACCAATCCTACACTAATCAAAATTGCACGAAAAACAATCGCACCAAGAATCCCCAAGAAAAGTAAATTGTGTTGAAATTGTCTTGGAATTTTGAAAGAAGTAAAAATTATGGCAATCACAAATAGGTTATCAACACTCAATGACAGCTCAATAATATATCCTGTTAAATATTTTACAACAGCATCAAAAGGCTTCAAATTGTCAACGTTTTCAATCATTGAGGCATCGTAAAACCAATAAATAAAACCTGTGAATAAAAGTGCATTGGTTACAAAGAAAATCGTTTCAAAAATGGCTCTTTTAACGGATGTGTCTCGATTTTTTTTATGAAGAATAAAGAAATCAATTAATAAAAGTGTGATTACATATACAATTAAAATAATCCAAGGGGTACTATTTTCTATCATTTTCTCTGAAAATTCATTAATTAAGTTGATGATTATTTATAAAAAATAAAAAAATTCTAAGCAAATTCATAGAAAACATCGTCTTTCTTTTAAAGCTCGAAATTAATACTTTTTTTGAGAAATGAGTGAGGAAGAAATGAAATATTAGTTGTTTGAAAATGGAATAGAATGATATTCAAAAATAAATTTGATTTTTTTTAAATATTATCGTTTTTAAACGAAATTTGCAATCTTTAAAAAAGAAAAAAATGTTTAGACATCAAGGAAAAAGTAGGACTTTGAAGCATAATTTGCAAATTGCAACAGTGCTGTCTTTTGTTGCGGGTTTGGTAAACGTTTCAGGTTTTTTAGCTTTGAAACAGTTGACAACCAATGTAACAGGACATTTTGCTTTGTTTATCAATGATGTTGCAAATTTGGAGTTTTGGAGAGGAACTGTTTATTTTTTGTATATTTTTTCTTTCTTTTTTGGATCTTTTTCGTCTAGTTTGCTTATTGAAATCAATACTGCTCGCAAAAAATTGAATGTATTTTTTATTCCAACCATGATTCAAGTTGTAATTTTGGTTGGAATTGCCATTTTTCAGGTTGAATTGATGCTGAATTATGTTGATGTCGCAGCATGTTTATTACTTTTCGCTATGGGAATGCAAAACTCTTATGTTACAAAAATTTCTAAAGCAATCGTAAGAACAACGCATCTTACAGGACTTTTCACAGATTTAGGAATTGAAATTTCACAATTATTTTTTCCAGAATTGCATCATAGAGAAAAATTAAAAGAAACTATCAAACTCAGAATTTTCATCATTCTTTTCTTTTTTGCTGGTGGATTGATTGGCGGGTTTTTATATTCTGAATTAGATCTCGAATTAAACACCTTACTTTTCGGAGCTATTGTTTTATTAATTAGTTTATTTTATGATGATCTGCGTTTTCGTGTCATCCGTAAAAAAAGAAAATACAAGCATAAAAAAATTAGTTTTCACAAATTAAAACATATTGAATAATATTTTATTTTATTGAATAGCAATACAATAAAAATTATTTCAAAACATGATGTGCTAAAACTTTTTGAACTTCATACACATTCACTGATTTATTAAATTGTATGGTGATACTTGGTTCTTGTTCACTTGAAATCCAAATTTTAAGTTCAGCATCCAAATCAAAAGTACCTGGAGTTTCGATACTGAATCTTGAAATACTCTTGTAAGAAATTGATTTATATTCAGTTTTACTTCCTGTAATTCCTTGAACGCCAATTAAAATCAGTCGTTTGTCAGTAAAAATAAAAGTGTCTCTTATGAGTTTAAAACCCAATTCAATCGATTCGCCATGAATCAATAGTTTATCGTATTTTTTTAATAAATCTTCATGACTAATTGATCCTGCGTTTCCAATAATTGCTGAAAATATTCCCATATTTTTTTCCCAAATTTAGTTGTTTTTCTTTTAAAAAAACTCAATACTCAAAACTCGTCGTTAATTTATTCTTTTATTAAAAATTCAGGAAATTTATTTTTAAAACGATTCAATCTTGGAACGGAAACCGACATTACATAAGGTTGATTTGGATTTCGTTTTTCAAAATTTTGATGATATTCTTCTGCTTTGAAGAATTTGGTGAACTTTTGCACTTCTGTAGCAACTTTACCATCATAAACCTCTTTGTTTAACCTAAAAATCATAGCATCAATTGTTGCTTTTTCGTCATTATTACTATAAAAAACAATAGAACGATATTGACTCCCATAATCAGGATGTTGACCGTTTTTGGTAGTTGGGTTGTGTGAGCCATAATACACTTTTAGCAAGGTTTCAAACGAAACAATTTTTGGATTATAATACACCGCAACTGTTTCAGCATGACCAGTGTTTCCAGTTCCTGTAGATTCATACGTCGGATTTGCGGTGTGACCACCTGCATACCCTGAAACGGCTTCCTCTACGCCATTTACACTTTCAAAAATTGCTTCAACACACCAAAAACAGCCACTTGCAAAATAAGCAACTTTAGTATTTTGAGATGGAACATAGGTTTTTTGAACATTTTCTTCCTTTTTTGAAAATCCCAAACAAGAAATAAAAATGAATAAAGTAGTTGTAAAAAGGATGTTGGTGCGTTTCATGAGAGTTATTAAGTTTTAATGTTTAAAAATTTAAATGATTTAATCAATATCAATTTTTATTGATAAACCGCTACATTGGTAAATTATTATATTATTTACGGTCGCACAAAATTACAACTTTATACATTTTGTTTACAACTTTCACAATTAATTAAGAAAGCATCTTGTAAAACAACACTTAGATATGTATTTTTGTTGAATTAATAAACTAAAAAATGAAGCCTTTTATCGTTTCTGCACGCAAATACCGTCCTCAAAATTTTGAGGACGTTGTTGGGCAACAAGCAATTACGAACACTTTAGAAAACGCTATCAAAAGCAATCACTTAGCGCAAGCGTTGTTGTTTACAGGTCCGCGTGGTGTTGGAAAAACTTCTTGTGCTCGTATTTTAGCCAAAAAAATTAATTTGCAAGACACTTCAATTGCTGAGGATGAAGATTTTGCTTTCAATATTTTTGAGTTAGATGCTGCTTCCAACAATTCTGTGGATGATATCAGAAGTTTAACTGAGCAAGTGCGCATTCCGCCACAAACAGGAAAATATAAAGTATATATTATTGATGAGGTTCACATGCTTTCGCCAAATGCATTCAATGCTTTTTTAAAAACGTTGGAAGAACCACCTGCGCATGCTATTTTCATTTTAGCTACCACCGAAAAACATAAAATTATTCCTACAATTTTATCTCGCTGCCAGATTTTTGACTTCAAAAGAATTGGCGTTTTGGATGCAAAAAACTATCTGAGAACCATTTGCAAAAACGAGGGAATCACTGCTGATGATGATGCTTTGCATATTATTGCGCAAAAAGCAGATGGTGCCATGCGTGATGCATTGTCAATTTTTGATAGAGTGGTAAGTTTTTCAGGAAAAAACCTAACAAGAGAAGCTGTTGCGGAAAACTTGAACGTGTTGGATTATGACACTTATTTTTCAATGACAGATTTGTTATTGGAAAATAAAATTCCTGAAGTATTGAATTCTTTTAATGAAATTTTATCAAAAGGATTTGAGGGTCATCACTTTATAAATGGTTTAGCAAGTCATTTTCGAGATTTATTAGTAGCAAAAGATAAAATTACAGTCGATTTATTAGAAGTTGGTGACACTGCCAAAAAGAAATATTTAGCACAAGCAACCAAGTCGAGTCTTTCTTTTTTAATGGATGCCATTCAAAAAGCAAATGATTGTGATTTGAATTATAAATCAAGCAAAAATCAACGTTTGCTGGTCGAATTAACGTTAATGCAAATTACCTCTATCACTTTTGATGGAGAAAAAAAAAAACCAGCTAACTTCATAATTCCTACCACTTTTTTTCAGGCTTTGATACCTGCAAAAAAAAAGGAAGTTGTTGAAATTTCAAAAAAAATAGTTGAAACACCAACAATAGTATCTGAACCTATTTCTGAAAAAATTTCTAATCCTCCAAAACCTGTTTTGGAATTTGCCCTAAAAAGAGACAATTCTTTGTCTTTAAAAAGTGTTTTTAAACCCAAGGAAGTAATAAAAAAAATTGTTGAAGAAAATTATGACGACTATCCAAAAACAATTTTTACCACTAAACAATTGGAGTTGTATTGGAAAGAATATGCCAATTCGTTAGAAAAAAAAGGGGAACAAAGCATGGCAGCTATTATAAGTATTGGAAAACCTGTTTTGAGCGAAAATTTTAAGATAAGTTTTAGTGTTTCTAATTCTTTAATGCAAGATCAATTTCAGAAAGTAAGGCCTAATTTACTGCAATTCTTGAGAGAAAAACTCAATAATTATGGAATTGATATTTTGGTTACTTTAGATGAAACTATTTCAAAAAAGTTTGCATACACACCACAGGAAAAGTTTGATAAACTCAAAGAAAAAAATCCAATGATTGAAAAATTACGTCAAATTTTTGAGTTGGATTTATGATTTTATTTCAATTTGCTTTCCTAAATATGATAAAGTCAACCCTTTTTTAGGAAAATTATCTCTTTCAAATTCTGAAATTAAATACAAACCAGCACCATTTTCAACGAAAAGTAGTACCGATTTTTCTTCTTGACCTAAACTCTCTAAAATTTGGTTGTAGTCAGTTTCTGTAGCAATTTTTATTTGATGAATTTTTGGATTTTCTCTAAAAGCCTCACTTAGATTTATATAATCATCTTTGGGAGTGAAAAAGCGCACTCTTTCAGCGTCAGTTGCATTAGCAATATCAGTTAGAGTAGCTATTTTAAACGAACCATGTTCCCCAAAAGCAGCAGAAAAATTTATCAGCGCATAGTTGTTTATGGCATCATTAGCAGTTAATGCAATCAAATATCCAACATCATTCAACTCAATATTATCCGACAAATCATCATCATAAATATTCACATTCATCGCTTCTAAATCGTCGTCTAAAGCCCTTTCGATATAATCTTTGTTTGAATCTATCAAAACCACTCTTTTTCCCTTTTCTTTCAAATAACTGGCAATCAATCTTGAAGGTGCAGAAGCTCCAATTATTAAAATTCCATTCGATTTTTTAAGAAAAACACCAATTAGTTTCGCAAACAATCTTGCAGTTGTTGCATTTAAAAGCACGGTTCCAAAAACGATCATAAAAACCAATGGCGTGATATATTCTGCACCTTCAACACCTTGCTTTAAGAGTTTACCACCAAATAAAGAAGCAATTCCTGCTGCCACAATTCCTCTTGGACCAACCCAACTTATGAAAAGTTTGTCTCTGAATTTTAATTTTGAATTTATCGAACTTGAAAAAACGGCCAAAGGACGAATTATAAAAACTACAATTGCAAATAAAATTGCTGTTTTCCAGCTATATAATAACATTAATTCATCAATATTCATATTTGCTGCCAACAGAATAAACAATATTGAAATCAACAAAACACTCAAGGATTCTTTGAAATATAGCAATTCTTTGATATTTTTTAATTTGCTATTTCCAAGAACCATTCCCATCACTACAACTGCAAGCAAACCAGATTCATGTGCAAAGACCTCTGTTTCAACATAAACCAAAAGCACTATAGAAAGTGACACCACATTCAATAAATAATGAGGAATTAATTTTTTGTTAATCGCATACGCCAAAGCATGTGCAAAAGTGAACCCAAAAGATGTTCCAAAAAGTATAATTTTCCCAAATTCAATAAAAGCTGTTCTTGTAAAACCTGTTTCACCACCAACTGTAATAAACTCAAAAACCAACACTGCAACCAAAGCTCCAATAGGATCAATCAGAATTCCTTCCCATTTTAAAACCGTGGAAATATCTTTTTTTAGAGGTATATTTCTTAAAATGGGTGTAATAACTGTAGGTCCTGTAACAATAATCAATGCTGAAAATAAGAAAGAAAGTTCCCAACTTAAACCAAACAATTCGTGGGCTACAATTCCTGCACCAAAAAAAGTAATCGTTGAACCCAATGTAATCAACTTACTGATAACAGGTCCTAAACTGGTTATTTCATTTCTTTTGAGTGTTAAACCTCCTTCAAACAAAATAATACTAATTGCTAATGAGACAAAATTATAAAGATAATCTCCTGGAAATAAACCTTTTTCACCATTCCAAACAGGTTCTATCCATTTTGAACCATCCTCTGAAAGAAAGGTAGCTGCAATTGGCCCCACCAACAAACCAACTAAAATCAATGGTAAAATCGCAGGAACTTTAAATTTCCATGCAACCCATTGAGACATAATTCCTAGAATGATAATTCCTGCTAACTCTAACATATTTTTTGGTACAATTTACGTGTAAAAATAATAATGTTTATGGTTCTTAAAAATTAAAAGGTTTCTTTTTTTAAATAAAAAGAAATAAAAACGTAAAGATTTTAAGATAACTGTTAATTTTGCACGATAATTAAAATATTTTGTTAAAAAATATTTTAAACTTTACAAACTTATATCATGTAATTGATGAAAAAATTATCTCTTTCCAAAAAGCAATTGATGAAATTTACGCTAATAGGAATATTTGCGGTATTTGTTGATTTGATTTTTTATTACACCTTTTTAAATGTACTTCCCAAAGACAGTTCTTTAATCATCAAGAATGAAGAAATTTCTAAAGCCTTGTCTTTTTTGTGTGGTATGACATTTTCATATTTTTTAAATAAATTTTGGACTTGGAAGAAAAAAGATCGTTCAAAAAGAAGAGTTGCAAAATTCGCTTTAATTTATGGAATTTCACTTTTAGTAAATGTTACCGTGAATTCAGTTTTAATTTTTTTGCTTCACAATTATAAATATTTGATTGATTTACCCAACAAATATCTTATTGCATTTTTAGGAGCCACATGCGTTAGTGCATTGATAAATTTTGCAGGACAAAAATTTTGGGTTTTTAAAGCCGAAAAAAACTAAAAAAATCATCAAACAATCAATAAAAAATCATTTTTAATGTTAGGATTACAATTTGAAACTAGTACTTCTTGGGCAGAAATTGCCAAAGATCATTTATCACAAATACTCTCAGATCACGCATTTTTAGAGCAAAAAGCAGCCTCAAATGCAGTGTCAATCATTATCAATTATTCCGAAGAAACCGAACTAGTGAAAGAGATGAGCAACATTGCCATCGAAGAAATGCAACATTTTAAAATGGTTCATTTGCTACTTGTAAAAAGAGGATTCGTTTTAGGCAGAGAGCAAAAAAACGATTACGCAGTAAAATTGCAAAAATTTTTTCCAAAAACCAAAGATAGAACTGATGCTTTAATTCAGCGTTTACTAATTGCGGCATTGATTGAGGCAAGAAGTTGTGAGCGTTTTAAGATTTTTTCAGAAAATATGGAAGATGAAGAATTAAAGAAGTTTTATAAAAACTTGATGATTTCCGAAGCAAATCATTACACTACTTTTTTACATTTTGCGCGAGAATATCAAAACCGAGAAATTGTAGATGCAAAATGGAATGCTTTATTGCAATTTGAAGCTGAAATGATGAAAGAACGAGGAACTTTGGCTAAAATTCATGGGTAATTTGAACTTTGAACCGTAAACTTTGATTTAATAAAAATGTTTAGCAAAGAAGAAGCTGCTCTATTACGCAGAGAATTTTGGACGAGTTTTGGAAAATCTTTTCCCAGAAAATGGCTTCTTTACAACACCAAAATAAAAGGTGTGGCTTTAAAATTTATTGCCGATAAAAAAGAAGCCATGATTTGTCTGGATTTAGAAAATCCTGACGAAATTAAAAACTTGCTTTATTTTGATCAAATGCTTTCTTTAAAAACACTACTAGAAACTGAACTTCCTGAAATCATTTTTGAGGATGCTTACGAGTTAGAAAACGGAAAAATAATTCAACGTATTTACCTTTCTTATCAAGGAAATTTTAACATTTACAATAAGAATACTTGGAGAGAATGTTATGAATTTTTTGAGAAAAACATGCCTATTTTTGAGCTTTTCTTTTATGAATATGAGGATGTTATCAAAAATATTTAAAGTAAACATTCCATTTTTAATTAAAAACTGTCCTTACATTCTGAAAAATCTTTGCGTATTTTTGTAATATGATTCAAAACGACACCATCATAGCTTTGGCAACCCCTTCAGGAGTTGGCGCAATTGCTGTAATAAGAATTTCTGGCGAAAAATCTATTGAATTGGTAGAGGCATTTTTTGAGTCAGTAATTAAAAACAAATCACTTCAAAAACAAAAAACACACAGTATCCATTTGGGTCATATTGTTGAAAATGAATCTATTATTGATAAAGTTTTGGTGTCTGTTTTTAAAAATCCAAACTCTTATACAGGCGAAAATGTTGTGGAAATTTCCTGCCACGGTTCGCAATTTATTCAACAAGAAATCATTCAATTATTTTTAAGAAATGGTTGTCGATTGGCAGAAGCTGGCGAATTTACTCTACGTGCTTTTTTAAACGGAAAAATGGATTTATCGCAAGCTGAAGCAGTGGCTGATTTGATTGCGTCCAATTCTGCTGCAAGTCATCAAATGGCAATGCAACAAATGCGTGGTGGCATTGCCAATGAATTGCAATTATTAAGAATGCAATTGCTTGATTTTGCTGCACTAATTGAACTAGAGCTAGATTTTTCGGGAGAAGATGTAGAATTTGCAGATCGCACAAAATTCAAAGAATTGGTTGCAAAAATTACCCTAGTTTTAAAAAGATTAATAGATTCTTTCTCTTTTGGAAATGCGATGAAAAACGGAATTCCTGTAGCAATAATTGGGGAACCAAATGTTGGAAAATCAACGTTATTGAATGCTCTTTTAAACGAAGAAAAAGCCATTGTTTCTGAAATTGCTGGGACTACAAGAGATGCTATTGAAGATGAAATCGTCATTAAAGGGGTTGCTTTTCGTTTTATAGATACCGCAGGAATAAGAGATACAGATGATATTATTGAAAACATTGGTATCAAAAAAGCTTTTGAAAAAGCCGAAAACGCACAATTAATTATGTTCTTGTTAGATGCTGAAAAATTTGCGGTAAATCAACCAAAATTTATGGCTGAAATTACCCAAATAAAAGACAGATTTCTCAACAAAAGAATATTGGTCATAGCAAATAAAGTTGACAAATTACCTTCGATTGAAATTGAAAAAATTCAGGCTGAAATAAATAATTTGATACTATTGTCTGCAAAAAATAACATCGGTATAGATGCTTTAAAAACAGAACTAACTTCACTCGTAAATATTGGTGCTTTGAGTAATAATGAAACCATTGTTACCAATTCTCGTCATTTTGAAGCGTTGAATAATGCTTTGCAAGCCATTGTCTCTGTTCAAATTGGTATTGATTTAGAAATTTCAACTGATTTATTTTCGATAGATATTCGTGAATGTTTGCGACATTTAGGAACCATTACAGGAGAATATGATGTGGATAAGGATATTTTAGGGCATATTTTTTCAAACTTTTGTATCGGAAAGTAGTTCTTGTTTTTTAAAAGCACCCGATAATGCGCTCTAATACGCAATAACTATTGGTACTATTCTCTAAGACAATCTAAAAACTGACGAATAATAAATACATCAAATAAAAAAAGCCCAAAATAATATTTTGGGCTTTTTTTTGGGTTTTATGATGTAAAAAAATTACGCCTTAAAATTAATTTTACGCATACGTAAACTTGCAGGAGTCACCTCTAAATATTCATCATCTCTAATATATTCCATACATTCTTCAAGTGAAAAAGCTATTTTTGGTGCTATTTTCATAGCTTCATCAGAACCCGTTTTACGCATATTGGTTAATTGCTTTCCTTTGATAAGATTCACAGCCATATCAGAATCTTTACTATTTTCGCCAACTACTTGGCCCACATAAATCTCTTCGTTGATGTCTATAAAAAAACTACCTCTATCTTGCAATCTGTCAATGGCATAAGCTGTTGCTTTTCCTGTTTCCGAAGAAACGATTGCCCCTTTTAAATCTTCAGAAAACTCTCCTTTGAAAGGACCATATTCTGAAAAACGGTGATTTATAATGGCTTTTCCTGCTGTGGCTGTCAATATTTTATTTCTCAAACCTATCAATCCTCTTGACGGAATTGTAAATTCTAAATGCTGTAAATCGCCTTTAGGTTCCATCACCAATAAATCGCCTTTTCTCAAAGAAACCAAATTGATAGCTCTTGACGAAACTTCTTCAGGAACGTCAATTGATAAAGTTTCATAAGGTTCACATTTTACACCATCAATCTCTTTCATGATTACTTTTGGTCGTCCAACTTGCAATTCATAGCCTTCTCTACGCATGGTTTCTATCAAAACTGATAAATGCAAAACGCCACGTCCATACACATTAAATTTATCTTCAGTATCTGTATCTTCAACACGCAAAGCCAAGTTTTTTTCAGTTTCTTTTTTTAAACGGTCACGCAAATGACGTGAGGTAACGAACTTTCCTTCTTTTCCATAAAATGGCGAATTGTTGATCGTAAACAACATACTCATGGTTGGTTGGTCAACTTCAATCCTTGGCAATGCCTCTGGGTTTTCAGCATCAGCAATGGTATCACCAATATCAAAGCCTTCGATTCCTGTGATGGCACAAATATCGCCACTTCTTACTTTTGATACTTTGGCTTTGCCCATTCCTTCAAAAACATGCAATTCTTTGATACGAACTTTCTTGAAAGTACCATCAGCTTTGCATAAAATGTAATCTTTATTTTCCTCTAAATCGCCTCTATAAACTCGACCAATTGCAATTCTTCCTGTAAAAGCAGAAAAATCTAAAGAAGTGATTTGCATTTGAACAGTTCCAACTCTATAAGGAGCCTCAGGAATTGACTCAATAACAGCGTCTAACAAATCTAAAATGGTGTCTTTAGGTTGCTGCCAATCGGTACTCATCCAACCATTTTTAGCTGAACCATAAATTGTTGTGAAATTTAATTGTTCTTCAGAAGCTTCTAAAGCAAACATCAAATCGAATACTTTTTCGTGAACCAAATCTGGTGTACAGTTTTCTTTATCTACTTTGTTTACAACCACAATTGGCGTTAATCCTAATTCTATAGCTTTTCCAAGTACGAAACGAGTTTGTGGCATTGGTCCTTCAAAAGCATCTACTAATAAAAGGACACCATCAGCCATTTTTAAAACACGCTCTACTTCTCCTCCAAAATCAGCGTGACCAGGTGTGTCAATTACATTGATTTTTACTCCTTTATAAACTACAGAAACATTTTTTGAAAGAATAGTAATTCCTCTTTCACGCTCTAAATCGTTACTATCTAATAGCAATTCTGTACGTTCTTTTCGGTCGTCTAAGATTTTTGCTTGGTCAATAATTTTATCTACTAAAGTTGTTTTTCCGTGGTCAACGTGGGCAATGATTGCGATGTTTCTAATTGATTGCATAAGTGCGTTCTAAAATTTCGTGCAAAAGTAATTCTTTATGAGGAAATATCAACAATATAAATGATTAATTTAAAATGATATTTTGATTATTAATTTTTGAAAAACAAAATATAACTTATTGTTTTTGAGATAAATATATTTAAATTATACGAGAATTATAGAGGAGTTTTTTGTTTGGTTGGATCGTCTTGAAACGCAGAAGGTAAAATGTCTGGAATTAATTTGATGAGAATAGGCAGTAGTAAAGTGCCTCCTGGTAATAAAAAAACCGCCAATGCAGGAACTGATTTGCAAATATCGATTAATAATATTTTGATTTTTTCTCTTTCTTCTTGATTCAATTTTGTTTTTGTCGATTTTTTAATCAAATACATTGCCTCTTTACTTTGAGAAAGTTCTTGATACAATCTCAATTTATTTCTTACAAGCAAAGATTTGATTTCGGTAATGGTTTGCACTATAATTTACGTCTTTGACGCTCGGTTTTTAAAAGATTTAGTTCTCTACTTGTTTGTCCTGCAACAGAAGTATTTTCTTCTGCTCTTCTTATTAAATAGGGCATCACATCACGAACAGGTCCAAAAGGCAAATATTTAGCCACATTATATCCTTTTTTTGCCAAGTTAAAACTAATGTGATCGCTCATTCCATACAATTGTCCAAACCACATGCGTTTGTCATCATTTTTAATATGGTGCATTTCAGCCAATTTCATCAATAAATAAGAGCTATTTTCATTGTGAGTTCCTGCAAATAAGGCCAATTTTGAATTTTCCATCATAAATTTAATGGCATTATCATAGTTTTCATCAGTCATTTGTTTTGAGTCACAAATTGGTGAACGATAACCTTTTTCTTCTGCTCTTTCGCGTTCTTTTTCCAAATAAGCTCCTCTAACTATCTTCATACCAATGTAATACCCTTTTTCAGAAGCTTTTGCGTGCAAGATTTTCAGATAGTCCAATCTGTCATGTCTATACATTTGAATGGTGTTGAAAACAATTGCTTTCTTTTTATTGTAGGTTTCCATAAGCTGTTCTACGAGTTCATCTGCAGCATTTTGCATCCAACTTTCTTCGGCATCAATCAACATTGGAACGTCTTTTTCTTGGGCTGTTTTACATGCTTTGTGAAAACGAGCTACAACTCTACTCCATTCTTCTTGTTCAGAAGCAGTTAACGGTATTTTTTCGGTTATTTTTTGATACAAAGCAAAACGTCCAAAACCTGTTGGTTTAAAAACTGCATAAGGAAGCGATGCTTTTTCTTGACAAAAATCAAGAATTTTCAAAATTTTATTCAGTGCCTCATCAAAACTCGCTTCTTCTTCTTTTCCTTCAACAGAGTAATCTAAAACGCTGTAAACATTGCCTTCGTTGTACATTTTTTCAATTACAGGCAAACAATCTTCCTCAGTAACTCCACCGCAAAAATGGTCAAAAACTGTTGATCTTATCAAACCTTCTATTGGCAAATGCGCTTTTAAGGCAAAATTTGTAACTGCGGAACCAATTTTTACCATTGGTTCATTTTGTATCATTTTGAATAAAAAATAAGCACGTTCAAGTTGGGAATCAGATTTTAAAGAAAAAGCAACCTCAGTATTGTCAAAAAGTTTCATGAATTGAAATAAATAATTTGTAACAAAGATAGTTGAAGACGGCAAATAATTAAATAATTTCTAGTTAATTTGTATATTCAAAGCAAAGATTTATGCAAACAATTCAAGCAGCAACGTATCCGATTCATTTTCAACAAAAAGGATATCAAAACTTAGAAAAATTATTGACTCAAAAAAAGTATTCTACGCTTTTTATTTTGGTGGATGAAAACACAAAACAACTCTGCTATCCAAGATTTTTAAAACATTTAAATACTTTATTATCAATAAAAATCATTGAAATTAAATCAGGTGAAATTCATAAAAATCTTGAAACTTGCGTTACTGTTTGGAATAAAATTACTGATTTTGGTGGTGATCGAAAAAGTTTACTAATCACTTTGGGTGGCGGGGTAATTACTGATTTAGGCGGATTTGTAGCTTCTTGTTTTAAAAGAGGCATCGATTTTATAAACATTCCTACAACTTTATTATCAATGGTTGATGCTTCTGTTGGAGGAAAAACAGGCGTTGATTTGGGTGTTTTAAAAAATCAAATTGGGGTGTTTGCAAATCCACAAATGGTGATAATTGATGAGGGTTATTTAGAAACTTTGGCTACGCGTGAACTTACTTCAGGAATGGCTGAAATTATCAAACATGGATTAATTTATGATGCTAAACTATTCAATCAAATAAAAGTATTTAAAGAACAAAATACCAATAGTTTAATACATAGATCTATTGAAATTAAAAATGAAGTTGTTTTGCAAGATCCCAAAGAAAAAAACTTGCGAAAAATCTTAAATTTTGGTCACACTTTGGGTCATGCAATAGAATCATTGTATTTAGAATCTGATGAAAAAGAAAACCTTACACATGGTGAGGCAATCGCTATTGGAATGATTTGCGAAAGCTATATTTCTTCTAAATTATTAAATTTTTCGTTACAAAAATTAGCCGAAGTTAGAGAAACAATCTTGTCTATTTTTCCAAAAATTATCTTGCAAAAAACTGATTTTCCAACAATTGTAGATTTACTAAAACATGATAAGAAAAATGTAAATGGCAATGTAAACTTTGTCTTATTGTATGATTTAGAAGACTATAAAATTGATTGTAAAGTGAGTCAAGAATTGATTATCGAAAGTTTATTATACTATAATTCCTAAAAAACAACCTTATAAATGTATTGTTTTTTAGGAATTAAATTATTTAAAATCAATTCAATAAAACTATATTTTCTTTACTTTCACAGCATTCATTCCACGCATTCCTTTTTCTAATTCATAAGAAACTTTGTCGTTTTCAGCAATTTGATCAATCAAACCACTCACGTGTGTAAAGTATTTTTCATTATTTGCTGCGTCAATAATAAAACCAAAACCTTTAGAAGTATCAAAAAATGATACTTTTCCATTTCTTACAGGATCTTCTTGAGGTAAATCTTCTTTTTTTGTGACAGAAATTTGAATATCCTCCAATTCATAGATTACTTTCATAGTTGGATCTGGTGGTGTATCTGTTAGATTTCCATTGTGATCAACATAAGCAAATTGAATGCCTCCTGTGCCATTTTCTTCTTTGTCTGCTTTTCTAGCATCCATTTTTTTTTGCTTGTCTTGACGCTTTTTTAAGCGTTTTTTCTCTTTTTCACTCTTACTAAAGGTTTGTTGCGATTTAGCCATCTAAATTTTAAAATAATCTAATTAATATGTTGTTAAGATAAAATACTTAACGATAATTGAGAGAAACACTAAAGTTATTCTAAGTTGGATGTGAAGTATTTTTATTTTGCAAATATAATCATAAAATTTGAAATTCAAGAACATTTAAACGCTGTTAAAAAAAATATAAATTCTTGAATGAGGGTGTTATTTGAAAGTAATGCTATTATATTTGCAAACAAATCAACAAATTATGAAAAATTTATTATCAGGACTTAAAATCTCTGTGCCTGAAAAAATTTATATCAAAGATCCAGAGACTTCCGAACTAGGCAAAAAAATCATTGAAAACGGAATTTTACTAATCAATGAAATTGGTTTTGAAAGTTTTACTTTCAAAAAACTTGGGCTAAAAATTGGTTCAAATGAAAGTTCAATTTACAGATATTTTGAAAGTAAGCATAAATTTTTGTTGTATTTAACTTCATGGTATTGGGCTTGGTTGGAATATCAACTAGTCATTGAGACCTTCAGTATTTCAGACAAACAAGAAAAATTAGAAAAAGCAATTTCTGTGATTACAAAACCCGTTGAAAAAGATACCAATTTTTCGCACATCAACGAAACTTTATTACACAAAATTATTGTGAATGAAAGTTCAAAATCATACCTTACCAAAGAAGTTAAAGATGAAAACAAAAAAGGTTATTTTGAGGTGTATAAGAGATTAATTTTTAGAATTGAAAAAATGATTTTAGATATTGAACCTTCTTATGTCTATGCCATTAGTTTGGCAAGTACAATAGTTGAAGGCAGTTTGCACCAACATTTTTTAAAAGAATATTTTCCTTCCATCACAAATCTTGGAGAAAACAAAACATCTACAATTTTTTTTACAGAAATGATTATAAAAACAATCAGCTAAAATCATGAAAGAAAATCAATTAAGTCCTTGGGAACGCTTCATTGGACTCTTAAAGCTTGAGAGAAAAGAAATATTTCAAATTTTTTATTACGCCGTTTTTGGTGGTGTTGTTGCCTTGTCTTTACCTCTTGGAATTCAGGCGATTATCAACTTAATTCAAGGTGCACAAGTTTCTACTTCTTGGGTGATTTTAGTGATTATTGTGACGATTGGGGTTACATTTTCGGGCGCATTACAATTGATGCAACTGCGAATTATTGAAACCATTCAGCAACGAATTTTTTTAAGAGCTTCCTTCGAATTGAGTTATCGTTTTCCAAAAATAAAAATGATAGAACTACGAAATTATTATCCACCAGAATTGGCAAACCGTTTTTTTGATACTTTAACGATACAAAAAAGCCTTTCAAAAATTTTGATTGATGTACCAACGGCACTTTTACAAATCGTATTTGCGCTTATTTTATTGTCTTTTTATCACCCATTTTTTATCATTTTTGGAATTTTATTATTGCTTTTGATATTTATTGTTTTCAAATTTACCGCTCACAAAGGGTTAGAAACGAGTTTAATTGAATCAAAAAACAAATATAAAGTTGCACACTGGATCCAAGAAGTTGCCAGAACTGTGGTAAGTTTTAAACTCTCAGGAACAACAAATTTAGCCATAACAAAAAATGATGAATTGGTGTATAAATACCTCCAAGCAAGGGAAAATCATTTTAAAATTTTAATGCTACAGTTTATGCAAATGATTGGTTTTAAAGTAGTTGTTACTGCTAGTCTGTTGTTAATTGGAGGCGCATTGGTTTTGAACCAACAGATGAATATTGGGCAATTTGTCGCTGCTGAAATTATCATTTTATTGGTAATTGCTTCTGTTGAAAAACTAATTAGTGGATTGGAATCTTTTTATGACGTTTTGACCTCTATTGAAAAGATAGGACAAGTGGTTGACAAAAAAATGGAAGAGCAATCAGGAGAAAAACCACTTTTTAAAGATGAAATAATCATTGAATTAGACAATGTTTCCTACAAAGTAAAAAATAGAGAAAAATATATTATCAAAAATGTATCACTAAAAATTCCGACAAGAAGCAGAATTTTAATTACTGGTGAAAGTGGTTCTGGAAAATCGAGTTTATTAAGATTGATTTCAGGAGTTATTGAACCAACAGAGGGTAATATTTATGTGAATAACTTATCATTAAATAGCTTATTTTTAAATCATTATCGTTCACAATTGGGCATGTCTTTGTCCGAAGAAACTCCTTTTGAAGGAACCATCAGAGAAAATTTAATTTTTAGCAACGACCATCACAAAGATGAAAAAATATTTGAGGTGTTGCAAGTTGTAGGTTTGGGACAATTTTTAAAAGAACAACCTCATGGTTTAGATACCGTAATTCATCCTGAAGGGCGACAAATTTCATTTACCGTTGCAAAAAAAATAATTTTAGCAAGAGGAATCATCAAAACGCCAAAATTAATGATCTTAGAAGATCCTTTAGATCAATTTAATCTTGAAGAAACCATAGAAATTATCAATTATTTGACAGATGTGAACAAATCCTGGTCTTTGATCGTAGTGAGTAGCAAAAAAAGTTGGAAAAATAAATGCAATCAAATAATCACCCTCGAAAAAGGAGCAATAAAATCTATAAAATAAAAAAGAGATGTTAAATATTTCTAACAATCAATTATACAAAACAATAGATTTAAAGGAATTTAAATCAGGAAAAATAGTTTTTTCAAAACAATATTATAAAGTCATGAACAAGTTTTTGTTGGTTGCTGCAATACTGGTTTTGATTGCACTTTTTTTACCATGGACACAAAATATTTCAGGAAATGGATTGGTAACTACCTTAACTCCAGAGCAAAGACCACAAACCATTCAATCTCAAATTCCTGGCAGAATTGAACAATGGTACGTAAGAGAGGGAGATATTGTGAAGAAAGGCGATACTATTCTTAGAATTTCAGAGATAAAAAGCGAGTATTTTGACGACCAATTAATAGAAAGAACCAATCAGCAAATCAATGCAAAATCATCTTCTGTTGATGCGTATGATTTTAAAGTATTGGCATTAAACAGACAAATTGAAGCATTAAAAGAAGAACGAAAATTAAAATTAGAACAAGCTCGAAACAAACTATTGCAAGCAAAACTAAAAGTAAAAAGCGACAGTATTGATTATGAAGCAGCAAAAACTAATATTGCCATTGCGCAAAGACAATACAACCGAATTGAATCTCTAGAAAAAGAGGGTTTAATGGCTGTAAAAGATGTTGAAGAAAAACGATTAAAATTGCAAGAAACTCAAGCAAAACTAATTTCTCAAGAAAACAAATTATTGGCAACGAAAAACGAAGTAATCAATTCGAAAGTTGAGCTTTCTACCATAAACGCCAGTTATGCTGATAAAATTTCAAAAGCTGAATCTGACAGATTCACGGCGCAATCAAGTAGTTTTGATGCAATTGCACAAGTTTCAAAATTAGAAAATAGCAACAGCAATTATAAAGTGAGAAATAGTCTTTTATACATCACAGCTCCTCAAAACGGGTTTATTAACAAAGCCATCAAAGGTGGAATTGGAGGAACTTTCAAAGAAGGTGAAGATTTAGTTGGTATTATGCCCTCAAATTATGATTTGGCTGTAGAAACCTTCGTAAGACCTATTGATTTGCCTTTGCTACATGTTGGCGAAAAAGTGCGAGTACAATTTGATGGTTGGCCAGCAATTGTTTTTAGTGGATGGCCCAATGTTTCTTACGGAACTTATGGTGCAAAAGTCATTGCTATTGAGCGTTTTATAAGTGACAATTCTAAATATAGGGTATTATTAGCACCAGACAAAAACGATCATTCTTGGCCAGAAGTTCGTGTTGGTTCAGGTGCAAGAACCATTGCTTTGCTTGAGGATGTGCCAATTTGGTATGAACTTTGGAGACAGCTAAACAGCTTTCCTCCCAATTATTATCAGCCTGAAAATAAATCAAAAGAAATTTCAAAAAAGAAAAAATAAGCGCTTGCCAAATTCAAGAAAAGACATGAAAAAGTACTTTTTATTATCATTTTTGATGATTTTTATCAAACTTTCTGCGCAGGAAAACCTTTCTTCTGTGATGACTTTGGGCGAATATTTGGGAACGGTAAAAGCCTATCATCCAATTGTGAAACAAGCAAATTTGGTAATCAACAATAGTGAAGCAAAATTATTGAAAGCGAGAGGTGCTTTTGACCCAAAAATTGAAGTCGATTTTGATAAAAAAGTTTTTAAAGACAGCGAATATTATAACAAATTGAATGGTGCCTTCAAAATACCAACTTGGTATGGCATTGAACTAAAAGCTAATTTTGAAAATAATGAAGGCAGTTATCTTAATCCTGAAGCAACTGTGCCAACAGATGGTTTGTACGCTGCTGGAATTTCGGGATCATTGTTGCGAAATTTTGTAATCAACGAACGAATGGCATCGTTGAAGCAAGCAAAATTGTTTATAAACCAAGCAAAAGAAGACCAGCAAATCTTGGTGAACGAAATTTTGTACAAAGCTTCTTTGTCTTATTTTGATTGGTTGAAAACCTACAATGAAAAAACTACTTATGAGGATTTTTTAGAAAATGCCCAAATACGTTTTGATGGCACAAAAAAGTTATTTTTTAAGGGTGATAAACCAGCAATTGACACGCTTGAAGCTGGAATTACCTTGAACGACCGAAAATTAAATCTCGAAAAAGCCCGAATTAAATTTATAAAAGCGTCACTAGAATTGTCAAATTTTTTGTGGTTGGCAAACAACACCCCAATTGAATTGCAAGAAAACATCATTCCTGATGTAAATTTGTTGAACACCATTGATACTACTTTGAATATTGCATTGTTTAATGATGATGAATTTGACATCAATAATCATCCAAAAATCAAATCTTTGGAATTCAAAATTGAAAGTTTAAATGTGGATAAAAATTTAAAAATGAACAATTTGCTACCAAAATTAGATGTTCAATACAACTTTTTGACACAAACGCCACGTTCTGCAAATTCATTGATTGTTGATAATTTTAAAGCAGGAATTAACTTCTCAATGCCATTGTTTCTCAGAAAAGAACGCGGGGATTTAAAATTGGCAAGAATCAAATTGCAAGAAACACAGTTCGAAAATGAAGTCACCAAAGTCTCTATCAAAAACGAAGTGAGTGCTGTGCAACAAGAATTGACCTCTTTTGTGCAACAAACAGGCTTTATCGATAACATTGTGAGCGATTATAACAAGCTTTTATCTGCTGAAGAACGAAAATTTTTTATGGGAGAAAGCTCTTTGTTCATTGTAAATTCTCGTGAATCGAAACTGATAGAATCTCAACTAAAAGCGATTGACATTCAAAATCTATTTTTTAAAACCAAAGCCAAATTGTTCAAAGCTGCCGTGATAAGTATCACTGAATAATTTTTTTTAGATTATTGATTTTTATTTTTAAAGAGTAAAGTGAATCTGTTATTGTTGTTATCTTTCGGAATTAACAGATTATATTTCAGAATTTGTAATTTCCAATTAACAAAGTATAATTGACTATTTTTCATTACTTTTGAAAAATCAAACTTAAATTTCAATTAAATAGACATTATTTTATGAAAAAAATATTTTTTATAGCGAGTGCAATTGTTTTTAGCGCCTGTGGAACTAACAAAAATGTTGCTGAAGTTGCCAATACAGAAGACCATGCAGCAAAATATGCAGCAACCATTACTGCCAAAGAGTTGGGAACGCATTTATTTACGTATGCCTCAGATGAATTTGAAGGAAGAAATACTGGTGAACCAGGACAAAAAAAAGCGATTGCTTATTTGAAGGACTTTTACATAAGTCAAGGAATTGCCTCTGCAATTGGTGGTGACGATTATTTTCAAGAAGTTCCTGCAGAATTTTTGAACAAACGTAAAAGACAGGAGCCTTTGAAAGATTCTGAAAATGTAGTGGCTTTTATCAAAGGAACAGAAAAACCAAACGAAATTGTAGTAATCTCTGCACATCTTGATCATGAAGGTATCAAAAATGGAAAAATTTATAACGGTGCTGATGATGATGGCTCAGGAACTGTGGCAATTTTAGAAATAGCGCAAGCATTTCAAATGGCTACAAAAGCAGGAAAAGGTCCGAAACGTTCTATCTTATTTTTACATGTTACAGGCGAAGAAAAAGGATTACTAGGTTCTCAATATTACACCGAAAACCCAATTTTTCCGATTGCTAATACTGTGTGCGATTTAAACATTGACATGATTGGAAGAACGGATGAACGTCACAAATCAGACCCAAATTATGTGTATTTAATTGGTTCAGATAAGTTAAGCACTGAATTGCATAAGTTGTCCGAAGAAATCAACAAAAAATACACCAATATCAACTTAGATTATAAATACAATGACGAAAACGATCCAAATCGTTTTTACTATCGTTCAGACCATTATAATTTTGCGAAATTCAATGTGCCAATTATTTTTTATTTTAACGGAACGCATGTTGATTATCACAAACCAACTGACACACCTGACAAAATTAATTACGAATTGTTGGAGAATAGAGCAAAATTGGTGTTTCATACTGCATGGCAAGTTGCAAACAGAGAAAACAGAATTGTAGCAGACAAGGCAATCAAATAATAGGAATACAACCAGTAATGATTGGTGCTAAAAACGGAGTTATATAGGTTTTTTATCAAAGCAACTTTTAAATCTGTTTTTTTTATCACTTTAAAAAGAGTTCAATTTTGCATTTTCTTGATAAACAATCCAACAGTGAAACATTAGTTAAAATACAGAAAACAAAAACCCTAGAAAAAATCACTAAAACTCGCAGGTCAATTAACTTTAAGTTTAATGCTTTTTGCATTAGCCTTTACCATTCAGAGTTGTGAACAAAAGGAAAAAAAACCACAGATTGAAGTAGAAAAAGAAGCCATTCTTGAATCTGAAAAGACTGAATACTTTTTGCTTAGACCAGAAGTGGAAAAAGCTTATGTATATTCTCACGAAGTGAAAATTGGAAACGACATTAAAATCTCTGGAGCAGTAAGCATGGATGATGAAGGAAATCCAACTGCAATTGACGACTTGGAACAACAGATGAAAAACTGCTACGCTGAATTAGAGAAAATATTAAAACACTACGATTGTACGTTTGATGATGTGGTTGTAGAAAATATTTTCACAACGAATATGGCTCTTATGCTTAACAAATCTAACTATCGAGCTGAAATTTATAAAAACCATTTTCCAACCCTTTCTTGGCTTGGGGCAAAGGAATTAGCACCTCAAAAATTTATGATTGAAATCGAACTTGAAGTTCATAAATCGGAATAAAGTACAAATGCCCGATAGCGGTAACTGTTGCACAATTTCATTAAAAAACTAAATTTTCATCATCATCAAAAAAAATAACCTTGTTTAGTGCTTTCTAAGCGAGGTTTCTTTTTTGAATGACGTTGGTGTTTCTAAAAAAGGAGAGGCTTCAAAAGAGGCTTTACGTCTTTATAATAACGGCTTTTAAAGATGTCGAAAGCTCTCCTTGTGCAATCGATACAACTTGGGCAATACCTTTCGATTTTTGGCAATAAATCAAACTTCTTGTTTGAAGAGTTGTAAAAAAATTCCTCGCCATACAATTGTCGTGTTCAACTGATTGTGCTGAGCCATGGCAAACAATTAGTCATCAATAACATATCGAACAAACAACCGAACATCCAAACAGTTCGAACAATATTCGATCAGTTTTCATCCCGAATCAATATTATTGAGATAGCGGCCTAAACAATTTTTAAAATAACGACAGGACCAACACTCTCTTGTGCTTCTTCTCTATACTAAAGCTTTGTTGTTTTTTATAAAAAACGAAAGTTAATGGCTTTGCCAAATAATCGATAATAATTCTTCTCAGGCATAAAGTATTGTAAATAAATATTATAGAGCTTTTTTGAGATGCTTTATTTTTTTCATTGCTTTTATAAAAGTATAAAATCTGTAGATTTTTTCATCTTTTTTTGTATGGTTTTGGTTGTGTAACAAGCGCAATGTATTACCGCAATTACAGCGGATTCGACTACGTCCGAATGGACTCGGAATTACTAACATCAGTTCTAAGCCAAAAATTAACGTATATCAGTAAGAGCAACTAAAATCTATCAAAATAAAATTAATATATTTTTTAGGATAGCATCATTTGTCAAAAACACAAATTCAATAAAACTTTGAAAATACGAGTTAGAAGTATGTAATAGCATGCTTTATTATTTCTAAATTTTAAAACCATAAAACGTTTCAAAGTCAAAACACTTTCAAGAATTATGGTATTCATTTTAAAAACAATCAAAATATTGTATCTTTGAAAGGGTAATTTGTTATAAAAATTAAAGTACTAAAATGAACTCATTTGTATTTAAAAATTTCGATCTAAACAAATCTTTTGAAAAAGTAATCGAAAAACTTTATGGTTGGGGAGAAGAAATTATTTTGAAAGCACCAAATTTCTTATTGGCAATTTTAGTTTTTGTAATTTTTTGGTATTTGGGCAAATATTTAAGATATTTTATCAAAAAAGTTTTGTTACAAAAAGTAGGACAAGAATCTATTAAATCGATTATTTCGAGAACTACTTTTATCATTACAGTAATGATTGGTTTTTTTAGTGCTTTGGCAATTTTAGATTTAGACAAAGTGCTTACTTCTGTGCTTGCAGGAGCAGGAGTTGTAGGCCTTGCCATTGGTTTGGCATTGCAAGGCACGCTTCACAACACTTTTTCAGGATTCATATTGTCGTTTTTGCCCAATATTCAAATAAACGATTGGATAGCTTCAAACGGTTATGAAGGAAAAGTGACGGACATCAACCTAAGAAGTGTAACCATTCTTGAAGCAGATAACAATGCCGTGGTAATTCCGAACTCGAAAATTATTGACACTCCTTTCAAGAATTTTAGCATCAAACCTCGGTCAAATATCATTATTACTTGTGGTGTAAGCTACGAAAGTGATCTTGAAATTGTAAAAAAAGTAACCATCGAAGCCATTGAAGCGCTGTTTAAACAAGATGTTGAATTAGGTGAAAAAATTGACTTTTTTTACACTGCTTTTGGCGATAGCTCAATAAACTATATGATTCGTTTTTGGACTCCCGCTATCAATAGAAAAGACATATTGGACGCACAAAGTAATGGAATTATGGCTATTAAATCGGCTTATAACAAATACAATATTAATATTCCATTTCCTATTCGTACACTCGATTTTGGAAAAAATAAGTTTCGTTCTGAAACGATTACTGTGCAAGGATTGTAATTCCTATCTTCTCAAAAACTTTGGAATTTTCCTAAAAAAGTAGTTCCGTTCGGGTTGGTATTATACTTATCGCGTTTAATTGGATAACCGAAAACTAAGACCTCGGTCTAAAAACTATTACTCAATTCTTTTCTTTACGTTTACTTTTAAGGATTTCCTATTTTATGATCCCTTTTCATACCAATTTTAAAAAATTTAACAAAAAAAATGTTTAAAACATTATTTTTATATATTTGTAAATTAATCATTGATTTGATTAAAACCAAACCTCTTAAAAACCCTCTTATTTACCTATACCATTGCAGGTGCGAATGGTGTGCAATCAACAGCAACTGTTTCCATAAACGTGATTGAAAAAGTGATTGTAGCAGGTCCTTTAAATGCTGTAGATGATGCTCTAACTGTTGCAACTGGCAGTACAATTACGCCAATTGATGTTCTTGCCAATGATAGTTTTGGTGTGAATGGCCCAAATGCTTCACATCCATTAACGCTAACGAATGGAAAAATATTCCATGCAAGTAACATGGGTGGAGACATTTCTGTAGTAAATGGCAAAGTGAATTACACTCCAAAAAACGGTTTCTCAGGAATTGATACTTTCGACTACACCATTACTGATAGCAAAGGTTTTGCCGACCAAGGGATTGTTACTGTTACTGTTGGTGGTTTACAATCAAAAACTTCATCAAAAGTTTCGTCTAGTGATACCTCCTATGGAATTTCTGGATTAACGGTTTCAGAGAATACTTTTTTAACTTATCCAAATCCTTCAAATGGTTATATAAAAACTGCATTGTATAGTAGCCTCTTCACGAAAGCAAGAATTGTAATATTCAGTATTACTGGAAAAGTTTTGTACAATTCTGCTATTGTAATCAATAAAGGTCATAATGAATTTGACTTCAACTTTAATATTGCTCCGGGAATTGTATTTATGAAAATAGTAAGTTCGGAACTAAACTTTGGTACTACAAAAATTATGATGAAATAGTTGCGGGCTTTAGACTTTTTGGCGAACACAAAGATGAAAAACTAAAAACCAAAAATCTACTATATTTGTGCTCAACATTGTCAAAAGGACTATAAACCAAAGACTAAAAAATATCAAAAGGTTTAATTGGTTAATTTTTAACTGGTTAAACCTTTTTTTACCTATCCCCTAACCCTTCTCCAAAGAAAAAAATCAGATTCTGATAGTTTATGAAATTGGTTGACAAAATTCAAATTAAAACTAAGGATGCTACTTCGAGTATTCCAACTTTTCGGAGGAGTTGTTTCGAGATGTAAGAGTGCTCAAAATCCATTTTCAAGCTTCAATGTTCAAGGCAGTGACTGATACCCTAGACTAAAACTTAGAACCTTTTCAATACTTTAGTTGGTTAGAGAAATATTTTTAAATTGATATAAATTTTTTAGTACCTTTAAAAAATAATTAAATAAAATTCAATTATGAGAACTGTAAACGCCTATGCTGCTAAAGAAGCAGGATCAAAATTATCACCATTTCAGTATGAATTGCCCGAAATTGGAAACGAAGAAATAGACCTCAAAGTGTCTTATTGTGGGATGTGTCATTCAGACCTTAGTATGCTGAATAATGATTGGGGAATGAGTCAATTTCCATTAGTCCCTGGTCATGAAATTGTGGGTGAAGTGGCTGCTATTGGCAAAGATGTGAAAGGATTGAACGTGGGTGACAAAGTGGGTATGGGTTGGAATTCGGCCGCGTGTATGCATTGCAACCAATGTTTGGACGGCAAACAGCATTTGTGCGGAAGTTCGGAAGCGACTATTGTAGGACGTCATGGGGGATTTGCGGATTATGTTCGAGGACATTGGTCGTGGGTCATTGCGTTGCCAAAAGACTTGGACATGGCAAAAGCAGGTCCGTTGTTTTGTGGCGGCATCACTGTGTTTAGCCCTATTGTATTGTCAGGTGTGCAACCCACAGACAAAGTAGGTGTGATTGGTGTTGGCGGATTGGGACATATGGCGATTAAATTCTTAAAAGCATGGGGTTGTGAGGTGACTGCCTTTAGCTCAAATCCTAATAAAACTGCAGCGGTTTTAAAAATGGGCGCCCATCATGTGGTGGATTCTTCCAACCCTGAAGCCTTGCAAGGCATTGCAGGTACGTTGGATTTTATTTTGAATACCACCAATGTAACCCTCGATTGGAATTCGTATTTGGCTACCTTGGCACCTCAAGGAAAGTTGCATACAGTTGGTGCTGTTTTAGAGCCTATGGCAATCCCTGCATTTAGTTTGATAATGGGTGAAAAATCAGTTGGGGGAAGTCCTACAGGAAGTATTGGCTTGACTAAAAAAATGTTGGAATTTTGTGTACGTCATGATATTTATCCTATTGTCGAAGAATTTAACCTGACAGACGTGAATGCAGCGATTGAACATTTAGAAGCTGGAAAAGCACGTTTTCGGATTGTGTTGAAAGTCTAATGATAAAATTTTTATTTGAAAATTAGGGCTAACATGTAGAAGATTATGTAAACATTCATAGATGGAAGATTACATTTTAAAAGTTCCTTCTTCACAAAAAGCAGAAGATTGGTTTCATTTTATTAGAGAAAGCTTACTGCATACTGATAGAGTAAGAAAATTGATTGTCGATTTCAATACTGTCAAATTTATGGATACTGACGATTTTGTTCTTTTAGCTTGTTTAATTGAAAGCTTTTACATAATAGGTAGCGATATTAAATTTATTAAAGGAAAAGATGGATTGAACAATCATTTATATCATATAAAGTTTAAGGAATATTGGAAAAAGGGTTTTGATAGAAATAAATTTACACTGTCTTTCAATCATTCTACGCTTTGTTTGTGGAAAATATCAGAAAATATAATCTATTCCTATTTAATGTATGCGTGCCAATATTTTGAAAAGTTTGCACAAAATAAAGATTTAATTCCATTAGCATCTAACCTAGATGAAGTATTTAATAATATTTTTGATCATGCATAGTCTCCAGTAACGGGGTATATTATTACTCAATATTATCCAAAAAATAATAAATTGTCATTCTCAGTTTGTGACTTTGGAATAGGAATACCAGGATCAATAAATGAATCTAATATCGTTAATGAGCCCGATTTTGAAGATTGGAAAGCGATTCTTAAATCTCTTGAAAAGGGATTTTCTGTTAATTCTAAACCAAGAAATCGTGGCTTTGGATTGAACAATATTCTTGGATTTACTGAAAGTTTAAATGGAAGACTATTAATTATTTCTAATAATGGAATCCTAGAGAAAAAGGCTGGTGATGTGTATCATGCAGGAAATTCTAATTTTAATTTTTCAGGAACTTTAATTAAGGTTGAAGTTGATTTAAGCCCCTTTGATGAGAAGGATGAAACGGAGCAAATTTTTGATTTTTAATTTTTTTTGTAAATTTATGTGTACTTTTGAATGGTATTTGAATACTTACGCATAAAATATATTCCTATGAAAACACTAATATTAAAAGATATTGTAAAAAACTCAAGCTCAAATGAGCAAGGAATGATTTTATATAATTACTTACAAAATGCTTTTTTGAACAAAGATACTTTGGTTTTATATGTTGACTCGGATATGTCAATGTCTTCCTCTTTTTTAAATTCTTCTATTGGATTATTTTTAGACAACTATGGTCTTGATAGCTTTCAGGAAACTGTAAAATTTAAAGGATCAAAAAATCAGTTTTCAAGATTAGCGGATTATATAACTAAATATAGCTCTCTATATCCTGTTTAGTAGCTCTTTTGGCAAATAGCTTCTATTAAAATTTATGTACTCAATCCGCCAAATTGATTTTTAATTTAAAAAAATATAAATAAGTGGAAATACCTAGAGATTTCCTAAATTCTAAGATTCACATCACTCTATTTTTAGGATGTGGTTCAAATCGTTTAAAAATAAATACCAATTAATTAAATAGTATCACCATGGCAAAATCACAAGACGCAAAAAAGAACGTAAAAAAAGAAGCTGTTTTAACGCCCAAAGAAAAGAAAGCTGTTAAAACTGCAAAGAAAGCGAATCGCAAATAGTATGTAACCTAAGCTTCATATAGCTGTTACACAGAGTTTCACAAAGTAGGCACAGCGTTTCTCAGAGTCCAGAAATTTCGGGACTAAAGAAATTACATATCAGCACAATGCAACAAAAGTGATATCGAACTCACTTTATGTATGGTATTTCCAAAATGAAAACCACTTGTAGTAAGTGGTTTTTTTATGCAGCCTATTTTTACACAAAAAACCACTAGAATGGTTATTTTTGCAATTCATTTCTATACCAAAACTACACATGCAACAATTTTCAGCCGATTCCAAAAAAACAGTTTCCAAAACTCCGAAAGTAACCATGGCGAAAGCCTTTACCACCATCATTTGGCCACGTCGCAATTTGGTGTTTATTGGGTTGGGGTTGATTGTGATTAAAAGTTTGTCGGGGCTGATATTGCCTTGGCAAAGCAAGGTATTGCTCGATGACGTAATTCCGAATAAAGACATGACGCAATTGTACACCCTCATTGGCATTGTGTTGGGCGCTATTTTGGTACAAGCAGTTTCGTCGTTTTTATTGACGCGAATTTTGAGTGTGCAAGCCCAATATTTGATCAGTGAATTGCGTGCACAAGTGCAAAAAAAGGTGCTGTCACTGCCCATTCGTTTTTTCGACAATACCAAATCAGGCGCTTTGGTATCGCGCATTATGACAGATGTAGAGGGCGTTCGAAACCTGATTGGTACAGGTTTGGTGCAATTGGTGGGTGGTAGTTTCACGGCCATTGTATCGTTGGTGATTTTGATCAAACTGAATCCTTGGATGACGCTTTTTGTCTTTGTACCCTTATCCATTTTTGGTTATATTGCTTTGAAAGCGTTCAAATACATTCGTCCTATTTTTAGAACACGTGGAAAAATCAATGCCGAAGTTACAGGCAGACTGACCGAAACCTTGGCAGGTGTGCGCGTTATCAAAGCCTTCAATGCAGAAGCACAAGAACAAGTAGTTTTTGAAAAAGGCGTGGACAAACTCTATCAAAACGTGAAAAAGAGTTTGACAGCCACTGCGTTTATGACGAGTGCAGCTACCTTTTTAATAGGCGTTGCCACCACAGGCATTATGGGTATGGGTGGTTATTATATGATTCAAGGGACGATGACCACAGGCGATTTTTTATTCTTTACCCTTGTATTGGGTTTTATGATTGCACCTATTGTGCAAATGAGCAATATTGGCAGTCAATTAACGGAAGCGTTGGCGGGTTTAGACCGCACAGAAGAATTGATGAACTTATCCTCAGAAGCAGATGACCACGAGCGCAACATACAGCTAGATGCACTGAAAGGCGACCTCAGCTTTCACAATGTTTCTTTTGCCTATGAGGCTGGCAAAGAAGTGTTGCACGATATTAGTTTCACAGCTCCAGCAGGCACTGTAGTTGCCTTGGTAGGCAGCTCTGGCTCTGGAAAATCTACGATTGCAGGTTTGTCCGCTACTTTTTTATCCCCAAGTGCAGGCACCGTTTTTATTGATGGACACGATTTATCGAAAGTAGTGTTGCCTTGCTATCGCCAATATTTGGGGGTGGTGCTGCAAGACGAATTTTTGTTTGAAGGCACTATCAGAGAAAATATCTTGTTTCCCAAACCGAATGCGAGTGAGACCGAATTGCAAAATGCAGTAACAGCTGCCTATGTAAATGAATTTACAGACCGTTTTGAAGATGGTTTAGACACGCTGATTGGCGAGCGAGGTGTGAAACTCTCAGGAGGTCAACGCCAACGATTGGCGATTGCACGTGCTATCTTGGCAAACCCAAAAATCATTATTTTGGATGAGGCTACCTCTAGTTTAGATACCGAAAGCGAAGCTTTGATACAAAAAAGTTTGTCAGGATTGATCAAAGACCGCACAACGATTGTCATTGCCCACAGATTGAGTACGATTAAAAAAGCCGACCAAATTTTGGTCATCGAAGCAGGAAGGATTGTAGAGCGAGGTACCCACGACGAATTGATTGCCTCGCAAGGCAGGTATTATGATTTATATACGTATCAGGCGAAGATATAATTTCACTGTATAATATCCTTCGAGGTATCTCAAAAAAAGAAGCCTTACATTCTTTCAAAAGAAGCAAGGCTTTTAACTTGACTTGAATTAAAATTAATTAATATCCACTTCCAGTTGTAGTAGCACCTTTAATCAATTGGCCTCTTATTTCTCCACCAGGAAAAGTTGGAGAATGTAAGTTTACATAATAAAGATTTGCCATCAAGTCACTTTCTTGCTCTGCCGTAAGAGCAGTACTTGTAAAAGTAAAAGGAGATGTAAGTGTTGTAAAAGGAAACACAACTCCTCCATTAGTACCAGCTGCACCTTTGTGTATGTGACCCGCAGTAATTGTTGAAAGATTGTGTGTTACTGTTAATGTAAACACTTTTGTAGTATTATTGAATTTAAGCTCTGCGCTACCCATTGCAGTCGAATTGTTTGCAGGAACCTCGTTTGTTCCCATAATCATCGCTGCAGTAAAAGTAGTGATGCTTGGTCCAGTAGTCGTTTCATCATCGTTGTTGCAAGACGATAAACTGAATAGTAAAAATAATGCTGAAAGTAAGATTGTAAATTTTTTCATTGTAGATTGTGTTTTATATTTGTTTAACAAAAATACAAATATATTAAACAAATTAATGTAGTTAACGAATATTTAACGCTTTATAGGGCTTTATGCAAATTCATGTTCGTGAAACCCCACCACGATTGTCATTGCCCACAGATTGAGTACGATTAAAAAAGCCGACCAAATTTTGGTCATCGAAGCAGGAAGGATTGTAGAGCGAGGTACCCACGACGAATTGATTGCCTCGCAAGGCAGGTATTATGATTTATATACCTACCAAGCGAAGATATAATTGGTGGCTATTGGCTTTTAGCTATTTGCTATTAGACTTTATATAGGCTTTAACCTGTTTGGTGTACTTATTTTATTAGATAGTAAATTAGATTTTTTTGCAATAATTGCTATTATTTAAAAATTAGATACTCTTATTGTAACATGTAATGTGCAATTATTTTGTTTATTGCATATTTAATTGTGCATTTTTACGCTATTATTGAACAATAAAATGTTCATTTTTATATATTTGCACTATAAAACAACCTCTTATGATTACTTTATTAGAACAATCCGAACGATTAGTTAGCAGCGTAAGCCTTGATTTTAAACGTTATTTATTTGATGTTATTCCATGGAACAATCGGTTAATTGGAATAAAAGGGGCTAGAGGAACTGGAAAAACAACTCTTTTGTTGCAATGGATAAAAGAACAAGATTTACCCACAGAAAAAGCGGCTTATTTTTCGTTAGATGATTTGTATTTTACAAGCCATTCGTTAAAAGAAACGGTCAGTACTTTTTATAAAAACGGAGGCCAAATTTTGGTATTAGACGAGGTACACAAATATAAAAATTGGTCACAGGAAATTAAAAACTGTTATGATTTTTATCCCGAATTGAAAATTGTTTTCACAGGATCTTCTATTATTGATATTACAAAGCAAGAAGGCGATTTAAGTAGAAGGGCTTTGCTTTTCGAATTGGTAGGATTGTCGTTTAGAGAATATTTGAAAATGCTTCATATTGTTGATTTACCAATTTTGAACTTACAAGAGTTGCTGTTTCATAGTGCAGAAATTAAGAAAAAAATCCCTGTTGGTTTTCGACCAAATCAACATTTTAGTCATTATTTACACGTTGGATATTATCCATTTGGATTGGCAGATACAACATCCATACATCAACGAATAAACCAATTGATCAGAACAATTGTTGAAATTGATTTGGCCGAGCTGAAAGACTTTGACATTCGCAATGCCAAAAAAATGTTGCAATTAATCTATGTCATTGCCCAACAAGTGCCTTTTAAACCAAATATTTCAAACTTAGCTATCAAAACAGGAATCCACCGAAATTCGTTGAACAGTTATTTGTATTATTTAGACCAAGCCAAAATCATTTCATTAGTGTTCCAGGCAGGAAATAGCATTGCAATATTGCAAAAACCTGAAAAAATCGTGCTGAATAACACCACGCTTTTATATGCACTTTCAGAAGAAAAGGCTCTTGTAGGAACTCTTCGAGAAACGTTTTTTGTTTCCCAATTACAAACCATTCATAAAGTGAATGTTTCCAAACAAGCCGATTTTCTTGTTGATGGCACTTATACCTTTGAGGTTGGCGGAAAAGGAAAAGGACAAAAACAAATTAAAGGTTTAGAAAATGCTTGGATTGTAAAAGACGATATCGAACTGCCAATGCTCAACACAATACCACTTTGGATGTTTGGATTGCTGTATTAATTTTTTGAAAGCACGGATCGTTTCATGAACTAGCGCAAAAAGCAACGTCTAAAGTGGTACAAACCCATATTTTTTTTGAAGAATTGGCATTCGCTTTGTATAGGCTTTGCATGGGCTTATAGTGGGCTTATAGTGGGCTTATATACGCTATAACCCTAACTAAATATCTTGGTAAGATGGGCTGACACCGTAAGGTGTTTGTCATTGGAAACTTTTTTGGCTTACCCAACACTATCCCGCAAGTATCCCGTAAGTATCCCCCTAGAATCTTTGTCCTAAAATAACTATATAGGCTATTACATAAATCCTGTTGTAGTTATACAACCATTATTCTTAATCCTAAAAGAGCTATACAAGTGTTTTTAGGATTAAAATTTACGCTCGTTTGTGTATTGAGGGTGCATTTTGCCCTTGTTTGATTTTAAATTTTCTTGCATTACATAATGCTTGGTTCAAATCTCAACAGCTTCAAGAACGCTGATTTTTTCTAATAATGGAATTATTAAATACAATAATTGCATATCGATTAATTCATCTTCATGTGACATATACACTGGTTTTGTGTATAGCTATTTTAGGATAAGACATTTTTGAAACGAAATTATAAAAATTGAAAACAACTTTTTTGGTACCCCCATTATCCCCTAAGTATCCCCCTAGTATCCCCTAAGTATCTCCTTAGTATCTTTGGAGGAAAAATCCCTTTAATTTTAGATTTAAGAAATTTGTTTTAGGTAATAATTAAATAATTCAAAACTTACATCATACTCAACATTGTATTCACTCCTAGTTCTCCATTCGTCCTCTAATTCTAAGTACATACAGATTATATGAATACATTTTTTTGAAATCACAAATTTCTTAATTTTATAATCCATATACGAATGTTTAAAAATTAACTTTCCCTTTTTAGGGTATTGAATGCATTCGTATCTTTTATAAATTTTATAAGGCTTATAAACTTGATACAATGAAATTTCCCATTCACCTTCAGCCCTAAAGTTCATCATAATATGAGGCAATCTTGATTCTAAATCTTCAAAATTTGCAAACTCTTCTTCTAGGATGCTGACATATCCATCAATTCTAGACCCCAATAATAAAAATGTAGCATTGTAATCAATTGTTCTTTTGTAGTTTTGTATCCTATGATAAAATTCTGGAGTCATAAACATGTTAATTTAATGTTACAAATGTAACATTAATAAATTGAAAAGCAACGAATAATGACTGTAAATATTGACAAATTAATGACTGTTTCTAATTATGCCAATCTTAAAGAGTTGAGCAGACAGCATGTTTACAGATTGGTTCAAAATAATGAATTAACACTTATAGAAATTGATGGCATAAAATTCATTTTATTAGATGAGAAGGCTGTTGATTTTGCGAAAAAGAGGAATTAAAAAAATTTGCAAATACATTCAACTCTTTTAAATATTAAAAAATATTTTTTGGATATTTACAAATAAATTAACTTTACGTATAAGCTTATTGATATTTTGTTTTAAAATTACAATAAAGCACAAAACTTTAAATTAAGAATGATCCCAATAAAAAACAAAAAGGTAGAAGGAATTATAAGCGAAATAATAGATCAATATGCCTTTGCGGATAAATCTGATAGACCTTGGATTATTGGTTTCAGCGGAGGAAAAGACTCAACAGTTTTATTAATGTTAGTTTGGATTGCTCTTTTACGAATTAGAAAAGACTTGCCAAATCCATATCAATTAAGAAGAAAAGTCTACATTGTTTGTAATGATACTATGGTTGAAAACCCAATTATTTCAAATTATGTGGAAGATGTTTTAAATAAAATAACGGAAGCCGCAAGAGACCAAGACTTACCAATCATTGTAAAAAAAACAACACCTAAACTTGAAGAAACTTTTTGGATTAATGTTATTGGAAAAGGATATCCTGTACCTAATAACTCATTCAGATGGTGTACTGATAAACTTAAAATAAGACCTACTTCAAATTTTTTGATTGAACAAATTGATGAAAAAGGCGAAGCAATTGTTCTATTGGGTACAAGATATGACGAAAGTGCAACAAGAGAGAGGTCAATTAGAAAGCACGAGGTTACTGGAAGTAGATTATCAAAACATCAAACAACTGCTAACACATATGTTTACGCACCAATAAAAGAAATGATTGTCGATGAAATTTGGTACATCATTAATACAGTAAAATCACCTTGGGGTTTTGATAATAATATCTTATTCAAGATTTATTCAGATGCAAGTGCAGATGATTATGAATGTCCTACAGTTGTTGTAAACAAAGAACATAATTCTTGTGGTCAAAGCCGTTTTGGCTGCTGGACTTGCACAGTTGTAAAAAATGATAAATCAATGTCTTCATTGGTAAATAATGGGCAAAATTGGATGGAGCCTTTACTAGCTTTTAGAAACAGATTAGTTGAAGGTCGAAACATTTCAGAAAATCGTTCAGATACAAGAAGAAATGGACAAGAAGCAGTAAGAGAAGATGGCACTTTTAATGGAAATTACACTTTTCAATATAGATATCAAATTTTAAAAGACCTGCTTTTAGTTCAAAAAGAAATTCAAAAAGAAAGACCACACATTACCTTAATTAACAATCAAGAATTAATTGCCATACAAGTAACTTGGAATAGAGATGGTTATTTTGATAAAACTGTTGGTGATTTATATAAAGAAATTTACAATAAAGAAATAAGCACTAACAACATCAAATCACTTGATGATACTGAAAGAAGAATCTTAAGAGAAGTTTGTGAAGAAGAGCCAGGATATTATCATTTGATTGATAATTTAATTGCTTTACAAGAAACAAAAACATTAATGATTACAAAATATGGACTTCACAATGATGTAGAAAAAAGAATTGAAAACTTTGTAAATGAGAATGGATTATGAAAATAAGTAAAATTAAATTTCAAAATTTTCGAGTTTACGAGGGAGAAAATGAAATAAACTTACATCCCAATTCCACAAAAAATATAAGCATCATAGCTGGTAAAAATGGATATGGAAAAACAACATTTTTAACTTCATTGATTTGGGTTTTCTATGGAAAAATGATGAGTGAAGTTGAGGATAAGTATCGAAAAGACATTAAAAATGCGGGCGGTTATGATACGTTTTTAAAAACACTCATCAATAGAAAAGTTTTAAATGATTATAGAAAAGACCATGAAAAAAAGGTAATTGTATCAGTTGGTATTGAACTTACTGATATTTTAATACCCTCTATTCCATGTAAATCTGTTTTTATTAAAAGAACTTTTGATTTAAAAAAAGATACTGAAAATCTTGAGATATTTATTGACGGTTTAGAAAATGAACTTACAAAAGAGGTTGGATTTGAAGTATTTATAAATGATTTTATTTTACCAAGAGAAATAGCAAAGTTCTTCTTTTTTGATGCTGAAAAAATAGTCTCGCTTGCAGAAGCTAAATCAAAAGCTGAATTAAGAAATTTAAGTAAAGCATATTCAGAAGTTTTAGGAATAAAAAAATACGAAGATTTAAAGAAAAATCTTGAAACGTTGCTATCTAAGCTAAGAAGAAACGGAGCAACACAAGAGCAACAAACAAAGTTATTTGAACTTACGGATTCTGAAAATGAAATAAATGAGGTTCTTAATATCAATGAAGATAAATTAAAAAATCTTGAGCGTGATATCATTAACTATAAAATAACAAGTGATAATCTTCAAGAGAAATTAATTAGAGAAGGCAATGGCATAACATTAGAAGAGCTTCAACAAATGAAGAAAGAAAGAGAGTTTTTAAAACATCAATCTGTTGAGATTAAAAACAAACTGAAAAAACTAATGGACATTGTACCCATAGTTATTGCTGGTAAAAAGTTACTGGATTTAAAAGACCAGTTGAAATTAGAAATTAAATCACAAAATGAAAGTGGTAACAAATTAATAAGTATTGAACAAATCAATTCTTTTTCCAATTCCTTTTTAAAAAACATAGATAGTATAGGTATTGAAAACACTCTAAAGCCAAGTATTATCGAGGCTTTAGAAAAGACTATTATTGATTTTAATGCTATAAATAAATCAACAAATAACCCAGCAATTTTACTTGATTTTACAGATGAACAATACAGAAATTTTGATGCGGTTTACAATAATATAAAAACTACTTTCTCAAGTCAGTTTAATTCTGTAGTACAAGAAGAAAAAAACAATAAAATTTATCTCTCAAAAGTTTATCATTCAATTAGACAAGCTGAAGCAAGAAAAGACAATCCACTTGCGCAAAAATTACGTGAGGAGAAAAATGAAATTGAACAAAAAATAAATTTAGCTACAATTGAAAAAGGTAAATTATTACAAAATATACATGAATTACAGACAAGGTTATCATCAATAAAAAAAGTACTTTCTGAGTATGAGAAAAATTTTAAACTGATCGAAATTGATAAAAAGAAATTTAAAGTAACAGAAAACTTATTAATCAAAATAAACAGTATAATTCAAAAAATAAAAGAGGATAAAAAATACTCACTTCAAAAATCTATTATGCTTGGGCTTAAAAAAATCATGCATAAAAATGACTTCATTTACAATGTAAGAGTGAATGTTATTGATGATGTAATGGATATTGATTTATTAGACAAAAACGATGAAATCATTGATAAAGATTCATTGTCTAAAGGAGAACAACAATTATATGCAACTGCTTTATTAAAAGCTTTGGTTGACGAATCAGGTATTAAATTTCCGGTCTTTATTGATAGCCCATTACAGAAGTTTGACAAATACCATTCTAAAAATATTATTAAAGAGTTTTATCCGGCTATTTCAGAACAAGTGGTGTTATTCCCATTGTTGGAAAAAGAATTATCTGAATTGGAATTTGACTATTTAAAACCAAACGTGAACAAGGTTTTTGTCATTGAAAACCACAATAACGGTTCTAGTTTTAAATCCTTTGCAGTAAACCAATTATTTACACACCTAAAACAAGAGCAAGATGTTTACGCAAATTAAAACCAGTAAAGAAAATAAAGAAGTGGTTGCCTTGTTAACACGTAAATTGGGTTTAGGCACTGAAAATGTAATAGCAAGAATTGCCTATACCTATTCTTTATCTCAAGATAAAAAACTAGATCTAAACGACATCAAAGATGCTGGTGGCAAAGAATATTCTAAGGCTGTACTGTTTGGAGAATATTACGATATGTATTTGGGCTTACTTTGTGTTCACTATGGATTATACAAAACGGACAAGGATATTGGTCGTTATATTAAAATGCACGTAGATGAGGGCTTACAACTTTTAAATGAAGAAGTAAATGAACGTTCCAATATTGATGGATTTGATTTTTTGACTGAGAAGATAAATAGCAGTCTTATTGTCATTAATGTTTAAATTGTTATTATTTTTTATGCAATACGATCTTTTGATTCAAAAAATAAGTAGTAGAAGTGATACTAGATATATTGATTTACAAAAAAAAATAGAAAATAATAGAGGTGATTTTACTTTTTACCCACCTTTTTGGAGATTATTTAATAAAAAACTCTCTGATTTAAAGATTAGTTTTTTGTGGCAAAAACTAGAATATTCTTCTAATGATAACCCAACGGTACCAGATAATACTCCAGGTATTTATCTGTTTGTTTTACAGCCTTCTCCCAGTATTTTTGAATCTTATAACTTTGTAATGTATGTTGGTATGACTTCAGACGGGTTAAAAGAAAGATTAAATAATGGTTATAGAATGCCTAGTACAATAAAGGCGAGGCCAAATATTCACAGGATGATTAATGACTATGGTAAATATCTCACATGGTATTATTTGCCTTTACCAAAAAAGACCGAAGCCAAATTACGAATAATAGAAGAAAATTTAATAGGTTTTTTTTGTAATCCACCAATAAATAGAAAAGATTCTCCATATATTATTTCTCAAGCTAATAAATCCAAAATGTCATCATGAAAACTAAACTAAATAAAAATAATGAACTTTCTCTGCCTTGTCTTCGTGGGAGCATTGGTGATTGGAATTATTACAATGTACTTATTTCATTTAAAGAACTTCATAGAATTGACAATAATCACATTATTAAGGAAACTAAATCTTTAGACAAATGGCTTCAAAGAGATTTATCAGATAGAAAAGATAAAATCAGAGATTATTTACTAAATGAATCTCAAAGATATTTTAATTCTATAATTGTTGGCGTTTATGGTGATATGCCTGATTGGTATGCACTAGACCTAAAAGAAATCGCTAAAAATTTTAACTTAAACATAGGAAACCAAGTTCAAGAATCTTTAGGGATTTTATCATTAACTGGAAATGAAATACTATTTACAATTGATGGACAACATAGAATTGAAGGCATTAAATTGGCTTTAAAAGAAAACCCGGAACGCTTTGAAAATGACGAACTTTCAGTAGTTTTTATTGCTCATAATGAAAATGAAGCTGGGAGAATAAGAACAAGGAAATTATTTGCAACAATTAATAGGGAGGCAGTAAAACCATCCCAAAATGATTTAGCTATTATTGATGAAATCTATGCTTATAATGTCATAGCAAGGGATATTTATGCTAAATATAAAAAGTTTGAAAATAAAATAGCTCTTACAGAAACTACAAACCTTGATAGAAATAATCACGTTGATTTTACAAATTTACTAGCATTAGTAGAAGTAAATAAAAAAATTTTAAAACTTGCTAAATATAAGCAATCAAAATATTCTGGTCCTTCAGTCGAAGAGAGGAAGATTCTATACTCTACAGCTGCTGATTATTGGGATTTTGTTACTAATAACATAGTAGAATATATAGATTTTTTCAGCAAAAAACATGATTTGAAAGAATATAGAAATGTTGGGCAAAACAAACCACTTAATTTATTATTTGTGCCAATTGGTCAAAAATTTCTAGCTGATATTTATTGTTTTTATTTTAAAGCAGGAAAATTAGATTTGCTTAAAAGAAAGATAAATAAAATTAACTTTAATTTACAAGATGGTCATTTCACAAATTTGTTTTATAATAAAACCAAAAATACGATGATTATGAATAATTTCACTGTTTGTAAAAACTTAGTGTTTTATTTACTCGGTGAAAAAACAGACGAGGTAAAGTTGAAAAAAGATTTATGTAGAGCATATGGTATAAACGAGTTGTCTACAGAATTTAAAAAATTTAATTTACCAGTTAAGCTATAAGAAAAAAATAAAAAATTTTACAATCTATTTTGTTTCACACTTTTTGAGATAGTGTCTTGTAAATTTTCTTTATACAAATCAATAAACATATAATGCGAATTTTCTAACTCTCCTTTATCCAATAAGCCATGCAGGTATTCTAATCCACCGTTTGCATATTCCTCAATAAATACGATGATTTTACTTATCACGCTATTTAATTCAGCATCTTCCATTTCCTCTAAATCATTCCATTCAAATCCTATTTCCTCGCTTCTTGTAAAAACAATCATTAAAAGAAAATCTACCAACGAGGAATCTCTTTTCCATGTTCCAATTTTTGCAAATTCCGTTGTTAAACTCCTTGGCGGCAGTGGCAACCTTAAATTCTTCTTGATTCCTAACATAAATGCGTAAATATATAGCTCATAAATAGGACCAAATTGGCTATATTCAGATTTTTTACTACCCTTATTCGCTAATAATTGAATTAAAGGTATTCGACTATTTGCATAATGTGGACTTTTTATTAAGATTGTATTTTTGAATTCTTGACTAGTCATTTTATTTCAATTTTATTTTAGTTGTTACCAATTCAACTTGCTCAACGCCCTCTGTAACTTGATTAACATAAACTCTTTTTACAAGATCACCTTTAATAATTTTTTTACCCAATTCATTTATTTTCATTTCATCATCTTTATCATATAAATCATTAACTAAAATAATTGATTGTGGAAAAACTTTCCCGGTTGCTTCAAAAAAGCCTTCTGTAAAAGCTGAACCAAATGCAGATAGTGGTGCGTCTGCTAGTAAAGGATAGTTATATTTATTGGTATTTGCAGAAATTACCGCCATAACAACTGAAAACTTTTTCATTCGTTGAAAACCCTCTGCAGCACCAGAAACTAAGTTTCCCTTGTTGTCGATATAATTAAACTCGATTGCACCACTTGGAGTTTTATCAAATTTTAGGTGTCCACCTGCAAGCTCATTATATTTTATCAAATTTTGAAAATGTTCATTAGCATATTGTTCCAATAAATTCACCATATTGTCAAATACTCTTTCTTTAGCTTTAACAGTTGCTTCTGCTAAATCAGAACATAAATTAAAATGCAAAAGATAGCCCTCAGGAATATCGGAAGGAACCAATGACGCGATTTCTTTTTCAGTATTTTTTATACTATCATAAATTCTTTTGGTTATACCCTCCAACCTTTCAATTTGAATAGATGACTGCTCCATTCGTTTAATTGAACCTTTATAACGATTGATAATCGATTGAGAATTTTCATCTTCAGTACCAGAAATAAGTATATCTTTTTTTTGATCTTTTAAAAACTTTAATTCTTTTTTTAGCTTAGTAAGTCTTTCGTTTAGAGCAATTTCTTTTTCTCTAGTTTTAAGAATGCTATCCTCAATACTTGCTATTTTGTTGTAAAATGGTTGTGCATTTATTTGTAAGCCCCCAAAAAATCCTTCTAAATTACTTTTTACAAAATCAATATCTTTTTTAGAATCAACTGCTCTATTTTTTAATTTTATAAAGTGATTATGAGCATGCGAACCTTCCTTAGCTTCTCTATCGCATACAAAGCAATGCTCTTTCTCAATCATGTTTTTTAATGAAACACTATCAGGCGAGTCTAGTGGTAAAAAATGGAATTGTTTGTTAGGGTTATTACTTATGTTTTTTAATGCTTTCTTTTCATAATGAACCTCTCTGAACTTTTGTATTTTATGTTGAAATTCAGCTTCAATATTTTCAAATCCCAGAGATATCCATGAAAAATTCCCATCAAAAAAGCGACTATTTAAAGTTTCCAAAAACTTGCTATATTCTTCCCCAACTTCGTTTACTTTTCTATTTTGCTCTTTTATTTTAATATCAAATTCATTTCTCCTTTCTGCATTAGAAAAATTTTCTTCTAATTCGTTTTTCTCCTTTTCAGCTGCCTCATATAAGTTTTTAAATTCTTTTAACTTGGTAGTTTCAAGTTCATAATTCTTTTCTAGTTCGGCTTTTATTTCGTTTGCTTTTTTAAATCTATCATTTTGAGCATCATTAAGATCTACTTGACGATTCAAATCTCTCTCAGCTTTTAGTTTGAAACTTTTAGTCAATAAAACTAAAGACTCATATTTACTTATATCAGTTAAAGTTCTTACAGCATCTTCAATACTCGACTTTTTTCCAAAATCAATAATGCTATCAACTTCCTCACCTTGAAAAAACGAATATTGTCTGAGATTTGGTAGAATCAATTGCTTAATAACGTTATTTTTTTCTTCTGCATCAAAAACAGGTTTATATCTTGGTAAAATGTGATCAGTTTGATTGACTTCCACATCATTCATTACAATTTGCCAACTATCAAAAGAGGTTATATTCTCTCTAATTCTTGTAGCTCTAAATGACTTTATAATTTGATATTTCCATCGCCCTGTAGAATATTCTATTTGAATTCCCGTTTCAACACTGTCACCGATTGGGGTTTCGTTTTTTGCTTTATCAGAAATAATCTTTACAGCAATATCTTTAACCCCTTTTTTAATTTTATCGTCAGAATCAAGAATTTGATCATAAAAAAGCCATAAAAAAGCATTAAAAAATTTAGATTTTCCTGCTCCATTATCTGCTACAATAATATTGACACCTTCTTCAAAATCGTAACGCGTATCCTCAAATTCACCGAAGTAATTGAAGAAATTTTTAAATGAAATACTGTTGATAATTGATGCCATTTTAAGCTAAATTATGTAAATTTTTTATCTTTCTGTAAATTTGTGTTTCACTCAAATTATTATCGTTTTCATTAATAATAACTGACATAACTTCAACTATTTTGTTATAATATGGTGGTGTTGTTGTTAATGTTTGAACATCTTTAATTTTATGCTGTTCACATATTTTCTTATCAGAAATAATTTCTCTTAATATTTGGTTTCTATCCACTTTATAGTTCGTTTATAATTGTATCTAAATCTAAATTGTATTTAAAGCATAAGTTTTCAAGTGCTTGTTGAGAATCATAAAAATTAAGTGCTAAACTCGCAAAATATCCTACCCTTCGTAGTTCATTTTTAACTAAATTTTTCTCCATACTAAACAATTCTGCATTGTTATCGTTTAATCTTGGTATTACAACCATATCAAAAATTGTTGCAAATGGCTTGTCGACATGTTTTCGTAACAATCGCCCACGCCTTTGAATAAATTGTCTGGGATTTCCTGTGCTACTCGCAAAAATTCCTACTTCAGCTCTAGGTACGTCTACACCTTCATCTAACATTTTCATGGCAAAAAGCATATCAATCTTACCCTCTGAAAAGCCCCTTAATAAATCATTCAAATTTTGTCCGTCTGCGATATAAGAGTTCATTTTCAATTCTGGTAATATTTCATTACCAGCAATTAGAAATTTATTAAGCATTCTATCAGCATTTCCTAGTTCATCATACACATATCCTTCTGGTATATAGGTAAATATATATTTTAACTTTTTTAATTGTCTTAATTCTAATAATATATTTTTAAAGCATTCAACTTTATTATTTGCCTTATGTATGATGTTTTTTCTTAATAAAAGAAGTTTTTCTACCATAGGGTCTTTTTTAAACTCTCCTTTATTAAAATCAAAATATCGTAAAAGCTTTTTAGAAATCTCTATATATTTTTCTAACTCCTCTTCATTTAACTCAACCAAAACCGGAAAATATCTATAGTTAGTCAAAAAGTCCATTTCCATAGCTTGTTGCATTGAAAAACTATAGGTATATGGCTCTTGGTCATTAAAAAAGCGATCAATAAATTGAGTCCCTTCAATATCATAAACTCTTTTTGGTGTAGCTGATAAACCTATTCTTTTAGGTATTTGCGAATTCTTAAAAGATGCTTTAATATTTTTCGCACCCATATTGTGGGCTTCATCTGCAATGAGTATAAATTCGTTTTCTATTTTGTTAAAATATCTTCTAAATTTAGCAGTTGAAAAGCTGGCATAAGTTGAAATAATGACAATATTTTTCTTAATGCCAGCATTAAAATTACTAACGTAGTTTGAAAATTCTTTCTCCCACTTATTTCCACCTCCTACTTTTAAAATATTCTGAAAATTAAATTCTACAACTTCATCTTCCCATTGATTTAATAAAGCAATTGATGGCACTAGTATTATTGTATAATAATTATTTGTCTTTTTAAACTCGTTTAATACACAATTTAATGAAGTTTTTGTTTTACCTGTACCTGTTGCCATACCAAATACTCCAGTATAATTGTTATTTACCCAATTATTGTAAGCTTGTACCTGATATTCTCTTGGTTGGTATGGTGGTGGAAATTTAGGACTCGTAACTATTTCTTCAACTTTTGTTTCAAATTTTGATTTTAAAACTTTATTAATTCGTTTTATATTTTGTTCTTCTTCTGTATAAGTTTCTGTTTCTAAACTTACTAGATTTATTTCCTCATCTAGTAATTGTTTCGCTGTTAACGAAACTGATTTATCTTTAATAATATTTACTAGTTTTTCAGGATTTAGATAAATAAAATCTCTAGATTCTTTTTTAAAAATAACTTCATATTCTTTTTCTTCATTGCTAATGTTGGCTCTTTCAGCAGTTTCACCCCAAGAACGGTTTATTACAAAACTTTCACCATTACAAACTATTCCTTTATAAGTAAAATTGCAACTTCCAACAATATTAATTACATTACCTTCATGATCCCAAAATAAAGCCTCTTTGTAATGAGATATTTCACCACTTTTTGTAGTAACTGGAATTATTCGAACCCTGTTATTATCAATTAAGTACCTTAAACAATTATAAAAATGATTTACTTGCTTTTTTGTTAAAACCTCATTTAACTTTTCTAAATCCCTTAAAATATTTGTTTCTATAGAGTTATAAAAAGCTTCATCTAAAACCAATTCATTATTGATCAACTTATAATCATTTTCATTTACAAAGTGATTAATCAAAAAATCAATTGTTCCATCATTGTATATAAATTGTGCAAATCCATAAGATAAAGTGCTTATTGATGAAGAACTAAAATAACCCAATTTAAACTGTATCTTTTTTGAAACAGGAATTACCTCTCCAAAAAAATGCAAAGGAATCATATCTCCTGTTGAGGAAATTTTTAATGTTACAGGAAAATTAATATTTTTAAAATTAGTATTCAATAGCTGATTTTTTACAAATCATTTAATAATTCAGACAATGTCAAATTAAATGCTTTGGCAATTTTTTCAATTACAACAAGAGAAACATTTCTCTTACCGTTTTCAATTCCAGGAATATAAGTACGGTCAAGGTCAGCAATTTCAGCTAATTTTTCTTGAGAGTATCCTCTAGCAATTCTTAAATCTTTTATCCTAGACCCAAATTTTTCGCGTATATCATCCATCCTACTAAATTCGTGCAAAGTAGACAATTGTACAATAGACGATAGTCTACTTGCTTTTTAGTTATAAACTTCCTACAAATTAAACTTGATAAGGTTATAATACCCCTACCTCTTCCTCCTCCTCAAACTCCCCCCTTTTTTAATCAAGGCTTTGGGCAAATTTCCTTCACGAATGGCTGTCCCATTTTTTCGGAGAACGATTTCTATGGCAGCTTCTGAGTAGTGGAAT
>Ga0210044_10000038_pt1 | contig 177774 bp, 178 predicted proteins | sample CryGey13umfilter_2_FD_183959 | JGI IMG/M metagenome (GOLD analysis project Ga0210044, IMG submission 183959) | Groundwater microbial communities from aquifer in Utah, USA - Crystal Geyser 4/9/14 3 um filter (SPAdes) (version 2) | ecosystem: Environmental > Aquatic > Deep subsurface >... | reverse complement strand
GTTCAAACTGTCAAAATAAACAAAAAATGCCTCTTTCTAAAAGAGTTTATGAGTGTAAAAATTGTGGTCTAAAAATAGATCGTGATTTGAATGCTAGTATTAATTTGGAGTTATATCCAACTACCCACAGCTTGTGGGGAAGTAAAGCCTGTGGAGAGTCAAACCAACTTAGTGGCAAGTCTATTAAGGATTCGGTGAAGCAGGAAGTGAACGTCCATCCCATGAAGAGTGGGAACTTGACTCATTGATCAAGTTTGAGTAAGTTTCATAGAGCGGTAATCTCAAGATTTTTCGCCCAAATTCCATGACAAATCCTAATTCTAGTCTTTGGGAAAATTGAGTAATTAAATTAGCTTGAATAAAACTTAAACAACTACTCACCAATGTCATCATCATAATTGCGATCGCCAGTCCCCGTAGAATTTTGGTATCTCCTCTAACGAGAACATCATCGGTTAAGATTTGAATGAAAAAGGGTAAAGTTAACGATAACAAGCCTAAAACTAGGTTAATAATAAGGGCTTCGAGGATAATATTTTTATAGGGAGCAATTCTGGCGATTAAGCTACCTAATCCTTTGATTTTGTCTTCTCCTTGTTGAGCAAATCTGACGGCATCGGGTTCGAGTAAGAGGATTAAACCATCATTCCAATTAGTTAGTAATTCTTCCTTATCAATGTAGCGAATACCAACGGCAGGATCAGCGATAATGTATTGTTTATTTTTCTGGGCGTATAAAACTACATAGTGATAACCTTGCCAATGAATGATGGCAGGTAAAGTAATCTCGTTTAATCGATCGACTATTTCGGGGGGAGCTTGGGCTGAACGTCCGTTAAATCCTAGTTTCTCTGCTCCTTTTCTCAATCCTAGTAATGTTGTTCCTGTTTTGCCTGTGCCTACAAGTTCCCTAATTCTGTTGAGGCTAAAGGTTTTACCGTAGTATTTGGCGATCGAGGCTAAACAGGCTACTCCACAATCTTCCTCACTAGCTTGATTGATAACGGGATATTTCACGGTTTATGATAATAGTAAATCAGCAAATTTTAAAGATTATGATTAACACAAAAAATGCGATCGACAACTCCGAATTATCAGAAAATATCGTCGATCGAAATTGGTTAGAAAGCGAACTTTCTTGCTTAGATGAATATGAACCTTACGATTGGGGGAGTCTTGATCCTTTAACTTTGGGAAAACCAGTTAAATATATACCCCATAAGGGTTTTATTGTTGAGGGTGGGAAAGAAAATGTCTGACTTGTTAGCTATTGGTGATTTAGTTATTGCTAGATTTCCGAACCAAAATCCCCAAGGGCGTGAACAAGAGGGAATTCGTCCGTGTTTAATTGTCGGTTTTCCTCAAAATATTGGTGTTCCTCGTTTTCCTTTGATTTTTGTTATCCCTTTAACAACAGATCGTAGTCAAAGTTGGGCTATTGCTTCACCTTATTTATATCCGAAATTAACCAGTGGTCAAGGAAATTTGCCTCACAACTCAATTATTCTATTAGATCAATTTAGAGCCATTGATTTAAACAGAATCGATCGTTATCTAGGATCGCTGACGACTGAAGAATATCAACCAATTTTTTCTAGTCTTCAAAAAATGCTATTTTTTGATGTATCTCAGCAATAAAAAAATATTTGTCTCTTAGTTTGATGTTGAGTTTTGTTTTATCAATCTAATTGTAGGGTGGGTTATACAGCGATAAATTTTGAGATAATTTAACCGTCATAATCCGTCGTAACCCACCATTTTTTACGGGTTAATAAACTGTCAAACAAATAGCCCTGAATGAATTTCGGGGCGTTAAGAAAAGGAGGGCAATGCCCACCCTACAAACTGTTTTTATTTACGACGAGTCGCCCACCATGCTCCACCTATCACTCCGAGAGCAGCCGCCGACTTCCAGTAAAGCGCCAATGCTACTGCTGATGTCAAAATGAGACCACCAGTTACTTTCTCTTCTTGTTGGGGAGTTAAATCGATCAATAAAGCATGAGTTTTCATAAGTACCTCTTTTTGTTTTTTAATTAATTTTTGCTTATAGCTTTAATAATGTCACATAAAAAAAAACTATCAATGGTCAAAAATACGGAAAAATTATGATGTAAATTATGTTTTTTGTGTAAAGTAACTAAGTATTGTTTCAACGGTAAATCTTAAACCTTTGAAATTAGTTGATTACAGATGTTTGAAATACAAAAAAAATCTATGAATCTTAAAAGTTATGGATTAAGTTGTCGATCAAGATTAAAAAAAATGTCATGTAATCTTGACAATAAGTTATTTTGAAGTATGCCAAAAGTAAAATTTATATATCAAAGAGAATAATTTTAAAAGCCGTTAATTAATAGGCTAATTTATTACTAATATAACGATTTAAACTTATCTTTTCTTCCGTAGCTTCTCTTGCTAATTGACGGTGAAGTTCGGGAGGAATACGAACTAAAAGTTTGCCACTGTAGGTTTTTTCTGATATAGGTTCGGGGATATTTTCCCCGTTGGCTTCCATATCTACGACAACTTCTTTGACTAAATTGGTAATACCTTCTAAAGCATTAATTCGATCGACATCAAGGTAAGATAAACTAGGAAATTCGGTACATAATCCGACAAATTCTTGATCTTCTGCTGACCAAATTACTCGATAACTATAGTGTTCATGATTAATCATCGATTATCTCCTCTATTTTTACGATAGCCGTTAATACTTGTTTTACTTGATAAACTTTTGCTTTTCCATTTTTTTCTTGAATGTTGACACGAGGATCACCTAGCCAAGGTGTTTTATAGACTCGATGACTTGTCCCTTGTTGTCTTGGTTTGCCAAAATAATAATCACATACTTTAACTAAATCATTGAAATTGACATTTTGCGGGTTTTTTCTTATTTGAGCTACAAGTTTTTAGGTGAACGAAATTTTGGTTGGGAGGAGTTTATGAGGCAAAGTTAAATGGGCAAAGGTTATTTATCTAATTTATTAATCGTGGAAACAAGTAACGCTTGTACCTCATTTACCTTATTTATTGCTAAATCTATCCATTCAATATTTTCAATTATTTTTACTTCTTTACTAATAATTAATTGAGTTTCTAGTTCTCTTGAAGAACCCAACGCTATATGCAAAAATTGTATATATTCTTTAGTAGATTTTCTTCCATAACCTTCTGCTATATTACTTGGTATAGATACAGCACAGCGATTTATTTGAGAAACTAATCCATATAATTCTTTCTTAGGGTAATTATTGGTTAATCTATAAATAATAACGGCTAAATTTTTAGCTTTTTGCCCTTTGCCCTTTGCCCATTGCCCATTGCCCATTGCCCATTGCCCTTTGCCCATTGCCCATTGCCCATTGCCCATTGCCCATTGCCCATTGCCCATTGCCCTTTGCCCAATGTTCAAGGCTATATTTCCCAACTATTTTTTCGCTCACCCCAAGTTTTTTTATTTTCGTCACGAACTTAATTTCTAAAATTATAGTATCACTATTAATACTATGTCAATAAGGTTTAATATTAACAGACTTAAGATAAAGTAATTAAGTTACACTAAAATCAGAGAAAATTTTGTTATTGATTATGTACAGCGATCGCACCCCTGAATTGATTTCTCCTCTGCACCATGATGAATTTTTACCACCTATCAGTAACTGGATGAAAGTGGGAGGCTTGTTTTTAGTTAGCACCGTTGGAATTGCCGTCGCAGTTTGTGCCGTTACGCCCTTACCTGTCACCGTTAAAGCTCAAGGAATAGTACGCCCTAATGGGGAGGTGAAAATTGTACAAGCATCTACAGAAGGAGTGGTAACGGCGATTTCGGGGAAAGTGAATCAAACCGTTAAGGAAGGAGACACCATCGCTATACTTAACGATAGTCGTTTAGAAAGTAAAAAACAACAGCTAAAGGCAAACATTGAGCAGAATTTATTACAAATCAAAATTTTAGAAGAACAGATACAATATCTTGATAATCAAATAGTAGCGGAGGAAAATAAACTAAATCGAGGAGTTATCAGTGCTAAAGCCGATTTACAGAGAATAACTGCCGATTATCAGGAAAAAACCCAAATTACTCAAGCCCAAGTTGCCGAAGCCCAAGCTAATTTACAAGTTAGTCAACGAGAATTACAAAAAAATCAAGCGGAATTAAAAGCTACAGAAGCAACTATAGGAGGAGCAAAATCAACTTTAAAAACACTTCAAGAAAAACTCGATCGTTATCAAGAAATCGAAAATGAAGGAGTCATATCTAAAGATAGATTAGCAGAAGCTCAACTACAGGTTACTCAAACCCAACAACAATTAAAAGAATATCAGTCAAATTTAGAAGCCCAACGCAAAAATATTCAACGACAGCAAGAAGCAATAAAAGCCTCTCAAGCCCGACTTAATCAAGCCTTAGCCTCCCTTAATCCTAGTGATGCACCTATTCAAATAGGGGAAGAAAAAATTATCCAAGAAGAAGCCACTAAAACTGCTACCCTAGCACAATTAAACAGAGAGTCAAACAACTTTAATCAACGTAAAATTGAGATTCAACAGCAAATAGCAACCGATAAACAGGAAATAAAACAGATAGAATTAGAGCAATATAAAACCGTTATTTCTGCACCATCCACTGGAGTTATATTGAGTTTAAACCTGCGTAACATTTCACAATCGGTAAGAAGTGGTGATGAAATTGCCCAAATTGCCCCCCTTGATACACCCTTAATCATTAAAGCAAAGGTAGCTACTCAAGATCGAGGTAAACTTGAAGTAAATCAAAAAGCCCAAATGCGGGTAACGGCTTTTTCTTATCCTGATTATGGCTTACTCAATGGCACTGTTACTTCTATTTCTCCTGATGTGATTATTCCTCAACAAAATAACGCAACTCCTCAAAGTGCTTATTATGAGGTGAATATTGATCCAGATGTATTTTACCTTAATGATAACTCAGAAAATCGCCTTCGATCTGGCATGGAGGTTACGGCGGATATTATTGCCAAAGAAGAAACGATACTTAAATATATTTTGCGAAAAGCAAGGTTATGGGTTGATGTGTAGGGAAAATCAAGTCAGTTTCGTAGTTATTAGGCACTTGTTGCAGAATTTGCGTCATTCTTTCTAACCCCATGCCTGTATCGATGTTTTTGTTTTGCAGGGCTGTTAAATTCCCGTCCCCATGCGATGGCCAGTGACTTAAAGTAATCACCGAAGCTAAAGTTACCCAACATTTCAAAAAAGGTATAGCAAAAAACGAGTTGATTAGGACAAAACTATAAATGCTTCATTCACTGCATCAATCAAATTCTTACCTTCTGTGATAATTTTACTTACATAATTTTTGAGTCTTGCCCAGAATTTTTCTATCTTGTTTAAATCTGGTGAGTACGACTAATATTTAAAGTTTGGCAAACATAACTTTTTTTTTTGCCTCGTTCAACAGCATTAACTGCTTTTTCTCTCAAATCATAACTATATGGTGCTGACATTTTTTATAGAAACTTTTTCGTAATATTGTTTGTTTGCTTTTTTCTCATTATGTCCTAACTAACCCGTTTATTGCTATACAAAGAAATAATGGTATTGATGGTTTTTTGAAAAGACAATTTAATGATAAACCTATACCCGTTAGAATACAAAAAAAAGATGAAACTTTAGAAGATGCGATCTCATCTATTAATAATTCAGAACAGGCAAAAAAATCTGATTTAAAAATAGTTATTCAAACTAATAATTATCGTCAGTTATTTCCTTTAGAAGATAAGAAAACTCTCATTATTAAATCCTATAAATTATTGATTCATGAAGAATTAAACAACAGGAATATGATACCGTATAATAAATAAAAAAAGAATTCACTTAAAATGACCAACAACAAAGATATTGAATATATGCGTCAAGCGATCGCCTTGATGCGAGAGGCAGGAGTTGTCAAGAAAACAGGTGGGGTATCAAATCGTAATATAGTTTCAAAAACAAGAGTTTCTCCCTCCTCCACTAATACAGGCAAATCTTCACTAATATAACCTTGATAATTTTTAGCCCGTGTCCTTAATTTTTCTTGAAATTGTAAGAAATTATTATAAGCTAAGGGATTAATTCTATGTATAAAACGATATTCAAAAAATTGATCAGATGCTTGAGGTAATGAGGAGAAAGAACTCATGATAAAAGATTGAATGGCAAAAGAAAACTTATAATTTGAGTCTATAACTAAAAAGTGTTAGATTACAACTTAAGCATAGTTTATCAGAGTTTTTCTTTTTCTGTAAGAGTGGATAAGTATCGAGAAGACAAGAGGTAAAGTATCATGATAGCTATTATACCTGTAAATACTGACAAAATTTTGGAAATGAAAAAAGGATTGTAAAAAAAAATCGCCCTCTGGGAAAAAGAGCGAAATTTTAATTTTTTTATGGTGAAAGAAAAGACAGAAAAATCAAATTTTGGACTTATTAAATCTTTTTCTATCTTCCCGATATAGATAAATTAACTAAAGAATAAAGTACCACTACTACCTGGTGCTAAATTAGCGGCGGTAAATCCAGTCGCATTATTTAATGTAGCTAATAAACTACCAGTACCAAATCCAGAATCTCCATCTAAGCCGTTACCAAGTCGTAATTGAGTATTAATACCAGATACTAAGACATCAATATTATCAACTCCAGTAAAGAAAAACTGATCATTAGCGATTTCAAATTGATTAACAGTGTCACTACCATCTCCTAAATTGTAAGAGATTACATCGGTCACTCCATCATTTGCTCCAGCAAATAAAATATCATTTCCTTTAGCACCGACAAGGGTATCAGCTCCACTAAGACCATTTAAAACATTTATTCCAGTATTGCCTAGTAATTCATTGTTAAGACTATTTCCAGTACCGTTAATGTTTGTATTTCCCGATAAGAATAATCTTTCAAAATTATTGCCAAGAGTATAACTAAAGTTAATTCTAACTTGATCAATACCTTCTCCTGCTTTTTCGATAATAGTATCATCCAGATCGCTAAGAAAATAAGTATCATTTCCAGCACCACCGATAAGGGTATCAGCTCCGGTAACACCATTAAGAACATTATCCCCACTATTTCCAGTAATAATGTTATTACCGCTATTACCTTGACCGTTAATATTACCAGAACCTGTAAGAGTTAGGTTTTCTATATTAGCTCTGATAGCAGTATTTCCCACAGCAGAACTGAAAACGGTGTCAATTCCCTGATTGGGATTTTCGGTAACAAAATCAAATTTACTATCGACAATATAGGTATCATTACCAATACCGCCTCGTAGAGTGTCAATACCAGCACCCCCGTTAAGGGTATCATCGCCATTGCTACCAAGAATACTATCATTTCCTGATGTACCCACAACACTGGTGAAGTTTTGTACGGTGAAATTAGGATTCATTAATCCTGCACCTACAACACTTAAGCTATTTATAGCTAAGTTTACATTGATTTTAACATTAGGATCGACAGAATCTGACGCATCAATGGTATTAACTTGTCCTACAGCACCAACAATAGTTTCAACATTAACTACATTATCTTGTTCTAAGCTACCACCTTTAAGCACGATTCCTGTTGCTTTAAGGGTAATTCCTTGTCCTAAAGAACTATAATCAACAGTATCACTTCCTGTCCCACCGTCTAAGGTATCGTTACCAGTAGTACCAATAAGAGAATCATCACCGATGCCACCAACTAAGCTATTATCATTAGAATCACCTTTGAGGGTGTCATTTCCGTCAGTACCTGTAACACTCACAAAATTTTCTACCATAAAAGGAGAAGTGATAGCCGGAACACCGTTAACCATTAGACTTTTTGCGGTCAAATCAGCATTGATACTGACTCCACTCATCATAGTAGAACCATCGATGATATTATCAAAGCCAAAACCCGCAATGATATTTTCAACACCGCTAAGGGTATCTTGATTCAAACCACCATTTTTAGAAACTAAACCTGTGGCACTAAGAGTAATAGGACCTAGAGTAAAAGAATAATTTACTGTATCAATACCACTACCTCCAGTCAAGGTATCATCTCCTTCTGACGCAATTAGAGTATCGTCACCGTTGCCACCATTTAAACTATTACTATTAGAATCCCCTTGAATAAAGTCAGCTTTATTTGTACCAACAACGTTTACAAAATTTTGTACGATGAAAGGAGAAGTAATTGTAGGTACACCATTGACAACAAGACTAAAAGCACTTAAGTTAACGTTTACGGATACCTCAACACCAGAGGTTGATACATCAATAATGCTATTAGAACTGGTTGGTGCAATAATGCTTTCAACGGCAATTAATTGATCTGTAGCACCAGCAGATTTAATGATTGTTCCTGTAGGTCCGAGGGTAATAAATCCGCCACTAGCAGAGTAATCCGCAGTATCAAAATCAGCACCACCGTTGAGGGTATCACTTAGGCTATTTCCATCATTACGACCTACCAGTGTGTCATTTCCTGCACCGCCATCGACACTGTCATTACCGTTGTCCCCCAATAAACTATCATCCCCGTCACCACCAAATAGGGTATCATTATCAGCACCACCTTTGAGAGTATCATTACCAGCATCTCCACTGACTATATCGTTTCCTGTGTTACCATTGATACTGTCATTATCATCACCACCATTGATAGTATCATTACCACCATCACCAGATAGGGTATCGTTACCCCCTAAACCGTCAATTAGATCCGCATCGATAGTTCCATTCAGATTATCTGGACCTGCTGTTCCTGTTATTATCGCCATGTTAATTTTTTGATTTTTTAATTACTGATTTTTAAGGTGATATTAACATAGTTATTTTGAAAAAAAACATTTTTTAATATTTATTTATATCAATTTTTTTTGATATATTTATTATTTATGCCAGTTAAATTTTTCTCTTCACTTTTACAAATTTAAGTTAGTTTTAAATATAGATATATAAAAATATCAGTATATAGCTTTTTATTTAAAAACAAATTAATGTTTATTGTTTAACTTATTTTTACATTGTGATAAGCTTATAAAAGTAAAAAAGATAGATAAATAATATAAGTTAAAAAAATTTTTTAACATAGCCGAGTTTCAGTGAGTTTGAATAATAAAACAACTTTCATCAGAATGAAAACGGCTTATTAAAAGGATATTTTCAATTATAAAAACGGAGGGGGAGGGATTTGAACCCTCGAAGGTTTTGACACCTTAACAATTTTCGAGACTGCCGCATTCAACCACTCTGCCACCCCTCCTCATCAAGTATCCTATTATACTCAGTTATGGTTTTTCTGTCAAAATAGACTCTTTTAAAGAAAAAAATCATAAAAAAGGAGGCAAATTTGCCCCCATAGATTACCAATAAGAAGGAAAAATATTAGAAATACATTCCAGCTTCTTGTACTTTCTCGATTTGTTTTTTCTTAAGTACTAACAAAATCTGAGATAACATAATACCAGCTATAAACACTAATAACCATTGAATACGAGCAGGACTTTGTAACACAACTTCTGTATCTTTTTGTCCGAAACCACCCACATTAGGATCATTGGTTAAAGCCTCACCATTGGCTACTTGTTGCCCTTGAGCTACAATTAATTGAGGACCGGCAGGAATATCAATAGTACTTTCACTAGCATCATCAGCAGTGATAGCTACGGTATAACCTCCTCCTTCAACTTCAGTAATAGCAGAAACAGTACCAGCTACAGGAGCTTTAAATACGTTATTATTACTAGGTAGTCCTGTAGGATATAATTGTCCACGTCCTCGGTTTGCTCCTAAGTGTACGGAGTATTTGCCATAATGAATGTTAGAGTCAGTGGCTGGATCTGGAGATAATACAGGAAATACTATTTCTTCATAACCATCTCCGGGTAAAGGACCTACAATCACCCAATTATCATGTTCTGCATTGTAAGTTTGAAAGTAAGCACCGTTAACTTTTTCTTTCAATTCTTCGGAAATGCGATCATCAGGAGCGATTTTGAAGCCATCAGGTAACATTAAAACTGCACCTACGTTTAAACCGCCTTTACTTCCGTCTCCTAAAACTTGTTGAGCATTATGATCATAAGGAATTTTGACCACTGCTTCAAATACGGTATTAGGCAACACAGATTGAGGAATTTCCACTTCTGCTGGTTTTGCGGCTAAATGGCAGTTGGCACAGACAATACGACCAGTTGCTTCACGAGGTGTTGCAGGGGCAGTTTCTTGCGCCCAAAAGGGATAAGCGTTAGCACTTTGAGGTAATAAAATGTCACTAGCTAAGAATAAACAAACACTAGCGATGGCAATTAAGATAATTTTATTTATTTTTTGCGCCATATTTGTTAAAAAAGAATGATCTCTCATGGATAGGTGTACAGTTATTGAATTTTTAATTACAACGGAAATAGAACATAAAAAATAATGTATAATTTGAACAGGATTTACTGTTGAAGTTCATTATTAATTATTTAAGCCCACCAAGGATTTGAGCCGTCACGGAAATCTGTTTCTTCCCAGTTGGTTAAGATAACTTTATCCTCAGTAACATCTGCATGAGCTAAGGCTAAAGATAATGGTGCTGGACCTCGTACTACTTTCCCTTCATTGTTATATTGTGAACCATGACAAGGACAAATAAATTTATCTTCTGCTGCATTCCAAGGCACAACACAACCTAAATGAGTACAAACGGCGTTGATACCATAAGATGCTATTGCTTTATCTTCTGTTACTACTAAGTAGGTAGGATCTCCTTTTAATCCTTGAGCTAAAGTGCGATCGCCAGGTTGATGAGTAGCTAAAAATGCACTAGCAACAATATCGTTACCGAGTTTGTCTTTAGCGGTTAAACCACCACCAACACCGCCGCTAGATTTAGGAATAAAGTAGCTAACTACGGGATATAAAGCACCTGCGGCTACTCCAGTGATAGTTCCAAAAGTCAGTAAATTCATAAACTGACGACGTCCCATATCAGGAACATCAGGGTTTCCAGAAAATTGTGTCATAACTAAACGTTAATTATTTGATTGAATATTATGGTTATGGTTTTACAATAAACTCAAAAACCTTTATGCTAAACAAGGTTAATAAAAGTCATTATCTAATTATTACAAAAAATGAACCTTTTTTAGAATCATTCCATCACTTTAAGAGAAGAAAGACAGATTTAAACAAAACGGGAAGATTGATTACATTATTATCACACATTTTTTTAGAAAAATAATTATGACAGGAAAAGAGTTAAGAGAACTAATTTTCAATAAGTGGGGATGTTCTTATGATGCTCAAGTCTTACGCATTAAGGATAAAATTTATTTTCAAGTAATGTGGAAGTATTTAGAACAAGCCTCCTTTCATTTTACCGAAACTGAATACTTTGATCATTTAGAAGAAGTGGCAAATTATCTCACGACTTGGGGAGTTATTGAGCAAGTGGAAACAGGTATTTTAGAAGCCAAAAACCGTCCTCGTTTGGGTAAAGCTGTTAGTATTTCTTTAGATTTAGGCGATCGCACATCCGAATGGATAATTTAATGATATAATTTTTAGTCAATTACTATTTTCAAATAATCATACTTCATCAAGTTTGAAATCTCAATCTTGTGTGGTTTTTTTGTCTTAAGTAATATCTTATAGATCGTCTGGACTTAATCCAGTTAATTTAGCAATTCTAGCTAACATCTTTGGACCAATTTCTTCACCATCATGAAAGGCAAAAACTACATTATTCCAGCCTGATTTTCCAGAATTTTATGAGATCCACTCTGACGTTTGATTGTCCAACCTTTATTTTGTAATGCTTTTAAAACTTGTTTAGCTTTAGTTCCAGACCATTTACTCCTGAAGCTACAAAGGATAAATTGAGTTGATATTCTGATATTTCTCTTTGTTCAAGTTGATCCGCTAAAACACGCAAGGTTAAGGCCTGAACTTTAGCTACTGCTTCGTCTTGAGTATTACCATAAACTAAGACTCCAGGAAGTTCTATAATTTCTGCAATATAGCGTCCGTCTTCTTCTTCTTCTATTTCAATTGTGTAATTCATTATAATTATTAGTAATTGATTATGTTTCTAGGATAACGAAATTTAAACTTTTTGGAAAATATTTTCAGTTGTAGGCGATCGCATATCCCAATGGATAATTTAAAATTTGTGATTCTTGTAGAATGTAGGTTAGTTTAAAGAACATCAAACCCAAGGATTAAAGATAGTGATACATAAATTAGCTTTGGTAGAAATAAGAGGTAAAATGATTGTAAATCTCGATATTTAGCGATATGATGATTAATAAGAAGAAAACTCTCAATTACCATCAAAATTTATGGATATTAAATTAATTAACATCGGTTTTGGTAATATTGTTACGGCTAATCGAGTTATTGCTATTGTAAGTCCAGAATCAGCCCCCATTAAACGAATTATCAGTGATGCTAGAGAAAAAGGACTTTTAATTGATGCAACCTACGGTAGAAGAACTAGATCTGTAATTATAACTGATTCTAGTCATGTTTTATTGTCAGCTATTCAACCTGAAACTGTGGGTAATCGCTTTATTAGTAATATTAGTAGTATAGAAAAATAATCAGTCATTAATTAGAATTATTGATCAATCACAGATTAAATAATTTTATGAATCAAAAAGGTAAGTTAGTTATAATTACTGGCCCTAGCGGTGTAGGTAAAGGTACGATAGTTAAATCTTTACTCGCAAAAAATCCGCAAATTTTTCTGTCAATTTCAGCTACAACTCGCCTTCCACGCAAGGGAGAAATTGACGGTAAAGACTATTATTTTTTGTCTCGTCTTCAATTTGAAGAAATGATTAACAAGGGTGAATTATTGGAATGGGCGCAATATGCGGGAAACTATTATGGTACTCCCATCAAACCAGTATTAGAAAAAATTGAGCAGGGTAAGACTATTATTTTAGAAATTGAGGTTTTAGGGGCGAATCAAATTAAAAATAATTTTTCTAGTGCTACCAGAATTTTTATTCTACCTCCTTCCATCGAAGAATTAGAAAAACGTTTAAGAGAAAGAAATACAGATACAGAAGAAGTTATTATTAAGCGTTTGAATAAAGCTAAAGAAGAATTAGCGGTTAGTGAGGAGTTTGATTATCAGATTATTAACGATAACTTGGATTTAGCTATCACAGAAATTGAAGAAAAAATCAATAATGTCATTTGAAGATAAGTTTTAGATAATGAAACTTTAGGCAAGGAAAAACGTCATAGGGATAGTATTAGTAAAATTACATAAAAATCATGAAAAATAAATCCTTAATTATTTCTTTAGCCTTATTAACTACATTTTCTTTCTATAGCTATATTAAACCGTCTCAAGCTGACATGAAAATGGAATCTGATAAACCAACAATGATAGAAAATATGGGAGATACCAGCGCTAATTCTTTAGATTGGAATGGTGTTTATCAAGGTATAATTCCTTGTGCTAGTTGTGAAGGAATCAAGACAACTCTAACTCTTAATGAAGATCTTTCTTATGTATTATCTACTCAATATTTAGGTAAAAGTGAAGAAGTATTTGAAGTTAAAGGTACTTTTAAATGGAATAAAGAAGGAAATACTATCACTTTAGATGGTGTAAAAGATGCACCAAATCAATTTTTTGTGGGGGAAAATACTTTAATTCAATTGGATATATCAGGTAATAGAATTAGTGGAGATTTAGCGGAAAAATATATGTTGAATAAAGTTAACAATCCAGAGGTAAGTATAGGTAATACTCGTTGGGAATTAGTAGAAATAATGGGTAAACCCGTAATGAAAAGTGAAACTCAAAAACAGGCAATTTTTATTACTTTTGATACACAAAAAAATAGAGTTAATGGTTTTAGCGGCTGTAATAATTTTATGGGGGGTTTTGAGATAAAAGAAGGAAATAGAATTACTTTAACGCAAATGGCTTCAACCATGATGGCTTGTGAAAATATGGAAATGGAAATGACTTTTCTACAAACTTTACAACAAGTTGATAATTACGCTATGAAAGACAATGTTTTAAGTCTTAATCGTGCAAAGATGTCTCCTTTACTAAAATTTACGGCGGTAAAGAAGTTTCAGGAGTAAATTAAAAGTTATTAATAAAACTTTACAATAATTCCTCTAACATGAAGCAATTTTAAGAGAAAATAATTACGGTATAATCTGAAACTCAAGGAAAATACCGATAAAAAATATTTATTTGAGAATTATGTTCAAAAAAGTTTTTTTAATGTTACTAGCAGGGATTATTTTTGCATGGCAGTCTTTCGCTGGTGTCGCAAATGCCCTTAGTTTAAATGAAGATATTCGCACAGTGCCTTTAAATGAAGATGGTGCTAAAATTACATTATCGAATCAAGAAGCCCAAGTTGGTTCAAGACTTTTTGTTGACAATTGCGCTCAATGTCATATTCAAGGTAAAACGAAAACTAATCCTAACGTTGGTTTAAGTAAAGAAGCCTTAGCTAATGCTATCCCCGCCAGAGATAATTTACTCGGTATGATAGATTATATTAAACATCCTACTTCTTATGATGGGGAAGAAGATCTTTCTCTTTATCATCTAAGCACAGAACGTCCCGATCTTTGGTCTGAAATCAGAAATTATACCGATGAAGATATTAAAGCTGTTGCTGGTTATATCTTAATTCAAACCAATGCAGATCCTAAATGGGGTAAACGTTCACTTATCGAACCGTAATCAATTATTAATTAACAATTATAATAGCAAAGGGGAATAACTTTTCTTTCTCCTTTCTCCTTTCTCCTTTCATTATGTTTTGATACTTATGGCAACTGTTACCCTCGACAATATTTCTCGGAGTTTTAATCAGGTTAAAGTTGTCTGTGATATTACTTTTCAAGTACCTGAAGGAGAGTTTTGGGTATTAGTAGGACCTTCGGGATGCGGTAAATCAACTATACTAAGATCTATCGCAGGTTTAGAATCTATTACTGACGGTAATTTATTTTTTGATGATGTTTTAATGAATGCCATTCCTGCTAGAGAAAGAGACGTGGCAATGGTTTTTCAAAATTATGCTTTATATCCTCATTTTACGGTGGCAGAAAATCTCGGTTTTGGTTTAAAAATGCGTGGTGAAAAAAAACAAGTCATCGCTGAAAAAGTCGAGTTTGTCTCTCAAATCCTCAATATTCATCATTTATTGCATCGTAAACCTAAACAGTTGTCAGGAGGACAACAACAAAGAGTCGCATTAGGCAGAGCTATTATTAGACAACCTAAGGTATTCTTATTAGATGAACCATTATCTAATTTAGATACTCAATTACGAGATCAAACACGCACAGAATTAAAAAAACTTCATAATCAAGTTGGTATTACCACTATTTATGTAACTCATGATCAAGTAGAAGCCATGACTCTTGGCGATCGCATAGTAGTTTTAGATAAAGGAAAGATACAACAAATTGGGACACCAGCAGAAATATATAATAATCCGAGTAATAAAATGGTAGCAACATTTTTAGGTACTCCGCCCATGAATATTATTCCTGTTACTTATCATGATGGTGCATTGTGGATTAATGAGCAACAATCTTTGTCTTTAACGGTGTCATTAATGAAGAAAATTCCTCCAAAAAATGGGCAAGGTTGGGATTTAGGTATTCGTCCAGAATTTATAACGGTAATTAATGATAATGAAGATACACAAAACACTATTTTAACTCAAGTAGAAGTTATTGAACCTTTAGGCAAAGAAATTTTAGTAAGTTTGATTATAGTGGATTCCGAGATTAATCTTAATCTACAATTACCCATTCAATGGACAGGAAAAAGAGGCGATAAAATTAAGATAAAGTTAAATTTAGACAATAGCTATATTTTTGACCCAACTACAGGATTAATAGTTAATAATTAACTTATCAGGAGAAATCCTGTTGATTAATTATTCCCCTAAAAAAATGACATCATCAAAATCAAATAAAAAAAGTGGTTGCGGTTGTTTTCCTTTATTAGCAGTGAGTTTATTAACCCTTGGAGGTGGTTATTTTTACGGCAAAAATTTATTAGGTAGTGAATTAACTCTTAAAAGTAGTAATAATCTTATTCCTGCTTCTGCCATGGCGACGAGTTTTGTTTCCACTGATACACAAAAATGGTCAAAACTACAAGAATTTGGGACTATTTCTAGCCAAAAAATCATTAATGAAAATGTAGAAAATTTTGTTAATAATAACTTAGAAAATAATAACAATAAAATTGATATTCAACAAGATATTTTACCTTGGATAGGAGGGGTTTCTCTGACAATTTTACCCCCTTCTGAATCAGGAGTAGATTATGATGTAGTAGCCATTCTAGGTATTAAAAATAAACTAAAAGCTAATAACTTTTTCCAAAAACTAAAAAAAGATAATCAGCAAAAACCTATTGAAAGTAAATATCAAGATACAACTATTTATCAACTAATAAATAATAATCAAAATCTGTGGTTTACTACTTTTAATAATTATCTCGTAATTAGTGATCAAGAAGGGGTGATAAAAAAAGTAATTGAGACTTATAAAGGAGGAGAATCTTTAGCTAATATATCATCCCAAGATTTTACTGCCAATGATGCCCTTATTCAAGTTTATTTACCTAATTATGGTAAAGAGTTTTTAAATCTATTCAATGAAGTTGAAATTAATCAACAAACCCAAAAAGAATTAGAAAAAATTACATCTATTGCGATGAATTTAAGTGTCGAAAATCATGGAATAAAAATTAGTAGTTTAGTTAATTATTCTCAACCTTTTAATTTTTATAAAAATAGAAAACCAGTCTCGACAAAATTATTAGAAAGAATACCAGATAACGCTATTTGTATGATAAGTGGTGGTGGAATTAATCAATTATGGCAAGAGTTAAATGAAGAAAAACAAAATATTCCTGAGTTGAATGAATTAATTAATCAAGCAAAAATAGCCACTATGGAATCATTAAAATTAGATTTAGATACCGATGTTTTTAGTTGGCTTGATGGAGAATTTGCTTTAGCCTTACTTCCTCCTAATAATAATTCTCTACAAGGTTTATTATTGTTAGGAAGTAGTAATAAAATTCAAGGAGAAAAAACCTTTACTACCCTAGAAAATACCTTTAAATTTTTACCTTTTCTTCAAGTAAAACAAAATAATATAGAAGGTATTAATATCACTCAATGGAATACTTTACAACAAAATCTTGTTACCTATGGATGGTTAGATAATAATAACTTTTTAATGACTTTTTTGGGTGACTTTCAAACTATCAAAAATACTAATTCTTCTAATGCTTTAGTTAATAATGATACCTTTAAACTTACAACGGAATCTTTGCCTAAAAATAATAATGGTTACGTTTATTGTGATATTGAAAAAGCGACAACTTTGACACCAACAGTTAATCCTAATTTATCTAATTCTTTAACTCCTGAAATAAAAGCCTTTTCTGATTCTGTAAAAGCAATTGCCTTAACTAATTCATCACCTAATCCTAATAGTAATCAATCAGATTTAAATATTTCTTTAAATAAAATAAAATAAGTTTATCCATAACAATAATTGTATTTTAATGGTGAAAAATAAGATAATATTTATAAATAATTTTGAGAATTTTACCCACTAACCAAGCATTTTTTGAAAAATTAACTTGTTATTTTATTACAAATAAGATAGAATTTTTACATCATGAAAAATATGATTTGTCTATAAATATTTTAGATTTTAATACTACTTAACTAGAAATAATTATCATAATTTTTGAGTAAAAACTTAAGCATTTAGGGATTGTATAGGATTCCTAAATTATTTGTGAGAATTTTAGCTACTTTTCATAGCTGACTACTTACTACTTAATAGACATTCAACGGGAATTAAAATAAATTTAGGGTAAAATAAGGATTAAATTTAGTAAATAATTATTACTTAGTTATTATTTTTTTAACGAAATGTCAAAAATACCAAATAATATTATAGAAAGAGTTACTCATTTAAAATCTAAATTACAAGAAGCTAGTTATGCTTATTATATTTTAGATAATCCTATTATAGAAGATGCTATTTATGATCAACTTTATCGAGAATTACAAAACTTAGAAAATCAATATCCTAGTTTAATCACTTCTGATAGTATCACTCAAAGAGTAGGAGATAAACTCGATAACAAATTTGATTCTGTCAATCATAAGATTCCTCTTTATAGTTTAGAAAATGCTTTCAATTTTGAGGAGTTAAAACAATGGGAAAATCGTTGGCAAAGACAAATAAAAAATATCCCAAAATATAATTATATCTGTGAATTAAAAATAGATGGTGCAGCCATTGCATTAACTTATGAAAATGGTATTTTTACCAGAGGTTTAACTAGAGGTGATGGCATCACAGGAGAAGATATAACTAATAATTTACGAACAATTCACTCAATTCCTTTAAAATTAAATATAGATAATCCTCCCTCTATTTTAGAAGTAAGAGGAGAGGCTTTTTTACCTTTAAAAGAATTTAATCGCATTAATCAAGAAAGAGAAAAAAATAAGGAAAGTTTATTCGCTAATCCTCGTAACGCTACATCTGGAACTTTAAGACAACTAAATCCTAATATTGTTAGTCAAAGAAAGTTACAATTTTTTGCTTATAATCTTTATATATCCCCTGAAAATCAAGATATTAATACTCAAGAAAAAGCCTTATTATTTTTACAAAAAAGTGGATTTTTAATCAATTCTAATTATCAAACTTGTCAAGATTTAAACCAAGTAAAAAAATATTTAGATTATTGGGAAATAGAAAGAAAAAATTTACCTTATATGACTGATGGGGTAGTGGTAAAAATTAATCAATTTACCTTACAAAATACCTTAGATTTTACTCAAAAATTTCCCCGTTGGGCTATAGCAGTAAAATATCCTGCGGAAGAAGTAACTACCATCGTCAAAAACATTACCGTCAATGTCGGGCGTACAGGGGCTGTAACTCCTATGGCTATCATGAAACCTGTACAGTTAGCTGGGACAATTGTTCAAAGAGCTACTTTACATAATAGTGATCATGTGCAAGAATTAGACATTAGAATTGGGGATACTGTGATTATTCGCAAAGCTGGAGAAATTATCCCCGAAGTTGTAGAAGTAATCAAAGATTTACGCCCTTCCGATACTAAACCTTACCAGATGCCCAGTAATTGCCCTGAATGTAATTCAGAGTTAATACGTTTCGACAATGAAGCTGTTACTCGCTGCGTTAATGTTTCATGTCCTGCCATTTTACGAGGTAGTTTGATTCATTGGGCATCTAAAGAAGCTATGGATATTAAAGGCTTAGGAGAAAAAGTTGTCATTTTATTGATGAAATCTAAACTGATTAAATCTATCGGAGATATATATAAATTAAAAGTGTTTGAAATTGCTGATTTAGAAAGAATGGGAGAGAAATCTGCGCAAAAATTAATTACAAATATTGAGCATAGTAAAAAACAACCTTTTCACCGAGTTTTATATGGTTTAGGTATTCGTTATGTTGGTGTAGTTAATGCTCAATTATTAGCAGAAAATTTTACTAATATTGATAACTTAATTAACGCACAAAAAGAAGATTTATTATCAGTTTATGGTATAGGCATTGAAATCGCTTCTTCTGTTGTTGATTGGTTTAAACTACCAGCAAATATAGTATTAATTGAAGAATTAAAAAGTTTAAATATTAACTTAGCTACTAACAATGAAAATAAAAATACTGGTAAATTAACTAATAAAATATTTGTATTAACTGGCACATTACCTACTTTAAAACGTAATGAGGCAAAAAAAATAATTGAGTCTGCTGGAGGAAAAGTAAACGCTAGTATTAGTGCGAAAGTTAATTATTTAGTAGCAGGAGATGATGCTGGTTCAAAGTTAGAAAAAGCACAAAAATTAAACCTAAAAATTATCACGGAATCAGAATTATTATCTTTCATAGAAAATGGTATTAGTCAGTAAGTATTACTTAAATATTCTGTCAAAACATAAAGACTTATTAAACAAACTAGAAAAAATCAATTTTAAATAAATTTGTTACAAATCTTGATAATAAATGCACTCTTCTCATTGTATAAATAGATCTGACTAGGGTTAAATATCCCTACATTTAAAATTAACTTTAAATTAACTCATCAATTACTACTAAATAATCGGTTTAAATCCTTATTTCGTATGTGTTTGAGAAGTTAATAAGTACAAATACTTAAAAGCCAGAAAATCTTTGATTCAACTTTTTTATCCTAGTTAATCATGGTTAATCTTGTTAAGTTTTGTTAAGAAAATTAAAACCAAAAAATAACACATTCATAAAAGGAGACTAACAAATGTCTTTACAACAGGGCGCAAATTTAGGTATTAGCCTATTTGAGGATGCTGACATTCTGGAAAGAAAACCCCATGATTCTGATGAGAGAATTTCACAGATTATCAATGCTGTTTATCGTCAAGTACTTGGTAATTCTTATGTAATGAAAAGCGAAAGACTTGTTAATGCTGAATCTCGTTTCAGAAATGGACAGTTAACTGTACGGGATTTTGTCCGTGCGATCGCCAATTCCGACTTATACCGTCAACGCTTTTTTGAGCCTTCTCCTCGTTATCGGTTTACAGAACTTAATTTTAAACACTTATTAGGTCGTACTCCCGAAAATCAAGATGAAATGAGATACCATAGCGATGTCTTAGATACTCTTGGTTATGAAGCCGATATTAACGTTTATGTTGATAGTGACGAATATACCCAAGCCTATGGAGATAATATTGTACCTTACTATCGTGGTTATAAAACCGATAATAACCGTACTATGGTAGAATTTACTCATATATTTGCCATGCTCAGAGGTGCAGCCAGTAGCGACTCTAATAACTCTCCCGTAATTCATAAAAGCATCTTAACTCAAACTCCTTTAGCCATCATACCTCCTTCAGGTGGATCGGCTGGTAGTGGTTGGGCATTCCAAGATACTCCTTTAATGGCGGCTACTCGTCAAGGAGTTGGTGCTGGTGATGATGGTAAAATTTATAAAGTCGAAGTTACTGGCTATCGTGCAAAAGTATATAATGCTTTTCCAAAATATCGTCGTCCTAATAAAGTTTATATGATTCCTTATAACCAATTATCCGAACTTTATCAAACCATCCACAAACAAGGTGCTAGTATCGCTAGTATAACCCCTGTTAACTAAAGAAAAAACTTAAAATGTAAAAAATAACAGAGGTAGTTAAGTTATTAGCAGAAAGAATGATTAAAAAATCTCAATTTTGATCACTATTATTGATTTTAAAAGTCTTTAAACTAACTCGAAAATACTTACTATCTCTGTTAATTATAATAAAATTTTGATAAAAATCAACATAACAATTTCCCATAATTTAAAGTTCAATAAATTTTTAGAATTTAACCTTTTAATATAAGGCTAATTAATAATTTTAAAAAACCCGTAATTTAGATTCTCAAAAAAAAACTCAACATTGATTTTTATTGTCAATTTACAGTAAAACCAGAGAATTATCATCTTGTATCAACATGAGTAATCGTATCTTAACGGTGAAAATTACCCCTATTTTAGCCACTAAAAAATTACAAATTTGGATTAAAAGTCACCATTTAATTTGTCAAGGGCATTTTTTTATTTTAGAAACCGTAGAATATTCTATGATTGAACGTTTTGAAGAATATATCTCTATCTTAGGAGGTAGTTTAATCTGTGTAGAATCACCTAAAAAAGTTTCTATGGGAAATCATCGTCAAGTTATTCTCTACCAAGCCAAAGCTAGTTTACACACTCCTCATCAACTTAAAGAATATTGGCAAAAATACGGCGCTATTCGTACTAAATTTGATCAAAGAGATTAACTTTTTTCTTTACTATCAATCAGCAGATTCTAATATTTCCCATAATGTTTCTATTCTTTGATAGGCTTGTTGTGGGGATAATTTACCATTATTATGTAAACCTGCAATATAACTCACTTGAGAAGTAAACTGCTGTAACTGGCGATTAGGAATTAAACCTTTAAAATAGTCTTTACCGTGATAAGGATGAATGGGATAAAGAAAATTTTGTTTAACGTCTTGAACAATTACATTGCTCATTGCTTTCTAACCTCCATACTATAGTATATTTAGACCTACTTTTATCTTAACCTAATCTTAACCTAACCTTTAAAACTGTCAAGAATAATTAACAAAAGGAATCAAAGACGACTTTTGCGATACCTTATTGCGAATTAAAAATATTCCTTGAGTCATAGTTAAAATCGTGTTAAACTGTTATAGATCATAAATTTTGACAAAAACATCATTCAAGGGCAAAAAATCTTTTAAAATCCCCTGAATCGGAGAAAAACTTTATATGAGTACAGAAAACCAAACCACGAATTACGGTGTAGATCAAATTCAAGTACTAGAGGGGTTAGAACCTGTTAGAAAGCGCCCTGGTATGTATATTGGTACTACTGGACCAAGAGGATTACATCACTTAGTGTATGAAGTTGTTGATAACTCTATTGATGAGGCTTTAGCTGGTTATTGTAGTCATATAGAAATAGAAATTAATGCAGATGGTTCAGTTTCTGTCACCGATGACGGTAGAGGTATCCCTACAGACATTCACCCTACCACGAAAAAGTCAGCGTTAGAAACGGTTATGACGGTACTTCATGCTGGAGGAAAATTCGGCGGTGGCGGTTATAAGGTTTCTGGAGGTTTACACGGGGTTGGTATTTCTGTGGTTAATGCTCTTTCTGAATGGGTGCAAGTTACCGTCAAGCGACAAAATCAAGTTTTTACTCAACGCTATGAAAAAGGCGTACCTGTTACCGAATTAATCGCAAAACCTGATACTGGAGATTTTACAGGAACTTCTATCACTTTTTTACCTGATGAGGAGATTTTTACCGAAACCACTGAATTTGATTATAATACCCTCTCAGGCAGACTTAGAGAGTTAGCTTATCTTAATGCTGGAGTTAAAATTACTTTTAGCGATCGCCGTGTTACTCCTGAACATATCGAAACCTATTGTTATGAAGGAGGTATCAGAGAATATGTTACCTACATGACAAGGGAAAAAGAAGTTTTACACCAAGATATTATTTATGTGGAAGGGGAGAAAAATGGTGTACAAGTTGAAGTTGCTTTTCAGTGGTGTATTGATTCCTATAGCGACACAATTCTAGGCTTTGCTAACAATATTCGTACTGTTGATGGTGGTACACATTTAGATGGTTTAAAAGCTGTTTTAACTCGTACCTTAAATAATATTGCCCGAAAACGCAATAAAATTAAAGAAAATGAGCCAAATTTAGGGGGTGAAAACGTCAGAGAAGGCTTAACGGCTGTAATCTCTGTGAAAGTACCAGATCCTGAATTTGAAGGGCAAACTAAAACAAAGTTAGGTAACTCTGAAGTAAGAGGCATTGTTGACTCCTTAGTAGGGGAAGTTTTAAACGATTATTTACAATGCAATCCGAATGTAGCTGATAGCGTCATTGACAAAGCCATTCAAGCCTTTAAAGCCGCCGATGCCGCCAGACGTGCCAGAGAATTAGTACGCCGTAAATCCGTGTTAGAATCTTCTCCTTTACCCGGTAAATTAGCAGATTGTAGCTCTCGTGATTCTTCTGAATCAGAGATATTTCTTGTAGAAGGAGATAGTGCAGGAGGTAGTGCCAAACAAGGGCGGGATCGACGTTTTCAAGCTATCTTGCCTTTGCGTGGTAAAATTTTGAACATCGAAAAAACCGATGATGCGAAAATCTATAAAAATAACGAAATTCAATCCTTAATTACTGCCTTGGGATTGGGCATTCGAGGAGATGAATTTGATCCTACTCAACTACGTTATCATCATATTGTAATAATGACTGATGCTGATGTGGATGGCGCACACATTCGTACTCTTTTGTTAACATTCTTTTATCGTTATCAAAGAGCATTAGTAGAAGAAGGCTACATTTATATTGCTTGTCCTCCTCTCTATAAATTGGAAAGAGGTAAAAATCATTTCTATCTTTATAGTGAAAGAGAGTTACAACAAAAAATCGCTGAATTTCCCGCCAATGCTAACTACAATATTCAACGATTTAAGGGTTTAGGGGAGATGATGCCCCAACAATTGTGGGATACCACCATGAATCCTGAAACCCGTATGATGAAACGAGTAGAAATTGAAGATGCAGCCCAAGCTGATCATATTTTCACCGTCTTAATGGGTGATCGAGTTGCACCACGTCGAGAATTCATCGAAACTCATGGACCAGGTTTAAATCTAACACAGTTAGACGTATAATTGTAGGGTGGGCAATGCCCACCTTTTTTGTATTCATTAATCAAAAATAATTTAATAAAGAATTATGGAAATACAAACATTAATTAATAAAGATTTTAAACCTTTTATCAACTACTTAAATTTGATTCCTGCCTGATTAAAATATGCTTGTAAAGTGGCATTACCCACCTTCTTTGTTATGATCATTTTTGAATAACTTTTTCTCTTTGATAAGACAAAACTGCTAAATAATAAAACAAAAAAGTAGCCCATATTAACCAAAGTATATTAAGAAAAATTAGACTGTCATTTCCATTATTGATTATCGATTCTACTAAGGTACGATAATAATAAAAAGGCAATATTACTAATAAATCTTTTATCCAAGAAAATTTATCAGGAATAGGTATCGGTAATAACCAACAAAGAAGTGGAATTAATAATAATGAATATCCTAAAATAGAATCAGCACTTTTTGGTTCGAGGAGAAAACCTAATGTAATTCCTAGTAAACCAAAGGGTATAATTCCAATTATTAATACTACAATAAGAGTAGATAAATTATTAACCACTTCAATATGTGCAATGAAGGTTATTAAAGTAAAATAAGTCACCGTAAAAACTCCACAAATTAAGCTAATTGCTGTTAATTTTGCCCCAATATATAAAGTAGCTGGTAATGGTGTCGCTTTTAATAAATTTAACCATTTTTCTGAACGTTCTACCACAATTCTTTTTGCAAATCTATCAATAACAATTGTGAATAAAAATAAACCACAAACAGTAGTTAATGGTAATATTTGGTTATCTGTCTTTTCTGATAATTTAACTAAAAATGGAAGGACAAAAGGAATCAAAAATATTCCTAATAAGTATCAAGTTATCTCGCACAATCCCCGTCAGTACGTCTCCGTAAGCAATTTCATTCACGGTATCCCCTACCGCAAGTATCTAGGTCATTATTTCTCTCAAAGTTTTACGTCAACTGAGTTTTTCGAGTTGACAACCCTATACTTTAACTATTTCATTTTCTAGGTATTTCTTCTAACTCCTATCCTCACCAAAAAACCATGAAGCAACCTTTAATTATCAATATTTTTTTCACCAGTGCCGATATTATGTCATAATTATAAACATTGTCTATAATTGATTTAACTCCAGTGGTAGCGACGAAAATTCATCAACCCCATACAAATCCTCATCTCAAAACAGGCTGGAAAGGTTTAATTGAAGAATATAAATCTTATTTACCAGTAACACCAGAAACACCTATTATCACATTGAGAGAAGGTAACACTCCGTTAATTCCTGTGCCTACTATCTCAAACATGATCGGTCGTAACGTAAAAGTATTTGTGAAGTATGATGGTTTGAATCCCACAGGATCGTTCAAAGATCGAGGCATGACTATGGCTATCTCAAAAGCCAAAGAGGCTGGAGCAAAAGCTGTAATCTGTGCTAGTACTGGCAATACATCCGCCGCAGCGGCCGCCTATGCCACTAGAGCAGGAATGAAAGCATTTGTAATAATTCCAGATGGTTATGTCGCTTTAGGAAAACTAGCCCAAGCCTTAATTTATGGTGCGGAAGTCCTAGCAATTCAAGGTAATTTTGATCATGCTTTAACTATAGTTCGACAGATAGCCGATAATTATCCTGTCACCCTTGTTAATTCTGTTAATCCTTATCGTTTAGAAGGACAAAAAACGGCGGCTTTTGAAGTAGTTGATACTTTAGGTTATGCACCTGATTGGTTAGCGATTCCTGTGGGTAATGCAGGTAATATTACGGCTTACTGGATGGGTTTTTGTCAATATCACAGTGAAAATCGATGCGATATTCTTCCTCGAATGATGGGATTTCAAGCCTCTGGTTCAGCTCCTTTTGTGGAAGGGCATCAAGTATTAAAACCTGAAACCATCGCCACTGCTATTAGAATTGGAAATCCTGCTAATTGGGAAAAAGCCCTAGGAGTGAGAGAAGCATCTAATGGAGAATTTAATGCTGTCACCGATAGTGAGATTTTAGAAGCCTATCGTATTTTAGGCAGGGATGAAGGAATTTTTTGTGAACCAGCTAGTGCCGCTTCCGTAGCGGGAGTTTTGAAACTAAAAGAGCAGATTCCTGATAATGGTACTGTGGTATGTGTTTTAACGGGTAATGGTTTAAAAGATCCTGATAGTGCCATGAAAACCAGCGAAAGTGGCATCAGATCAGGAATAAAAGCCGATTTACAGGAAGTAGCCCGAATTATGGGCTTTGAATAGGAAATTAATTAACTCCTAATTCTTTAGTATTCCTCGTATTCAGGCATTTTCTGTTTTTGAGGAATATTAACTTTTTGAGGGCGATAATCAGATTCTCCATCGTCATCATCCCACATATCTTCATCCATAGATTCATCATAATCAGAATTTTTGGAATAATTATCATTATCTTTTGAGTGATAACGAGGTGCTGGTTCTCTTTTAACGACACTTTCTCCCCAATTATCTTCTTCTATGGCTTCTTCATATTCATCATAATCAATAGATTCCGCTACGGGACGCATCCCTTGACGTTTAATGGGTTGTTCTTCCCACTCATCATCATTCCAGTTATTTTCGATCACCGCATTAGGTCGATTTGCCATTGGTTTAGCCTCTATAGGGCGTAGAGGTACTCCCGTCGGTAGTTGATTTTCTGGGGCAGTGGTGGGAGCATAATACATCTCCTCGTCATCTTTTTCCCAAGGAGGGCGGCCAATACCTAAACGCTCTAATACCCCTACGGTAAGCTGAGTTATACGTTCCTCCGCGCCTTCAAAAACGATAATGCGATTAGGGCCACTACTCACAATTTCCTCTACTGATAATTCATAAGTACTAATTAATTGCTCAGGAATTTGAGGATAACCAATAACAGCGATGGTGAGAGAATTTACTTGTCCATCTAAAAGATTAAATTGAAAATCCCTTACTTTTCCTAAAGGTTCGCCTGTTTCGGTAACGACTTCAGAATTAATTAAAGTACTATATATATCAATTTCAACATCTTCAATGACATCCTCATCTTCAACTAAAATAACATCTCCTGTTTGAATTACACTGTTGAGATACATATATTTAGGAATACCAGACATAGCTAGACGATTATCTCTTAATCCTAAAGCCACTACTTCTCTTCGATCTACATCTACTAATACTTCTCTTACTACTCCTAGTCTCTTACCCGTACTGCGAGTAATAACTTGAGTATTTAAAAACTCGTTTCGTAAACGATTATCTATATTAGTCATAATAATTTATTTATAGGTGAAATTTAGTTTATTTAATTAATTTATTGTTAGTGTTTTGATAATAACTTAAAATTTGATTTTTAGAAGTCTCATTTTAGTTGATTATTTTCACTAATTAAAGATCGGATTTTACGATGTTTGCCCTATTAACTTGAAGAATTTAGACTTTAACAGAAATAGTTGCCAAAGTTAAAGCAATTTTTTCTACAATGCCTTGTATCCAATATTCGTCTTTTTTTGTATAGCTACGAGGAATATTAGTGGCTACTATTACCGCACCTTGATCATTTAATGGTAAACACATTAATCCTTGAATATTTGACGGTAAATAATCAAATTCAATTTTGGCAGGATAGTGTTTTAAATCTACTAAATATACTGATTTATGAGTCGTTATTACTCTTTTTAAAATCGTCCCTAAATTAACAGTTTTAATATTACTTAAAATTCCCCTTCTGAGTAATATTTCTCCTTGATAATAAACAACAATAGATTTAGTAACAGTATTATTTAAAATTAAGTGACTTGCCCAAGCTAATTCGGTTTTCACATTTTCTGATAAATTAGAAGCAAATTCGATGACTTCTTCTCCTTCTAAAGTAACGCTTTGAGGTGGGATAGATTCTATTTGTCGCAGTAAGATACTAAGCAATAAAAGCATAGCACAGAGAATAACTCCTAAAGCATCAGAACGAGCTTGAGAATCTAAAACCGTTGGAGTAGTCAAACGATTAATCATCAACAGAAACCCTCCCATTATACCCGCAATTAAAGGAAGATTTTTAATTAATTGATTTTGTTCTTTTTGTGCCATATTTTTTTATTCCATCTTTGACAAAATTAAAATCTATTCTAAGGAGAAATTTAAAATTTTTAATCGGTGCTTATTAATTAATATTAGTTCTTTTTTCCCCCGGTTCTAAAATTCTTTGAAATAAATAACCTGTACCTCTAGCGGTTAAAATTAGTTCAGGATTACTAGGATCTTCTTCTAATTTAGCTCTTAAACGAGATACATGAACGTCCACTACTCTAGTATCCACATGACGTTCTGGAGTATATCCCCAAACTTCTTGTAATATTTCTGACCGTGAAAATGGTTCTCCAGATTTACTAACTAATAATTCTAAAAGGCTAAATTCCATCCCCGTTAAACGAATACGTTGATCACCTTTATATACTTGACGTTTATTCGTATCTATTTTGATAGCATTGATCGATATTACACCAGAACTGGGTATTCCCGCTACTCCTGTTTTATCAATTCTTCTTAATACCGAGCGAATACGCGCTTCTAATTCTTTCGGGGAGAAGGGTTTAACTACATAATCATCTGCACCTAATTCTAACCCTGTGATTCTATCTGCCACATCCCCTAAAGCCGTCAGCATAATAATAGGAATATCGGATTCTTTTCTTAACTCTTGACAGACTCCATAGCCGTCTAATTTGGGCATCATTACATCTAATACCACTAAATCAGGTTGGGTAGCGTGAAAAGTAGCAATGGCATCTTCTCCATCGGCGGCTGTCACTACATCATAACCAATCATCGATAAACGGGTTTCTAAAATACGACGAATACTTGCTTCATCATCTACTACTAATATTTTTTCTTTCTGATTCTCCAATTTTTTACTCCTATAACTTTTTTCTTTCTATCTCGATAAAATCTAGTTTATATCAATTTGAAACTATCACATAGCAGTCTGTCGAAAGTTAATCAATTATTGATTGTTATGTATCCATGCAGTAATACCATCTGCAAGAGTTTTGGCTAATTTTTCCTGAGATTCAGAGTTTGTAATCCATTCAAATTCATAGGGATTAATCATAAAACCTAATTCTAATAAAACACTTAAGGAAGTATTTGGGCGAGTTAGGGCGAGATTATTCCAAAATACCCCATAGTTAGGGCGGTTTAAAGTTTTTACAAGATAATTCTGCATAAAAATTGCTAAATCCTGGGCTTGGGGATGATACCAAAATGTACTCACTCCTTTGGTGGTTTCTGGGTTACCTCCATCGGGTAAAGCGTTATAGTGAATGGAAAATGCAAGGGTGGGTTTTAATTCTTGAATCATTTTTTGGCGATCGCTTAAAGATACAAAAATATCACGATCTCTGGTAAGATAAACTTTAGCACCACGACTTTTTAATTGTTGAGCTAATAATTGAGAGACTTTGAGATTTACATCTTTTTCAGGGAAGCCAGTAGCGCCTAACGCGCCTAATTCATCGCCACCATGACCTGGATCTAGTAAAATAGTTACACCATCAAGATTATGAGAATTAGTCAAAGCAGGAGGATGATTAAATGTCAAAATTAAGTTATTCCCTTGATAACGGACATCGTAACCCCATTGCCTTGCAGATTTGAAGTTAAAAATATAGTCAATTTGTGAAGGATTAATTTGATACCAATCTAAACGTTTAATCAAAGGATTATCATCAAAACGAATAGTATCAGTTTGAGCAGTGGTATTATATAAAGATAAAGTAAAAGTTTGATCAGTTTGTTTGATAGCAATAGGTACAGGATTTTGTAAGGGAAAAATAACTTCTGTTTTATTGCCTACTTGACGAGAATTGATACTACGAATAATACTTATTGGTGGTACATTTGGGGGTAAAATTTTTGTTTCTTCTGCTTTTATCCAACCGCCATAATCTAATCGTAACCAATCTCCTTCTTTTCCCGTCACCATTGCTTTTGTGCCTTTAGGTAAAGGAGTTAACCTTGAATAGTCACTACCCGCCCCAGTTCGTGCTATACCTTGTTCTGTGATTACTTCAATCACGGTTAAATTTTGAGGATCTAATATACTAATATTACCCGTACTTTCTTGGGTGATGGTTTTTCCTTCATTATTCATCACAAAAACAGGAGTTATTTTACTGTCGATGTCTTCAAAATTTGTACATCCTTTTACCTTTTGCCATGATTGCGGCGTAATATTTTTTCCTTGGTTTTCACCGATTAAAATAGCAGAGTTTGATGGTAAATCAGTTATGGCTAATTCTGGGGTAAGATTTAAGATTTTTTCCCCTAACTTAACTTTTACTTGAGCATTTTGAGGAGAAATGGCTTCAAAACAAACTAATTCTTTCGGTAATCGACTTAAGTCAACTTGAGGAGATAAAAAACGAGGGGATAAACTCAAAATATCTTTAATATCAGGTTGAGTACTTATTTTAGTAATAATTCTTCTAATTTCTTCCTTGCCATAACGAATTACTAACTCATTATTGCCCATTTGTAAAGGAAAACTAGGAGCGAAATTACCTTGAGGAGATCGTAAAATTTCTTTATTATTAATAATAACATTTCCCTCACCTTTTACCGAACCAATAATAAAGATAGAATCGGCGGTAGTTTCATGATTAGCAGGAGGATAAACAATTTTTAAACCTTCCCCATAAGCAGATTTTGTGATTAAAGTGAAGGAAAAAGTTAATATTACTCTTTGCCAAAAATTACTTTTCACCATGAGTTTTTTTCAAAAATTTACAATTACTGGTTTCCATCTAAGTTTACTGGTGAAGGTAAGTAAAAAGCAAGAGGGAAAGAGCAAGGATAAATGCCTAACTAACTCCCTAACTCCCTAACTCCTATCTCCCTATCTCCCTATCTCCCTATCTCCCTAACTCCCTATCTCCCTAACTCCCTAACTCCCTATCTCCCTAACTCCCTAACTCCTAACTCCTAATAGCTTGATAAGATGAATGCTATTGACACTCATCCCAAGAAAATTTAGTTTAAACCAACTAATTGCTTACTTAAATCCCAGAGAATTTGTGCTTTATCAGTATCACTAGCTTCGTCAGAAACCTCTTGCACAAAAGATTTACGCCCATCTTTTTGACGATTTCCCCAACTCCAATAAACACCAGATACATTATATTCAGGATCAGCTACAACCATAGCAACTCTTTCTCCAGCTAACTCTTCGGAAACATAACCACCTGTAATATTTTTTTGGAAAAGAGGGAATATAGTTTTAAATAAAGAATAATGATTACGGAAAAGAGCCGTAGTTGCTACACATCCAGGATATAACGCCGAGAAAACAATACGACTAGATTGATGATAACGGCGATGTAATTCTTTCATGGTTAGCATATTGCACAATTTACTGTCTTTATAGGCTTTTCCTGATTTGAATTTCTTACCGTCAATCATAGAAATAGGTGCTTTAAAGCCTTGTTTGAAACCATCTAACTCTCCTAAATCTGGAGGTGCAGGAATGGGGATTTTACCGCCTAATTCTTTGGGGTTAGCCGTTACTGTACCTAAAATAACTAATCTTGGCTCAGGATTACCAGATTTTTGTAAATCCTGTAACATTAAATTGCATAGTAAAAAATGTCCTAAATGATTGGTGGCAACGCTGATTTCGTAACCATCTTCATTACGGATAGGTTCTTTTAATAAAGGGTAATAAACCGCAGCGTTACAGACTAAAGCATCTAACTTTCTCCCCGTTGCCCGAAAATCCTCTACAAATTTGCGCACACTACCAAAGGATGCTAAGTCAAGATAAAGTGCTTGATAATTTTGAGGGGAAATACCTACTTCTTTCGCTGCTTTATGGGTTTTTTCGAGGTTACGACAAGCCATAATTACAAACCAGCCTTTTTCTGCTAATGCCCTAGCGGCTTGTAATCCTACTCCCGAAGAAGTGCCTGTTATGATTACTGTTGATTTATTATCTATAGCCATTTTGTTTTATATAATTAAATTTCATCATGTTCTATGATCTCACATAAAGCTAAATTCAATTTCTAAGTTTCTTTAAGCAATATGACAACCTATTCTTGAAACTCCAACGGCGGTCGCTCAACGTTGAATTCTTGGGTTCAGCGAGTCCACTTATCTAAACCGATTGCTCGACTTAAACAGTGGTTGTTCTCTCCCCAAGCGTTGATTTCGCTATGCCCTAGCGTACATAGAATAAAATTAATGATTAATAGTTTAACCATTATTAATTAGAGATAATATTTAGTTTTAGTTAAAAATATTATCCCCAAAATTTTTTATCTCTACTTGTAAAATCTCTAAACCATATCAGCCAAAAGGTTAACAGCTTCTTTTTGCAGTGCTACTCGGTTATCATCGTAACGAGTCAAAAGATTTATTCTGGGACTCTAAACTACTTTTAAAGAGTAACTGTATTTCAAGTTAATCTTAAGGAAAATTGTGTTTTTTAATTGAGAAGGTTAGGGTAAAGGATTTTTGATAAACCAGCCAATAACGCTATGATTATCCCACCGATAACGCTCCGAGCAATAAAGTCTAGGTTATCTAATCGTTTTCCTAATCCGTTAACATCGCTTTTAACAGTAGCTATCTCTACTCTCATATCATTTAGCTTTTCGTTTACTTGGATAAATTGAGAATTTACTTGCTCAAAACGAGAGTCTATTTTTTCATTTACTTGCTCAATTTTGCGATCTACTTGCTCAAATTTAGAGTTAATTAAATCTTTTAACTCTCTTAAATCATTATCTGTTACGGTACTCATGTTAAAATCCTCATTAAGATATGGAAAATATTTGTTAAGAGTGATTACCCGTTACTCCCCATCTATTCTACTTTACACGGCTGGTTTTAATATTCATCTTCTAAGGTAAAGTTGTAAGATTTTTAGGAGTTTGCTTTCCATTACCAATATCTAAAGGCAAGGGGATAAAACCTGACACCTGATACCTGATACCAGCCTAAATCATGATTTTTGTCTTAAAATTCTTAATAAAGTTTCCATTTCTAATGGTAAAGGTGCGATGGCCTCGATAACTTCTTGGGTGATAGGATGAGTTATGGTTAACCTAAAAGCGTGTAAAGCCTGACCCGTTAAGTTGACACCTACAGAATGACCAGCACTATACAATGGATCGCCCAGAATAGGATGTTTGATATAACTAGAATGTACTCTAATTTGATGAGTTCGACCAGTACCTAAAGTAAAATGAATTAAGGAATAGTTGCCTAATCTCTCTTTTACTTGCCAATATGTCAATGCTTCTCTACCTCCTTTTTCTACGGTGACAACAGACATTTTTTTTCCATCTTGAGGATGTCTGCCTATGGGTAAATCAATCATTCCTGACTCTTCTTTCGGCGAACCATACACCACCCCTAAATATTCACGAGTAGCTGTTTTAGCCTTGATTTGATTTTGTAAACTATGTAAAACTGACTCTGTTTTCGCCACCACTATCGCTCCAGTGGTATCTTTGTCTAAACGATGGACTATTCCAGGCCTTTCAACACCGCCAATACCTTGTAAATCAGGACAATGAGCTAAGAGTGCGTTAACTAAAGTTCCTTGACGATGACCGGGTGCAGGATGTACCACAAAATTAGCTGGTTTATTAATAATAATTAAAAACTCATCTTCATAGAGAATATTTAGGGGAATATCTTCAGCTATAAGGATTGAGGTGACAGGAGGAGGAATATTAACGATAATCACATCATCCTGTTTTAAAATGGTCTTTTTTTCTACACAAACACAATTATTAACCAATATTTCGCCATTTTCGATTAATTTTTGAATCCGTGAGCGAGATAAATTTGTGATATTATCTGCTAACCATAAATCAATCCTTTCTCCTCCTTTGATGACAGTCAATTCTTGTGGAGAAGATGAATTATCTAATGATGGCAACTGTTTTGAATTTGACACTGTTTATACTTGATAATGAAATTATAATTTAAAGTTTTATGTTGCCTTATTTCTTGTCTAAAAATTATCGACTATTGACTAAATTAGTCATAACTTTTCCCGTTTTTGGATTTTGTCCTAAATCTTTACGAGAATCCGTAATTAACCAGTCGATAGCTGCCGCTTGTACATCAATGGCTGTACCTGTTTTATCTACACAATAACGTCCAAATACTAATTTATCCACTAAGCGAACCCCTGAACCAAGACGAGAATATTCAAAAATAACACTATTATCTACCGTTGCACCTTCACAAATCCAACAATTAGGTCCTATCATCGTTGGCCCGACTATTTTTGCACCGTCTTCAATATGAGTCATCGCACCAATATATACTGGCCCTTGTATATCCACTTTATCCCAGTTTACGGACACATTTAAACCAGTATAAACCCCTGGTTTGACTTCCTTTCCCGGTATTTGTACGTTTTTGACTTCCCCTCTTAATACTGATCTTACCGCTTCCCAATAATCTGGTACTTTTCCTATATCTATCCATTCAAAATCCATATTAACCGCAAAAAATGGTAGGTTTAATTCCACTAATTTGGGAAATAATTGACTACCAATATCATATTGCTGATTTTCGGGTATATAATCGATAATCTCAGGTTCAAATATGTAAATACCCGTATTTATTTGAGTACTTAACGCTTCATCAATAGATGGTTTTTCTTGAAAGGCTAAAATTTGACCATTTTCATCCGTCACCACTACCCCATAACTGGAAACTTCTTCTTTCGGTACAGATTTTGTCACTACTGTGGCGATCGCACCTTTTTCTTTATGTTTTCTGACAACTTCTGTTAAATCAAGATCAATTAAAGCATCACCACATAACACCACAAAAGTATCATCAAAAAAAGGATTAAACTTTTGAATTTTTTTTAACCCACCAGCAGAACCTAAAGCCTCCCCTAACAATTCACCGTCAACGATCCTACCTTCAAAAGAATAACCGATTTCCACCCCAAAACGTTGACCATCTCGAAAATAATTTTCAATTTCTTCTGCTAAGTGACTAACATTAACCATAATTTGATTAAAGCCATGTTTACGGAGTAATTCTACAAGAAATTCCATAACAGGTTTTTGCAAAATAGGTATTAAAGGCTTTGGAATGCTATGGGTAATAGGACGTACACGAGTTCCCTTCCCTGCTGCGAGAATCATTGCTTTCATAATAATATAGTAATCTATCAATAAAAATAACTAAAGTTTATGATTAAAGATAGCACTAAAAGCCATGAATAGTTAATCAGCAATTACTATTTAACTGCTATACATTCAATTTCCACTAAAACATCTTTCGGTAAACGAGAAACTTCTACACAAGCGCGTGCGGGGGGATTTTCGAGGAAATATTGACCGTAAACCTCATTCATAGGGCTAAAATTAGTTAAATCACTCATAAAAACGCTAGTTTTGACGATATTTGACCAATTAACTTCAGCTTCGGTCAAGATAGCTTCAATATTCATCATAACTTGTTTCGTTTGAATGGTAATATCACCTTCTCCCACAATTTCCCCAGTTTCAGGATTTAACGGAATTTGTCCTGCGATAAAGATAAACTCTCCTTTTGTGGCGATCGCTTGACTATAAGGACCTACTGGAGAGGGAGCATTTTTAGTATAAATAACTTTTTTCGTACTCATAATTAGAAATGAAGAATGATAAATTTTTACTATTGATTATTTTGACAAAAAACTGCTGCCAAAAAAAATGACAACAGTTAATCGTATTATATACAGTTTTATTAATAGGCTAGGCCCATACTGCGAGTAGTTTCTGCACCTAAATAGACACGGATACTGAGGAAGTCGGTAGGACAAGCAGTCTCACAACGCTTACAACCAACACAATCTTCAGTACGAGGGGAAGACGCAATTTGTCCAGCTTTACAACCATCCCAAGGTACCATTTCTAGTACATCAAGAGGACAAGCACGAACACACTGGGTACAGCCAATACAAGTATCGTAAATTTTTACACTATGGGACATAAAATAAAGACTCCTATCAATGATTTCTCAATTTAAGGTTTACTTTACCGCAGTATATAATCTACGTCACCTTTTCTGAAATATAACTTTAAACTCTGTAACAATTATTATTAGTACAAAGTTTTACTATTATGTTAATAAAAGATTAAAATACCCGAAAAATCAAGACTTAAAGAAAAAGTAGGAGTAAAAATAGTCACAATTGTCTGTAAGTACTTTTTTTGTTATAATTACCTTTATTCCTCTTAGGATATATTTTTTTTGATAAGTTATTAAAATAATAGACCTCTTGCAAAATAAAAAGTAAAATCTGTTTTAGGATGGAAAACGTTAATTTCTTAACTCATTACTCCACTTCTGCAAGAAGTCTAATCATGGGTATAAAATCCTGTGGTTTAGGGTTTAAACTATTGCTAATAAATTTTAGAAAATCTGATAAGATAGTTTAAAACTAAAAGTCAATGACTTTTAAAGGTAGGCTTAATAACCCGTAAATCCATAACAAAATGTGACATGAATAATGTATAATCTCTGTTCATCTTAATAAAGATATTTGTTTGACTGAAACCATTAATTCCATTACTCCATGAATATAAATTACACCTTTAGATTTAAACAGTTTTGTCAGTGTAATAAGAATTTAATTTTTATAACTAAGGTAAAAAGTAATAAATAAAAAAACTAATAATAATTAATTACTAAATATTTACTCGAAAAATATCTAATGTTATTGATGCTTTTTGATAAAAATAATTACCAGAAATAATTGTTGAATTAGTGATTTTAAATTATGAGGACAAAACAAGTTAATTAGTGACAAAAAATCTTAGGATATAAAATAACAAAAATTTGATTGATGATTACTTTTCTTGTTTTAGAGAAAATAGTCAAGGAGAAGATGAATAGAGGCTATTAATAATTAAATATTTCCCATTGCCAATAGTAGAGATTTGTGAAAAGATAAAATAAGGTCTGAAAATTTGATTAGCCTTTGTCTTGAAAATGACTCAAATATTTAGATACTCAAACAAATATCCTCTTATTTCATTTAATAAATCTAGTTCCATAGTTCAGCTACAGAAAAATTTATCTTTTAAGTATAAATCTCTTATTTTATAGGCAATAAAACACTGGTAAATGTTGTAAGAAAAAATAATGACTCTATCTATTCTTAATTCTAAAAAATCTAAAGATTAATCACATATTTATAAAATTTTTTGAGGAAATTGAATGCCAAAACAAATAATTATTGCAGAAAAAAATCATATAGCAGCAGTATTTGCTGAAGATCAAATTCAAGAATTAGTAGTAGCAACAGGAAATCAACAAGTAGGAGATATTTATTTAGGAATAATTGAAAACATTATTTCTGGTATTGATGCGGCTTTTGTGAATATTGGTGATGCAGAAAAAAATGGTTTTATTCATGTTACAGATTTAGGCCCTTTACGCCAAAGAAGAACAGCAGGGGCAATTACAGAATTATTATCTCCTCATCAGTCTGTCTTAGTTCAAGTAATGAAAGAACCTACAGGAACAAAAGGCCCTCGTTTGACAGGAAATATCAGTCTTCCGGGGCGTTATCTTGTATTAATGCCTTATGGTAAAGGAGTAAGTTTGTCTCGGCGTATCAAAAATGATAACGAGCGCAATCGTTTACGAGCTTTAGCAATACTTTTAAAACCTTCAGGGATGGGGATTTTAGTGCGTACTGAAGCCGAAAGTACTCCAGAAGAGTCCATTATTGAGGATTTAGAGTTATTACAAAAGCAATGGGAAAAAATACAACTGGATGCTAATACCATCAATGCACCTGCTTTATTGAATCGAGATGACGATTTCATTCAAAGGGTATTAAGAGATATGTATTCTGATGAAGTGAATCGTATTGTAGTTGATACTGATGATAGTGTCAAAAGGGTTAAAAAACAATTAATGAATTGGGGAGGAGGAAAATACCCTGAAGGTGTTGTTATTGATCATCATCAAGAATTTCGCTCCATTTTAGACTATTTCCGAGTTAATGCAGCTATTAAAGAAGCTCTTAAACCCAGAGTTGATTTACCTTCGGGGGGTTATATCATCATTGAACCAACGGAAGCCTTAACGGTTATTGATGTTAACTCTGGTTCATTTACTCATTCTGCCACTTCCAGAGAAACTGTGTTGTGGACAAATTATGAAGCCGCCGCCGAAATTGCTCGTCAGTTAAAATTACGCAATATTGGTGGTGTGATTATCATTGATTTTATTGATATGGATTCTCGCCGTGATAAGTTGAAGTTATTAGAACATTTTAATCGCTCTTTGAAAACCGATAAAGCACGTCCCCAAATTGCTCAATTATCAGAGTTAGGATTGGTGGAATTAACCCGTAAACGTCAGGGTAAAAATATTTATGAATTATTCGGTCAACCTTGCTCTCATTGCGGTGGTTTGGGTCTTGTAGCACATTTACCCGGACACACTGAAGTTGTGGAGACTTTACCTCCTAGTTATTATCAACCGATTATCGTTAATAAAAATGTCGAAAAAACTGCGGTAGAGGAAAAAACTAATTTCTTAGATGATTATAAAAATGCTCAAGATGAACAAGAATTAATTAATCATCCTAGTTATCAAGAACAAACTAATGGTAATACTCGTCGTCGTCGTCGTCGTCAAGATTCAAAAGAAGAAGTTGTTGTAGTTACTCCTAATAATCCTATTAATAACGAAACCGATAGTAAACCTGACAGAAAAGATCGTACTGTTTTACCTCGTCATCCTCGTCGAGATGAAAGTAAAATGGAAAAAGTCGTCATCAATATGACAGATGCAGAACAAGATATTTATGCTTTAATGGGTGTTTCACCTTTACTACACATAAATCAAGAGTTCGCTGATCCTAAATCTGTTTTAATTTACGTTCAATCACCCCAAGTAAATGATGTTACTAATTCTGATACTCAAGTTAATAACTCTAATGATATTAATAGTTCTGAACATGATCTCACCATCGAACACATTAATGATACGGAAAGTGATAACCACAGTGCGATCGCCAATGAGATCCCACCATCAGAAGAAAATATTGTCACAGAATTATTAGAAATAATCGAAGAAAAAGAGGAAAAAGAAGAAAGGAAGGAAAATATTAACATTGAAACAGAAAAAGAAGAACCTTTAATGATAGATTTAAAAATTGAACCTGAAACTATTACAGAAGCCTTGATTAAAGAAGCTGATAATCAAGATGTACCTGTGGTTCGTCGTCGTCGTCGTCGTACTTCTACTTCTTCGGTTTCTTAATTTAATTTAATTTTTGATTACTGAGGTTGATCAGAATTGTCAGCTAAAGCATTTACAATAGTTCTTGTATTAACCTTTAACATTTTCACATAACTATCAGCCTCAGTGCCTTTAACACTAATAGAATCAGAATAAAGTTTGTCTTGGGCGACTTTTACCTTGGATTCTTGTGCAACAGTTTCAATTAAAGTGGGGTTAATAGTAGTTTCCGCAAAAATTGCTTTGACTCCGCTATTTCTAATGATTTCGACTAAATTTTTAATAGTTTGTGCGCTAGGTTGTTCTTCTGTACTAATACCGATTAGTGTACCGGGGATTTCCAATCCATAAGCATTACTATAATATTGAAAAGCATCATGAGAAGTGATTAATTTTCTCTGGTTAGGAGGAATTGTAGCGATTTGAACTTTAATCCAGGAATCTAATTCTTGTAATTCTTCAATTAATTTAGCAGCATTTTCAGTAAATTTACCTTGATTTTCAGGATCAATTTCAATTAATTTATCTCGTATTGCTTTAACCATTATAATGCCATTTTGTGCATTTCCCCAAACATGAGGATCTGGTCTTTTTTGTCCTTTATGCTCAAAGTCAAGGGGTTTTATCTGTTCTCCTACCGCTAATTTTTCTCCTTTAATACCCGTAGAATTAATTAATTTAATAATATTTGGTTCGAGATTATAACCGTTATATAAAATTAAATCTGCTTTTTCTAAAGCTATAGTATCTTGAGGTACAGGTTCATATATATGAGGATCTGCACCCGCTTGTAAAATACTAATATTATCAATTTCTTCCCCTCCTATTTCCTCCGTCAAATTAGCGATAATAGTGCTGGTTGAAACTACTTGAGGTTTATCATTAACCTTATTTGATGTATTTTGGGAATTTTGATTACAACTACCCAAAAAAATAAGTAAGCTACTAAGAAAAATAACTCTTTTGATCTTCATTAGGAAACTAAAATACTTTTCATAATCTTTTCATAAAGTGTAGCATCTTATTCCTAAAATAAATAGGGGTTGCTGAAAAAGTATTCTGACATCTAATACTTCATTAAACTGAGATCTTGCACCAATACATTAATACCTAATAGTTAAAAAGGGAAAAATCAATTCTCTTATGGTTAGTATCAATTCTTATACTCATTACTCGTTACTCATTACTCATTACTCCCCCTCACCAGTGATTTTTAAACGAGGTGCAAGATCTGAGTTAAATATTAATACCACTAGGCTCATTATAAGTTGCAATAATTCGATGACAACCAGATTCAGGTTTTGCCCATTGATAAATGTATTCTTGAGGATTTCCCCAACACAAACCTAAATAGATTTCTTCTTTTCCTGCATCTAATTCTGCCCATTCTCCTTCTTTATATAATTGTTGTAATGACTCTTTATTGACTAAGGAATTATGATCATTACTTAAATAAAACTTCATATCTTGAGTAACATCAAGCCAAAAATCTATCACCGAAGACTTAGCCTGAATTAAGATTTCTTTATCACCTTCTACGGGAATTAACTGATTATAAATTTCGGGAAAACGAAAATATTTATCTTTAAAAATAATATTGCGCCAAACAATGCCAGAGACTTGATGTTTTTGCTGATATTCATGAATTTGTTGCCGAAAATCACGAAAAACAAACACCCGACTGGTTTTTTTCATATCAATAGCTTTAGCTACAGCAGGATTATCTAACTTTTCCTCTGCATTAAATATTAATCTCATTCCTCCCCAAGTTGCCCTTAATTCTAACTCTAAAAACGTAATTAATTCGTCTGTGGTGTAAGTCATTTCCGAAAAAATAGCTAGTAAATATTATTTAACTTTAGAATACATCATGACCGATAAAATTAGCTAAAGATAAAGTATTAATTTGAGGTTGACTTTCTGCCTTAGCTTTTGTTACATCATCGTTATAACCCCATAATGCCAAAAACAAGTTAACTTCTTCTAAATCTTGCTGTTGATTCACTAATTCTAAAGCCTCTAATCTATCCTCCATAAAACATATATCCCTAGGGTACACTTTTTCTTGATTAATAATTAATCGTAAACTTTCATATTTAGGGCGTTTAACTTCCTTACCCATAATCGCATTATCATTTAAAAAAATTCCTTCCTTTTCTAATAATTGTTTAGTAAATTTACCTTCTTTTGTTGTAATAATATACAGCTTAATATTTTGTTTTATTAAATATTTAAGTTTATCAATAACCCCATCATAAAAACAGTGTAAATCTAACCAATTTTCTAAATTATTTTTAATTTGTAACTCTCTAACTTTATCTAAAGTTTTTGATATTTTTTCGATAGTAATTCCTTGTGAATCAAGAATTTTAATCGCTTTTTCTTTGATATTATGCCAATTAGATAAAATATTATTAGGAGTTTCACCCCAAGTTAAAACTTTTAATAATAAAGGCATTTCCCAACCTGTTTCCACCACAGGACGCAATAAGTTAAAATCAGTTTGTAAACTATCAAGATTAACTTTTGAATCGTGCCAAATTTCTTGATAAACTAATTTACTACTGTAAAAATATTCCCTTAAACCATTACAAATAACACCATCAAAATCGCTGACTAATATCTTCATCACTAAGCTATATTTATCAAATAAAAAACGCCACAAAATCAGTTTAATCTGAACAATTGTAGCGTATTTTAGTTTTAGAATTAATCTTATTTAAAATTTTAATTCCTAAAATTGAGGCTTAATTACAGGAGTACGTCTTCTAATAGGAGGGCGAGAAAAATCTTCCCCAGTTGATGCTGGTTTCGGATTTAAAGGTTGACGCAAAGGGGGTCTTTGTTGTCTTACTTTTGTTCGCTCTTGATCTTCATATATCTCCAAATAAAGAACATCCCCAGCCACTTGAGCCGCAGTTTGTAATACGGTTCTCACGGCTTGAATATTTCTTCCTCCCCTACCATAAACTTTTCCTTTTTCGTTATCTTCAAAAGCTAGACGAATCCAGACTTTACGACTACTAGCTATATGCTCACAATCAAAGCTCAACAATTCAGGAGATTCGAGTAAAGGTTCAATTAAAAAACGTACTAAACCATCATAATCAGGTTTAGAGTTATGATCAATATTGATATTTTGTTCACTATTAAGCATTTACTTGTTCAAATACTTTTGCTTTTGCTAAAATGCTACGCACAGTTTCCGTCGGTTGAGCGCCTTGTTTTAATCTGGTAACAATAGCAGGTACATTCAACTTAGTTTCATCAGTTCTGGGATTATAAAAGCCTAATTCTTCTAAAGCTCTTCCATCTCGACGATCACGACTATTCATCGCTACAATGCGGTAACTTACTTCTCTTTTTTTACCTAATCGTTTTAAACGTAATTTAACCATATTAATTTAATTTATTTGCAATTCGACTTCATGAGTTAAGATTTAATTAACCTATACTATGATACTCAACTTTGACCGCAATTGCTAAATAAGTTACTTAATAATTGACATTTTACCGTTAATACCTGAAAATTATAATAATTTTTACCGTGAAATTAACAGAAATAACCTATCGTTGATTAGATTTTTTTGATCGTAGAAACATAAGTCCCCAGAAATAAAGAAAAAGTTTAAATAACTACTTCAATAATTAATTTTGTTTTTCATTATACAAAGAATCAACGTCATTATGGTAAATGAGATTCTGTCATCACGATAATAAATTCACTTTTTAAACTCTCGATGTCTGTGGTTATCATTACCGAGAATAAATTTATGAATAATCCTTTTAATTTACATTCCGCAGTCATCTATAACAATATTGACCTTGTTAAAAACATATTAGAAGAAAAAAACCTTATTCAAGTTATTAGTAACAAAGAAAAAAATCAATCTTTAATTTATGCTGTACAAAAAGGATATATCGACATTATTGAATTATTAATTAATCATGGTGCGGATGTTAACTTTCAAAATTTCCCCCATAAAATGACACCATTAATGTTTGCTTGTGCGATAAATAATCCTTCTATATGTGAATTATTAATTAATTATGGTGCTAATGTTAATCTTACTAATGATGACGAAACTTCTTGTTTAATGATTGCTAGTTATAAAGGATTCACCGCCATTGTGGAAATATTACTCCAACATAATGCACAAGTTAATCTTCAAGATTTAGACGGTGATAACGCTCTTTATTTAGCCATTAAATCGAATCATAAAACCGTTGTTTGTCTTTTAATGGACTATGGTGCAGATGTTTTTATGGATGATGGTGCATTAAGTATTGCTATTGATACCAATAATCTCAAAATGGTTAATCTTTTGCTGGAAAAAAAAGTAAATGTTAATCAAGGAAATCGAGACGGAGTTACTCCTTTAATGACGGCTTGTGCCCAAGGAAATTTAGCCATAGTAGAGAGATTATTACAAGCAGGAGCAAATATTAATCATCAAGATTTAACTGGGGATTCCCCTTTACACTTAGCAGTATTAGAAGATCATTTAAAAATTGTCATCTTATTATTACAAAATGGAGCAAAAGTAAATATTATTAATCAAGAAAGAGATTCACCTTTATTAATTGCTACTTTACAAGGCTATACAGAAATAGTAGCCCAATTATTAGCTTATGGCGCTAATCCCAATTTTCAGAATCAACAAGATACACCTCTAGGTTTAGCTATCGTTAATGGTTGGCAAAAAATCGCTATGGATTTAATCCAAGCTGGTGCAAATCCCAATACTAGACTCCTTGATGGTAAAACAATTTTAATGAAAGTTTGTGATCAAAATAATAAAGAATTAATTTCAAAGTTGTTGAAAGCTGGAGCTGATGTTAATTTAGAAGATAAAGGAGGAGGTACAGCTTTAATGTGGGCATCTCATCGAGGATATTTAGAAGCTGTAAAATTATTACTTGAAGTCAAAAATATTAACATTCATCATCACAATCACGGAAATTATACCGCCGCTAGTTTAGCTGAGTATAATCATCATCCTGAAGTAGCAAAGTTTTTAAAAGATTGGGAAGTCAAATAACTCTATCTATCACCAATGTTGATTCATAGATTTTTAACTGTTTAAAAAAAGGGCGAACGATGGGGCTCGAACCCACGAATGGCGGTACCACAAACCACTGCCTTAACCACTTGGCTACGCTCGCCGTTACATTTAACCATGATAACTTATTTTCTGTAAAATGTCTAGTAATTATTAAATTTTTCCTCTATGAATCCATTAACCCCAAATCACAGAAGTCCTCTATCTATTAGTCTTACTATAGGAGGAGGTTTACTTTTTATTCTTAGTTTATTATTATTTTTTACCAATCCTTCACAAAAAAAATATGAAATATTCGCTTCTGAACAGTTAATACAATATGCAAAAGAAAATGTATGTACTATTAAGTCTAATAATATTGAAGAGGCTATTAAAAGTCAGGTTTGTAACTTAATGTTAGATACGGGAAAAAATCAAATACCAAAATTAATCGAGAAAACTACTCGACAACGAAACTATTTACTTTTTAGTGTTTATGAGACTAATTTATATATTTATAACTTTGAAACTATCGGAATTTTTAATCAGTTTTTTGTCATCGGTTTTAATTCTTCTATGGCTAGATAATTATTTCTTAACACTTCCTTGAAAGGGGAAGCTATGAAAAAATTATTTCTGAACCAGGGGCATTGACTTTTACTTGTAATACTTGGCGATCGCTGAAAACTGATTGTAAACGAGAATGAGTTTCAGGGGGTGCAAAAAAGAGAATAAACCCCCCAGCACCAGCACCTAATAACTTACCACCCCAAGCACCAGCGTCCATACCTTGCTGATAAAGTTGATCAATTTCAGGGTTAGAAATTACCTGAGATAAACTACGTTTAGCCATCCATGCCTGATGTAACAAATCACCGAAAACGGAAAAACATTGATTGCTAGTCAGGATATTCCAACCATCATCAACCATTTTTCGCATATCTTTTAAAGTATCTGTATTATCGATCACTTTTTCTAATTGATGGGCTACCACTTGGGCGGCACGTCTTTTAATACCCGTAAACACCACAAAAAGATGTTGCTCAAACTCCGTTAATCTTTGAGCCGAAATGGGTAAACGATGGACAATAATATCAGTTTCCGTGCGAAATTCTACTAAATTAAAACCTCCCACCGCTGCCATTAATTGATCTTGACAACCAACTTTATCTTGTAATAAATTTCTTTCTACATAAATAGCTTCATAGGCTAAATCTAAAGGGCGGATAAATTCTCCTTTAAAACTATGTAATGCTTGAAGTAATGCCACAGTAAAAGTAGAAGAAGATCCTAACCCAGTAAAAGCGGGTAAATCAGCGACATTATGTAGTTCAATATCTCGCTCTAAACCACAAAATTGTAAACATTCACGATAAACGTTATGTTGAATATCCGCCAAATTTTTGACTAATTCTACCTGACGATAAGATAAACGCATGGTATAGTCGAATAAATGACTAGGAAATGGACTAGCGGTTAAATAACAAAATTTATCGATGGCTGTGGCTAAAACCGCACCTCCATGACGTAAAAAATGTTCAGGGTAATCCGTACCTCCGCCAAAAAAACTAATTCTAACAGGTGCGCGGGAAATGAGCATATTTTCAATGATTGATGATTGATAATGAATAATTACTCATTAATAAATTTAAACTCTATATTAGAGAGCAAAATTTAATCATAAAAGAAAATTAAACACTATCAATTTTAAAATTAATTAACTTTTTCCGAAGTAGATATATTTTTATCCGTTTCATTACTTGGTTCAAGTTTGGCATTCATGGTAACGGTTTCTTCGATGTTTTGAGCTTCTTTTTTAAACTCCTCTTGAAATTCTTTAGAAGCCTCTTGAAAACCTTTAATTGTTTTGCCTAAACTTCTGCCAATTTCGGGTAACTTTTTTGGACCAAAAATTAATAACGCTACCACGAAAATGAGGATCATTTCTGGAAGTCCGATACCAAAGACATTCATTATTTATAATTAAATTCTAATGTTTAGTGTTTAATGGACAACAACTTTTACTTGCTAGATTTGATTCAAAAATTAACTATCAACAATCAACTTTTTGAGGATTTATTGACCAAGACTGCTCCAGTCAACGGTTACACCTTCAAGTAAGAGTGAAGAATTGTAAATTTGTAGAATGATCAATAAAAAGACCAAAAACAAGACCATAAATACTCCCATTAAAGGGGTTGTACTCCATCCGGGAGCAACTTTACCATATTCTGAGTTAAGAGGCTTTAGAATATCGCCTAAACGAGTACGTTGTGACATATTTAACCTTTGATATTACAATTATTTTTTTATCTGTCGTAATATTATAGAGTAATAAGACCTTTATTTTACAAAGAAATAGCATTTATGGAAACTGCAACAATTGTCGGATTTACTATCGCTGCGGTGTTAGTCGCTTTTACGGGATACGCTATTTATACTGCTTTTGGTCCTCCTTCTACGGAATTAGGCGATCCTTTTGAGGATCACGAAGACTAAAATACTAATTAATTAGCAATTAACAATTAATTTTGGTTCATGGCTAAATATTTACTGATTGTAAGTCTTCCCATGTAATTTGTTGTTTATCTCCTGCAAATTCGTTATCAGGAGTAATAAATAACATACAATGACATTCTTTTCTCTCTCTCATGGGTACACAAGGGCAATTCCAAAAGGTATTTTTGACTTCGGCTTCTTTATCTTCGTAGTGACGACAAGGACAAAGAGGAGAGCCTAATTCTTCTTTATGACGTGCTAATCCTTGAATCACAACGGCGGTGACAGAAGGTTCTGAACAAAAGTAAGTGTCTGTACGTTTAGCGTATTGCTCTGCAAAATTTTTCATTGCTTCTAGGGTTTTATCGTTGCTAACTTCACTCATAGTGATTTATTTTGATATTCTGCTACGGTTTCTCTTAACATTTTACCTGATTGAGAGTCTTCAAAAATTTTCTGATGATTCTATTCTTATGGATTATTTTCTGTAAATTATTAATCCATAAAAAATTGGAAGCCATTAACTAAATTGTAAACGGTCAATTATTGATGTATGATTAAGTCATAGATATATTTTACTTTTAACACACTGAGAACATACTATATTCTCAAAACCTTCATGAGACATCGGCAAATTAGCCCAGAAAGCGCACTTGGTTTAGTTTCTACCTACAGTTTTCCCGCCATTGTTGGCACTGCTGACATGATGCTTAAGTCGGCGGAAGTTTTGTTGGTAGGTTATGAAAAAATTGGTGCTGGTCATTGTACTGCTATTGTAAGGGGGAACATTGCTGATGTGCGGTTAGCGGTAGAAGAAGGTGCTAGAATGGCTGAGCAAATAGGGCAATTACACACTAAATTAGTAATAGCACGACCGATGCGTAATTTAGAAGCAATATTCCCTATCGGTAGCCGTTTAGTGGAAATAGCACACCATCAAAAAGGTTATAGTAAATTAAGTAATCGCTCTATTGGCTTAATTGAAACTAGAGGTTTTCCTGCTATGGTAGGAGCGGCTGATGCTATGTTAAAATCAGCAAATGTACAGTTAGCATCTTATGAAACTATCGGTGCTGGTTTATGTACTGCTATTATAAGAGGATCAGTTGCAAATGTTGCCGTAGCTATGGAAGCGGGAATGGCAGCCGCAGAAAGAATTGGGGAGTTAAATTCAGTGATGATTATTCCTCGTTTATTAGAAGATTTAGAGCATACTTTACCTGTAGCTGCTTACTGGTTAGATGAGCAAGAAAAAGAACAACCCTTACCAGTGTTAGCTTCTAAGCAACGAACTCAACAACGTCGTAAATTAGTAGCATTACCTGAATTAGAAAAAGTGCCTTTAACTTTTGAAACTAGAGAGAAAGTGCAACAAAAAGCTGAATTAGAATCTAATTTGGAAGATAAGGAATAAGGAGTAATAACTACAAATAAAGCTATCAATCTTAGTAAGTAAGTAAGTAAGTAAAATTACTTGTATGTTTACTTTTTAATGTTATTTTAAATAAAATTTATATCTTTCTTCTAATTGTGTAAAAGTTAGATTTTTTGTCCAAAATTCTACTAAACTATGACCTAAAGCATAAGCATCATCTTCAGGATTACCATTATTTTCTATTAATAAAGGCCATAAAAATAGTAAATCAAATTGCATTTTATCTTCATTATTTGTACTTAATAAAGAGAATAAATCATAGGCTAATTGCAGTTTTCCTATAACTACTGGTAATTGCTCAATGGGGATTTTTTCTGCTAATAAATAAGCTAGACGGGGTGATCCTGTCGTGATAGTTGAAATAAATTGTAGGACAGGACTTTTTAATAAAGTTGTTAATCCCTGAGAAGTTGCCATTTGAAAGGAATATTTATCGATAATCTTGGCGGCGGCAATACTTTTAGCTTCCACATTACGGAAAAAACGAGCTAATCTTACTTGTTTGGCAGGAGCGATCGCCTCTAAAATATTGATAGCTAAAATGTCATCATGCCATGATTGTCGGGAAGTGAGATAGTCGGCGGTAACCATAGGTAAAATTCCTGTGCAAAATTCTCCTAAATTTTCTTGACGATATTTAACGGCTTCTCGGATAGAGATTTCTTTGGGGAAATTTCCCGTTAACCAATTATAAGGAGGTTGCCATTCACGAAGAGGACGAAGGCGATCAACTTGAGTAATAATAGTAAAAATGGGAATTTCTTGTAGATTTACTCGTAATTTGAGCAAAAAATCTTTATCCATTTGTAAGGCTGGATCAAGAGCTGGATTTAAAAGTAAAATAATATCAGCATTATAGGCATAATCTAACACTTTTTGTTGATATTCAGGGCGATTAATTTGCTCATAGCCGGGGGTATCAAGTAAATTTAAAGTTTCTCCTGTGTTGGCTTCCCATTGATAGCTTTTTATCTCCGTTGTGCTTGGTAAAACGTCAACTTCTGCTTTTTGGGCATCAAAAAGGGTATTAATTAAACTGCTTTTTCCTGCACCTGTTCTACCAACTAATAAAATATTAATGGGTTTTTGCTCAATTTTTTCAAAGTTTTGAGCTTCCTTGAAAATTTCTTGTAAAGTCTGAGTTTTTGCCGTGGATAAAATTTGATTATCAGGGGTAAATTTGTCAAAAGGTAAAGTATCACCGCCATATAATAAAGCAGTTTGACGGGCAAGATTACGCAAAGCGACTTCTCTTAATACTTGACTGAGATTAATTAATAATTCTTGATTGGCTTGTTTATTACTGCCTTGACTAGCTAATTTTGCGGCTGCCACCGTGGGATTTATAATCCATTGCGCCCAATTCCATACTTGTAATAATTTACGCGCGGATGGTTCAAGTTTGCGGTATAGTTGATAACCTTGATAACCTTGGGCAATACTAACTTGATTTAAAGCTGGAGAAAGTTGCTTCATCCATTTATCCATGTCATCCACCGTACCTCTAATTAATCCATAGGCTTGAGGAATGTAGATATTTAATAATGGATATTGTACTTCAGGATGATAAATTTTGGCGATCGCACTTACTAAATCTTGGCAACGTTGGAAAAATAACTGTAAATCTTCCCAAATAGGGGCGTCTTCTCTCGTTTTCGTGATAATACTTTGTAAGGCTTCTTCTAACTTAAGGATGGTTTCAGGATTGGAAAAGTCTCTTTTTTGGGTTAAATTTTGGGATGTGATGGTGTTTTTTTGCCCATCTTTGGAGGTTGAAGGGCTAAAAGTACTGTTTTTCAAGTCTTCTTGCACCTCTAACATGATGTTTTCCACATCAGGAAATAATGGTTTTGTCCATTTTACCAATAACCATCGCCAACCGACAAAAATTGCGACAAAAATAGCCCATATCCAGTTAATACCCCAAGCGTGAATTTGTATCCCTGTAGCGATGACAAAAAAAGTAATTAAAGCGATAACAGGAGTTGATAAAATAAACCATTGCCAAGATTTTAAGCGAATCATAAGGCGATAAAATTAGATGATTATTAATAAAATTAAATGGCTCTTCTACAGTAGTTATGATATTTTAGTAGTAAATAATCGTTAAAAGTGTTGATATATAATAGGTTTAGAATTTTAAAAATGCAGATGTTATAAATTTACAGTTTTAATTTAACCTAACACCCTTTCCGATAACCTGACACCTTTTTTTAGACATAATTTATCACAACGAGAAGTAAGAGAGCCAATTAAATGTTACCAGAAAATATCCTTAAACAAGGGAAAAATTTAACAGAATCAACTTCTATTGACATCTTTCAAAAGATTAAATTTACTTCTATTACCACAGAAGAATCTATTTTAACTAGCTATGTTTTAGAAGGAGAAAAAGAAACACCGATAATATTATTACATGGTTTTGATAGCTCTTTATTAGAGTTTCGTCGTTTATTACCATTATTAAGTAAAAATCATCAAGTTTGGGCATTAGATTTACTAGGTTTTGGTTTTACTGAGCGTAAATTATCCATCAATTATTCTCCTGAAAATATTAAAAATCATTTCAAAGAATTTTGGGCAAAAATGATTCAAAAACCTGTAATTTTAATTGGTGCATCCATGGGAGGTGCAACGGCTATTGACTTGACTTTAAGCTATCCTGAAATAATAGAAAAACTGATTTTATTAGATAGTGGAGGTTTAATAAAACAACCTATTATTAGTAAATTTATTATCCCTCCTTTAGACTATTTTGCCACGGAATTTTTAAAGAATTTAAAAGTTAGACAAAGTATTAGTAAAACGGCTTATTTTAATCCTAATTTTGCTACAGAAGATGCTTTACAATGTTCAGCATTGCACTTATTATGTAATAACTGGAATAAAGCATTAATTTCTTTTACTAAAAGTGGAGGTTATGGCTCATTTTCTCATCAGTTGAAGAACATAAAAAAACCTACTTTAATTATTTGGGGTGAAAATGATAAAATTTTGGGCATTAAATCTGCTAATAAATTTCAAGAGATGATACCCCATAGTAAATTAATTTGGGTTAAAAATTGCGGTCATGTGCCACACTTAGAACAATCTGAAATTACTGCTAATCATATTCTCGATTTTACCAACAACTGATAAACTAAAGAAAAATTAAGCATTTTGTTACAATCAAATTTTTAGTCAACTTTCTATAATTATTAGTCACTATGAGCAATAAACCCATCGTAATTTCCCCTTCAATTTTATCGGCTGATTTTAGTCGTCTTGGTGAAGATATTAAAGCAGTAGATGCGGCTGGTGCAGATTGGATTCACGTTGACGTGATGGATGGACGTTTTGTGCCTAATATTACCATTGGCCCTTTAATTGTGCAAGCAATTCGTCCTTATACTAAAAAACCTTTAGATGTTCATTTAATGATAGTCGAACCTGAAAAATATGTGGCTGATTTTGCGAAAGCTGGGGCGGATATTATTTCTGTCCATGCTGAACATAATGCGTCACCCCACTTACATCGTACATTGTGTCAAATTCGTGAGTTAGGAAAACAAGCAGGAGTAGTACTAAATCCTTCAACTCCTTTAGAATTAATTGAGTATGTTATTGAGATTTGTGATTTAGTTTTAATCATGAGTGTTAACCCCGGATTTGGTGGGCAAAGTTTTATACCCTCCGTTGTGCCTAAAATCAAAGCCTTACGTCAGATGTGTGACGAACGTGGTTTAGATCCTTGGATTGAAGTAGATGGCGGTTTAAAACCTGATAATACATGGCAAGTTTTAGAGGCTGGTGCTAACGCTATTGTAGCTGGTTCTGCGGTATTTAATGCTGCTGATTACGCTCAAGCTATCGAAGCTATCCGTCATAGTAAACGCCCTGAAAAAGAGTTAATTACTGCATAAATAATCCATAAATTAACAATTAACAATTACCAATTTTTTTTGCCAACAATTTTTTGGCAAATTAATAAATTTTCAGTTATTTTGTCTTCTAATTCATATAAATTTTCTAGTTTTTCGTAATATTTAATCGCTTCTAAATATAGACATTGTTTTTGATAAATCTTCGCTACTTGTAATAATGCCCAATAATCATCATGTTTAATATTTAAGGCTTGTTGATAGCTTTTTTTGGCGTTTTCCCACTGTTTTAATTTTTGTTGACATTCTCCTTGCCAATAGTAACTCCAATAATCCTCTCGACGAATTGTTAAGGTTTGTTGAAATAAATCTAATGCTTTTAGATATTTTTGTTTGTGATAGTAAGATTTACCGAGGCGATACATAGCCCAGTAATCTTTAGATTTATTCTGTAGTGCTTTTTCTAAACATCTAATGGCTTGTGAATGATTATTGAATTTGTCTTGCCAAATATAACCTTGATCATACCATGACCAATAATTATTTGGTTCTATTTTACACGCCACCGAAAAACTATAAATTGCTTCTAAATATTTCTCTAATTCTTCTAAAACTTTTCCTTTATAATACCAAGCAAAATAGTCATTAGGATGATATTCAATGGCTTTTTCATAGCTATATAAAGCATCTTGACATAGATTACGATGGCGCAGTTGATTAGCTTGATAATACCATCCTTGGTAACTATCAGGACGACATTCTAAAACACGATAAACCTCATTGACTTTACTCGCAACCATGATATTTTCACTTTCAATATAAATTTAATTTTATGTTGTGCTAATTCAATTTTATCAACTATATCTATGTCACAACCGTCAAAGGGTTATGAAAATTTAACATTAGCAAAAATCCGAAAACTTACTATATTTTTTTCAACTGTGTTTACCTGTTGCTAATTATAATTGATGCTATGTTTAAATTTAAAATAAAGGTTAAAAGAGTTAATGAATATTAATAATAATTCAATTAGACACATATTATCATTAGAATCAGGTCCATGGAAAAAAACTTTTTTTCTCGACAAAAATATTTATTCCATTGGGAGAAATTCTAGTAATTCCTTAGCTATTCATCACCGAGTTATTTCTCGAAATCATGCTAGTTTAATTAAAGTAACTTATGGTAATTTTAACCATGAATTTCAATGTCAAAGTATTTTTTGGATTATTGACGGAGATTTAAAAGGAAATAAAAGTACTAATGGTATTTATGTTAACGGAAAACAATGTAATTTTCATCAGTTGCAACCCGGGGATTTAATTTTTTTAGGCGGCATAGAAGTTAAGGCTAAATATGATATTGTTGATTTGCAAACTAGAACTTTTTTTAGTCTTTCTTCTGAGTCTAAAAATTCTCTTATTAACTTTGAAAATCTTGATAATAAACAGTCTTTAGCCATAATCAAAGATGAAGATGTTAAACTTTTTGAATTAATGGGTGAAGGGGTTTTAATTATTGATATAAAAACTAGACAAATTTTAAATGCTAATTCTAAGTATTGTCAATTAGTTAATTATTCTTTTGAGGAGATAACTACTTTAAGTATTGATGATTTATTTGTTGTAGAAAAAAGTATTTTTGATCATGATTTAGATATATTAGAAAATTATAATATTTCTACCATGAGAGAATCAATAAATAAAAGAAAAGATAAGAGTTTCGTTAATGTTTTACTTAATTATACCCCGATAAACTTTCAAAATAGAAAATGTATTTTAGTCACGATACAAGATATTAATGAATTAAAAAAAGTAGAAGAAGTTATCCGTTATCAAACTACCCATGATTCTCTTACTAACTTACCCAATAAAAAATTATTTAGAGAACAATTATTATTATCTTTAGGTCATAATTTAATTAAACAAGAAAACTTAGCTATCATTAAATTACGATTTAACAACTGGGAAAATATTAGTTATAAATTTAATATTGAGAAAGAAAATAAACTCATTCAAATGCTTATTGAAGTGATTAGAAAAACTCTTTTTGCAGGAGATTCTCTAGGCAAATGGTCAGATAATGAGTATATTATTATGGTAGAAGAAACTAAAAATAATAATAGGGTAAATGATGTTATTCAAAATATATTATTAAATATCAATAAACCGTTAATTATGGATGATCAATGTATCCTTATTACTGCTAATTTTGGTATTAGTGTCCATCCTCAAGATGGCGATAATATTAGAGGTTTATTAAATAAAGCTACGATGGCTTTAACCAAAAGTTATGATAAATCCTTTAATACTTATCAATATTATAGTAGGGAAATATCTTCTCAACTTATGGATAAAAAATATGATTTTCAAACTTTAATTTTTAAAGCTATTACTGAAGAAAAATTTATAGTAAAATATAATCCTATTATTAATGTTAAAACTAATCAAATATCTGGTTTTAATAGTAAATTATTTTCCGAAGAAATAGACTTAACTGAAAATGAGATTATAACCCTAGCTTCAGAAATAGGTTATACCGATAATTTAATCCGATTATGGTTAGAAAAAATTTCCCAAGATATTAGTTTTTTTCAAGAAAATAGTTTGCCTGTCAATAAAGTTAGTCTAAAAATATTACTATCTTCTCTAAGTAATATTGATACGGTAAATTTACTCATCGAAATAATAACAAATCCTGAAAAAAATCTAGTTAATATTGAGTTAGAAATTATTATAGATAATTATTTATTTGATATAAAAATAGTTGAAGAAAATTTGAATAAACTTATCAATATTTCTGTAGCTTTAAGTTTATCTAATCTTGATATTAATAATTTAATAACTTTAAGTCATCAAAAAGTAAAATTTACTACTATCAAAATATCAGCATTTATGATTAATGAGTTAGAAAATAATTCTAAAAATTTATCTTTAATAGCTAGTATTATTAACTTGGCAAAATCTTGTAAATTAAACTTAATCGCCGAAGGAATAACTACAGAAAAACAAAAAGATATTCTCCTAGATTTAGATTGCCAAGAAATGGAAGGAATTTTCTTTACTCCTCCACTATTACCTGAAAATATTAAAGATTTTTTAGAAAGTAATTCTCTATCTTTTATGTCAGTTATTTGATGAATACTCTATTAATATATTGCCTATTTTGAAGTAAAAATTAAATTTAAAGTAAATTTATACTCTAAACTCTCTTTTCTCTCAAAGTCGAATCAAAGTAATTTTTTTTGCGTATTCACTAACTCAAAGTTTTTATGTCATTAACTGTGCCAACTTTCTCATATTGTTTTAAAATAAGATTAACTTTTGTTACAAATATTAAAATATATCTCAGAATTTAACTTCCTAATGCGTTTTTTTAAACCTCATCAACCAATTTTACAAACAAAGCAATTATCCCTCAATCCACAACAATTAACCTTAATGAAATGTTTAATAATCAAGCCTTTAAAAACAATACATTTATGTGGAATTTATACTTGTATTGATCAAGCAATGATTATTTGGGGTGTCGTTGCCGCTATAATTTTTATGACTGCTCAATTTTCTCCTTTTAATTGGGTACATCAAGCTACTTTTTGGTCTATTATTACTTTAATCGGTGTTATCCTCATGACTGTTTTAACTTATTCTTGGACTGTACTTGAAAAAATTTCTTGGTTACTATATACTTGGATAATTTTAATGGTTGTAGGTATTATTATTACTGATTGTGCGATCGCCTATAATTGGAGTTTTATTGTTTCTCATTTATGCGCTTTGTGGTTAATATTAAGTGGCATCGGCTATGGTTTTACTGGTTGGGGAATGAGATCAAGAGCGTTTTTTATTTCTAGTATAATTCATTTAAGTGCAATATTCATTTTACCCTATTTTATTTCTTGGCAATTTTTCATAACAGGAATAGTGATGATGAGTAATTTATTTATCTTTTCTGAGGTACAATGGGATATGTTATTACCCAGAGAATTAAGAGAATACTCTGAGAAAAATTTTCATAAAAAAAATCAATCTTCTTCCTATTTTATCGAAAAAAATCCTCTAATTATTCACTTTTAATATAGGTAAATAACAAGTTATAAAAAGATAAATAGAAGTTAATAAATTTTTAGGTAACTCATTTTATTCAGTAAAATAATAATAAATATCCTAGAGGATCTTATCTTATTTTAACACATTATCATGAAATATATATCTCTTAATAAATTACCTATTAAATCTGTTTCTCATAATGTAAATATCAAAAAAAAAACTATTTTAAAGAAAGGAAATATTCCCCACTTAACTAATTTTTCTCAAGCAGTTTTTACTTCTGGACAAATTGCAAATATTCACAGTCATAATGATATGTGGGAAGTATTTTTTGTACAGTCTGGAAGTGGTATTATCAAAGTTAATGGCAGTGAATATTTATTAGTAAAAGATGTTTGTGTCATGGTTGAACCAAAAGAGAGTCATGAAATTATCAACAATGGCAAAGATGATTTAATAATTAACTATTTCGGCATTATTTAACTAGAAAATTATATATATATAAAGGAGTTATTATAAATGTTATTAGAACAAAATAAAAGTGATTATTTATTAGATTTAGAATATAAATACCCCATAGTGGAGATGTTTCACTCTATCCAAGGAGAAGGTTTTTGGAGTGGTGAAAATGCTTTTTTTATTCGTTTAGCAGGATGTGATGTTTTTTGTCCTTGGTGTGATCAAAAAGAAACTTGGACGATGAAAAAATATCCGTTATTAACTTTAGCAAATATTAAAAATAATTTAATAAATATTGATACTAAACATATAATTATTACTGGAGGAGAACCTTTATTACATGATTTATTTCCTCTTACTAAAATGCTAAAAAATTTAGGTTATAAAACTCATATAGAAACATCAGGATCTCATCCCTTTTCAGGAGAATTTGATTGGGTAACTTTTTCCCCTAAACCTTATAAATTACCCAAGGAAAATATTTATAATTACGTCAGTGAATTAAAAGTAGTGATTAATGATGAAAAAGACTTCATTTTCGCTGAATCTGAAGCAGAAAAACTTTCCCATAATATCCCTAAATATTTACAACCTCAATGGGAAAATTCTGCTAGTCAACAATTAATTTTTAACTATATTCTTCATCATCCTCAATGGCGTTTAAGTTTGCAAACTCATAAATTTATACAAGTCAGATAATTAGTGATTAGGGGTTCAAATTATTACTTAAATCAATCCATTGTGATAAACTTAAATTTTCTGCTCGTGCTTGATCATTTATATTTAACTTAGTTAATATATCAGTTAATTTATCTTGATCAATTATTGATTTTAAGTTATTTTTTAACATTTTTCTCCGACTACTAAAACCAACTTTAATTAAAGCATCTAAAAATTTTGGATTATCTGCTTTTTCTTTTAGTATTTTAGGAGTTATTTTAACAACTACAGAATCAACTTTTGGACGAGGATAAAAGTCTCTAGCAGGTACATCACAAACAAGTTCACAATCTGCTAAATACTGTACTTTAACCGATAATGCCCCATATACTTTATTATTGGGGTTAGCCACAAGACGATAACCAACTTCTTTTTGTACTAATAAAACAATGGATTCTAAAGGCTTTTCTACAGGATTACTAATAGTACCTAATAATTTTTCAATAATAGGACCTGTGATATTATAAGGTATATTTGCTATAACTTTATTATGGTTTTGAAAAGCGGGAAAATTTGTTAATATATCAGTTAAATTTAGTTGTAAAAAATCTCCTTCAATTAAAAGAAAATTGTCTATTTTACCATACTTAAATACCAGTTTTTTACATAAATCTCTATCTATTTCCACCGCTAATAACTTATCAACATAGGGATAAATTCTTTCTGTTAAAACCCCTAATCCCGGTCCTATTTCTAAGATACGATCTGTTTTTTTTAGTTCTCCTGCTATAATAATTTGATTAAGTGCATTTTCACTTTTTAACCAATGTTGTCCGAATTGTTTACGAGGTCTAATTGCCATATTTATTTGAATAGTTTATCATCAAAATTAGTGTAAATCTAGTCTTTAAATTCTGACAGATATTCAATAATATTGATAGTTAGTAAAAATAATAATACTCTTCTTTTTCTTAAGATTAATATAATTTTGACAACTATTTTTTGTTTTTAAATATTCAGAAAAATAGATTTTTTGTGTCCTAATGCTGATATAATGATTTAAAACCAAATTTTAGTCAATATCCGCCCATGTCTATTAATCCTTCCATTCCCTTAAGTCAATCAATTCCTGTGGAAAAAATTAATTATAATGAGCAAGGATTAGTACCAGCAATTACTCAAGACTATCTTGATGGTACAGTTTTGATGATGGCATGGATGAATAAAGAATCATTACAAAAAACTTTAGATACTGGGGAAGCATGGTATTGGAGTCGCTCTCGTCAAGAATTATGGCACAAAGGCGCAACTTCTGGACATCTTCAAAAAGTAAAAACTATTCGCTATGATTGTGATAGTGATGCACTTTTATTGACTATTGAACAAATCGGCGATATAGCTTGTCATACTGGAGAAAGAAGTTGCTTTCATCAAATAGATCATTCTAAGTCATCCCCCCCCGCCGATACTTTGTCAGAATTATTTAAGTTAATTTGCGATCGCAAAAAGCATCCCGTAGAAAATTCTTATACTTGTAAACTATACGAAGGCGGAGACAATAAAATTCTCAAAAAAATTGGGGAAGAAGCCGCAGAAGTGGTAATGGCTTGTAAAGACAATAAACCCGAAGACATTGCAGGAGAAGTTGCAGATTTATTTTATCATTCCTTAGTGGCTTTAGCCTATCACGATGTTAATTTAAGAGATGTTTATAAAAAGTTAGAGGAAAGAAGACGCTAATAAGGTTCTATATTAAAGATTCATTCTTGCTCACAATTTGGTCATTTTATGCTTAAATTTCTCTAAATATATACAATTAATTTTACCTGAGTAATTATTCCTTGGTGGGCATTGCCCACCCTATTGACGTACTTTACTTATCCACTATTAGTTAATATCTAATTTGTTGCGCAGTTTCAAAAAATACTCTCACACTTTCTTCTGATGTCCCGACTAATACTCCATGACCAAGATTCATAATGTGTCCACTTTTACCCGCTTTTTTAACAGTATCATGAACTCTTTGTTTAATAAATTCTGGTGAGCCAAATAATACACCCGGATCGATATTACCTTGAACTTTCGTTTGTTGTCCAAGTCTTTGTCTAGCTTCTGCCATATCCACAGTCCAATCAACGCTAATAATATCAACCCCTGATTGTCCCATTCTTTCCAAAATTCCTGCACTACCGCTAATGTAAAGAATTAAAGGCGTATCTGGATGAGTTGCTTTAACTTGTTCTACTACTCTTTTTTGATAGGGTAATGCAAAAGTTTCATAGTCTTGAGGACTTAATTCCCCTGCCCAAGAATCAAATAATTGTACTACTTGAGCCCCACAATCAATTTGGTGACGTACATAAACGGCAATGGCATCGGCAATTTTACTTAATAATTTATGAAGAATATCAGGGCGAGAAAAAGCCATACTTTTAATCACAGCATAATTTTTAGAACTTTTCCCTTCAATGGCATAAGCGGCTAAAGTCCAAGGCGCACCCACAAAACCTAAAACAGTAGATTTATTTCCGACTTCCTGCCGTAAAGTACCCAAAATAGTTTTAATAAAAGGTAAAGATTCTTCAGGGTTTAAAGGATGTAATTTTTCAACTTGTTCTAAAGTACGAATAGGAGGATCAATAATAGGACCTTTACTTTCAATAATGTCAAAAGGAATACCGATCCCAGGTAATGGAGTTAAAATATCAGAAAACATAATTACCCCGTCTGGTTGAAATGCACGCCAAGGCTGTAAAGAAATTTCAATGGCTAAATCAGCATTTTCAGATCTTTCTCTAAATCCAGGGTATTTATCTCTTAAATCACGATAAACTTTTAAATATCTACCCGCTTGACGCATCATCCATACAGGAGGACGATCTAATATTTCACCTCGGGCAACCCTTAATAAACAAGGTAATTCGCTCATTATAATTTTTTATTTTAAATTTAAGTGCATTTCATAGCTTATCACCACACTTATGCACTAACCAAAAAATGTAACGATGTGTGAACAAATTAGTTGGATTGGCAATAATTTTAAGTACTATTTCGTGATTACTACCTGAGCTTGAGAAAATTAAACCCCCTACTTGATACTTGAAAGTAGATAACATACGCTAAAAATTCATCATAAAATTAGTTTTGAGAGTTTCTCTTTACGATAAAATATAAATACATTAAATCATCGGAGTATATAAAAAATGTTGACATTAAAAATTGTTGTAAATGTTGTTGTAGCGTCTTTTATCTTAGTATTTATTTTCGGTTTCTTATCTGGAGATCCTGCTCGTAACCCCGGAAGTAAAGACTTAGAATAATTTTTAGGAATTTTACTGATCATTTACCATTAACTTTAGTTATACTACTCTAGTTAATCTTTTTCTTAAGATTTTTCAAAATTCATCAATTGTGGGCAATGCCCACCCTACTTTTTGATAATTAATTGAAATATTAGATCTTTTTTTACTTAATTAATTCTACTGCGTCTCTACCGTCAAAAGATTCTATATAAACCTTAACTTGCTCTTCTTTAGCTGTGGGTAATAATTTTCCTGTAAAATCAGGATGGATCGGTAATTGTCGATGACCTCGATCTACTAATACTACTAATTTGATAATTTCTGGCCTTCCATATTCCGTAACCGCATTTAAAGCAGCTCTAATGGTTCTACCTTTATAGATTACATCATCTACTAAAACAACAGTTTTACCCGTTAAATCAAAAGGTATTTCTGTCCGTTCTGGTGTTCTAGTTTTAATTTTATCTAAATCATCTCGATAAAAGGTAATATCAATGGCCCCTACAGGCACTTTAACTTGTTCAATCACTTCAATTTGAGTAGCAATCATATTCGCTAAAGGCACACCTCTAGTATAAATTCCTAGTAAAACCACTTGAGATAAATCCGAGGCTTCTTCGACAATTTGAGATGCTAAACGAGTTAAAGTACGGCGAATTTCCTCAGCCGAAAGTATTTCAATAATTTGACTAGCCATGATTTTTAACCTCAAAAAATAGTTAGAAAGGAATTTAGAATTTATGATAGTTGACTTTTATTCTTCATTCCTGATTCTTTGATTATTTCACCGCCACTATAACAACGGTAATGTTGTCAGATCCCCCTCCATCTTTAGCATTTTGTACCAATAAACTGGCTGCTTCTTCTAAGTTTTCTGTTTCCCCTAAAGATTTACTAATCAGATCTGGTGCTACTTCTTCGGTTAAACCATCACTACACAATAAAAAGCGATCGCCGGGTAAAATTTCTGGTATTTGTTGAATATCAATACCTTCGTATAAATCTCTTCTGCCTAAACATTGAGATAAAACGTGTCGCCAAGGGTGATGTTTAGCATCTTCAACGGTAATTTCTCCCGCACGAATTGCTTGAGAGATCCATGTATGATCTAAGGTTATTTGTTCTAATTTTTCTCCGTGCAGATGATAAAGTCGAGAATCTCCCACATGAGCTCGCCAAGTTTCCCCATTTCTAAACATGATCATGACTAATGTTGTACCCATATCCGCCCTAGCAGGATGGTTACTTTGATCTTCTAAAATACCTTCATTAGCTTGATAAACAGCTTTCTCTAGTAAATCATAAGAGTCCACGGGAGCATCCCAATTAGCTTCTAAATACTCTTTAATTACATCTGTGGCAATTTTACTGGCTTCTTCTCCTCCAGCGTGTCCACCCATACCATCGGCTAAAATAAAAAATCTACCTTCAGGATCAATGTAATGATTATCTTGATTATAAGGTCTAACTAATCCGGGATCGGTTAAACCAGCAAATGCACATTTCATAAAGTTAATCTGATTATTATTGTAATAAATTACAGTTTACGGTCGAATTTACCTAATTGTTTAAGTAAACGAAACAACGAAAAAGCTGGAATGACACTGATAATAGCAACAACTATTGCTAATTGCCAAAGTCCGTTAACAACCAGTATAGTACTAGATAGAATTAAAGCACTCATAAATAAACTATAGTTAGTTGCCATTTGCATTCCAGCGATACGGCGTAATAATCGTTCCGACTCTAATGATCTTACCCTTAAACGGAGATCTCCCCGTTCTAATTTTTCTATTGTATCCTCTAATCGTCTTGGCAAACTCAAAGCGCTATTACTAACTTGTATTGCTTGACGGCTAAATTCATCAAAAATTGATTTACCGACTCCATTATTATTAAAATCACTCATGATTTGTAAAGCAAAAGGTTGTGCTACCTCCATAAAATTAAAATCTGGATCTAATCCTTTTCCAACACCCTCAAGGGTAGAAAAAGCGCGCATCACAAAGGTGAAAGTAGCAGGAAAACGGAAGGGTTGATCATAAGCTATTTCGTACAAATCTTCACTAATTTTACTGATAGATTGCTCCTCAAAGGGTTTATCCATAAAATTATCTAGCATAAATTGTACCGATCTTCTAATAGGACCTGGATCATCCATTACCGCTAAAGCCTCTAAATCTATTAAAGCATTAACCACACGATCTGCATTTTTTTCTGTGACACCAAATAACATCTCGATTAGTTTTTCTTTGACATTACTTTTGAGTTGTCCCATCATACCAAAATCGTAGAAAATTAATGCTCCATCACTTGCTACAGCCAAGTTACCCGGATGAGGATCAGCATGGAAAAAACCATCATTTAATAGCTGTTGTAAATAGGCTTTTGCTCCTAATTTGGCTAATACTTTTCGATCTAATCCTGCGGCTTCTAAAGCTTCATAGTGATTAATTTTAATTCCAGGCAGATATTCTAAAGTTAATACCCGAAAAGAAGTATAACGCCAATAAATTCTTGGTACTTTTACCCAATTAGCCGAGCGAAAATTACGTCTAAAAGTATCGGCACTACGTCCTTCTTTTAAGTAGTCAGTTTCCTCCCATAAAATACGAGAGCATTCTTCATAAATGGCTAACCAATCCTTTCCTTTTCCCCAACGAGGATGATTTTGAAAATAACGAGTAATTTGTTTCAGAATAGCTAAATCAATGGTAAATAATTGCGGTAATCCGGGGCGTTGAATTTTGACAACTACTTCTTCCCCTGAGTTTAACTGTGCTTTATGAACTTGTCCTAAACTTGCGGCTGCTAAGGGTGTAGGATCAAAACTACGGAATAATTTATTTAAAGGTTTTCCTAAATCTTTTTCAATAATAGCTGTAACTTGTTCAAAACTAAAAGCTGGAACTCGATCTTGTAACTTGGATAGTTCTCTAACATATTCTGCGGGAAAAATGTCCTCACGAGTAGAAAATAATTGACCTACTTTAATAAAGGTTGGCCCTAATTCTAATAAATTTTCTCGAATCCATGCTGCTTGAATTTGCCGACGTTGCGATCGCTTTTCATCAGTATAACCATTAGCATAAGTCCATTTTTTGCTATTACGCCAAAGTTTGAAAATCAGAATTAAAACAAAAGTCCAAATATCAATACGACGACGAGCAGGAGAGTAATTATCTCGATTCCAACGATAACTTTTTTTTCCAGCTTCAGGCTTATTCGATATTACTAAAGGGCTACTTGAAGGTAAATATTCTTTTGGATTAGGGTAAGTTGCTGACACTGGTATTTTTATAAATTTGGTTTACTAAATGATTAGGAGATAAAAGAAAACGGGGAGATAAAAGGAAACGGGGAGTTAGGAGTTAGGAATTTACCTTTGCCCTTTACCCTTTGCTTTCTTACTATTTTTGGCGATAATTATTCAATTCTGCTTTTAAACGAGCAATTTCCGCCCTAAGTTCATCTAATAATTCTTGTAAATCAACGCACTTATTAGCCGTTACCGTTATAGTGGTAGGGTTATCGACTCTTTGTTTTTCAGCTTCTGCCCTAGCTTTTACTTCTCTAGCAAATTCCTCTAGTCTGTGTTTAGTTTCTGCATCGAATTTACCAATATCACTCAGAATATTAGTTAAGCTATCTTCTAGTTTTTCGGTGACAACTTCGGCAAAGGCTTTACCAAAAATAAATACTTCTGTTAGTGGATTACTCATTTGCAATATTTCTTAACGCTTTTGTTACAAATTATATCTTTTATTTTCATAACATCGCTACGAATACTTTATAGATAGCTTAAATTTTTATAAGTAGGGTTTGCTGAATAAATCAGAAAGCTATTAAAATCAAGACTTGGGGCATCGTTAAGTTAATAAAAAAGTGCGTAGTTTTAGGCATTTTTGCTCAAAAAACAGGGTAGTATTATACAGTTACAAACTCTAATTTCAAAAATCAAAACCATTAAAACCTTTGCCCTTTGCCCATTGCCCTTTGCCCTACCCCTTCCTCAGACTTTTTCAGCAACCCCTAAGTATTAAACCATTTAGAGATTGCATATTTTAAATTAAAAATAATAACTAACAATCTTCGTTGTCTCTTACCTGAGACTTGAAACCTGATACTTAAAACCTATTAAAACTTAATATGTGAATGAGTGGGTAATGTCAGTTAATAATCAAAATGAGGTAAAATTGAATGTTATAAAGAATCAGAAGTATATCATCGTTCCCCTAAAACTAAATCAATGTTTAAGCCATTATCAGATCTAGTAAAATCTTTTGGGAAAGACTCAGGCAATTTGTTGAAAAATCGTTACCAATTACTTAATCAAGTCGGTAGAGGATCTATGGGACAAGTGTATAAAGCCATAGATAAATCATCAAATAATACAACTATTGCCATTAAATTTTTATCCCAAGCACTCTTAGATGAAAGAATGCGCCGAAGATTTGAAACCGAAGCAAAAATAAGTGCTTTATTAGGAGAACAAAGTAATCATATTGTCAAGGTAAAAGATTATGGTTTAGACAACAATCAAGTTCCTTTTTATGTGATGGAATATTTAGAAGGAGATGATTTAGATCAATTAATCAAAAATAAGGCTATTTCTTTAAGTCGATTTTTATTTTTAATACGTCAGATTTGTTTAGGATTAGAATGCGCCCACAATGGTATTTTAGTTAACGGCGAATTAGCTCCTATTATTCATCGAGATATTAAACCTAGTAATATATTTTTAGCAAAAGATTCTGACAGTGAAGGAATTATTAAAATTTTAGATTTCGGTATTGCTCAAATTCATAATTCTGATCAAGGTACATTACAAAAAAGTTTTATGGGTACTCCCGAATATTGCTCTCCCGAACAAATGGCTGAAGACGAGTTACACCCAACTTCCGATATTTATAGTTTAGGTGTTTTGATGTACCGAATGTTAACCCAAAAAAATCCTATTGAAGCTGAGAATCGTACTTTTCAAGCGTGGTATCGAGCACATCATGAAAATAACCCTAAACCTTTACCTAATTATTTACAGTTACCTAAAGATTTAGATACTTTAATTATGAGATGTTTGTCTAAATCTCCTAGCGATCGCCCTCAAAATATGGGTGAAATAATGAGAGTTATTTATCCTTTAGAAAGAGAATATAAAAGTCGTAAAACTTCGGAAACTATTTCTTTTAATGAGAGTAGAAAAAGTCACGAAACTTTGCCATTACAACAAATATATCTTCAAAGTAGTTGGCCTAGTGATAAACCCCAGAAAAAAATTGTTTTTCCCTGTTTAACAGATGCTCAAGAAGGTACTTTTTCTAGTTTATGGACAATGTTAGAATCTCAAGATATAAATGTTTTTGTACCTAAATCTACTCTTTGCTTTAATCATTTCATCTTTCAAGAATCTCCCCATCCAATGATTTTATGGGTTAATTTACTTTATTGTCGTGAATATGAACCTAAATGGTTACCTTGTTATTTAGATTTAAAAACAGAAATAGGTTATCAAATTACAATTAATTTATGTGCTAATAGTTTATATTATATTATATTATTTGAACTAGATAAATCTAATCAATATCAGCAAATATTAACAGTTAAAATTAATGAAGAAAAAACTAAACAATTACAAAGTTTTTTAGTAAAAAGTGCTTCTTTTAAAGGAAAAAATCAGGCTGAAGTAAGTAAAATTGCACTGAAAAAACAATTTGAATCTATTAAAAATAATATCCTAAATTCTATTGATCGTTCTCATAAATAAGACATTAACTAACTAGGCAAAATTAATTGTATCTTTATTTTATTAAAGGACAAAATTTACTATTTAGGGTTTGCTGAATAAATCAGAAAGCTATTAAAATCAAGGCTTGGGGCATCGTTAAGTTAATAAAAAAGTGCGTAGTTTTAGGCATTTTTGCTCAAAAAACAGGGTAGTATTATACAGTTACAAACTCTAATTTCAAAAATCAAAACCATTAAAACCTTTGCCCATTGCCCATTGCCCTTTGCCCTACCCCTTCCTCAGACTTTTTCAGCAGACCCTATTGATTAGTTATTTTTATTAATTTTAAAGTCCACAATCCCTAAATGCTTTAATTGTTAATTGTTAATTATTAAATCTTAATTAGTGACAGTTAATGGGGGGTTTCCTAAATATTGCAAATAATTTATATGCTCTATTACTGCTTCTCCAATAGTTTTATAATTGATATAATCAATGTTGAATTCTTGGCAAGTTTCCTCAACTATACGGTGAATAATAGGATAATGAATATGAGACATACGAGGGAAAATATGATGCTCAATTTGAAAATTTAATCCCCCTAAATACCAAGTCAAAAACCAGTTATTAGTAGCAAAATTAGCGGTAGTTTTTACTTGATGTATTGCCCATTCATCTTGTAAATATTGATTTTTGGTGATAGGAAACTCATTTTTATTCATGATATGAGCAAGATTAAAGATAATAGAAAGATTAAATCCTACCATACCTAAAATTAATAAATTAGCGATAATTACATGGGAGATAGGATGAAAAAAAGAAGGTAATATCAAAGCATAAAAAATATAAAAAGCCTTGAAAGAGAATAAAATAGTTAATCTTTTATATCCTAAATTTGGTAATTTATAATCCCCTATTTTACCAGTAATTAACTTTTGAAAATCAGACAAATAAATCCAATAAAATAGTAAAATTGCGTAAACAAAGACAAAATATAAATGCTGAAAACGATGCCAAGGCTTCCATTCTTGATGAGGATTTAATCTCAATAAAGATAGAGTTTCCATGTCCGCATCAATATTGTCAATATTTGTATAAGTATGATGTAAGAAATTATGAGCTTGTTTCCATAATTCGCTACTGCCACCGACAAAATCCAATGATAATGATCCTAGTTTATTTAACCATGAATGGTTTGAGTAACTATTATGATTTGCGTCATGTTGAATATTAAAGCCAATCATGACATAAAATTGAGATAACAGAAAACCAATTAATAAAGCCGCCCAAATATTATGGGTAAAAAAAACGAGAGAAATATAACAAGTTATATATCCAGTAAAGATAATTCCTGATTTGAGAAATATTTGCCAATTGCCATGATAATGCAGATTTTTTTGGGCAAAATATTCGTCAACACGAAGTTTTAAAGTTTTATAAAAGCCCGTTTTCTGGGGAAATTTAGCAAGAGTCATTCGATAGATTAATGTTTATTGTATCAAAATAAGGGGGGTAACTACGGCTACCAATAAAAACCATAACATGATCTCGCCCTCATTGATTCAAAAAAAACCCTCAATAAGTGAACTACTCACACTGAATCGAAGATTACAGTGTTAGCTTCTAACTTCACAGGCTCATGCCCCAAAACCGACTTACGTCCGCCTTTTGGTCTTACAGTGCCTCCATTAGCAGAAACGGCTATTCCATCCGTCTTTATTATTCTAATGCCTTCTGCTCTTATATTCTTACTGGCATTCTCATCTCGATCATGAACTGTACCACAACTCGGACAAGTCCATTCTCTTACGTCTAATGGCATTTCAGACATTTGATATAAGCAATTAGAGCAAGTTTTAGAGCTAGGAAACCATCGATCAATCTCCACTAATAACCCACCTTTTTCCTTGAGTTTATAGTCTAGGAAGTTGATAAATGTCCCCCAACCCACATCAGATATAGCTTTTGCTAAACAGTGATTCCGAACCATACCCTTGATATTCAATTGTTCAACGACTACTACTTGATTGGTATTGACAATCTTTCTGGAAAGTTTATGTAAGAAGTCGTGACGGGTATTACTTGTGCGTTCGTAGATTTTAGCTACTAGCTTTCGTGCCTTTTCTCTATTCTTAGAGCCTTTTTGTTTACGCGCTAATTTTTGTTGTTTTCGTGCTAAGTTTTTTTCATGTTTTTTTAGGTGTTTGGGATTAGCATATTTACTGGTTTTTTCACCATCATTTACTATGGCGAAGTCTTTTATTCCTAAATCGATACCACAGATTTTACCAATGATAGTAACAACAGGAAAATCTTGTTCTGTCTCAAAAAGAATAGATGCAAAATATTTACCAGTAGGAGTTTTACTCACAGTAACAGTTTTGATTTTCCCATCAAAGATGCGATGAATAGATGCTTTTACCAATCCCAATTGTGGGATTTTCAAACAACCATCTTTTATAGATACATTTTGAGGATATTGACACGATTGCTTACCATGATAACATTTGAACCTAGGATATTTAGCCCTCTCTTCAAAGAAGTTTTTGAAGGCTTTTGTGAGGTTTAAGGTGGCAGACTGTAAAACCTGAGAATAACAATCATTCAACCAAGAAGTTTCTTCTGCTTTTTTGAGTTTTGGAAGATACTTATTGAGAGCAATTTGATTCAGTCCTTTCCCAGTTGCTTTATAGGTTTCATTGCACAAATTAAGAGCAAAATTATACCACCAACGAGCCGAACCCATAACTTGGCTAAGTTTTTGAGCTTGTTTATCATTGGGGTATAGTCGTACTTTTATTGCTTTGTGCATTATCAGAGATTTTGATTTTTGTTTAGAATCCTACGGATGTTATTTTACTGTCAAAATTCATCCCACGCTCATTTCATGGGCGGTTTTTTAACGAAAAATAGAGCGTGGGACTTCTTTCTCCATTTTTGTTAAATTTATTGATGTTCAAAAACGTTACCATAATACATCAAATCTAAATCAACAAATAAAGAAATTGCTTCAAAACATCTTTGAGTTAATTCCCAACGATCTTCTCTTTGTAACATGATAATTAATTTTTGTCGCAAAGGAATCAAATAACGAACATCATTAGCTGCATAACTTAGTTGAGTGGGTGATAAACTGTTAACATTACCCCAATCTGAACTTTGAGCCTTTTTATCTAATTCTATCCCTTCTAACTCTTGTACAAGGCTTTTTAAACCGTGACTGTTGGTATAAGTACGAGCAATCTTACTGGCGATTTTAGTGCAAAAAACCGATTTTGTTTCTACATTAAAAGTATATTGAAATTGAGCTACATCAAAACGGGCATAATGAAAAATTTTGGTAATAGCAGAAGATTCTAATAGTTTAGTTAAATTCGGTGCAGATGTTTGTCCTTTAGCGATGCGAATAGCTGTAACAAAACCTTTAGGGTCGCATATTTGTACTAAACAGAGGCGATCGCGCTGAGGTACTAAACCCATGGTTTCAGTATCCATAGCTAAACATTCGGCTTGGAGATACTGATTAAAAACATTATCGGGTAAATCCCCTTCACAAACTAAGAAATTATCTAATGACATTTATAAAATTGAGAATTAATAATAAAAAATATGTTAACAGTATGGACGTAGTAGGCTACGTCTCTAGTAACTGTTAACTTAATCTTCTTGATGACGAGGATAAATTTGTTCAGCTTCAGGACAATCATCAGACACAAGTATTTCACTATGGCCTCGAGGTACAGAGGCTAACTTGCGACTAATAGCGCCAATGCTTTCTAAGCGGACAAATTCTTCCCAAGAACTATTTTCGTAATCTTCTTCCATTTCATAACGAATGGAAACTATATCACCTTCAATGGCGATAATTTGAGCATCTTCAATCCAACGTTGTTGATCTCGCAGGAAAACAGATACATCACAACCTTCTTTATACATCTGATAAATTTTACGGTCTAACATAAACTTCTCCTTACACTGCTAAAGATCAAAATAATTTTTAGAATAATTGTAATGGTAAAACTTCTCAAAGCAAGTTTTTTTTTAAGTAAGAGTGAATAAAAATGTTCATTTTAACTAATTTCTAGGATTTAAGTTAATCAAAACCCTTGAAATATGTAGATAAAAAAGCCATGAAGATAAACTTTGGATGCCCATAGTTAAAATTGAAGATTAAGCAAATAATAATAAGCTGATTAGACTATCCTAACATTTTATCTTCACAGATATTCGTTTGATATTTTTCAATAATTTTCAAAGTATAATCATGAACTAAGGTTGTTTGTTCTAGCATAGCAAAATGTCCACATTCTTCAAGACAATAAACATTTTCTTGGTCATGATCAAATAGATGATGAAAACTAGCTAAGTGTTTAACATATTGAGCTTCCATAATTTTATCTTGTTTTCCTGCAATAAAATAAACAGGTTGAGCTAAACGGGCGACAATTTGTGGCAAATAATGAACTTCTGACTCTGTAGTAGATTCTAACAACGAACCAATGGCGGCTTTTTCGTCGGCGTATAAAAAATCTTTTAGTCGTTGTTTACCCCATTTAATTTGCAGAGGTTTTTTAACCATCATCCTAGCAAAAATTAAATCAAAAAACGGTATATTTAGAAACCATTGAGGGCGAAACTTAACTAAATTTTCTCCAGCTTTACGGAAAGTTTCAAATTCTTCTTTAAGATAAATTCCGCCTCCTGCATTGACGCAAATAACACCTTCAACAATGTTATTACAAATATCCGCGCCCCATAAAGCAATACTACCTCCTAAAGAATGTCCTATTAACCACGCTTTTTTGATATTTAATGTAGTTAATAATTCTTGTAAATCTAAAGCATAACTGTGTAAGTTAAAAGATAAATTATTATCCGTTAAACACAAGGGTAATTTAGATTCACCAAAACCTTTTAAATCGTAAGTTAAACAAGAATATTTTTGGGTTAATTGGCTAATTAATGGAGTCCAATATTGGTAACTTAATAGCCATCCGTGAATAAAAACCAATACAGGTTGCGATGAATCAGAAGATTTTGCTTCGGTAAATTGGTAATAATGTTCTACACCACGAATATTAATTTTTGTCATTGATTCGTTTATCCTCTTTGACTAGCCTATAGAAGTAAAATATTGATTCACTTTGTTTTAATATAGCTCAAAATGAACACTTAAAAATTTTTTTTGTGATCAATTAATAGTTTAAATTGAACGAAGAATCTTAATTATTAATATTTATTTGCATCAAAAATTTTTCTCCTATTTGTAAATGAGTCCCGTTAATAAAATTCCATGCAGATTGTTGTTTTTTACCTGCTAATTGTACTTCTAATATTAACAATAAACCTGAACCAGTTTGCACAACAAAACCAAAATTTTTAATGGTTTTAACTATTTCTCCCACTTCTCCTGAAAAACTTTCAATGTCTTGTAAAAATGACGATAACTTGCTTAAATTTGAGGGTAAATTGAGCTTATTTATTTCTGTTAAGGGAATACTTTGAATGATTTTTAAATTTTGTTCTCGAAAATTAGTTATACAATGAGGATAAAATGCCCTAATTTGATTATGAATTTCTAAAGCAGATTTACTCCAATCAAGATAATAATCTTCTTTGTTAATTAAACGAGCATAACTAACTAATTCTTCCTTTTGAGGAATGGATTTTATTTCATTTTTTGCTAATTTTATTAAAGTCTCTAATAATAAATTTGCCCCTTGTAAAGCTAATTTTTCTGATAATTCTTCCACATTCATTAATAAATCAATAGGGGTATAGGCTTTAAGTAACATATCTCCTGTATCCATACCTTCATCCATCAACATGGTAGTTACTCCCGTTTCGGTTTTTCCGTCATAAATACTCCATTGAATGGGTGCTGCACCTCGATATTCTGGTAGAATTGAACCATGAACGTTAATACAGCCTAATTTGGGCATATTTAGGATTTTATGGGATAAAATTTGTCCATAAGCTACAACTACAAATACGTCACTATGACTTTTATGCAATAATTCTAATGTCTCTTTGTCTTTTTTGATTCTCGTAGGTTGCCAGACAGGTAAGTTATGTTTTAATGCTAATTCTTTTACTGGTGAAGGAATCATTTTATTTCCTCTACCTCGTCTTTTGTCGGGTTGGGTAACAACAGCAACAACTTCATGGGAAGAATCTTGAAGTAATTTTTCTAAAGTAGTGACAGCAAATTCAGGTGTACCAAAAAAAACAATCCGCATTTTAGCTAATTAATAATGAATAATTAAGGCAAAAAATTTTATCCTTTATATCTAACAATAATGGACAATTAACAAAAAACCATGAATAATTAATAATTAATCATCTTTTATTGCTTGTTTTTCTATGGTTTCTGTTTCTGTTTTAATCGAAAAAGCGATCACCAATCAAGTAGTCAGTTTTTCTACTGATACATTACCAGCTTTAGCGGTGAAACCAAGTTATAGTCAATTAATTTTTGAATTAAAACAACGTAGTTACGAAAAACCTTTAATTCTAATGACTAGCAGTATAGAAGAAATCTGGCAATATGTCAAAGGTACATCAGAAGAATTAAAAACATGGCAAAATATGGCAAACAAATATTTACCCGGTGGTTTAACTATGGTTTTACCTGCTTCTTCTTTAATTCCAGTAACCATGAATCCTCTCAATCCTAATAGTATAGGGGTTCGTGTACCTGCTAATGCCATCGCTCAAGAAATTCTTAAAAAAACAGGTGGATTAGCTACCACCAGCGCTAATTTATCAGGGGAAGAAGCCTTAACAAAGATGTCAGAAATTGCCCAAAAATTTCCTTCAGTTTATGTTTTAGATGACGATAATCAACAAAATTCTAAAGTAGCCTCTACCGTTATAAAATGGACTGGTAATAATTGGCAAACCTTACGACAAGGAAACATAAAAATTGACAATTGATATATGTCAGAAATTTAATTAATTGTGAAACAAAATCAACCAGAATTATCGTTATTAATACCTTGTTATAATGAAGCAGAAAATTTAGATAAACTTTTTTCTAGCTTACAATCAGTTTTAAATCCCCTCAATTTAGATTATGAAATAGTCTGCATCAATGATGGTAGTAAAGATGATACTCTTCAGCTTCTCATTGACTATCATCATGGAGATAATCGCATCAAAGTCATTAACTTATCCCGTAACTTTGGTAAAGAAATCGCCATGAGTGCAGGATTAGATTATACCACAGGCAAAGCCGTTATTCCCATTGATGCTGACTTACAAGATCCACCAGAGTTAATTATTGAGTTGATGAAAAAATGGCAGGAAGGTTATGACATGGTTTATGCCGTCAGAAAATCTCGTCAAGGAGAATCATGGTTAAAACAAAAAACTGCGGATTATTTTTATAGTTTTATTGGCAAAATTAGTATAATTCCTATTCCTGCCAATACAGGAGATTATCGTTTATTAGATGAAAAAGTTGTCAAAGCCTTAAGACAATTACCTGAAAAAAATCGCTTCATGAAAGGTTTATTTTCTTGGGTTGGTTATCGACAAACCGCTATCTATTTTGAAAGGTTGCCTCGTTATGGAGGAAAAAGTAGTTTTAACTACTGGAAATTGTGGAATTTTGCTTTAGATGGTATCACTTCTTTTAGTTCAATTCCTCTTAAAATTTGGAGTTATTTCGGTTTATTTATCTCTTTAATTTCATTATTTTATGGCTTATTTTTACTCTTAAAAACTCTAATTTTCGGTATTGATTTACCCGGTTATGCTTCCACCATTGTCGCTATTTTATTTTTAGGAGGAGTTCAATTAATTACTTTAGGTGTCATTGGTGAGTATATCGCTAGAATTTATGAAGAAGTTAAAAGAAGACCATTATATCTTATTAGAGAAACCTACGGTTTTAAACAAGACAAGACACAAAAAGATTAATAATAACAATACATAAAATATTGAACCTTTGATAAATAATTTATTAGTTAAACTACCCTTAGGCTATTCTTAATCTAATCTTAATATTAAGGTATTTTAAAACACATTAAATTTAATAAATTAGCCTAACTGTCATAGTTGAGAAAAACTAAAAAAAATTTATCATTAAATTGGTTTAAATAATGGCAAATTGTTTTAGAATTTAAGCTGTAAATAGTTTGTTATAGTAATCGATAAAATGACTGATTTTAACATTAGAAGACGAGATTTTTTGTACGGTTTAGCTGGTTTATCAGGTAGTGTCATCGCCAGTCAACTGCCTTTTGAATCAGCATCCGCTCAAGCTATGAGAATTAATGGTGCAGGAGCGAGTTTTCCTGCCCCTTTATTTCAAAGATGGTTTGTAGAATATAATAAAATCAACAAAAATACCCAAGTTAACTATCAATCCGTTGGTAGTGGTGCAGGTATCAAGCAATTTATCGGAAATACCGTTGATTTTGGTGCTAGTGATGTAGCCATGAAAGATGATGAAATTGCTAAAGTTTCTAGGGGAGTCGTACTTTTACCCGTCACCGCTGGAAGTGTGGTTTTAGCTTTTAATAATAAAGATGTCACTACTGTTAAATTAACTCGTCAACAATTAGCGGATATTTTCTTAGGTAAAATTACTAATTGGAATCAAATCGGTTCTCCTAAAAGTAAGCCTATTCGAGTTATTTACCGTTCCGATGGTTCTGGGACTACTGGAGTATTTACAAAACATTTAGCCGCTATTAATTCTGAGTGGAAAAGTAAAGTAGGAGAAGGTACTACAGTTCAATGGCCTGCTGGTATCGGTGCAAAAGGTAATGAAGGTATTACGGCTACTATTCTACAAACTGATGGGGCTATTGGCTATATTGAATATGGTTTTGCCAAGAAAAATGGATTAAAAACTGCTCAATTACAAAATAAAGCAGGAAAATTTATTGCTCCTACTCCCCAAAATGCGGCAGTATCTTTATCTCAAATCCAGTTACCAGCTAACTTACGGGCTTTTGCTCCTGATCCTAGTGGCGATCGCTCTTATCCGATTGTATCTTTTAGTTGGATTTTAGCCTATAAAAAATATCCTGATGCTAAAAAAGCTCAATCCTTAAAACAAGTACTAACTTGGGCTGTGAGTAAAACTGGTGGACAAAAATTTAGTGCGGATTTAGGTTATATTCCCTTACCAGATAACGTAATTCAAAAAGTAACTGCTGCGATTAATACCATTAGTTAATGAGGAATTAGGAATTAGAAATTAGGAATTAAGAATACTGAGTGTTAAAATGAGCATCAATTATTGATTATTTTCAAAGATGATTTTTGCTCATTTATTCGGATTCTTATTTACCAATGTACCACCACCATCTTTACCCATAATTCCCTGGGAAAAAGCATCTGTTTTTCAAATACCGAGTGATCCTGATCCTCAAGTACAAGGTATAGTAGATGAGTATTTACAAATTCTTGCCCGTCAAGGTTTATCTACAGAAAAACAAGGAATTTGGATTCAGTCAGATTGGGCAATTTTAGCTGATAATCAAGGAAAAATACCCGCTCCTGCCGCTTCTTTAACCAAAATCGCCACAACTATCGCTTCTTTAGATAAATGGGGCTTAAATCATCGTTTTTCTACTAAAATTTATCGCCAAGGGGAAATTAATAACGGCATATTACAAGGTAATTTAATCGTAGAATACGGTGGAGATCCTTTATTTGTCTGGGAAGAAGCCATTGTATTAGGAAGTAAATTACAACAATTAGGGATAAATAAAATAGAAGGTAACTTAATCGTTGTCGGTAATTGGCAAATGAATTATGAAGAAAATCCTCTCAAATCAGGAGAGTTACTAAAACAGGCTTTAAATGAGAAAAAATGGTCAGGAATCATTAAAAAACAATATGAAGCCATGAAAAATAAGCCTTTACCTCCCAATATACAAATAGAAGGTATCGTAGCAAAAACAGATGGAGTACCGAATAATACTTCATTGTTATTAACTCATCAATCCTTAACTTTAAGGGAAATATTGCGATTAATGAACGTTTATAGTAATAATAAAATAGCTGAATCTTTAGCTCAACAAATGGGAGGAGGTGCAAAAGTTGCTAATATAGCCTCAAAGATTGCTAATGTATCACCTGAAGAAATTTTACTTCATAACGGCTCTGGTTTAGGAGTTGATAATCGTATTTCACCTCGTGCGGTGTGTCGAATGTTGATGAGTTTAGAAACTACATTACAAAATACTGATATTAATATAGGTGACTTATTTCCCGTGGCAGGGGTAGATAAAAAAGGCACAGTAGAATATCGAAATATCCCTTTAGGTATTCCTCTTAAAACAGGTACTTTATCTGTCGTAAGCGCTCTTGCAGGAGTCATTTCTACCTCCCAAAGAAATCATGTTTATTTTGCTGTTATTAACTACGGGAGTGATATTGAAGATTTGAGAAAAAAACAAGATGTTTTACTAGGTAACTTAGAGCAACATTGGAGATTTAAACCTCTTTTACCAACAAAATCTATTGATATTTCTTTCGGTGATATTCAAAGAAATTAAGAGTTAAAAACTAATTATCACAAGGTTTTAAAGTAAAAAGATTTAACATTTGTTCAGATTCTTGATACTCAGAAAATCGAATAGATTTAAGTTCTTTTTCTCCTAAAATAATGGAATAATTAAACAGTTGATAAACACTCAATAAATTAGGATAACTAGGAGATATTTTTTCCCACCGAGTTTCACCATTAAAAATTAATCCTGAATCAAGTTTTAAGCCAATTTCTTCTTCTAAACCACGATAAGCTGCTTGTAAAGAATTTTCATTATTTTTAAGTTTTTCTGTGATGGTGGATAATTCTCTTTTTCTTTCTATTCCTGTAAAAAATATTTGTTTATCTTCTACTAATTGAAAATAATTATTTCCTAGTTTAAATTTGACAATAATAGAGCTAACTTTTAATGATCTAACTAATTTATGATCGATAATTTCTAAACTAGATTCTTCTTCTTCTTTAATTTCTATAAATAATTGCTCAAGAGTTTTATTTCCTTGTAAATGAGTCCAATTACTGGTATCAACACCATAAATTGATAATAAATTTGCTAATTCATCAACAGTATTATAATTATCAATGATCATACCTGAGTAGGGTGGGCAATGCCCACCTTAAATTTATTTAGGTTAGGTTAGTAGCTTAATTTAAAATTTGAAGGCGAATAGGTGCAACTCCGCTTGATCTTACCCCAATTAATGACGCAGCACCAGCAGATAAATCAAGAATACGACCACGAGCATAAGGACCACGATCATTTATTCTTACTACAACAGAACGACCATTATATAAATTCGTAACTTGAACTTTTGTACCGAAAGGAAGGCTACGATGAGCGGCGGTTAAATCGTTTTGATTAAATCTTTCACCACTAGCAGTGCGACGGCCATGAAAACCAGGACCATACCAAGAAGCAATACCTTGAGCAGCTTGGCGAAGATTTTTAACTCCCATTAAATTAGCCATTTTACTTTCGACTTTAAGTACTGGTTTGCCTTGTACTTGTGTCAAAGGTGCAGCATTTCCCATTAATCTTCGTAATCTATTTGTTGCTTGTAAAGCGTCATGGGTTGCGTTTCTCGTTTTGTCAGGTAGTCTGATATTTTTATTCATTCTGACTAATTCTTCTTCCTGATATTTAAGAGAATAATCTTTGGTTTCAGGATTCCAAGTGACGATAATTTGGTTAGCATCGACGGATTGTTGAGATAATTGATCAAGACGTATAGCTAATTTAGTAGCGTTTTCTACAGCATTTTGATCAGGGGTATCAAGAAAAGTTAAAAGGGGAATATTTTGAAAAGAGAGAGTTATCGCACTAACATTTTTAATTTGATGCTGATAAAGTTTGACGGTAAGAAAATCTTGGGTAGGGTTAACAGAATTTCTTGCAATTACATTATTTACTGATGATAATGCACTTTGACCTTGTAGGGGGTAATTATCTGCTTTTACGGTAGGAGAGAATAATAATCCAGTGAATCCTAATCCTACAATCGTTGTTAAAGCCGACATTACAGCTTTTTTCCAAGTGTTGTTACGCATAATTTTTCTAGTAATTTAAGACGAAAAACCTTATATAATAAGTAATTCGATATTTTACTCCTCGTAAGTTTAAGTATTTTTGCTTGTGAACTTAAACTAAGTTAACATAAGGTTCTTCTTTCGCAAATCAATATTTCTTATACAATAATTAATGTAGTATTTTTTCTCCTTATGTCTATTGACAAATTGTTAAATTATGGTAATAATTATAAGTTTATAATTTTTTAATAATTGCATTTATGTTTTAAAAAACTAATCATTTAAGAGTAAAATAGTGTCATTTAAAGAAATTAAAATAGTGATAAAACCCTATGGTTGATAGGTAATTAATATTGTGACTAAAAAAAAGATAATTTTAATAATACCTTAATAGTAATTCTTCATTAGTTGGAAGTGTTCTTCTCTTATATACTTACTAATCAAAGGAAAAACCTTTAAAGGACAAATTATTATCCTCTCACAAGGAAGGTTTTAGTTACATAAATTTTACTCGGAGAAAATCAAAAATAATGATATGATTTTGCCAGAAAAACTATCAAGAATAGCTGGGTAAATTGTATAAGAAAATTTGATCAGTTTAGCAATTAAAATTAAGTATATCAGAAAAAATTATCTAAAATAGTAAGAAAATATGGATTATAAACAGGCTGGAGTTGACGTTGAAGCGGGTAGAGAATTTGTCAAAAAAATTACTGATAATGTTGCTAGTACTTATCGTCAAGGAGTTTTAGGCGGTTTAGGGGGTTTTGGGGGTTGTTTTGAGTTACCTCAAGGTTATCAACAACCTGTGTTGGTTTCGGGTACTGATGGCGTTGGTACAAAGTTGAAAATTGCCCATGAATTAAATCAACATGATACTGTAGGTATTGATTTAGTGGCAATGTGCGTTAATGATATTCTCACTTCAGGGGCAGAACCTTTGTTCTTTTTGGATTATTTAGCTACGGGGAAATTAGATAGTAGTCAATTAGCAAAAGTTATCAATGGTATTGTTACGGGTTGTAAAGAAAGTGGTTGCGCTTTATTAGGAGGTGAAACGGCGGAAATGCCTGGTTTTTATCAACAAGGGGAGTATGATTTGGCTGGTTTTTGCGTGGGAGTGGTAGAAAAAAGCAAAATTCTTGACGGTAATAACATTCAATTAGGAGATGTGGCGATCGCCTTACCCAGTAGTGGAATTCACAGTAACGGATTTTCCTTAGTCAGAAAAATTATTGAAACCGCAGGATTGAGTTGGCAAGATAAACCCTTAGAATTAGAAGGAAAAACTTTAGGAGAAGTTTGTTTAACACCGACTCAAATTTATGTCAAACCAGTTTTAGCCGCCATTGAATCAGGATTAGCCATAAAAGCCATGGCACATATAACGGGAGGAGGCATACCTGAAAACTTACCTCGTTGTTTACCCAAAGATAAATCTATAGAAGTAAATCTCCATAGTTGGACAATTCCGCCGATTTTTCAATGGTTAGCAAAAACAGGTAATGTTAATCAAGAAGCAATGTTAAATACATTTAATTTAGGGGTGGGTTTTGTGGTGATAGTAGAGGAAAAAATAGCAGATTCTGTCATCAAACACTTTGGAAAATATGTCCTAGACGCTAAAGTAATTGGTAAAGTAATCAAGGGAGATCAAAATATCAAATTTAATTGAGTTTGATCATTGACAGTAAACTTTTAATAGTTATGAGGAAAAAGTAGTGACTGAGTTGGAAATTTCAGGGGAAAAAAGTGAAGTAAAACCGCTTAAAATCCTGAGTAGTAAAGAACAAATTAACTTAACCAAAAAAGGAAAAATTGTCATCATCAGTTTACCTCCTCTTAATAAAACTGAACCAAATCAATGGCAAAGAATCCTTGACGATTTTAAAACTCGATTACAAAAGATAGATACATCTTGGCAACTGGGTACAAAAGTTCATTTACAAAGTAATGATCGATTATTAGATACTAGACAAATTAGTGAGTTAAAGACTATTTTTGAGCAAGTTGGTTTAACCCTTGATTTAATCATCACTCGACGCAGACAAACCGCCGTAGCAGCTTCTACCGCAGGTTATTCCGTCAGACAAGAAACTTTAACCTCCACATTAATAGGAGAAAACGAAACAGAACAAAATCAAGATTTAGCCGAACCTTTGTACTTAAAAACTACCATTCGCTCAGGGGTGGAAATTTACCATCCTAGTACTGTTGTTGTATTTGGAGATGTTAATCCAGGGGCGACCATTATTGCCAAAGGAGATGTATTTATTTGGGGGACATTAAGAGGTATTGCCCATGCAGGAGCTATGGGTAATCGTGCCGCCTTAATTATGGCTTTAAGATTAGAACCTACTCAGTTAAGAATAGCAGAGCTAGTGGCAAGAGCTCCCGATAATCCTCACGATCATAACATGGCGGAAGTTGCTTATATTAGCTCCGAAGGAATTAAAATTTATTCCGCTTTTAACTTTAATCGTCATCATGATTTTATTTCTGCAAAAAATTATTGGCTGAAACTTTAATTTTTACTTTAAATAAGAGACTGATGTACAATTAGTTTTGCTTAGTTCGTTTATTTATATTTATATTTATATTCTCACAATCCTTATTTATGAGTAGAGTTATTGTTATTACATCAGGAAAAGGTGGTGTCGGTAAAACTACCATTACAGCTAATTTAGGCACAGCAGTAGCCCAATTAGGTAAAAAAGTATGTTTAATTGATGCAGATTTTGGTTTAAGAAATTTAGATTTATTGTTAGGATTAGAACAACGGGTTGTTTATACTATTATTGATGCGTTATCGGGAGAATGTACTTTAGAAAAAGCCATTGTTAAAGATAAAAGGACACCCGGACTACATTTATTACCAGCGGCTCAAAATCGTACTAAAGATGCTATTACTCCCGAACAAATGAAAGAAGTTATTGAGCAATTAAGTCCTAATTTTGATTATATTTTTGTAGATTGCCCTGCGGGGATTGAAATGGGTTTTCGTAATGCCATTGTAGCCGCTCAAGAAGCGTTAATTGTTACGACTCCTGAAGTAGCAGCCGTTAGAGATGCAGATCGAGTAGTGGGGTTGTTAGAAAGCGAAAATATGAAAAGTATTCGTTTAATTGTCAATCGTTTACGCCCTGAAATGGTACAAATGGATGAGATGATTAGTGTCGAAGACATTATGGATTTATTAGTAATACCGTTAATAGGCATTGTACCTGATGATAAAAGAATTATCACTTCTTCTAATCGTGGCGAACCTTTAGTGTTAAGTGAAGAAGAATCTTTACCCGGTATGGCTATTAAAAATATTGCTCAAAGACTTGATGGGGTTGAAGTTCCTTATCTTGATTTGATGGCTAGTCAAGATACTCTATTTACTAGAATACGTCGTTTTTTCGGTTTTTCTGGTAAATAAAATCTATTTATTTTTAACTCACACTAAATCATCCATCAAACTATGTTTAAAGATATTATTGGGACAATTAATTCTTGGACTGGAGCAAAAAAAAGTCGTTATCGAGCTAAAAATCGCTTACAGTTAGTTCTAGCGCATGATCGAGCAGGTGTCAATCCCGAACTTATCCAGAAAATGCGTCAAGAAATCATCGAAGTAGTTAGCCGTTATCTCGATATTGACGTAGAAGAAATGGAATTTTCCATACAAAGTAATGATCGTATCACTTCTTTAAGTGCTAATTTACCCATCAAAAAAATTAAAAGAGGTAATACTAAAGAAACTTGATCTCTTAATGTTAAAAAAATCAATTTTCAGATTGTTTCTTAATTGTTAACTCCTAATTGCTCAATGTCGATCATAATGGAAAAATAGGAACATATCATGACTGTTAGATTTATGGATAATTTACAACTTTGGCAACGCTATCAAGATTGGCTTTATTATCATCAAGGTTTAGAAATTTATGTTGATGTTAGTCGCATGGGTTTTGACGATGATTTTTATACCTCCATGCAACCCAAATTTTCCTCCGCCTTTGATTCTGTGGCTAAGTTAGAAGAAGGTGCGATCGCAAATCCTGATGAAAAACGCATGGTAGGACATTATTGGTTAAGAAATCCTGACATTGCACCTCATAGGGAAATTAAACAAGAAATCATTGACGGTTTAACACAAATCAAAGAATTTGCCCAAAAAATCCATTCAGGCACGATAACAACCCCTCAAGGAGAAAAATTTACAGATTTACTCTCTATAGGTATCGGAGGCTCTGCTTTAGGCCCTCAATTTGTCCATCAGGCTTTAGCATCTATTGACCCTAACTTAAAGATACACTTTATTGACAACACAGATCCTGCAGGAATTGATCAAGTTTTAGCCAAATTAGGTAACAAATTAAAAACCACCCTTGCCTTAGTGATTAGTAAATCAGGAGGCACACCAGAAACTCGTAATGGTATGGTGGAGATAAAACAAGCCTATCAACAAAAAGGTTTAGACTTTTCTGGTTATGCTTGTGCTATCACCATGATGGATGACAGTAGCAAACTTTATCAGGTGGTGAAAGAAGAAAATTGGTTAGGTTGTTTTCCCATGTTTGACTGGGTAGGAGGGCGAACTTCCGTATTATCCGCCGTAGGTTTATTACCTGCTTTATTAGAAGGCATCGATATTGACGGGATGTTACTTGGTGCAAAAGAAATGGATATTGTCACCAGAGAAACCGATGTGAAAAAAAATCCAGCCGCTTTACTCGCTTTATCTTGGTATTATGCAGGAAAAGGGAAAGGAGAAAAAGACATGGTAGTGTTACCTTATAAAGACAGTCTTTCTTTATTTAGTCGTTACTTGCAACAATTAGTAATGGAATCTTTAGGCAAAGAAAAAGACTTAGATGGCAACATAGTTTATCAAGGTATAGCTGTTTATGGTAACAAAGGATCAACAGATCAACACGCCTATGTACAACAATTACGGGAAGGAATACCTAACTTTTTTGCTACTTTTATTGAAGTCTTAAAGGATAGAGAAGGAAAATCCCTTGAATTAGAAACAGATATTACCGCAGGTGACTACCTTTCAGGTTTATTACAAGGCACTCGAAAAGCCTTATATGATAACGGTAGAGATTCTATTACTATCACGGTTAATGAAGTTACCCCCAAAATTGTAGGTGCGTTAATTGCTTTATATGAAAGAGCAGTAAGTATTTATGCTTATCTTGTAAATATTAATGCCTATCATCAACCAGGAGTTGAAGCTGGTAAAAAAGCCGCCGCATCAGTTTTGAATTTACAAACAGAGATATTCAATTTAGTTAAAAATAGCACTAATTCTTTAACTATTAGTGACATTGCTCATCAATTAGGTAAAACAGAAGAAATGGAATCAATTTACAAAATTTTAAGGCATTTATCCGCCAATAATCGAGGATTAATCTTAGAAGGAGATAAAAAATTTCCCAGTGAATTAAAAGTCACACGTTATTAAGTTGAGAAGATAGAAGACAGAAGACAGAAGACAGGAGATAAAAGGAAACGGGGAGTTAGGAGAGAGAAAGAATGTTGAATAGTGTCTAAACTCATTATTTAAAAACTAAAACCTTATATATGACACCTGACAGCTTTTTAAAAGAATACATTATCACAAATAAAAATAACACAGCCAAAACTTTTAATTAACTACGACTCCTAAACTCTTATTAATAATAAGGTTTTTTGCATTTTACTCAGGTTATTATGACTACTTTTTTTAGAAGATAAATGAATCAAACAAAACAAATTATCATTAGCTTAATAATAGGATTTTGGCTTGTTGTAATAGCATTATTTTCTATTCAAAATATTGAGTTAATTAGTTTAAAATTTTTCTTTTTTGAATCAATAAAAATTCCCCTAGGTGTTTTACTCTCGTTTATTCTCGCTTTTGGTTTTATAATAGGAGCAATTATTCCCCTATTTTTTAGTAATAATAAATCGAAGAAAAATAAACCTAAATTTAATCAAAGTAAGAGACAAAATCAAAAATTTAACCGAGAATTAGAAGAAGAAAAAGATCCCTTATTTGATTGGGATTAAATAAAATTTAACTATATTTATTATTAAAATTATTTCTTTTCAAAAGGTAAAGGTTTAAGAATATAATCTAAAGGATAATATATTAAAGGAGTCCATAAACTGCTAATTATTGCGGAAGTTAAAGAATTTTTTTGATAATTTAACCATATATCAATTAAAGGTATTTGAGTTTGAATACTATATTGTAAAGCGATAATTGTTTCATTGATAATTGCCATACCGAAAACGATTAAAGTTAAGGAAATAACATCTTCTTTAACATACTTATCTTTATAAACATTGCTAGTAAATAAACTAACTATTATTAAACCTAAAATATGAGAAGGAAAAAAGCCCGTTAAACTATCCCATATCAATCCTAAACAAATAGCTGCTACAATACTTTGCCATAAATTGCGTTTAACACTCCAAATTACTAACCACATTAATAACCAATTTGGCGTTATACCAATTAACTCTAAGCCTGAAATTCTTACTAATAATAATAAACAACAAATAATTAAGGAAAAAACAATTAAAAATAGACGTAACCAATCTTTATTTTTACTACTTATATCTAGTCTTTTTAACATAAATTTATTAATAACATTAATTTGTAATTAAGGCTTTATCCTATTCTTTTCAAAGTAATAAATCGACATTAATAGCACTTTATCAGCTTCACTATTAAAATAATCCTATTTCACCAGAAACTATAGACAAAATTGAGGCATCAAAAACTATTGATTGATCAAGGTTAAGAACAAATTTTCTGATATAGTATTATTTACTATTCGTTTATTGCTATTTTTTATGGTGACAGTATCTTATTTCGCTACCACAGCCAGAGGTTTAGAAGAAATCGCCGCCGAAGAATTACTGAAAATGGGTGCAACTGCCGTTAAACCTGAATTTACTGGAGTCTATTTTGAAGGAGATCAAACTTTATTATATAAGATAAACCTATGGGCAAGGACAATTTTTCGAGTATTAATGCCCATACAAAACATCAACAGTGGGAATCCAGAGCAACTATATCGTAACGTAAGAGCCATAGATTGGTCACAATATCTACAACCTGATCAAACTATAGCAGTACGTTGTACAGGCAAAAACCCTCAACTCAATAATAATCACGTCACCGCCATTCAAATTAAAAATGCCATCGTAGATCAACAACAGCAACAAAAAGGAGTAAGATCTGATGTAGATACTGCCCAACCTGATATAGTCATAAACGCCCATATTCACGAAAATAACTGCATTTTAAGCCTTGATAGCTCAGGAGATAGCCTTCACCGTCGTGGTTATCGCCCAGCCATGGGATTAGCACCTCTTAAGGAAACATTAGCCGCCGCACTATTATATATTACCGAATGGACACCAGAGCAACCCCTTGTCGATCCTTTGTGTGGTTCAGGTACTATTTTATTAGAAGCCGCTTTAATGGGGTTAAATATTGCCCCTGGATTATATCGCCATAAATTTTGTTTCCAAAATTGGCCCGACTATGACGCTAAATTATGGGGAAGTTTGCTAAAAGAAGCTGAAAGTAGTCAGAAACAACATTTACCGATTATGATTGGCACTGATGCTGATGCTGATGTGATTATACAAGCCAAAAGTAACGCACTTGCCTGTGAAATTGGAGATCAAGTGAAGTTTTATCAACAACACTTAGCAGACATCACCGCCCCCGCCGAATCTGGTATTTTAATCTGTAATCCCCCTTATGGTAAACGCATTTCTGATGTAGAGGCACTATTTCCCTTATATAAACTCTTAGGAGATGTATTGAAACAACGTTTTAAAGGTTGGACTGCTTATGTATTAACTGGTAATAAAGAATTAAGTAAAAAAGTCGGCTTACGCACCTCTCGACGTATTCCCATCAACAATGGTGGTATTCCTTGTACATTATTAAAATATGAAATGTATTAGTAAATAGGAGGAATAGTTAATAATAAAAGTTTTTAGGCTATAAACAATACATGACATTAAAAAAGTATTTTAAGAAATAATTTAAAAAAACCTTGACTTTTTTAACAAAATCTTAAAAGTTACACACTTCCTCATAAATGTATTATAATTTTGAGACTTATTAAGTCAGCCCTAATTAGGGTTTGCTGAATAAATCAGAAAGCTATTAAAATCAAGGCTTGGGGCATCGTTAAGTTAATAAAAAAGTGCGTAGTTTTAGGCATTTTTGCTCAAAAAACAGGGTAGTATTATACAGTTACAAACTCTAATTTCAAAAATCAAAACCATTAAAACCTTTGCCCATTGCCCTTTGCCCATTGCCCTACCCCTTCCTCAGACTTTTTCAGCAACCCCTAATTAAAATACGCTTCAAAAATATTGTTTTATACATGGTGATTTATGGCGGGAGGCGGATTTGAACCACCGACCTTCGGGTTATGAGCCCGACGAGCTACCTGGCTGCTCTATCCCGCGATGTCTTTTCTAGTATAACGATAATTTTTGAATTTAACAACCATTAACAAATATTTTTTTTAGCTTGACGGCGAGAAGCCCCACGCTTTGTTTTCGATAAAAAAAAATAATTAAACAAGGGTGGGATGAATCGCCAGGGACTGATATAATGAAAAAAGGTTGACCACCTCACCACATGACACAAACGTACAGTATCAACTGGTGAACAGTGCATAGCGTGGGACTAACACGGTTAAAATATTGAAGCCGATGGGCAGTCGGTGCAAGTCTGCGGAGGGCAATGGATCGGGGTCTTATGGACTTGTCTGTAGGGCTAGAAACACCCTTTGAAACAGAAAAGTCTTATCGTGAGGTAAGAAGTCGTGGGTCTGTACCGTAGGTCAGCGTGGGAGAGTGTCACAACCTGAGTCAACGGTAAGATTTAGAAGATATTGACAATAATTGATTTTAAAATTAGTCAAATTAATTATCAGGAATATTTTACCCTATTTCATAATTAAAAATAAGAGCATAAAATTGAAATTCTCCATCTAAAGCTCGTTTAATATTTTCTGATTTTCTAAAGCCGTGTTGTTCATCAGGGAAAGTTACATATATTGTCTTAATTCCTTTATTATCTAGGGCTTTAACCATCATTTCCGCTTGATTTGGTGGGACAATTTTATCTTCTAATCCTTGAAAAAATGCCACAGGACAAGATAGTTTATCTATGTGATTTATAGGTGATCTATTTTGATAAATTGCTTTTTCTTCAGGATATTTACCGATTAAATTATCTAAATAACGAGACTCAAATTTATGGGTATCTTGAGCTAAGGCTTCTAAATCACTAACACCATAATAACTTGCTCCAGCTTTAAAAGTATCATACAAAGTCAAGGCTGCTAAGGTAGTATAACCTCCAGCACTACCTCCTGAAATCGCTAGTTTATTTTCGTCAACTTTCCCTTGTTTAACTAAATATTTAGCAACATTAATACAATCTTCCACATCGACAATACCCCAATTTTGATTTAATCTTTGGCGATATTCTCTTCCATAACCCGTACTACCTCCATAATTAACATCAACTAAAGCAAAACCTCTACTGGTCCAGTATTGTATTCTTAAATTGTATAATGCGGTGGTTGCTGCGGTAGGTCCTCCGTGACTTTTAACTAATAAGGGGGGTAATTCTCCTTCTGTGGCAGAAAAATCTTTATTTTGGGGAGGATAATACCATGCAAAAGCGGTTTTACCGTTACTGGTGGGAAATTCAATTTGTAGGGGTTGACTTAAATAACCTTTATCTATATCTAAGTCACTGGAAGATTTGATAATTTTGGTTTCTCCTGTAGCAATATTAATTTTTATCACTCCAAGAGGTTGAGTTGGTGATCCTCCTGTAAACAAAATATTATTATTCTTGACTTGTAAATAGGCAATATTTGTAAAAGAAATATTTAGATTTGTAAGGCTTTTATTTCTTGTGTGTAAACTAGCTAAATGAGAAATACCGTCTTGGGTATAGGTACAAATAATGTTATCTTCATCCGCAAAACCATAAACTGATTCTCCAAAAACCCAATGAGGATAACCAAATTCTGCGTCTAAGGCATAGAGAGAGATAACTTCTCCTTTTTTTTCTCGGCGATAAATGTTCCACCAATTTCGGCGATCGCAACTAAAATATAATATACCGTTAGGGCTAAATTCAGGCTGACAAACGGATTCATTTTTGCCTCCTGCCACCAATTCCACATTAGTTAAACTACCATCGGGTTGAATATCGGCTAAATATAATTCTGTACTATCCCAAGGCATATGAGGATGTTGCCATGATAACCATGCTAATTGAGAGTTATTAGGAGAAATACGAGGAGAAGAGTAAAAATCTGCACCATTAACCAAAGTTTTAACTTCTCCAGTGGTTAAATCAATAGTAACCAGTTTATTTTCAGGTTCAATTTTGCCATTTTGAACTCCCTCAGAATTGGGGGTTGGAGGGCTATTTAAGTTACTATGATCTTCAGCGACACAAATTAAGCGATTACGAATTTTATCAAAGGAAAAATCTGCATAACGTAAGGAAGATTCCGCAGTTAAAGGTTGAGGAGTTTCTCCTTTTTTTTGTACATATATCCGTTGATCACTATAGTTAGTAAAATAAATGATACTTTCATGGATAAAAAATGCACCGCCACCATATTCATGAACACGACTACGCACATTAAAAGGTTTTGGGGTAATATCTTCTGTTTTACCATCATCATCTAATTTAACAATCACCGATCTTCCGCCTTCTGAAGGTCTATTTTCTAGCCAATATATATCATTACCGTCAAATTTTACTGCACTTAAACCAATGGTATTAGATACGATTAAATCTGAATTGATAGGCGATCGCCATGAGCCATAATTTGCGATGGTAGTTTGTGTCATATTTCCCTTTATCATTGCTTCACCATTATCTTGACATAAATTTTGTCTGTCAACTATAAGTTATTAATTATTGATCTTGTATCGTTATTTTGATTTTATTAATACGAGGGCCATCCACATCCATAACGGTAAACTGTAAATTATCAAAATTAAAAATTTCTGACTCTTTAGGTATTTTTTGCCAATGATAGACGAGAAAACCGCCTAAAGTTTGGTATTCATCAACTAAAGGTAAAGTAAAATCTAATAAATCATTTAACTCCTCTAAATTAATTTGTGCGCTGATGAGAAAATTTTGCTCATCGATGACAGTAATATTGAAATTATCATCATCATCTTGATTTTGATCACCTCCTAAAATTTCATCGATTAAATCTTGCATAGTAACTAATCCTGATGTGCCACCATAATCATCAACAATAATGACCATTTTTGAGGGAGATTGTTGCATTATGGCTAATAATTCGCTTAAGGAAGTGGATTCTGGTACAAAACGGGCTGGTTTGACAAAATCTTCCAAAGAAATATTGAGATTAATGGAATTATTTTCTAAAGTCGAAACACAATCTTTAAAATTAACAATACCTCGAATATCATCTAAAGAATCGCCAATAATCGGATAATGAGAATGTCTAGTTTGTGATACTTCTACCCATAAATCACCGTAAGTAGCAGATAAATCAAGGGCTTTGATATTAACACGAGGTGTCATAACTTCTGATGCTTCAACATCTCCAAATTCAAAAACATTACTTAATAATTCTCTTTCTTCTGCTTCTAATCCCGATGAATCTCTTTCAGTTTTAATAATTAACTGTAATTCTTCTGGAGTTACTTGTTTATACCATCCTTGCCCTGTATATTGGATACCAATTAATTTTAATAGAAAGCGAGTGGATTGATTAAGAACATCAATAAAAGGTTTAAAAATTCCGCCAATAACAATAATAGGAGCTGCTAAAAAACGAGCTAATTGTTCGGGATATAATAACGCTAAAGACTTAGGACAAAGTTCACCTAAAACAATTTGTAAATAGACTAATAAAAAAAAAGCTAAAGGAATAGAAATAGAGTGAGTTAAAATATCAATTATTGTTTGAGGAAAAGGTAAAAAAGAAATTAAATACTGTAGAGAAATTGCCATCGTACCTTCTCCAATCCAACCTAATGCTAAACTAGAAAGAGTAATACCTAACTGAGTTGTAGAAAGTAATCTATCTAAACTTTTTTGTAAAGATTGTACTGTTTGAGCAGGTATATCACCACCAATAACTAAATGATCAATACGGGATCTTCTCACGGATACAATCGCAAATTCACCCATAACAAAAAAGGCATTAATAAAGATTAAAAGAAAAATTGCACAGAGTCTAAATAACAATTGATGCCATATCATTATTAAGATCTCCTTCTTAAAAAGATAACCAGTTTTTTTCTTTGAATTCTTAACAAATAATAACTATTCATTTTTGATGGTTAATTGATATTTATTTACCTGATTTTTCTTTAACTTTACTTTCTTCTCTATTTTTTTTGATATAGTCATAAACAGTTACTAACATAGTTTGTTCTTTCATGAGCTTAAATTTTTTGATTTGTCCTCCATTAGTATCTTCATTATTATTGATTTTTTGAGTAGGATTTTCTTGGGGTGAGGTTACTCCTTTTAAAGATTCTCTACCTAAATAAAAAGATAAAAAACCAGCGGATAAACCCACGGCTAAACTACTCAAAACCGCTACAGCACTGGTGATTACTGTATAGTTAAAGGCTATTCCATTATTAAACTTTAATTTCATAGAAATAAAAACAATTAATTAATTTGACAAAACCATAACAATATATTTTATAATGGTATAGTCAACTTGACTTTTCATTATTAACCAGGGTTGGCCGAGCGGTTGAGGCAGCGAACTCATAATTCGCCCAAGACAGGTTCAACTCCTGTACCCTGGATAACAGCATTATCGTAAATAGTTACTTGGGTCTTCGTTTAAGGAACTATCAAAAGGGTTATTAAGATCTTTAGTTCTAAAAATGGGATCTTCTTTTTGTAACTGTTTAAAATAATCGCTCATAATAGTACTAAGTAATAAACCGTCTCTGGCAACGTTATTTTCAGGATATGAACCTTCAGGGAAAGTTCGCCAACCTAAAATAGTATTTAAAGCGCCATCAATAGTTGCTTGTTGATAGAAAGTACCGCTATTTTCTGAAAAAGCCTGATTAACTAATTCATTGACACTCAAAGGAGAACTAACTTCAACTATATCTACTTTAGAAGAATTATCTTGAACGGGTTTAGCTTCACTAGGATTGGTGATGATACAAGTTAAAGTTGTTAAAGTGGCAATAGTCAAAAAACGAGAAAATTTTGATAACATAATTGATATTTGGTAAGATCATGTTGCTCTAATTGTAGCGGATCTACATTAAAAAATTTTATGAAAAATAATAACGTTTCTTTGCGACAAGAATTACTGGATTTATTAGTCAAATATGCTTATCAAGAAGGAGACTTTACCTTATCTTCAGGACAAAAAAGTAGTTTTTATCTCAATTGCAAACAAGTAACTTTAAGAGCTCAAGGTGCATTACTCGTTGGTAAATTAATGTTTTCTTTACTCGATGAAAATACTGCAGCAGTGGCAGGATTAACTTTAGGTGCTGATCCTTTAGTTAGTGCTGTGAGTGTAGTTTCTGCTTATGAAAATCATCCTATTCCTGCTTTAATCATCCGTAAAGAGGCAAAAGGTCATGGTACAAAGGCTTATATTGAAGGACCTAGTTTAGAAACTAATGCTACAGTTATTGTTTTAGAAGATGTGGTAACAACGGGGAAATCTGCTATGTTAGCGGTAGAAAGATTAAGAGAAGCTGGTTATCAGGTAAAAAAAATTATTTCTTTAGTCGATCGCCAAGCAGGAGGAGGGGAATTTTATGAATCTCAAGGATTAGAATTTGAAAGTATTTTTACTCTGGCAGATATTCAAACTCATAAATAAGTAGGGGTTGCTGAAAAAGTCTGAGGAAGGGGTAGGGCAAAGGGCAATGGGCAAAGGGCAAAGGTTTTGATGGTTTTGATTTTTGAAATTAGAGTTTGTAACTGTATAATACTACCCTGTTTTTTGAGCAAAAATGCCTAAAACTACGCACTTTTTTATTAACTTAACTATGCCCCAAGCCTTGATTTTAATAGCTTTCTGATTTATTCAGCAACCCCTAAGTAGATAGGGAAAATTAATTGTCTGTTTATTTTCCACATTTCCCTTCTAATTCCCCATTCCCCTTCTAATTCCCCTTCTATCTCCTTTCTCCTAACTCCTTTCTCCTATCTCCTTTCTCCTTTCTCCTTTCTCCTAACTCCTAACTCCTAACTCCTTTCTCCTATCTCCTATCTCCTAATATATCTACTTTCTGTTTTTTGAAAAAAAGATAAAATAAGGATAAATTTATTGCCATCATTATCTATGAAAATCGCTCCATTACCTGACAACGAAAATCAGCGAATCGAAGCGCTAATGAGATATAACATCTTAGATACCGACTTTGAGGAAACCTATGACGAAATTACTAAGTTAGCTGCTTCTATTTGTGGAACTCCTGTAGCTCTGATGAGTTTAATTGATAGCGATCGCCAGTGGTTTAAATCTAAAGTTGGTTTATCTGCTGGTGAAACCCCAAGAGATTTAGCTTTTTGTGCCCATGCTATTCTGGACGATAATATTTTGGTAGTTCAAGATGCTTCGCAAGATGAACGTTTTGCTGATAATCCCCTTGTCACCCAAAATCCTCCTAGTATTCGTTTCTATGCAGGAGCACCTTTAATTACTCCTGATGGTTACGCTTTAGGTACTTTATGCGCTATTGATAATGTTCCTAGAAATTTAACACCTCAGCAATTAAATGCTTTAAAAATTTTGGCTAAACAAATTATTAGTCAATTAGAATTACGCATGGCTTTTCAGAAATTGCAAGAATATTCTCAAGAATTAAAGGAATTAAATGCTAGTAAAGATAAGTTTTTTTCTATTATCGCCCATGATTTAAAAGCTCCTTTTAACACTCTCTTAGGTTTTAGTGAAATACTCAAAGATAATGGAAAAAGTCTTAATCCAGAGGAAGTTGAAGATTTAGCTACAGAAATTTATAATTCAGGTCAAATTACCTTTAAATTACTCAAAAATCTTTTAGAATGGTCAATGTTAGAAACAGGCAAAATGAAGTGTCAACCAGAAAATATTAATCTTGATCATCTTGTTAATGATGTTGTTAATATTATTTCTTCTACCGCTAAAGAAAAAAATATCTCTTTGAGTGTTACTGGTGATTTTTCTGTATTAGTAGAAAGCGATCGCAAAATGTTATTTTCTACCTTACAAAATTTGGTATCTAATGCCATTAAATTCACACCTTCAGGAGGCAAAATCAATATTGAGATAAATCATGATCAAAAATTTGTCACTATCAATGTGATTGATACGGGAGTAGGGATGACATCCAAACAAATAAACCAACTTTTTAATATTGAATGTTGCTGTAGTAGTGAAGGTACCCAAGGAGAAACAGGTACAGGATTAGGTTTATTATTATGCCAAGAATTTGTGGAAAAAAATAGCGGTAAAATTTGGGTTAATTCTGAAGTAGGGAAAGGCTCAACTTTTAGTTTTACTATTCCTCTGGCAAAAGAATAATAGTTATTAAAAATAAATATAGTGTTTGAATATATTAAATGATATTTTAGTTATTTAGATTTGATACGCCTCATCTTCATGGGAATTTTGCTTTTTGTTTAATTGTTAATGCACAACATGAGAAAATAAAAATAATCTTAATCTTATAAATACTATGACAGAAAATTTAAAAAGTAAAACTATTACAGGCGGAGTACAGCGATCGCCTAACCGTGCTATGCTTAGAGCCGTTGGTTTTGGTGATGATGATTTTAGTAAGCCTATCGTTGGGGTTGCTAATGGTTATAGTACTATTACTCCTTGCAATATGGGCTTAAACGATTTAGCCTTAAAAGCTGATGCTAGTATCAAAAAAGCTGGTGGAATGCCTCAAATGTTTGGCACTATTACCATAAGTGATGGTATATCTATGGGTACAGAAGGGATGAAATATTCTTTAGTATCCAGAGATGTTATTGCTGATTCCATCGAAACCGCTTGTACTGGTCAAAGTATGGATGGTGTAATCGCTATTGGTGGTTGTGATAAAAATATGCCAGGGGCGATGATTGCCATGGCTAGAATGAATATTCCTGCTATTTTTGTTTATGGTGGTACGATTAAACCAGGTCATCACAACGGAAAAGATTTAACGGTAGTTAGCGCCTTTGAAGCTGTAGGACAATATAGTGCAGGAAAAATTGATGAGACAGAATTAACCGCCATTGAAAAAAAAGCCTGTCCAGGGGCAGGATCGTGTGGTGGTATGTTTACAGCTAATACTATGTCCTCGGCTTTTGAAGCGATGGGTATGAGTCTTCCTTATTCTTCTACAATGGCAGCCGAAGATGCCGAAAAAGCTCAAAGTACGGAAAAATCAGCTTATGTTTTAGTGGAAGCTATTCGTAAGCAAATTTTACCTAGTGATATTCTTACCCGCAAAGCCTTTGAAAATGCCATCGCTGTTATTATGGCAGTAGGTGGTTCGACTAACTCCGTATTGCACCTGTTGGCGATCGCAAATACGATGGGAGTGGAATTAACTTTAGATGACTTTGAAAATATCCGTCAAAGAGTCCCTGTTATCTGCGATTTAAAACCCTCTGGACGTTATGTTACGGTGGACTTACACAACGCTGGGGGGATTCCTCAAGTGATGAAAATGTTGCTGGTTAACGGTTTATTACATGGGGATGCGTTAACTATTAGTGGACAAACTATTGCTGAAATCTTAAGGGATATACCCGAAAATCCTCCCACTAATCAAGATGTAATTCGTCAATGGGGAAATCCTTTATATAAAGAAGGACATTTAGCTATTCTTAAAGGTAATTTAGCCTCCGAAGGTTCAGTGGCGAAAATTAGTGGGGTCAAAAATCCTCAAATGACAGGCCCTGCTAGGGTTTTTGAATCTGAAGAAGAATGTTTAGACGCTATTTTAGCAGGTAAAATTAAAGCAGGAGATGTGGTAATTGTACGTTATGAAGGCCCTGTAGGTGGACCGGGTATGCGTGAAATGTTAGCACCAACATCAGCTATTATTGGCGCTGGTTTAGGGGATAAAGTAGGTTTAATTACCGATGGACGTTTTTCTGGTGGTACTTACGGTTTAGTAGTGGGTCATGTTGCACCAGAAGCCGCCGTTGGTGGTAATATTGCTCTGGTGAAAGAAGGTGATAGTATTACTATCGATGCCCATGAAAAATTGTTGCAAATAAACATCTCCGATGAAGAGTTAGCAAAACGTGCAAGTCAATGGCAACCTCCTCAACCTCGTTACCGTCGGGGTGTTTTAGGTAAATATCGCAAATTAGTTTCTTCAAGTAGTTTAGGTGCTGTTACAGATTTGAGCCTATAAAATATCGTAGGGGCTTAATATATAAAAAACCCCTACAATTTATTTTTCTGATTTATCTCCCCGTTTCCTTTTTATCTCCCCGTTTCCTTTTATCTCCTAATTGCTCATTGTTTCATTGCTTGATAGGATAAAATCTGAAAGATTTATAAAATAAATATATATGAGTCAAATCATAGAAACTATAGCCCCTCATGGTGGACATTTAGTCAATCGTATTGCAACTTCCGCCGAAAGAGATGAATTTATGGCACAAGCCGATAAATTGCCTAGAGTTCAGTTAGATGAAAGAGCAACCTCAGATCTTGTTATGATCGCTATTGGTGGTTTTAGTCCTCTTAATGGCTTTATGGCACAGGATGACTACGAAAGAGTCGTTGAAGAAATGCGTCTTGTGAATGGACTTCCTTGGTCTGTACCTGTAACATTATCTGTCACCCAAGAAGTAGCAGAACCTTTAAAAGAAGGTAGTTGGATACGTTTAGATGATCCTCATGGTAGATTTGTCGGAGTTTTAGAACTTACCCAAAAATACCGCTACAATAAGGCTCATGAAGCCACTAACGTTTATCTTACCGATGAAGAAGCACACCCTGGTGTTAAAGTTGTATATGAACAAGGGGAAATTAACTTAGCTGGTCCTGTTTGGTTGTTACAAAGAGACTCTCATCCTTTATTCCCATCCTATCAAATTGATCCTGCACAGTCTCGTAAAATGTTTATGGATAGAGGCTGGAAAACTGTTGTTGGTTTTCAAACCCGTAACCCCATTCACCGCGCCCATGAATATATCATTAAATGTGCTTTAGAAATCGTTGATGGTTTATTTTTACATCCTTTAGTTGGTGCGACAAAAAGTGATGATATTCCTGCTGATGTACGGATGAATTGTTATGAGATTATGGTAGAAAACTATTTTCCTCAAAATCGTGTAATTCTTGCCATTAATCCTTCTGCTATGCGTTATGCTGGTCCTAGAGAAGCCATTTTTCATGCTTTAATTCGCAAAAATTATGGTTGTACTCACTTTATCGTCGGTAGAGATCATGCGGGTGTCGGTGACTATTATGGTACTTATGACGCTCAATTAATTTTTGAACAGTTTAAGCCTGAAGAATTAGGTATTACTCCCATGATGTTTGAGCACGCTTTTTATTGTAAAATTACCGAGCAAATGGCTACGTCTAAAACTAGCCCTGCTACAAAAGAAGATCGTATTCATTTATCTGGTACAAAAGTAAGAGAAATGTTACGCCGTGGTGAATTACCTCCTCCACAATTTTCTCGCCCAAAAGTTGCCGCAGAATTAGCTAAAGCAATGCACCAATAATCCATTAAAATAAAACAATTAATAATTAACAATTAAAAACCAATTATTTATGATAAAAAAAGGGGTATAAATATTTGTTTAATAATAGTGAAATTAATTTTCAGGCTGAAGAAATTGTTAACTTAGAAGTTCAACAACAAATTATTCCTATTCAACATTATTTAAGGCAACCTTTTCGTTTAGTTAAAGCTATTGCCGATGAAAAATTACTGAAAATTTTAGGAAATGATCTTTATCAATTGCAGATGAAACCTCTTAATTTTTTAGAAATTTATCATTTTCAACCTAGTGTTATTTTAAAAGTTTGGACTGGTGCAAGTGGTAATGTTTATTTAAAGTCTGAATCTTGCGAAATTAAAGGTATTGAGTATATTAATCGTCGATTTTCTCTTGATCTTAAAGGTAAATTAACTCCCGTGGAAATAGAGGGTAAAATTTGTTTACAAGGGAGGGCAAATTTAACGGTAAAAGTTGATTTACCACCACCTTTGTGGTTAACTCCTAAAGCTATTTTACAAACTACGGGTAACAGTTTATTAAAAGGTGTATTAATGCGCATTAAACATCAATTAATGTCTCAATTATTGCAAGATTATTATAGTTTTGCTCAAGGAGAAAAAGAAAAAATATCTCATCCTCAAAGTATTTTAAAATTGTCTGAAACTTAATATTTAACGTCAATAAATTATAAAATTTTTCCCTAAGAGATAGAAGATAATAGTAAGAAATAACCTATTTTAAATTATCTTCGGTTTCACTATCTAAAATATTTTCTACGGTTTGATAAATAGTTTCTGCTTCTTCCCAAGAATTACCAATACTGGTTAAACCAATTTTGCCAAATTCTGATAATGCACCCATTAAATGAAATACTGTACCCGTTTTGGTGCTACTATCAAAATGTAAATGATGTTTAGCGATAATATCCATTAAATCATAAGGTAATAATCCGTGATATTGAGGTTTTTGTAAATTGTCAGAAGCGATATAATATTTTTCTTTTTCTTTAGGACTATAAAACAACCCATCATCAGTATTATAGTTACCATTAGTTAAAAATTTTAATGTCATAAATGGGTGAGTTGTACCACCTTTTCTCAAATTAATTTCTATGGCATATAATAGCCATTTTTTTTCTTCTTTTACAGCTAAAAAGTCCACAGAAAATCTTTCCATTGCTCCTTTTTTTGCTAATTCTAAGCCTACTTTTAAGCCTAATTCTTGTAATTGTAAACGATAATCTTCTTGGGCAGGAAAACGACAACCGAGATAAATTTGTCCATCTTCTCCTCCTAAAATTTGATCATGGGTAGAAATTATTTGAACTTTACCACTAGGAGTTATATAACCTTGCATACTAGGGGAAAATTTTATTTCTCCTTCAATAAATGCCTCGACAATTACTCCTAATTCAGGAATACGTTGACAAAAATTTATCCAAGTTTCTCCTAATCCTTGTACTTTGGCTTCATGGATAATTTGAGTAACTAAATTTTCTTTTTTTTCTAAACTTAAATCTGCGGAAAATAAACCGCTAATACCACTAACATCTAAAACTGCATTACCTTCTCCTGAAAAGCCTTCATTTAATTTTATTACTACTTTGTTTAAGTAAGATTTTCTTTCTAATAATAAAGTAATTTCTCTAATTAAATCATTAATATTATAAACTAATTGACTGCCATCAGGATGAAGAAGATTACATTTAGCAAAAATTTCCCGACTACCTCCTTTTGATCCCCAATATAATAATTCTGGACTAGATGCTAATAATGGAATGTCTAATTTTATCGATAATTCTTGTTCTAAAATAGTTGAATTAAAACATACCATATAACTTTTATTAGGGCGTAAAAAATGCTTAATTTTATTAATTAAACGAGGCCTTTCTAAGATTTTTTCTGTTAATGGTTTGAGTGAAGAATCATAGGTTGTTAATAATAATAAACGTTCTCTGGCATGGGAAAAAGGAATACTCGGTAATAATTGTAAATAATAATCAATAATAATAGGTGATAAAGGTTGTGCAGTAACGTAAATTAGACGAGTAAGGGGATTTCTTAAACGAATTAAAGAAAATAAAAGTCTTTCTTCATAGTGTAAAAATCCGACAACTTTTTTACCTACTTTTTGATCAATACTAAAGGAAGGAATTACTAGAATATCTTGATCATCATTTTCTAAAATATCTCCTTCTTGCCAATAATTTTTTAATTGATTTTGTAAGGTTTTAAAATGTTCTTTATCTTCAAGAGAAACAGTCATAATTTATAATCAAAATTTGAAGCATTTATTAATTTTACTCTATCAAAAAATAGTATTAATAAATTTTAAAATTACAAAAATCTTAATAATATTTATCAAAAATATACTTACTTTATAGTTAATTTATCTCCAATTTTAATTATTCCTTCATCCACTGCAATTAAATTTTGTCCAAACATAATACCATCAAAAGTATTGCGAAAAGTGCTTAAAGTTAATAACGGCTCTTTTAATGGGTTTATTGTGCCTGTTTTTTGATCTGTTGTAGTCACAATACAACGACTACAAGGTTTAACTACATCAAATTTAATTTCTCCAATTTGGATTTTTTTCCATGTATCTTCTATAAAAGGAAATTCTGTATTAACAACTATATTTGGACGAAAACAATTCATAAAAAAATGAGGTTTTTCTTCAGGATATTTATTAGTTAAACGTTGATTTAATTCCTCTAAAGAAGCCGTATTTGTTAATAAAAAAGGAAAGCCATCAGCAAAACTAACGGGTTGATTTTCTTTAATACTATAGTTAGGATTAATGCTTCTAATATAATCATCAGATTGTTGAACTAAACGACAAGAAATATCTATTTTTAAGGCTTCTTTAAACCATTTTGCTACTTCTTTTCCTTGATCAATAGCTATGGTATAATCACGCCAAACATTAACATTTACTAATTCTTTATCTATAGAAGGAGTTAATTCAAAATCTGAAATATGATTATTTTCACACCTTAAATATAATTTTTCTTCACTAATTTCTACTTGAATAGTTGCCAGTTGAGGATATTGCCTTTGAGTTAAAAATTTACCTCTTTCATCTACTAACATAAACTGACGATCATAAAATGCAGTTTCATAAAAGTTTTTTAAACCTTTCGGAGTTATTCGCGCATGGGTTAAACTAATTCCTTGACAAGATTTTATGGGATAAATAAAAATTTCAGTTACTTTCATCTTATTTATTTTGTAGGAAAATTGAGAGCAATTTACTCGAAAACTTCAGGCCATAAATCAACTATTTTAAGTTGCCAATCAGGAAATAACTCAGGAATAGTTAAAATATCATTATCTGTGAATATTTCTACTTCAGAATTAGAGCGAAAAACTTTGACAATATGTTCATCAGGATCAATAAAAATTGCCACCATTGCACCAAATTCTAAGAAATTTTTTAACTTATTTTCTAGTTTACTAACTCGATCAGAAGCGGACTTAATTTCTACTACTAAATCTGGTACAACTTCAGCATAACTACGGGGACTTACTTTCAATTTTTCAGCTTTTACAAAAGCAACATCTGGTGCTAATAAGTCTCCATTAGGCATAATAAAACCAGCAGATGAGCCTGTTACTCTTCCTAATTTACGAGGATTAACCCAATTTTTTAAATAAGTAAGAAAACCTCCGCCAACGTCTTCAGAAAGAAAATCTGATGGACTCATAATAATTATTTCTCCTTCTTTTAATTCATATTTTAAATTAGAATTTTGTTGTTGAATTTTGTCAATATCTGTAATAGTTAAAGTCATTTCTTTATCCTCTTTATAGTCAATATTTATTCTATTTTAAATTAGTTATTAATGGATTATTTTTAATTTCTAAATAGATCAATAAAGCATTAATATCCGCAGGATTTACACCGCCAATTCTTGTCGCTTGTCCGATGGTTAAAGGTTTTACTTTTGTTAATTTTTCCCTTGCTTCCATGGATAAAGTTTCTATGATCATATAATCTAAATTTTCTTCTAATTTACGGTTACTATGACGAGCAACTTGATCAATTTGAGTTTGTTGTCTTTTGATATAACCAGAGTATTTAATTTCAATTTCTGCCCCTTCTTTTTCGGCTTTATTTAACTCAGGATTATGCAAATTATATTTAACTAAATCATCATAATGAAAACTAGGACGACGTAATAAATCTGCTAAAGTAATTGAGCCTTTTATTTTCTGTTGTGTATCCTCAATAATTTTAAGAGAAACTTCTTCTTTTTCTTTAATTCTCGTCTCATATAATCTTTCTTGTTCACCAATTATATTCTTTTGTTTTCTTTGATATAACTCCCAACGGCGATGGCCTATTAAACCAATTTCTCTACCCAAAGGAGTTAAACGTTGATCTGCATTATCAGAGCGTAAAATAAGGCGATATTCCGAGCGTGAAGTTAACATTCGGTAGGGTTCACGGAGATCTTTAGTACATAAGTCATCAATTAGAGTACCAAGATAACTTTGCTCCCGTGAAAACACAATCATCTCTTTATTTTGAGCAAATTTAGCGGCATTTATTCCAGCCACAATACCCTGCGCTGCTGCTTCTTCATAACCAGTTGTACCATTAATTTGTCCTGCGGAAAATAACCCCTCAATTTTTTTTGTCATCAAAGTGGGATAACATTGAGTCGCTGGTAAAAAGTCGTATTCTACAGCATAGGCAGGGCGTAACATAACACAATTTTCTAAGCCGGGTAAAGTGTGTAACATTGCCAGTTGTATATTTTCAGGTAAACCAGTGGAAAAGCCTTGTATATATAATTCTGGAATGTCTCTACCTTCAGGCTCAATAAAAATTTGATGGCTTTCTTTATCAGCAAAACGAACGATTTTATCTTCAATACTAGGGCAATATCTTGGCCCTTTAGAATCGATAAAACCACCGTAAATAGGCGATAAATGTAGATTATCTTTAATTAAAGTATGGGTTGCTTGGGTGGTGCGAGTGAGATAACAGTTCATCTGTTCCCGTTCGATCCATACTTCAGGATCAAAGCTAAACCAACGTATTTCATCATCAGGTGGTTGTACTTCCATTTTGGAGTAATCAACGGTTCTTTTGTCAACCCGTGCAGGTGTACCAGTTTTAAGTCTTCCCGTTTCAAAACCTAAATCGTTGAGGGTTTGTGTTAAACCAATAGCCGCAAATTCCCCTGCCCTTCCTGCTGCCATGGATTTACCGCCAATCCAGATTTTCCCATCTAAGAATGTGCCTGTAGTTAATACCACTGCTTTAGTTTTAAAACAACTACCGAAATAAGTTTCAACGCCGATTATTTCATCATTTTTCCCTAACACTAAATCCGTTACCATACCTTCTCGAATGGATAAATTAGGCTCATTTTCCACAATATTTTTCATCACGGCAGCATATTCTCTTTTATCGGTTTGCGCCCGTAATGCCCATACCGCAGGGCCTCTTGAATTATTTAAGACTCTTTTTTGTAAGTAAGTTCTATCGGCCATTTTACCAATTTCACCCCCCAAAGCATCCACTTCATGGGTAAGTTGGGATTTAGCAGGGCCGCCTACTGCTGGATTACAAGGTTGCCACGCAATTTTATCTAAGTTGAGGGTTAACATCATGGTGCGACATCCCAATCTAGCACTAGCCAAGGCAGCTTCACAGCCTGAATGCCCTCCGCCGATTATAATTACGTCAAACTCATCTTGAAATTCTACAGGGGTTTTAATGGTCATTTTTATCTATTCTCTTTACACAAACTGAACTATAAGTATCTAACTTTCTATGATAACGTTTTATGTTTTAGCCTAGTTAAATCCTCAATTTTTTGGGAAATTAACTGATTATTTTCTATGATTTTCTTACGACTCAAATAAGATTGCTATATAGCTAGTCTAAAGAAGTTTTACAGTTTATAATTTACCTTTTAAAGCGATACAAGATAGGATAATTCGGCTCATAACTACAAGCCTAAATCTTAATGTTTATTGGCACAATCTATTACCATCAGAATTTGTCATTTCCTAAAATCATCTAATGGTGATTCAGGCTCATCAAGGATAAACTCAACAGATAACCTGACTTTACCTTTACGCCATAATTTACCAGCTACTAAAACCTTAGCACATACACCATTATTACACCATTCTTTTTGATCTTCATTCAAACTCAGATTTTGTAAAAGTAAATTTTTAAATTCCTCTATGGTAAAAGTTTTGTGAGGCATTCTGGGTTTTGTTTTTTCATTCTCAAGAGAAATAACGTCTTGTGAATTTAAAAGTTCTATTTTATCCGTCATAGTTGATATTATTGTGATAATTACTAATTTTTTTGCTTTTTATTTTAGTCTTTGATAAGCAGTAACTAATCCATTTTCATCTCCTACATTACCCGGAAATAAAACTACTGGTAAATTTGGGAAAAGATGGTGATTTTTAGGTGTAATTATAACCGAACATCCTGCTAAAATTTGCCCTAATAATCTTGCTTCTTTTAAGGCTAAACCATCGCTTAAAACATCATTAGAAGTAATGCCACCTTTACTAATTAAAAAGCCAATATCTGAAGGTAAATTGCGCACAATATCCATTAAAACTGCTGAAACTTGTTTACCAAATTCTAGTCGAGTTTCGATGTCAGGAAAACTCAATTCTTGACGACTGGTATAAACTACGGGGGTTAAATTGTTGTCTAAAGTTTCGGTTATTTTTGTTAATGCTGAGGTGATAATTTTTTCTCGATTTTGTAAATTATCTCTTAAAAAAGTAACATCAATTTCAATGCCAACAATATCAGATTGCTGTAATAGTTGTGTTAATTGTTGAGTAGTTTTTTGGACATGAGAACCAACTATAATAACCCCAGATTTATCAGTAGGCTTATATTTTGCCATGGCTTCCGCTTCTATAGGTTGCTTTCCCAATCTGGCTAGAGAAGTTAAAATACTCGCCGCACTACGAAAAAGGAACTTTTTGCCCTCACTAGCTACTTGGAGTAAGTCATGAGCAAATTTATCTAAATCCTGTTGATTTTCACCATCGACTACTACACATTGATTATGTTTCAATTCTCGAAGGCGATTTTGTGTACCGTTTCTAATATCATCGAGTAAAAATCTTTCTACTTTATCGGCGGTAATTTTACCTTGAGTTTTTTCTTCTACATAATCAGGAAGATAACTATATTTATAACCAAATACTGAATCTTGAGCAAATTCTGTTTGATGTACAGGAGTTTCAACGCCGTTAACTAACAGATAATGAATAGAGTTACGGGTGATTCTTCCTCCCTCAAAAAACGCTGGTATCAGGAAATGTGCGTCAAATTCCCCTAATTCTTGGGCGATAACATCGGTTTCTAGGGGATAATGTCCTCTTAAAGTAGAATCTGAGCGACTTACCACCAAATACTCTTTAATACCTTCCTTGGCGATCGCCTCTTTTAAATTACGACAAACTTCTTCAGTAACTTGTTGAGCTTGTGTGGGAGTTAATGCTCTTGTATTAGTTAAAATGAAAAAAATGGAGGATTCATCTTTTAAGCCGTCTCGTAAAGTTTCCACATCCCATTTCATTAATAATAAACAACTGTGGACAGTTTGAGAACCAGTGGGATCATCATCTAATACAATTATTTTTGGTTGGTGATTCATAAAATTAGGAATTAGGAATTAGAAGTTAGAAGTTAGAAATTAGTAAAGAAACGGGGAATTAGTAAGAAAGAGATAAGAATAAAGTTATAACCATAAATATTTTTCTTTTTTGATGATTAATTAGCAGATTTTTGAGTAAGCCTTCATTATTCACTATCCATTATTCTTTTAAGACATAACCAACGCCTCTGACGGTTTGAATGATTCTTTTTTCTTTATTAGACTCTAATTTTAACCGTAAATAACGCACATAAACCTCAATAATATTTGAATCACCTCCGAAGTCATAACCCCAAACTCTTTCTAAAATTTGATCTCTGGTTAATACTTGTCTTGGGTGAGATATTAAATATTCCATTAAGTCATATTCTGTAGCGGTTAATTCGATAGGGCGATCGCCTCTTTTAACTTCACGGGTACGACGATTGAGAGTAAGATCCATAAATTGTAGTTGATCGGGATCTTCTTCATTACTACGACGTAAATGAGCGCGGAATCTTGCTAATAATTCTTCAATGCTAAAAGGTTTGACAATATAGTCATCAGCACCAGCATCTAAACCAGCTACTCGATCACTAATTTCATCTTTAGCTGTTAATAATATAATAGGAGTTTTACTGCCCGTTAAACGCAGACGACGACAAACTTCTAACCCTGAAATACCGGGTAACATCCAATCTAACAAAATCAAATCAGCATTACATTCTCTAGCAGTGGTTAAACCAGACATACCATCATGAGCAACAATAACTTCATAACCCTCATATTGCAATTCTAATTCTAAAAATTTTGCTAGTTTTTGTTCATCTTCTATCACTAAAATCTTATTCATAATTTCCTATCAAGTTTGATTAATAAAGGATGTGTTAGCAGACAAAATCAAGACATAATAATTAATAATTGACAAATCCTATTTCCTAAATTTTATAGTTTACCGATGATAGAGATAATAACTAATAATTATCACACTTTTGTCCATTGTAAGTTTACTATTTTTAATTATTAATCGGTCCTAAAATATCATTTAATATTCTTAATTGCTCTGATGTACCCATACACATTAAAGAATCTCCTACTTCTAAAATACTATCCCCTGTTGGGCCTACTATTAAAATACCATCACGACGACGAATAGCTACTACTAACGCACCTGATTTTGCTCTTAATTGAGTTTGAGCTAAAGTTTTACCGATACAAGGACAATTCTCTTGACTTAATAAACATTCTTCTAAATAATAAGCTTTTTCTTCTCCTGCAAAAATACCATCCACAAAATCCATCACCTGTGGACGTAATGCCGCCGCCGCTAATCTTTTTCCGCCAGTAATATAAGGTGAAACAACAGCATCCGCTCCAGCCCTTTCTAATTTTTTGATAGCTTCTTCTGTACTAGCTCTGGCGATAGCCCGAATATTGGGATTAAGAGCTTTTGCCGACATAACAGTATATAAATTATCAGCATCAGAACTTAAAGCCGCTACAATACAGATGGCTTGATCAACTTTAGCTAATAACAAAAATTCATCTAAGGTAGCATCACCCTGAAGTACTAAATAACCCTCCTGTTGAGCTTTATCAATTTCATCTAATTCTAAATCGAGGATAATAAAAGGGATACCTTCGGCGGCAAACTCCCTCGCTACATGATTTCCCGTACGCCCGTAACCGCATAATATGTAATGGTTAGATAATTTGTCAATCACATTCTTTTTTTGCCTTAAACGAATACTTTCTCGAAAATAACCTTGTAAAAATGCCTCTGTAATCCGATTTAATAAATAACCGATGGCAATAAGTCCCATCATGATTAAAACCATGGTAAACAATCTAGATCGATCATTTAGGGGATTTATCTCCCCAAAACCAACGCTAGATAAGGTAATCATCGTCATATAAGCTGAATCTATTAATGACCACTTTTCGACTAACCAAAACCATAAAGTACCCATCAGAAAAACAGTTACTAATAGTAGTGAGGCCGCAAAAAGTTCTCTCCTTAACCTTAGATAGTTTTTTTCTAAAGTATATTTACTAACTTTCGGTTTTTTTAAAAAAATTTTTTCTACTCCTATTCAATGAATGTACACCGTTGTTAGTCCATAAATTAGTATTGAAACCTCACAAAAATATTTATTTTGAGTAACTTTGAGTTTCTGATTTAATTTTAATATTTACAACGGAAATTTTCTTAAAAATTAAATATCAATTAATGATGACATAAAAAGATAATCAAATCTTATATCATTAATTAATGTCATGATTTCTTGATATAATGATCCCTATAATCCATATCTTTGGTTAATTAAGTAAAAATAAGAGGTTATACCCCTTGACAAATAAGGGTTAGATTTTGTTACATAAGGTTAAGTAATTGATCCCTGTGGAGAGGGGAAATAAATTTAAGCCTTGAAAGGTTTATCTAAACCGACTTAGCAACAAAAAATTATGATGACTTGACTGTTGATCAATAAAAGTAAAAAGATTTAATCTTATGTCCAAACAACGACCACCTTTAGAGGAAATGACCTTACGGCAACTAAGAAAAGTCGCTAGTTTGCTCTGCATTCCTCGTTATAGCAGAATGCGCAAAGCACAATTATTCAGTGCCATTCAATTAAAACAAGACGAAAATATTTCAATAAATAACATAAATTCTAATAATCAAATAAACTTATCAAATCAACAAGATACTAAGGAGACATCAAAAATGGAAGCATCTAAATTTGAAGTAGGACAAGAAGACTTAACGGGGGGCCCCCTTGCAGACGTAGATTACGGTATAGGAGAATTACCCGACGGTTACGGTGCAAGTCGAATTGTTTTAATGCCTCGTGATCCCCAATGGGCTTATACTTACTGGGATATATCCAACGAGAAAAAAGAAGAATTACGTCGTCAAGGAGGGCAACAGTTAGCTTTACGTTTATATGATGTTACTGATATTGATTTAAACCATCAAAATCCTCACAATATCCAAGAATATCTTTGCGATGAGTTAGCTCGTGAATGGTATTTACCTCTTCCTGTAAGCGACAGAGATTATATCATTGACATCGGTTATCGTTGTTTTGACGGACGTTGGTTAGTTTTAGCTCGTTCAATTCCCGTAAGAGTACCTCCTGTTTATCCTAGCGATTGGGTAGAAGATGTATTTGTAACAGTACCTTGGGAAGAAGATTTAAAAACAAAAACTGTTTATACATTAACTCCTCCTGCCAAAAAAGCAGCATTAGCCGCACAAAAACAACAACAACAGCAATTACAACAAAATACTTATCATAATCAAATTCATAGTGAAATTTTCGGTTTAGCTCATGGTGTTGAAGCTCAAAGAGTAGCTGGTTCACTTTATGGTAGTATGCAACAAGTTCCTAGTTCGATGATCCCTGAAAATGCTCTTAGTTCTTATGTATTTCCTTCTGGAGTCGGAATGTGGGCAACTACAGGAGGCTTCGCTTCAGGATCTGGATCTGGTGCTGGTTTCGGGGTAGCTTCAGCTTATAGTCTTGGTTTAGCTTCAGGCTCAGGGGGTGGATTTTCTGCCGATGCAATTCCTAATAAACCTCGTAAATTCTGGTTAGTAGCAGACGCTGAATTAATCGTTTATGGTGCTACAGAGCCTGATGCAAAAGTAACCATTGGTGGTAGAGAAATCAAGTTAAATCCTGATGGTACTTTCCGCTTCCAGATGTCATTCCAAGACGGTAATATTGACTATCCTATTGTTGCGGTAGCTGCTGATGGCGAACAAACTCGCTCGGTACACATGACTTTTGACCGTCAAACTCCTTCTCGTAATACAAATACCAAAGAAGAAGCCGTTTTAGAGTGGTTTCCTCCTGTGAGATAAAAACTTCCCCTTCAAGTAGGATGTTTTCAAAGTCGGGGTTAATTTGTTTAACCCTTACTCTCCTTACTAGAGTATCCAAAGAGTGTCAATTTCACTAATTTTCAAAGATTAACTATAAAAACTGAAAACTAACATTATGTCGAAATTGATAATTTGTTCTTCCATATTGAGTTTAACTTTTTTCCACCACTAGATTTAATAAAAAGTACTGTAAAATAGAGAAGATAAAACAAGATTTGAGAATAATGAACTTAGATCAACAATTACGAAATTTGATTAACGAAGCCCCTGAGTATGGAGTTCCAGCTATTATTATGGAACATGGAGTTATCCCCGTAATCAGTGCTTATGCCCATCAGTTAGATTACAGCAAATATTATTTAAGACAAACCCTTGAGAATAATTTAGTTTTAACGATTTTAGGCACGGATAAACATCCTGAAGTTGAAAAAAGAGTAATTTATGCTTTCCCGACAGTAGAAGATGCCGCTAAATTTCCTGATACGAAAATTAATGATGCTAATGTCATCGCCCAAGAAATTCCCGTTAGTCAAATATTATTTCAAATGTTTACCATGAAAGAAGTTGATAGCGTTATTTTTGTAGAAAAACCAGAAAACTATCAACAGAGTAAAGAAATTTTTTGTAATAAATTGCAATCAGCTATTCAACATAACTTGACTAATTTAATTAATAGTAATTCCTTTAATCAGTTAGTTGTTTAATCAGTTAAATTAAGGCTCATACTGCCAATCTAAATCAAATTGATACCTTTGTTTAGCTCTTTTATCACAGTAATTTACTAAATTTTCTAACTCTTTAGGTAAATCTACGGCGATGATTTTACCACCAATTTGATCAAATTCCTCGTTAGTGGAACTACGCCAAATCTGTTGTACTTTAATTCTAATATCAGCACCAATAATTTTATCTTCCCTTGCCTGAGTTAAAATTAACTCAAATTCTGATGGAGGAATAAAATCTTTATTAATAATTATCTGAATACCAGTGAGAGTTAAATCCAGAGTAAATCCTAAAAATTTCCCCTCACAATCTAACACCCGACAAACTGCAAGAATACGACGAAAAGCTCTTTGATCATTAATTTGAACCATAATTGAATGACTCCAGTATCTGATTTTTAGTTGTAATCATAAAATTTTTTGATAAGCTAAAACCCATTTTAAAAAATTGGTGAAAATGCTTTAAGATATGACCTATAGCTGTGATTATCCAAATACTCTGTTGTTAGCCCTAGCTTAGAGTGGGTAAGGTTCGAGAGTCACCTCTCTCCCCTCCCCTAAGAACCGTGCGTGACAGTTACCCATCACACGGCTCAAGCCTTACTTCAAGCCTTTAACTTGGATTTTGAATGTACCTGTTTATGACAAGCCTTGTGTAAATGCACAAGATTATCAGTGGAATCTTCACCACCATCTTTAACAGGTACTATATGATGGGTTTCTATTTGTTCTCCGTTAAATAAGTTTTCACCACATACAGGACATTTCCAACTTTGATTTGTAGCTACTTGATAGTATTTACTACCTTTTGCCCAATAATTTTTACCCTGTTTTAATTTACGGTTATTCCAATATTCACGGAGTGAGGAATTGTCTGGACTTGCATCTCCTTTGACTTTGATATGTCTGATGATAGGGGTACTGGCTATATTATATAGGATATGAGTTACATCTTGTCCTTTTCTACCAATCCCTTTACACATAAACACACCATTTCTTCCTCTAAGACTAGAAAAGTAGCTTTTGAATACCCATGTTTAATCTATTCTTCTAACCCGTGCAGTCCTATGTTTGCTAACAATGGACTTATTACACCACCTTGTGGAGTGCCTGTCTCGGTAGGGTTGTAAATACCTCTATCAATAAATCCAGCTTTTAACCATCCTTTGATAAGTTCCCTTTTGGGGTGACTATCAATCATATTTAGGATAGATTCATGGGCAATATTATCGAAGAAACCCTTAATATCAGCATCTAAAACCCATCTGTCACAATTTCTCTTACCGCCTTGTAATCGGGCAAAACATTGTTCAATAGCATCGTGACAGCTTCTTCCACATCTGAATCCATAAGAGTTCGGTTCAAATATAGCTTCCCATTCGGATTCTAGTGAGTTTTTGACTATTGCTTGTACGACTCTATCTCTCACGGTTGGGATTCCGAGAGGACGTTTCTTGCCATTGGATTTCGGTATATAAACTCGTTTTGTAGGAACTGCATTTGGCATTTTCCATTCATTGACAAGTTTTACTCGCTGTGCAGGGGTATTTATCACCTCCTTATCTATCCCTGCTGTTTGCTTTCCGTCATTGACTTGAGTAATTTGTCTAACACTTAACAATAGGTTTGATAGGCTTCTTATCATCAGTTTCTGTAGTCTTCTCAACTGTTTCCACTGACCAAGTTTTCTGGCACGGAAGATTCGGCAACGCAAGTTCTTAACAACTTTATAGGTTTTCTGCCAGTTGACCTGACTCCAATCCTCTAGTTGTCTTGTGTCTCCATTTATCAAAACTGCTTTTGACATCTAACTTTTAACTCCAATTTAGAATTATTGTTTTTCGTTTCTGTCCGTATAAGACCCAAGAGAAGTCTGCTATTGCTTTCGGTCAAGGGCAAATTTTGAACCCTTATCTTTACCATTACAGTCTAGCATTCGCTTTTTCTCTCATCTTCTGCCCTCCAAAGATTTCCGTCTTTGTTGCCTCAGACCTACTCTTGTGAGACTCTGTAGGGTTTACCCTGTTGTATCATTTGGAGTTCCGATTGGGTTAGGATGGTTGACTATCATGCGGTAGGAGTTTTGTTTCTACTTCTTTATTAATGTCAAGAATAAAGAACTACCTACTTACCTTTTTGGTTAGAGCCTATCAGGAATAATTTGGCTCTTTCGGGAGTATCGCACTTTAATCGCCAACTTAGACTATGTTCACCCTTCTACATCTTCCCTCTAGCACTTTACCGCTTAATCCCTAGCAGTATAGGCTACATTTAGGGTCTGCATTCCGACTGTTTCGTTACCTACTTAGTCGTGACCAAACTCTTACGAGTTCTTTCTACGAGGGCAGGTGGTAGAAAACACCTGAGAGCTACACGCTCCGTTCCAAATGACCAGTTCAGGTCGCACTGACACTCCCACGCTGACCTACGGTACAGACCTGGGCTTCCAAATATCGCTACTTGGCTTTTCTGCTTCTTAGGGAGGCTCTAGCTGTCGATTTCTCTACAGCCCCGATACCATGATCCTCCACAGACTGCGACACCGTCTGCCCAACGGCTATTAATCCACGTTGTTCTATTACCATAGCGGCAGCAACATCTCTATCAATGGTAAAACCGCATTCAGGACAGCTATGGATTCTTTCTTTCAAATCTTTTTTCCCTGTAAGAATATTGCAATTTGGGCAAGTTTGAGATGTATAATCTTTATCAACTTTGAGAAGATATACGTCTCTCTTTTTTGCCACTAGAGTCAAAATTTCCACAAAAGCACCAAAAGCAAAGTCTAGGGAGTGTTTTCGCAACATACCTCGCCCCCATGACTTAAAGTCTATAGCTTCAATGAAGATCATCTTGGCTTGATCACACAAATAATGACTGAGCTTAAAATGATAATCTTTTCTGACTCTGTGGATATACTCATGCAATTGTGCAATTTTCTTACAGGTTTTTCTCCAATTATTAGATCCCTTTACTTTGTCTTTTAGCTCCCGTTGCAGTGATGTCAACTTGCTTTGTAAGCTGATTAAAAACTTAGGTCTATCTATTATTTCATTTCTGGATGTAGCAATCAAACTAGAAAAACCCAAGTCAATTCCTAGACTAGAATAAGATAAGTCAGGAATGGGATCTGGAATATTTCCCTCAGACTGGATTGTACAAATGACATACCAACCTGATGCTTGATTCACTACTTGGACTTGCTTAATCACAAAACCTTCTGGAATCTGTCGATGCAAGTTAATCTCAATATCGCCTATCTTTGGTAACTTGATTTGATTGCCAACGATAGGATTAGTTTTGAATTGAGGAAAAACCATTGAGCGAATCCTTTTGCGGAAACGGGGAAACCCATATCCCCTGTGATGGAAAGATCTGAAAGCCTTATCTACTTTTCCTATAACTTCTTGAAGAACCTGAGAAGGCACTTCTTTTAATTCAGGATTTGTTTTCTTGGCTTCCGTTAGTTGTCGCTTTTGGTAGTAATAGTCGGGATATTTTGTTTGTGCAGGAATAATATACTCACTCACCAACGAACATTGATCAATGGGAGACCTCCTCGATTTGATCCAATCTTTTCTTTCTGCCAGACAATAATTATAAACTCCCCGACACGCAAAAAGCCACCGCAAGAGGATTTCCTCCTGTGATGACTTTGGATATATGCGGTACTCGTAATTTAGATTAATCATTGTTTAGGCGATAAAAATATTTTACCTAGATTTAATCTTAGCATAAGTTTTTCTATTTGTGTAAATAAATCTGGACGGCGATTTCTGCCCTAGGCACTGCGTAGCAGCCTCCACGCTGATTTTGTGAGTGTTTCTTACTACAAAAAAGACACAGAGTCGAAGAAGCTAATTTAAAGAGAAAAAGAAAGAAGAAAAATGATAAGATGATTTTTGCTATAGCTAGTAATAATAGAGAAAAATAAATGGCAGAAACATTGATGTTTAATGCTTTACGTCAAGCTATTGATGAAGAAATGGCGAAAGATGATAAAGTATTTGTCTTGGGTGAAGATGTAGGACAATATGGTGGTTCATATAAAGTAACCAAAGGTTTATACGAAAAATATGGAGAATTTAGAGTATTAGACACTCCTATTGCCGAAAATAGCTTTACAGGGATGGCAGTAGGTGCAGCAATGGCAGGATTACGTCCTATTATTGAAGGGATGAATATGGGTTTTCTGTTACTTGCTTTCAACCAAATCGCCAATAATGCAGGAATGATGCGTTACACTTCAGGAGGAAATTATAAAATTCCTGTGGTTATTAGAGGGCCAGGAGGTGTAGGCAGACAACTTGGAGCAGAACATTCTCAGCGATTAGAGGCTTATTTTCAGGCAGTGCCAGGGTTAAAAATTGTCGCTTGTTCTACGGCTTATAATGCTAAAGGTTTGTTAAAATCCGCCATTAGAGATGATAATCCTGTGTTATTTTTTGAACACGTTTTATTATATAATCATAAAGAAAATCTGCCTAATTATGAATATACAGTACCTTTAGATAAAGCAGAAATCGTCAGAAAAGGGAAAGATGTAACTATTTTGACCTATTCTCGGATGAGACATCATTGTCTTCAGGCTTTAAAACAAATCGAAAAAGACGGTTATGATCCTGAAATCATCGATTTAATTTCCCTCAAGCCTTTAGATATGGCAACTATTGGTGAATCTATCCGTAAAACCCATAAAGTAATCATCGTGGAAGAATGTATGAAAACTGGTGGTATCGGTGCTGAATTAACGGCTTCTATTAATGATCAATTATTTGACGAATTAGATGGTCCTGTGGTGCGTTTATCATCTCAAGATATTCCTACTCCTTATAATGGCACATTAGAAAGATTAACCATCGTACAACCTGAACAAATTGTTGATGCGGTAAAAAAAATCATGACTAATCAAATTTAAAATCATTAGGAATTAGGAAGGAAAGGGGGAATTAGGAATTAAAAAAGAAACGGGGAATTGATGATGTTAAAAATATTCTCGATTCAGTGTGAGTAGTTCACTATTATTCTCTTTCAATATACAAAATATTTATTACTAATTAATGGAAAAGCAAAGAGTATTTATTATTTTAATAATTGTTTTAATTGCTACTTCAATCTTAACTTTGATCAATTTACCTTTACAATTAGGGTTAGATTTAAGAGGTGGATCTCAATTAACTATTCAATTACAAACCACTCCTGAAGTGTCAGAAATTACTCCCGAAAAACTCGAAGGGGTACGCACCGTTATTGATAATCGAGTCAATGGTTTAGGGGTATCAGAAGCAGTAGTACAAAGTGTGGGCAGCGATCGCATTTTAGTACAATTACCGGGGGTAAATGATCCCCAAGAAGCAGAAAGAGTATTAGGAGGTACAGCACAATTAGATTTTCGTACCGAAACCGATAATCCTGAAATTCAAGCCCAATATCAAATTAAACAACAGGAAATAGGAGAATTAATTTTTCAAGCACAATCCTTAAAAGGAGAAGAATTAACGGCACAGGAGGCAAAAATTGAAGCAAAAAAAGCAGAAATAGCGGTATTATCTCAACAGTTATACACAAAAAGCGAATTAAACGGTGAAAAGCTCAAAAATGCTAATTATCAACCTACCCAACAAGGTAATGATTGGGAAGTGGTGCTGGAATTTAATGATGAAGGAGGCAAATTATTTGCAGAATTAACTAAAAGTATCGCAGGTACAGGACGGACTTTAGGTATATTCCTTGATAATAAACTCATTAGCTCCCCCGGTGTTAGTGCGGAATATGCTAGTACGGGAATTATGGGCGGTAGAGCAAGTATTTCTGGCGGTAGTGGTTATACCCTCGAACAAGCTAGAGAGTTAGCTTTACAATTGGAGGGGGGAGCTTTACCTTTACCCGTTAAAATAGTGGAAAATCGTACCGTTGGTGCAACTTTAGGACAAGATAGCATTCGCCGAAGCATTATTGCTGGAATTTCAGGTTTACTCCTTGTTTTAGTGTTTATGGCGGTTTATTATCGCTTACCAGGTATTATTGCGGATTTTTCTTTAATTATTTACGCTGTTCTAAATTTAGCTTGTTTTTCTTTAGCAGGAGTAACTTTAACTTTACCCGGTATCGCAGGTTTTCTTCTTAGTATTGGTATGGCAGTTGATGCAAATGTATTAATTTTTGAACGTACCAGAGAAGAATTAAGAGACGGAAAAACCCTATATCGCTCAGTGGAATCAGGATTTTATCGAGCATTTTCTAGTATTTTAGATGGTAACGTGACTACTTTAATCGCTTGTGCGGCTTTATTCTGGTTAGGCTCAGGTTTAGTGAAAGGGTTTGCTTTAACTTTAGGTATCGGTGTTGTTATTAGTATGTTTACAGCCTTAACTTGTACTCGTACTTTTATGTTAATTACGGTGTTAGGTTTTCCCACTATCCGTCAACGCCCAGAATTATTCTGCCCTAATATTAAACCAGCTAATAATTAATTATGCTCCTTTCTTTCAATGTTGGGGTTTGCCCTCCTGCCTCCTATTCTGGGAATGAAATAGGGAGATTAAAAGTCCCCAAAATTGGGGATTTAGGGGCGATAAAAACTATTCATTATTCATTATTTTTTTACTTATGATTAAATTTAGCGTTGTTAAATGGGAAAAAATTTGGTGGAGTATCTCTGCTATTTTATGTATTGGAAGTGTGATCGCTATGGTTATTTCTTATACTTCTATCGGTACTATTTTACGTCCTAGTCTTGATTTTGTCGGTGGTACAAGATTGCAAGTAGAATTAGATTGTACCATAGCTAATAACTGCGATCGCCCTTTGACAGTAAATGAAGTTAGAGAGATTTTAGACTCGGAAAATTTAGGCAATAATAGCAGTATTCAAATTGTCGGAAAAGATCAACATGGTATCTCTATTCGTACAAAAACTTTAGACGTAGATGAGAGAACAAAATTACAGCAAATATTAACAGAAAAAATCGGCATATTTGATGAAAAAACCATCCAAATTGACACTGTAGGACCAACCATAGGGAAAGAATTATTTATATCGGGATTTTTAGCATTAATAGTCTCTTTTACGGGGATTATTGTTTATTTAAGTTTTCGATTTAAAACTGATTACGCTATTTTTGCCATTATCGCTTTATTCCACGACGTTTTAGTGACTACGGGAGTTTTTGCCATTTTAGGTTTAGTGGGTGGCGTAGAAGTTGATACTCTTTTTCTTGTGGCTTTATTAACTATTACTGGGTTTTCTGTTAATGATACCGTAGTAATTTATGATCGTATTCGAGAAATTGCTAAAGAAGCGAATACCCAGAATATTAATGAAATTGTCGATCAAGCAGTATTACAAACATTAACACGTTCTATTAATACCAGTTTAACGACTCTTTTGCCCGTAGTAGCCATTTTCTTATTCGGTGGTGAAACCCTTAAATTTTTCGCTCTTGCCCTAATCGTAGGCTTTATTTGCGGAGCTTATTCAAGTATTTTTATTGCTAGTACTTTACTTGGTTGGTGGCGTAAAGTTTCCCAAAAAAAAGCAGTTACAGCATAGTTAAAATAGTAGGTTGGGTTGAAAAAATTAAAACATAACCCAACAATTTTTTTTAGATAGAATCATAATGAAAACGACAGGCTAAAAAATCAATTTGAGTTTTAGTAATGCGATAAATTAAACGATGTTCTAAATCAATTCTTCTTGACCAAATATTGCTATCTATATACTTTAAAGGTTCTGGTTTTCCAATGCCTTTAAATGGATTTTTCATGACTTCAGTGACTAAGTCTAATATTTTTTCGGCTTTTTTTTCATCATTATTAAACCACCATTTTAAATCGCTTTTAAATTGACTACTAAACCCCAGAATTTGTACAAAAGATTGTTCTATTTCTGCTTGAGGGAAAGATTTATTTTCTTTCTTTTTCTTACTCAATTCCTAACTCTCCTTTTAAATCCTCCATTGATTGTGGTTTGATTTTTCCTGTGGTAGATTCTTCTATGGCATCAAATAAATTACGAGCATTATTAGGAGATCTTAACAAATAAACTGTTTCTACTAAACTACGCAAATCAGATTCGGCAATTAAAGCGACATTTTCTCCATTACGACGATTAATGATAAACACTTCACGATTCTCTACCACTTTATCTAACAGTTGAAATAATCCATTTCTAGCTTCTGTTGGGGATGTAATTTCGTAACTAAACATTATTTTTTTTAACAAATTCAGTATTTGTACATATTTGCGTACATTATATCAAAATTTTACTCTTATGGACTAAACGTCAATTTAGACTCCATATTAAGGTAAAATATACCAGTTGTATTTGCGAAAAAGTAAAAATTACAGTGATTGAACGTTATACCTTGCCCGAAATGGGCGGAATCTGGACTGACGAATATCGTTTAAAAACATGGTTACAGGTAGAAATTGCCGTTTGTGAGGCTCAAGCTGAAGTTGGTAATATTCCCAAGGAAGCCGTAGAAGAAATTAAAAAAAAGGCTAATTTTGATGTAGAAAGAGTTTTAGAAATTGAAGCTGAAGTTCGTCACGATGTAATTGCTTTTTTGACTAATGTCAATGAATATGTGGGAGATGCAGGAAGATATATTCATCTGGGTATGACTAGCTCTGATATGCTCGATACTGCTTTGGCATTACAAATGGTGGCTAGTTTAAATCTTATTCTCGAATCCGTAGAAGACACTATCCAAGCTATTCGTTATCAGGCTCAACAACACCGTTATACTTTTATGGTAGGGCGATCGCACGGTATTCATGCCGAACCCATTACCTTCGGTTTTAAACTAGCAGGTTGGTTAGCAGAAATGCGTCGTAATCGTGATCGTTTAGTAAAATTACGTCAAGATATTTCTGTGGGCAAAATTTCTGGTGCGGTGGGAACTTATGCTAATATTGATCCTCGTATTGAAGCTATTGCTTGTAACTTGTTAGGGTTAGAACCTGATACAGCTTCCACTCAAGTTATTTCAAGAGATCGTCATGCAGAATTTATCCAACAAATCGCCCTTGTAGCGGCTTCTTTAGAAAGATTTTCCGTAGAAATTCGTAACCTTCAAAGAACCGATGTCTTAGAAGTAGAAGAGTATTTTTCTAAAGGACAAAAAGGCTCATCAGCGATGCCTCATAAACGTAATCCCATTCGTAGTGAGCGAATAACAGGCATGGCAAGAATTATCAGGGGAAATGCCGTTGCAGCCTTAGAGAATGTAGCTTTATGGCATGAAAGAGATATTTCTCATAGTTCTGTGGAAAGAGTAATTTTGCCAGATACTTGCATTTTAATCCATTTTATGTTAAGAGAAACCACTAATTTGATTCAAAATCTATTGGTATATCCTGATAATATGGCGAGAAATATGAACGTTTATGGCGGTGTCATTTTCAGTCAAAAAGTTTTATTAGCTTTAGTCTCAAAGGGTATGAGTCGAGAAGATGCTTATAAACTGGTGCAAGGTTGCGCCCATCAAGCATGGAATACTCAAGATGGTAATTTCCGTAACTTAATTGAAAATAACAGCGAAGTTCAACAATTATTATCAGGTGACGAGGTAAATACTTGTTTTGATCCTCAACAACACTTAAAGAATCTTGATACAATTTATCAAAGACTAGGAATTTAATTAATAAGGAATAAGGAATTGGAAAGGAAACGGGGAATTATGTATTTACCTTTGCTCATTACTCATTACTCATTACCCTTTACCTATTACATCCAGAGGAAAATTATATGCGCGCTGTTTTAATGGCTGGTGGTTCGGGTACGAGATTACGTCCTTTAACCTGCGATTTACCTAAACCTATGGTACCAGTCTTAAACAGACCCATCGCCGAACATATTGTTAATTTATTGAAACACAATGGTATCAAAGAAATAATTGCGACTCTTCACTATTTACCTGATGTTTTTCGGGATTATTTTCAAGAAGGGAAGGATTTTGATGTCATCATGAAATATTCCATAGAGGAAGATCAACCCCTTGGTACGGCTGGATGTGTCAAAAAAGTTGAGCAAATGTTAGATCGCACTTTTGTCGTAATTAGTGGTGATAGTATTACTGATTTTAATTTACAAGCAGCCATCGCTTTTCATCGAGAAAAAGGTGCTAAAGCGACGTTAATTTTAACTAAAGTACCTAATCCTATTGAATTTGGCGTAGTTATTACTGATTCTGAGGGTAGAATACAAAGATTTTTAGAAAAACCTTCCACCAGCGAAATTTTTTCCGATACCGTTAATACTGGTATTTATATTCTTGAGCCTGAAGTATTAGAATATTTACCTCCTGAAGTTGAAGCGGATTTTTCTCAAGATTTATTTCCTTTGCTTCTTGATAGAGGAGAACCTTTGTATGGCTATATTGCTGATGGTTATTGGTGTGATGTGGGGCATTTAGAAGCCTATCGAGATGCCCATTATGATGGTTTATCTGGGGCTGTTAAGCTAAATTTTCCCTCTTTGGAACGAAAACAGGGTATTTGGATTGGAGAAAATACTTATATTGATTCTACCGCAGTGCTAGAAAGTCCTTGTTTAATTGGTAATAATTGTCGTATCGGTGCTAGGGCAAAAATTCGTAGTGGTACAATTATCGGGGATAATGTCACTATTGGTGATGATGCCGAATTAAATCGCCCTATTATTTGGAATGGTGTGATTGTGGGAGAAGAAGCCTCTCTTTCTGCTTGTGTTGTGGCTAGAGGCACAAGAATTGATCGGCGATCGCATATATTAGAAGGGGCGGTAATTGGTCAATTGTGTAATATTGGGGAAGAAGCCCAAATCAATACAGGAGTAAGAGTTTGGCCTAGTAAAAGAATCGAATCTGGGGCAATTTTAAACATTAACTTAATTTGGGGTAACATTGCTCATCGTAATCTTTTTGGACAAAGAGGAGTTACAGGATTAGCAAATATAGATATTACCCCTGAATTTGCCGTTAAACTAGGTGCAGCTTATGGTTCAATTTTAAAATCAGGTTCTTGTGTGGTAGTTTCAAGAGATCAACGTAGTGTGTCTCGCATGGTAAGTCGCTCTTTGATAGCAGGTTTAATGTCTGTGGGTATCGATATTCAAAACTTAGAATCAACGGCTATTCCCATTTCTCGCACCATGACACCCAAATTAAAAGTAGCTGGGGGAGTTCATGTAAGACTACATCCTGATCGCCACGACTATATCATGATTGAGTTTTTTGATACTAATGGTATCAATATATCTAAAGCCAAAGAGAAAAAAATAGAAGGTGCTTATTTTAAAGAAGACTTAAGAAGAGTTCAAGCTATGGATATTGGCGATATGTCTTATCCTTCTCAAGTAGTAGATACTTATTGCAAAACCTTTGAAACTCAGTTAAATGTTGAGGCAATTCGTAACAGTAATACTAAAATTGTAATTGACTATGTTTATTCTGTATCAGGAGCAATTTTACCGCAATTATTAGCGGGGTTTGGCTGTGATGCGGTGGTTTTAAATGCTAGTTTACGGCAAAGAGCGATTTCCACCGCCGAAAGAGAAAATCTTTTGTTTCAATTAGGTCATGTAGTGGAAGCGTTAAAAGCTAATTTCGGTGTCCAAGTATCTGCTAATGGTGAATTATTAATGTTAGTAGATGAGTCGGGAATTCAAATCAGGGGAGAAGAATTAACTGCGTTGATGGTAAATACCATTTTAACGGCTTATCCCAGAGGAACGGTTGTCGTACCTATTAATACATCCTCTGCCGTTGAACAAATTGCTCGTCGTCATGATGGTAAAGTTATTCGCACTAAGGCCAATCCTACTGCTATTATGGAAGCTACTCAAAGTAATTACAATGTGGTATTAGGTGGTAGTGGAGATATGGGTTTTATTTTTCCTCAACTTCATCCCGGTTTCGATGCGATGTTTACCATTGCTAAATTAATTGAAATGCTTACCATACAAGAGCGATCGCTAACTCAAGTCAGAAGCGAATTACCTCTTGTTTGTCATAAATATCATTCTTTGCGTTGCCCAGGGAAAATAAAAGGCTCATTAATGAGGTATTTAGTAGAAACAGAATCTCCTGAAAAATTAGAATTAATTGACGGTGTGAAAATAGTCGAAAATCATACAGATAATTGGGTATTAATTTTACCCGACGCTGGAGAGCCGTTAATTCATATTTACGCCAATAGTGATAATAGAGAATGGGCAGAGTCACATTTACAAATTTATCGTAATAAAGTTCAAGAATTTATTATCAAACAACAAATCGTTTAACAAAGGAGTGGGCAATTGCCCACAAAATTAAAATTATAATTTAACTCTTATCTGATTTAGTGACAAACTGATAAACAAAGTAAATAATTACCGCTAAAATTCCAAAAGTAAAAATTAATTGTACTAAAGAAAAAACAGTTTTTAATAAAGAAAAAGCGATCATGATGACAAATAAACCCACAATAGCTTTACCGATAGTAGGTAACTTTGAAAACCAATTTTGAATAACCTTCACAAAACTTCCTGATGTTTCCGTGTTGATAGGTATAGAATTATTGATTTCTTTTTCAAGTTCTTTTAGTTTATCTTTCCAGTTAGACTTTTGATTTGAATTCATGGTTATGATATTTTTTTAAATAAGTTTTAAATTATTAATTGTTAATTATGATTTATTAACTATTTTCTACCCAAGGAGAAAAATCCATATTTTCTGATGGTGATGACTCCATAGTAACATCGGTTTCATTGCTCTGGGAGAGATGAGGATTTTCTGGGGTAACAGTTAATTTTATGTTTTCTTTCATGGGTTGATTTGGTTGTAATAACCCTTTAATTTGACTGAGAATATCCCCTAATTTACCTTCATCTAACAGACTATTAATCAAAGATAAACCGCTAGTAGAAAGCAAAATTTTATTGATGTCATTACCATTATTTGTACCATTACCATTAGGAAAGGCATAAATTCTGGCATCACCTAAAACTCCGGGTTGCGGAGCTAAAGATTTGAGCATTTCGGGCAATTGAGGAGCAATAACAGGGAAAATGATTTTTATAATCTCAGCAGTGCGATTTGCATCACTAAGGCTATTTTCAGCTTGAATAGCGGCTAATTTACCTTGGGCTTCCGCTAATAATCGATACTTCTCTGCATCAGCTAAAGTGCGGATGGATTCAGCTTCTAATTCTGCTGCTTGACGGGCAATTTCTGCTTGACGACGACGACGGAAAACATCAATTTCTACTACGTTTTGATCAGTAATACGTTTTTCTGCCGCTTCTCTTTCAGCGATAATCAAAGATAATTGCTTCTCTCTTTCAGCATTTTCTACCTGACGAGCAGTTTTAACTCCTTCTTCGGCTTTGGCTTTTAATGCTTCGGCGGTGAATCTTTCTTTTTCCTTATTGGTGATAGCGATGGAGGCTTCTTGTTGCGCTATTTGTGATTCTTGATCAGCTTCGGCGATGGCAATTTGTGCTAGTAATCGAGTAGATTCCACTATACGTTGACGATCAATTTCCGCTACTTCTCCTTCTTGTGTCTGGACAATTTGAGCAACTCTAAACTGTTTATTGCGCTCCTCTAAAGAAATATTAGCTTCAATTTGGCTTTGTTGTACTGCTAATTGTTGCTTAATTCTTTCTTCTTCAATGGCTTGTTGTTGCAGGATTTTATTGCGTTCAATTTTAGCTTGTTCTTGATCTCTTGCTTCTTGAACTTCTCTTTCTCGTTGAACTTTGAGAAACTCAATTTCTTTCATTTGTGTTAACTTAGCTTCTTCTTTATCTTTATTAATAGTTAAAGACTGTTTTTCTGCCGCTAATTCTTGTTGTTGAATAGCCACTTGAGTATTTAATTCAATTTCTCTTTTTTCTCGTTGATTATCTAATTCAACGGCTAATTTTTGTTTAATAGATTCTTGGATTGTTTCTGTGCGTAAACGAACACCTTGAGCATCAAAATAATTATTTTCGTCATAGGTATCGCTTTCTTCAATTTCAGAAATAGCGATGTTGTTTAAGGTTAAACCAACTTTTCTTAAATCCTGTTGAATTAAATTTAAAACTTCATCAGCAAAACCTAATTTATCCGAGTCAATTTCAGCAATACTTTTCTTTTTCGCTGCCGCTCGAATAGCATCATCAGCTCTTTTTTCTAGGGCATCTTTTATATCTTCTGCGGAAATTTTACCAATTTTTGATAATCTTTGAGCTGCGGTTAAAACTGCGTCTTTATCGGCACTAATACATACATAAAAAGTCACCCTCATATTAGCTCTTAAATAGTCTTTAGTACGAACGGCTAAATTACCTTGTCTAACTACATCTATGGATATTTCTCGTAAGGGTACACGGGTTAATTCATGGATACCGGGGATTACGATACAACCCCCATTAAGAATGACCTTTTTTTCTTTGGTAAATAAGCCTCCATTACGCACAAATGCTTCGTTATTAGGAGTAACAACATAAACCCTTGTATAACCCCAAACTGCCACCACTAATAATAAAACTAACCCCCCAATTAAGCCACCAAAAAAACTAAGATTACTTATATTTAATTGAGCTACTGTTGAACTATTTGTTAAAGGTATTTGAGCAATATTTGTATTTAAATTACTATTAGTTTTAGGAAAATTATGATCATAATTAATAATATTATCAGTGTTGATATTTTCTAAGTTACTAATAGGTAAAGATTGAATAAACAATAACCAAAATTTCATGATTTTACTCCTAATTTTTAATTTATTTAATATTTAATAATAAGATTTCTTTCTAATATCTCCCCCAAACTTGGGGGTAAGGGGGGCGAAAATCTGGGGACTTGATCTTGATTGCCCCTAAATCCCCAATTCTGGGGAGTTGATCTTGATTCGCCCCTAAATCCCCAATTCTGGGGAGTTGATCTTGATTCGCCCCTAAATCCCCAATTCTGGGGACTTCTTTTGTTAATTTCTCATTGCTCATTTCTCATTCCTAATTACCTCTTACTAATGGAATTAAGCCATTTATCTTGATCTGAGGTATCTTTAGCGATGGCAATAAAGCAGTGTTTTTGACGATCAATAATTAAGATTTCTTGCCCCCTGTGGGGTACAACTTTTGCCCATTCAGGTAAACATACTTCAATAGTTACTAGATTACCAGCGCTATCAACTACATCCGCTTGAGCGATTCTACCTTCGATTAAATAGGGAATTTGTCTGGAAGTTACAGAGCCATTACAGCCAATTAGGCGATCGCCTTCTGTTTCTTCTCCAAAGTTAGCAAAAATTTTACCAATGGGATGAGAAAATAATTTGCCGATAAAAATACTAAAAATAAAAGAAGCTAAAAAAATGACAACCCCAAGAAAACCTTGAGGAATAGTATTAAGAAAACCGCCGATAGTAACATTTAAAAACCAACCCGAAACCCCCCAAGTAGAAAAATTAATAGCTAAGAGAATTAAAAGAGGACATTTACCCAGACCAAACCAAGATAAGATAGATAAAAAATTAAGATCAGAATCATGATAATTAGCTAAATCAGGGGTGATGTTACTTTCTATATTGGATTCTAAATCAATATCAGCGTCAACATCAGCATCAAAATCCACATCACTATCCAAATCTTGATCTTCTCCGCCTCCTGAAAGAATAACTAACATAAAAAGGAAAATACCAATACCCAGAAAAATCCAATAAGTTAAATTTGCGGTATCAAAAAGCATTGTTTTGATTAAAAACTTATTAAAAAGTTAAATAGCTCTTATTTACTAGCTTACTCTGGGATTAAGAAAATATTGATAATGTAAAGAAAATCTTTATATATTGAGGATTAATAACAGTTTTTCCGTTATATTAATATATTCAAAAATATAAATATCTTGATATAGTGAGTTAAGAATAGAAAATACCAACTTAATTTAATCTGTTGTCAAGGGAAACCATCAAGTAAAATAGTCGTCTTAATTAAACATCACTAGCAAAATTCAGATCTTTAAATCCTTATGTTGAAAAAAAAATCCTTATTAAATAAAGTCAAAAATGTCAGTTTAGTAAGTGCTACCATACTAAGTTGTTGGTTAACCCAAACTACGAAATTATTAGCTTTACCCCTAGAAACCATTGTTCAAAAACTAAAACCTATTCCCGTTTTTACTATTGCTGACGCACAAGGTGCTCCTTTAATTGCTTCTAACGATAAAGATGGAAAAGTGGCGGGAGTTTTTATTAGTAAACAAGATGCTAATAGTTTTGTAGAAAGATTAAAAAAAGAAAATCCTGAGTTAGGGAAACAAGTTCAAGTAGTGCCTGTATCATTGGGTGAAATCTTTGAATTATCAGAAAAAAATGCTAAACAAAAAGATGCTATTATTTTTGCTTATGTACCGTCAGGAAATCAAGTGGAACAAGCGAAAAAACTAAATACTGAATATAAAGTAGGAGTACCTTTATTTGTAGCCAGAGCAGGAAAAGATCAAGGTTATTTAACTATAAAACAAAATGATCAAGAAGTGATACCCTTCTTTTTTGATGAGCAACAAGTGACAGAATTAGTGAATAGTTTTAAAAAAGTTCAACCTGATTTAGCTTCCTCCATAAAAATTGAAGTAGTGATTTTAGAAGGAGTATTAGACGCATTAAAACAAGGTGAAGATGAAATGCTGTCAAAAATTATTTTATGGCCTTCTAAAGAATCTCTTGATTTTCTTCGTGCCAATGCACCTAAAAAATAATCAATAATTGATGATGGATAATTGATCATAAATAATGACTTTTTTATTAATTAAAAATAGTTTGAAAAATTAATTAATTATCCATTATGCAATATTTTTTATCTTGATTAGATCATACTTTTAGATTTTTTAGAGATTAAAAACGATAATATTGACTAACGAAGATTTTAAAATATTCTTATTAATTAATAACACTTTATCTTGATTCACCTCAGATAATGAGTTAAGTTGCTAATTGCTATAGATGATATGATAGAAAGTTAATTTATATATTGAAAGAAATTATAAGAATTAACTATGTTTAAAAAGCTATTCGGAGATCCTAACGCTCGTAAACTTAAAAAACTACAACCTTTAATTACTGAAATAAATTTATTTGAAGAAGACTTTAAAAAACTTAGTGATGAGGAAATGAGGGCAAAAACTGCATCTTTTAAACAGATGTTAGCCAAAGCCAAAAATAGAGAAGAAAGAGACATACTTTTAGATGAAATTCTCGTAGAAGCCTTTGCTTTAGTGAGAGAAGCAGGGATTAGAGTTTTAGGTATGCGTCATTATGACGTACAAATGTTAGGAGGTATTGTCTTACATACAGGGCAAATTGCGGAAATGAAAACAGGGGAAGGAAAAACCCTTGTAGCAACTCTACCAGCCTATCTTAACGGTTTAACGGGAAAAGGTGTTCATGTAGTAACGGTTAACGATTATCTTGCTCGACGTGATGCGGAATGGATGGGGCAAATTCATCGTTTTTTAGGTTTAAGTGTTGGTTTAATCCAAAGTGGTATGACTTCTGTCGAAAGACAAAAAAATTATAATGCAGATATTACTTACGCTACTAATAGTGAATTAGGTTTTGACTATTTACGAGATAACATGGCAACGGATATTTCTGAAGTTGTCCAAAGAGTGCCTAATTATTGTATTATTGACGAAGTTGACTCTATTTTAGTAGATGAAGCTCGTACTCCTTTAATTATATCAGGACAAGTGGAACGCCCCATGGAAAAATATATGGAGGCGGCTAGAATTGCTCAATTATTAACAAAACAATTAAAAGAGGATGACGGCGGCGATTATGAAGTTGACGAGAAAGCTAGAAGTGTTCTGTTAACCGATGAAGGTTTTGCTAAAGCCGAAGAATTGTTAGGAGTGAAAGATTTATATGATCAAGAAAACCCTTGGGCGCATTATATATTTAACGCCATTAAAGCTAAAGAATTATTTACCGCCGATGTCAACTATATTGTCCGCAATAATGAAGTGGTTATCGTTGACGAATTTACAGGAAGAGTTTTAGCCGGTAGAAGATGGAGTGACGGTTTACACCAAGCCATTGAAGCAAAGGAAAATGTTGAAATTCAAAAAGAAACTCAAACTTTAGCTAGTATTACCTATCAAAATTTCTTTTTACTCTATCCTAAATTATCGGGCATGACGGGTACAGCGAAAACCGAAGAAACAGAATTTGAGAAAGTTTATAAGTTAGAAGTCAGCATTATTCCTACCAATCGCCCTTCGGATAGAGCGGATTTACCCGATGTTGTTTATAAAAATGAAATAGCGAAATGGAAAGCCGTAGCCGAAGAATGTCATGAAATGCACGAAACGGGAAGACCTGTATTAATTGGTACTACTAGCGTTGAAAAATCCGAATTATTAGCGAAATTATTAGTTGAAAGAAAAATTCCTCACCAGATTCTTAATGCGCGCCCAGAAAACGTTGAAAGAGAGTCAGAAATTGTCGCCCAAGCAGGAAGAAAAGGTGCAATAACTATCGCTACAAACATGGCAGGACGGGGTACTGACATTATACTTGGTGGTAATTCAGACTACATGGCGAGGCTGAAAATTCGTGAATATCTTATGCCTCAAATTGTCACCCCTGAAGATGATCAATTTATGGTTAGTGTTGCTGCTATTGATATGAATAAACGCCCTAAACCTCAAGGTTTTAGTGGTAACGGTGAGGGTGATGGAAAAAAAGTAAAAAACTGGAAACCTTCTTCTGATATTTTTCCTTGTCAATTATCTCCTGAAACGGAAACTAAATTAAAAGAAGCCGTCAAATTTGTCGTTGAAACCTATGGGCAACAAAGTTTATCAGAATTAGACGCTGAAGAAAAAATTGCCATCGCTGCCGAAAAAGCACCTACGGAAGAAGCTGTTATCTTGAAATTAAGAGAAGTATATAGATCGATTCGTCAAGAATACGATGCTCTTACAGATAAAGAACATGAATTAGTAGTAGAAAAAGGTGGTTTACACGTTATTGGTACAGAAAGACACGAATCAAGACGTATAGACAATCAATTAAGAGGTAGAGCAGGGCGACAAGGTGATCCCGGTTCAACAAGGTTCTTTTTGAGCTTAGAAGACAATTTATTGCGTATTTTCGGCGGTGATAGAGTAGCTGGTTTAATGAATGCTTTTCGAGTAGAAGAAGATATGCCCATCGAATCTGGGATGTTAACCCGTAGCTTAGAAGGCGCACAGAAAAAAGTAGAAACCTTCTATTATGATGCTCGTAAAAGCGTTTTTGAGTATGACGAAGTTATGAATAACCAACGTCGTGCGATATATGCTGAACGTCGTCGAGTTTTAGAAGGAAGAGAATTAAAAGAACAAGTACTACAATATGCTACTAAAACCACCGATGAAATTATTGACGCTTATGTTAATCCAGAATTACCCCCTGATGAATGGAATTTAGAAGGTTTAGTTAATAAAGCCAAAGAATTTATTTATCTTCTCGAAGATGTTAGCGTTGCTGATTTAGAAGATATGACAGTAACGGAAATGAAAACTTTTCTCCAAGAAGAAGTACATAAAGCATACGACTTAAAAGAGCATCAAATTGAGCAATTACAAGCAGGTTTAATGCGTCAAGCAGAAAGATTTTTTATCCTCCAACAAATTGATACTTTGTGGCGTGAACACCTACAAGCAATGGACGGCTTACGAGAATCCGTTGGTTTAAGGGGTTATGGACAAAAAGATCCTCTAATCGAGTATAAACAAGAAGGTTACGAAATGTTTTTAGAGATGATGATTGACATTCGCCGCAATGTGGTTTATTCTCTATTTCAATTCCAACCTCAATCACAATCACAACCTCAATCAGTTTAACTCAGATCTTGCACTCCATAGGCAATGGCAATCTCCCATCCCACTTAATCCCCCCAAGGGGAAAGGGCAAATCCTAAAAGTCAAAAGTAAGAATAATTGATTTAAACTTTCTTAAAATTCATTTTCTAAACTTTGTCTATTAAGTATTTTTGTTCTTATACAAAATCTCGGTTTAACTATAGGAGACGAAGGGTTTTTGATTAAATCTAAATCCGCATCTCCCTTTCTCATTCCCAATTTCTAACTCCTAATTCCTAATTCCTAATTATTCTGATGCTGAGTCGTCAAAAAGAAACCGTTAAAATCCTAGCTTTATCAGAATTAACCTCTGAAGAAAAGCGTTTTCAAGAAGAAAGATTAAGAGATGTTTATTTACTTTTAGAAAACTTAGCCTTAAATGAAGAAGCGACAATTAAACTAATTATTGAATGTCTTTATGATATTGGGATTATTAATCTAATTAACAAAAAAATTCCTAATCGCTCTATGAATAAATTAGCTAAATTTTTATCAGGTACTCCTAAACCTTTAGTTAAAATTATCGCATGGCAATGGGTGAAAAAAAACCTACCGATTAAAGTAACTAATTGGCTTAATAATAAAGTTAAATTTAAGTAATTTAGGGAGTTTTCAGGTGGCAGGTAGCAGGTTTTAGGTTTTAAATAATGAGTTTATAGACTATTCAACATTCTTCCCCGTTTCCTTTCTAATTCCCTGTTTCGTTTCCTAACTCCCATCTCCCATCTCCTATCTCCTAACTCCTAACTCCTAACTCCTAACTCCTATCTCCTATCTCCTAACTCCTAACTCCTATCTCCTAACTCCCATCTCCTATCTCCTAACTCCCATCTCCCATCTCCTATCTCCTAACTCCTAACTCCTAACTCCTAACTCCTATCTCCTATCTCCTAACTCCTAACTCCTAACTCCTAACTCCTATCTCCTAACTCCCATCTCCTATCTCCTAACTCCTATCTCCTATCTCCTAACTCCTATCTCCTATCTCTTATCTCCTATTTACAATTTTTTAGGATTTAAAGCGTCTTTTAAGCCATCACCGATATAGTTAAGACTTAAAACGGTTAAAAATATCCCTAAACCCGGAAATATTGCCATATAAGGGGCAGCAGTGAGATAATTTTGAGCATCATATAACATTCTTCCCCATGTAGGAATATCAGGGGGAAATCCTAACCCCAAAAAACTCAGAGTTGACTCCACAATAATGGCGTTACCCACCGATAATGTCGCAGCTACGATGATGACACCCAATACGTTAGGTAAAATATGTTTTAACATAATACGCCCTGAATTTGCTCCTAATGTAATGGCGGCGCTAACAAATTCTCTTTCTTTGAGTTGTAAAAATGAACTTCTCACTAATCTGGCTACAGACATCCAATTGAGTAAACCAATTACTAACACAATTAAGACGAAAATACCTAATTCACCCCCGAAGATGGATTTAACAGTATCTCTAAACAAGTAAACCACTAATAGTAATACTGGTAATTGAGGTAAAGATAAAAATATATCCGTAAATCTCATCAAAATATTGTCAATAATACCGCCATAATAACCAGCTATTGCACCAATAATTGTACCGATGGAAATAGCTACTACCATAGCGGCAATGCCTACGGTTAAAGAAATTTTACCGCCGAATAATACCCTTGCTAATTGATCTTGTCCTAGATCGTTTGTACCAAAAGGATGTTGCCAATTTGGAGATAAAGTGGCTTGAGTAAAATCAATTTTATCCATAGGCATTTGATAAACTATCGGTAAAAACAAAATCAATGCGATAATTAGGCTTAAAATAAATACCCCTACCATAGCCATTTTATCTTGACTAAATTTACGCCAAAACATCATTTTTAATTTCCCACTAATCGCCCATCTTCTAATTCAATAATACGTTCAGCGACATCTAAAATGCGATCATCATGGGTAACTATTAAAATAGTACAACCTTGTTCTTTTGCTAATTTTTGCATAATTTCTACCACATCACGCCCTGATTTACTGTCTAATGCGGCGGTAGGCTCATCGGCTAAAACTAGCTTGGGGTGGGAAACTAAGGCACGAGCAATGGCAACTCGTTGTTTTTGTCCTCCTGATAAATTATCGGGGTAATAATCAATTCTATCCCTTAATCCGACTGCTGTTAACATTTCAATAGATTTTTGTTTCGCTTCTTTACTATTAAATTCTGGGTGTAATTCCATCGACATTTGTACATTTTGCCTAGCGGTTAAAGATTTTAACAAATTATGAGCTTGGAAAATATAACCGATATTTCTTCTTGTTTGAATTAATAAATTATTATCAGCTTTAACTAACTCTTTTCCAAAGACTTTTAAGCTACCATGAGTTGCACTTCTTAACGCTCCCATTAAGGTTAATAAAGTAGTTTTTCCTGAACCAGAAGGCCCTTTCATAATTAAAACTTCTCCTTTTTTTAACACTAAATTAATATCAAAAAGAATTTGTTTTTCAATGTTATTATTACTAAAGTAAAAATCTAAATTTTGAATATCAACTACTTTATCAGTGTCGAAAGATATATCTTTTGTTGGTTTTTCCGTTAAAGCAATCATGATTAATAATAAGTAAATTTTCTAAATAAATAAGTAAGTAAGAAAAATAAATTATTTCATAAATTTTTGAAGATAATTAAGCCATTTTATTGCCAAATTAATATCAGTAAAAGGAATATTTATTATTTCATTATCAGAGCATAAAAATTGTAAATTTGCATCACCTTTCACGGGTAAATTATCATAATCTACTAATTTATTTTTGATAGTAACATTAATTTTCTCCACCGTTGATAAAGAAAAAATATTTTCATTAATAATACCTTTAGGAGTTGGTTTTCCCCAAGTTATTAAATCCCCTTTTTTTCCTAAAACTGCGTAAATATCATACTTTGCATTGTCAAATTGTTCAGCCCAAACTTTATAAACCTCTACTTTTTGATATTCTCTTTTGCCACTAATGACTAACCAGAAAAAAACTACTAACAAAGGTAACCATAATAAACCACGTTCCATGTTAAAATTGTCAACTAAAATAAAATGAGACTACCATAGAATAGAATTAGTCTATCAAAAATAGAGATCTACTAACTAAAAATATTTATATGACTTCTTATACAACTTCCTCCGCTAGAGCAGAAATGAATGAATTGAGAAGGCTCAAAACCTTACTTCCTCCAGAGCTACAAAGTTGGGTTATGATTGAAGCATCTACGGAAGTTAACCCTCCTTTAATCCGCACAGAAGAATTAGGTAAAGATGAGGTAGAAATTCAAATTGACTTAGTTAAGTGGGAAAATTTAGCTATTGATCAACGTAATTTAATATTTTGGCATGAAGTGGCTAGAATTCAAAATGATTCAATTCCTCGGGAAGGTTGGGAAATGGCGGCTTTAGCCATCGGTTTAGGAGGTGCTGTAGGAGAATTATGGGTACAAGATGGATTATTGTTATTGTTGGCTTTAGGTTTATGTGGTATTTCTGGTTATCGTTTATGGCAAAAAAATAATGGGGAGAAAAATCTCAAAGAAGCCATTGAAGCTGATGAAAAAGCCATTTTAATCGCTACTCGTTTCGGTTATTCCATGAAAAATGCTTATCAAAGTTTAGGTAGTGCTTTTAAAACATTAATCGAACAAACTCCTAATCGTAGTCAACGAAAAAAATATGAAGAGCGTTTACAAGCCTTACGTCGTAGTGCGACTAAAGCTAAACAAAGACAAGATCAACCGTTGGAAAATCAACCCTTAAAGACTCCTCCCGTGCCAAAGCGTACCAGTGCTAGAATGAAAAATATTTAGTTAATTTTGAATATTGTTCTAAGATACAAATAAAAAGTTAATTATCAGGAGAAATCGTCAAATATGGATGTTAAAATGTTAATGGTCATCTTTACAGGTTTATTTATTGTATCGGCTCTTTTTTTCGGTACTAAAAACGGTTTTTATGATTCTGATAAATACGATGGTAATGGTTCGGCTCACTAAATTTTACGTTTTATGATTAAGCGGCAAGAAATATTTTCCCCCCCGCAAATACCTCTTTCTTGTTATCCTTTCGGTGTCGGAAACTTCACTGAAGGGGTAGCAATTTTAGTCAATATCGGCAAATATCGCATTTTACTTGATTGTGGTTTAGCTGATATTGATTCTTTGTGTCACGATATAGATTGGGTTTTTTGTAGTCATGCCCATGAAGATCATGCTCGTGGTTTATTAAAACTACATAAACGTTTCCCTGATTTACCTATCTATGCTAGTGAAGTGACGGCAAAGCTACTTCCTCTTAATTGGTTAAACCAGAAACAAGACACTTCTTTTTCTTTCATACAAACTTTACCTTTATCATCCCAAAATACTGTTAATAATTCCTCTGACAAAAATACAACCCCTTCTATTCCTTTAGCCTCAGATTTAACGGTAGAGTTGTTTTGCGCAGGACATTTACCCGGTGCGGTTGCTTTTTTGTTTCGATATTATTACAATAACCGTGTTTATAAAATTTTTTATACGGGAGATTTTTGTTTATCTAACCTGCAATTAGTGGAAGGATTATCTTTAGATAGCTTACGAGGTTTAAATCCTGATGTGTTAATTATTGAAGGCAGTTATGGCACTGCGAGACATCCTCATCGCCGTCAACAAGAAAAACATTTGATGGAAAGAATTAAATCTGCTTTGGATGATAATATTAGTGTTATTTTACCCGTGCCTACTTTTGGTTTGGGGCAGGAATTATTAAAAGTTTTGCGATCGCATCATCAATTTACGGGGAAAAATCTGGATATTTGGGTAGATGGAGACTTACCGAAAGCCTGTGATTTATATTTACAATTAATGGCATATTTTCCAGCGAATGTACAGAATTTTGCCAAACATCAACCGCTATTTTGGGATGATAAAATAAAACCCCGAATGCTTCGAGTTGATAACCAAATTCCTCGTCATGAGTTAATCAAAACACCCAGCATAGTTTTAACGGATAATTTAAACCATTTACGAGAATATTGCGACAAAAGTCCAGAAAAATGGCTAATTTTAATCTCTGAGCAATCAAAAATCAATTATAATCCCGTATTTAAGGAATTTAGAGAAAATCTCAACTCCCATAAAATTACCCTAGAAGATTATTTATTAGCAGAACATAGTGACGGGAGAAATACAACACAACTCATACATAATTTACGACCACAACATATTGTATTTGTTCATGGTTCAATTAATTATTTAGGTGATTTAACCAGTTTAGAAGAATTACAAAATCGTTATCAATTACATTCTCCCACCGTAGGTATGAGTGTTGATTTACCCATCGGAATGCAATTTGTACAACCAAAAGTCAGTCTCCAAAATAACTATGAAGGGGAATTAAACGAAACAGGAGCTTATATTACTATTACTTTACCAGAACAATTAAACAAAGATCCACGTTGGCAAAATTTCGCTGATACAGGTTTAGTAGAAGCACGTTGGCAAGGAGAAGAATTAGTGTTAAAAGGATTATCTCAACGGGAATTATTACAACAAAATAGTTTACTACGTCGTCAACTAAATACAGAATCTTGTGGTAATTGTCTTTATTATCAAGATAAATTCTGCACGAATCATGATTCTCCTTTAAATTCTTTAAAAGTGCCTAATGACGGTTATTGTCCATTATTTGAGAGTTTTTAACTATAGCATTCCTAAATCATTGGTGAAAATTTTAGAGATGTCTAATGATTAAATCCTAATAACTGATAACTGAATGCTGACTGATATATCTATAATTTTAAAATTTCTTTCCCGTCAGCAATAACTACTAAATTAATTTGTAAAGGCCCTGAAGCATTGGTTTCTTTTGCTGCTACTGCTAAAATTTCATCAATGGATTGATTTGTTAACTTTAAATTTTGAACAAAATTAATTAAAGAAATAATCTTACCATCACCGATGATAATTTGACCTAATAGCCCTTCTTGTCTTGCTCTGAATTGTGCTACAGATATTAAAAAATCTAACTTTTCTTGTAATTCTTTTCCATTTAAATCATTAGAATCCATGGCAATAGATGCAATAGTTTCATTTTTGTCATAAACTTTTTTATTAGGAGAAACATCAGCAAAAATACGCACTTTTTCTTCTCCTTGAACATAATTACCAGCAGAGACAATTCTAATTAAATATTCTCCATTGTCAGATAATTCTGTTTTAATTTGTTGTACTTGTGCTTTTGTTATTTGTACAAATCTTTGATCTGGGAAATTATTTCCATAGCCTAAAATTTGCATAACACCCCGATTGGCTTCGTTTAAAATACCATCAATTAATTCATCTAAATTAGTAGTTTTATCTGTTTTTACGAGGGTTAAATTTAAAATTTGTCCTTTAACTACCGCAATAGGACGTTCTCTTAAATCTTGATAAGTTTGATAATATTGTTCTAAGATTTCTACTTCTTTACGAAAAAAGCCTAATTCTTTTTCTAAAGATAATAACTCTTGCTCTTTGGTATTTAAAATTTTATCTTTTTCTGAAATACGTTGATCTAATTTAGAAATTTGTTGATCTCTTGATTTAATATCAGACTGTAATTGACTTTGTTTATTTTTTAAATCTACTAAACTTTGCTCTTGTTTTTGTAAAATCCTATCTTGTTTTACTAAAATATTTTCTTGTTCTTGAATTTGAATTCGCTTATTATTCAAGTCATTATCTCTTTGAACAATGGATTCTTCTAATTTTTTACTTTGGTTTTCTAGTTGTTCTTTTTCGGCTAATAATTTAGTTTTTTCTTCAACAATTTTTTTGACTTCTTCATTTATTTTATCTGTTTGAGCGGATAATATTTTAAGTTGATTTTGAGTAGTTTTTAATTCTTTTCCTGTGATATTTAATAATTTTTTTTCCTGATTTTGTCTATTTTGAGCTATACTTAATTCCTGTTCTACTCTTTTTTTTTCTCTCTCAACTTTTTCCAATTGTGCCGTAATTTCTCTTCTTTTTTTGAGAATTTCATCTAATTCAAAAACCCCTTGACGCAAAGATTCACTAAAACTGAATAAGATAATTAACGTAGAAGCAGAAATTAATATACCAGTACTAATTGTGATCACAATAGCCGTTTGTTTCGGGCGCAATTGAAATAATCTCAATCTCGCTTTACCTACTTTTGTCCCGATGCGATCGCCTAATGCAGCGATTAAACCGCCCAATATTAACATTGCGGCAACTAAAATATAGGCACTTGTCATCAGTTTATAGAGTTATTTACTCCTCAAATAATCAATCTTTAGAACTTTCTTTAGCTTAAGCAAATTGTTGACTAAGAGCAACAGGATTATGAACAGTAATTTTCTTTTTAGTAATGGAAATCAAAGAATCTTGTCTTAATTCACCTAACAAACGAGTTACGGTTACTCGGGTTGAACCGATAGCCTCAGCAATGGCTTGATGAGAAAGTTTTAAATCAATAGTAATACCGTTGGCTGTAGGTACACCAAAATCTCGACAAAGAATAAGCAAGAAACTAACTAAACGGGAAGCCATATCTCGATGAGCTAAAGTTTCAATCATCAATTCTGTTTGTAAAATGCGAGAAGATAAACCCTGTAACATTAAGCGAGATAACTCAGGATTATCTTTAAGAGAACGTTGAAAATGCTCAATAGGAGCGGATAATAATTCTACAGGAGTGAAAGCTACAGCATGATAAAAACGGTCAGATTTTTGTCCCGTAATCAAAGATAAAACCCCAAAAATACTATTTTCTCGTAGTAAAGCAACAGTAATTTCTTCCCCCGCTTCATATACCCGTGACAATTTTACAGCACCTTTAATCAAAAAATATACCCTTTCAGCAGGATCACCGGGGAAAAATATTGTTTTACCTCGCTCAAATCTTTCCACCACAGGAGTATAAATTCCTGCTCCAATTTGACGAAATACAGATGCTAAAGGTTGTTCTTGAGTTGAAATTGATTGCATAAGGGATAGTTACTTAATAATATTTAATGTTTGAGGGTATAAATGACACTTTCTATAAGAGAATAAGTAATTGTAAACTAGATAACTATCTATAACTTAATTAGTTTAGCGAATTATTGTCAGATATTACAGAAAATTAGAGAAAAAATCAAGAATATGTTAGATTTAACCAACAAAAACGCCCTTGTAACGGGTATTGCTAACAATAAATCCATCGCTTGGGGTATCGCTCAACAACTACACAAAGCTGGAGCAAATATTGGAGTCACCTATCTTCCTGATGAAAAAGGTAGATTTGAGAAGAAAGTAGGGGAATTAGTCGAACCTTTAAAACCTAGTCTTTTTCTTCCTTGTAACGTGCAAGATGATGCTCAAATTGACGAAACCTTTGCTCAAATTAAAGAAAAATGGAATCATATTGATATTTTAATACACTGTTTAGCCTTTGCGGGGAAAGACGATTTATCAGGAGATTTTAGTAATACTTCTAGGGATGGTTTTAAAACTGCTCTTGACATTAGTGCTTATTCCCTTACTCGTTTAGTACAAGCAGCTAAACCTCTTTTAAGATCAGGTGGTAGTATTGTTACATTAAGCTATCTTGGAGGAGTAAAAGTTATCCCTAATTATAACGTCATGGGAATTGCTAAATCTGCCTTAGAAATGAGTGTACGTTACCTCGCCGCCGAATTAGGTAGTCAAAATGTAAGAGTAAATGCTATATCGGCTGGTCCTATCCGCACTTTAGCATCTTCTGCCGTTGGCGGTATCTTAGATATGATCCACCATGTAGAAGCCGTTGCACCTTTAAAACGTACCGTAACTCAAACAGAAGTAGGTAATGCAGCCGCTTTTCTCTGTAGTGACTTGTCTAGTGGTATTACAGGACAAATTATTTATGTCGATGCTGGTTACGAAATTATGGGTATGACTCAGGGATAATTTAAGTAAAGACAGGAGTAAGGAGTAAGGAGTAATTAATTCCTAATTCCTAATTCCTAATTCCTAATTCCTAATTCCTAACTCCTAATTCCTAATTCCTAATTCCTAATTCCTAATTCCTAATTCCTAACTTCCTAACTTTTAACTCCTAACTTCCTAACTTCCTAACTTTTAACTCCTAACTCCCCATTCCAAGTTACAGATGGTTTTTGAGAGAAAAAAGAAGCTAAAATCTCTTGAGAAATTTGACTACTGGTTAAGCCTAAATCGATCATCGATTCATTGGGTGTTGCATGATCTACTAAAATATCAGGAACACCAAAACGTTTTAATTTCACCATAATATCATTATCTAATAGAGCTTCAGCCACAGCAGAACCAAAACCTCCCATTAATGATCCTTCTTCAAGGGTTACAACTTTACCAATTTTTTCTGCTAAGGGTAAAATTAATTCTTCGTCAAGAGGTTTAACAAAACGAGCATTAATTACAGTGGCTTCAATACCATGTTCTCTTAAAATTTCCGCCGTTTGCATAGCAGTATTAACCATCGTGCCATAACCCAGTAATAAAATATCATCACCGTTGCGCAAAATTTCTCCTTTACCGATTTCGATTTCTTCCCAACCTTCCTCAGCTAAAGGTACACCTAAACCATTCCCACGAGGATAACGCATGGCGATCGCACTATCAGTATAATTAATACCTGTCACCATCATTCGCTGTAATTCCGCTTCATCTTTAGGGGCCATAATTACAAGATTAGGAATACAACGCAGATAAGAAATATCATACATTCCTTGATGAGTAGGACCATCAGCGCCGACAATTCCAGCTCTATCTAAACAGAAAAACACTGGTAGTTTTTGAATGCAAACATCATGAATGATCTGATCGTAGGCTCTTTGTAAGAAAGTTGAGTATATAGTAACTACAGGACGCATTCCTTCACAAGCTAAACCTGCTGCTAAAGTTACAGCGTGTTGTTCAGCAATACCAACATCAATATATTGTTTTGGTAATTTTTGTTGCAACTTATCTAACCCCGTACCTGTTGCCATGGCTGCGGTGATACCGATAATTTTGGGATTATTTTGGGCTAGAGTAGTTAGAGTATGGGCGAAAACTTTAGAATAACTAGGGGGTTTAGGTTTATTAGAAGGAATAGGCTTTCCAGTTGCTAAATTAAATGGACTTTGAGCGTGATAACCTACTTGATCTTTTTCAGCGAGACTGTAACCTTTACCTTTTACTGTCACAACATGGACTAAAACAGGTCCTTTTATTTTATGGGCTTTATTAAAAGTATCTATTAATTCTTTGAGGTTATGACCATCAATAGGACCAAAATAAGTAAAACCTAACTCTTCAATTACCGCTCCAACTTTAGGCATAGCAAGACGTTTCATTGCTTCTTTGAGGTTTCTCATTTCAGGAGAAAGATTTGCACCATCGCCAAAGAAGGGAAAATGTTTGAATTGTTCTTCTAAATTATCTGTGATAAATTGAATAGGATCAGATAAACGAACCTTATTGAGATAACGAGAAATTGCCCCTACGTTGGGAGAAATCGACATTTCATTATCATTTAACACCACCATCAAATTAGTATCGGGTAAATGTCCTGCGTGGTTAATGGCTTCTAATGCCATGCCTCCGGTTAGCGCTCCATCACCAATAATGGATACTACTTTAAAATCTTCTCCCTTACTATCTCTTGCCATGGCCATGCCTAGACCAGCAGAAATACTTGTAGAAGCGTGTCCTGCACCAAAATGGTCAAATTTGTTCTCTGAGCGTTTTAAGTAACCAGCAATGCCATTTTTCTGCCGTAGTGTGTGAAACTCGTTATATCTTCCTGTTAATAATTTATGGGGATAGGCTTGATGTCCTACATCCCAGAGTACTTTATCATGATCTAAATCCAAAGTTTGATATAAACCAATAGTTAATTCAACTACACCTAAACCAGGTCCTAAATGTCCTCCACTAGCGGCAATAGTTTCTAAGTGTTTTTCTCGTATTTGTTGAGCAATATCTTCTAACTGTCGAAGGGATAAACCATGTAACTGATTTGGGTGGGTAATATCACTTAACTTCATGATTTTAAATTTCCTATACTATATTAATTAACCAATTCTAAATATCTCAGACAAAGAGTTCTTTTCTTTATTTTGTCTTAATTTTTCACAAAGGACAAGGGATAAATATTGTTTTTAATTACTTTTTAAACTTTGATAATGTGTTAACGAGCAAATTTTATGGTATGTTTGCTATTCCTCAACTAAAAAACTCCGCTAAAATTAACAAAAAATTGAAAAAGATTAACCATTATAATATTCCCTATGGCCCATTTCTGATTACTTAAAATGTTACCTAGAGAAGAATTATTAAAAAGAGTCGAAAATAAAGAAGAAATTGCACGAATAATTGATAAAGCTGAAAAAGCATTTAAAACATGGGAATTAGTCGTTAGTGATTTTCTTTCTCCTCCTGTTTTAGCGGAAATTAATCAAATTTTTTCCTCCTTAACACAAGTGAAAACTATTCCTTGGGGAGGTTATCCTCAAGCTGAAAGACAACGAGTCGCTATCCATCGAGAAGAAGTTTTTGCTGAGGAGAGTCAAATTCCCCTCGCTGCTTTAGATATTGCTGGAAATTTTTTATTTGATACTGCAACCCATCGAGACTTTTTAGGCTCAATTTTAGGTACTGGTATCGTTAGAGAAAAAATAGGTGATATTATTGTTTTAGGAGAAAGAGGAGCGCAAGTTATAGTGGTAGAAGAAATGGTGGGTTTTCTTGAAACTTCTTTGATTCAAGTGCGTTCTGTACCTGTCAAAACCACAAGAATTGAGTTACCAGAGTTAAAAATTCGTCCTCCAAAAGTAAAAGAAATGACAACGGTAGAGGCTTCTTTACGATTAGATGCCGTGGCTTCCTTCGGTTTTGGTTTATCTCGCAGTAAAATGGCCGAAGCCATTAGTAATGGTGATGTAAGAATCAATTGGAAAGACATTACTCAACCTAGTTATAATATCAAAAATGGTGATTTAGTTTCTTTTCGAGGTAAAGGTAGATTAGAAATTGGTGAGATTCAAGTTACTAAAAAAGAGCGTTTTCGCATTAGTTTAACAAGATTTGTTTAAAGAAAAAAGGTTTTTATTTTTATGAATTTAATTACGATATTTTTAACTTCTATCGGTTTAGCGATGGATGCTTTTGCGGTGTCTATTGGTGGTGGTATTAGTATTAAAAAAGTTACTTTAAAAGACTACTTAATTATCGCTACTTTTTTTGGTGGATTTCAGTTTTTAATGCCTTTATTAGGTTGGAGTGGTGGTTTATTTTTTCGGGATTTTATTCTCAGTTTTGATCATTGGATAGCTTTCGGTTTATTATCTCTTATTGGTGGTAAAATGCTTTATGAATCTTTCCAAGATGATGAGGAAGAGGAAGGTACAGATTTTCGTAATTTATCCGTTTTATTAACTTTGGCGATCGCCACCAGTATTGACGCTTTAGCAGTCGGTTTAACTTTTTCTGTCATTAAAACTCCTATTATAGAAGCCTCCATTATTATTGGAGTTATTACATTTTTTATCTGTCTTTTCGGAGTATTTATTGGCAATAAATTTGGGCATCTTTTCGAGAAACAAGCGGAAATAATTGGCGGAATTATCTTAATAGGAATTGGTGTAAAAATTTTAATGGAACATCTTTTGATATTGTGATAATTAATAATCTTTGTATTTTGTATATTGATTACGGAAACTCTTGCTGTTTTTCTTTAGCGAATTTAGCAACTTCTTCATCTTCCGAATTTATTAATTGGTCTAAAATTTCTTAAGTGACCTTAGATTGTTCTCTATCGCAAAAAGAGAAGGTTACCAAATCATCTCACACTAACCTTCGAAGCCACTGACTTTCATATTAATTTTTCCTCGCGCCAATTATTAAAATTATTTTTTGCGTAACATCATTTATTCAATAAAATTGAGTAATTGTAAAAAAAATAAACTAGATTAATTTAATTTACCAAAACGGCGATCGCGCATTTGATAATCTAGTAAAGCCTGATGGAATTGTTCACGATTAAAATCAGGCCAAAGAGTGTGAGTAACATAGATTTCACCATAAGCCATTTGCCATAAAAGAAAATTACTTAAACGCATTTCGCCGCTAGTACGAATTAATAAATCAGGGTTAACTAATCCGTTAGTATAAAGATGATTTTCGAATAACTCCTCATTAATATCATCTAATTGAATTTGATTGTCTTTGACTAAAGAAGCGATGGCATGACAAGCATGGAGAATTTCTTGACGAGAACCATAATTAGTGGCAATATTAAACTGAATACCTTTATTATTGGCAGTTTTTTCCATAGAATGGGATATTTGAGCTTGTAAAGAAGAAGGTAAAACCGTTAAATCACCAATAAAACGAATTTTGACATTTTCCGTCATCATTTCTTCTAACTCACGACGTAAAACTCTTTCAAATAGAGTCATTAAAAATTCTACCTCATGAGCGGGTCTTCCCCAATTTTCTGTAGAAAAAGCATAAGCAGTTAAAACCTTGATTCCCCAATCATCACAACAACGTAATAAATCTTTAAGTGCGTCAACTCCCTTTTGATGACCTATAATACGAGGAAAACCACGATTTTTTGCCCAACGTCCATTACCATCCATAATTACCGCTACATGAGCTGGAATTCGTTGTTGATCTAAATCTAAAGGTAATTCTATCAAACTTTGCTTTACACTCATCTTGAATTAATAATTAAACGTCAAAGGCTTTAAATAATAATAATCTGACTATGGAAAATATTGATATTGATACAACACATATCATTGATAACGACTTTAATTTTATCTTGATTCTTGCCTTAAAGTCTATCTTGAAATGATCACACCAGAAAATTTATCATCCATTAAACCTTGAAAAACTTTAAATCTGTGGCAATATAATTTAATGGTTTATCCCATGATTCTCTAGGTAATAAAGAAACATAAGCATCATTAAAAATAATAGCAATAGTGGGAATATGGTCAAATAAAGATAATTCTAACATTCGATCATAATAACCACCTCCATAGCCTAACCTATAACCTAAAGTATCACAAGCTACCCCAGGAACTAGAATTAAATCAACGGTAGTAACATCAATTAAAAGGGAATTAGCCATAGGTTCAGTAATGTCATAAGCTCCTATTTGTAACTTCTCTCCCCATTGCCATTGATGCCAAACTAGATTTTTTCCTTGACAGCGAGGAAAACCCCATTTTTTTTCTTGTTTTTGATGCAATAAACTTAAATCTGGTTCTTGTTTGAAGGTAAAATAACTTAAAATAACTTTGCTTTGACGAAAAATTGAACTATTTTCTAACTGACGACAAATATTATTACTTTTGAGTTGCCATTGGGAGGAAGAAAGTTGTAAACGTTGTTGAATATATTGTTTTCTTAGGTGTTTTTTTTCCTCTGAAATAGTTAGATGATGGTCATTATGGGTCATAATGTTTGATGGTTTAAATGTAAGTATTTTAATCAAATTATAAAAATATTAATTGTTATTTAAGAATAATCAATTTTTTCCTCCCTACCTATTCCTTGATTTTTTAATAAATTCTCTGTCATTATCGCTAATTTTTCTAACTCTTTCTCTAAAGATTTAGCTTTTTTTTCATAATCTTTTTTCCGTTTAATAGCCTCCCTTGCTAAATCATCACGATTATTTATTATGGCTTTTTTTGCCACCTTTTCCCATATATCAATTTCATCTAAGTTTTGACGATATTGAGGTTGAATTTGATCCCAAACTGTTCTAATTTGATCTAAAGCTGTATTAACAATATTTTTATTATTATCAGAATCATATCCATGAAAAGCCTGTTTAAGAGGATCTAATAAACTAAAAGTATCTAATTTATTAATAGCAGGAATAAAGTCTTTTATTTGTTGACTTTCACTCACTCCAGTTTTACACCAAGTGGCAAAATGTTCACAATTATTAAACAATAAATTATATTGATTTTCCCCTAAACGACTAAAAGCACGTTTTACCGTAACATCTGGAATAAAACAAAAACCAGCGGGATATTCACGGGAATAAACTCGATTATTCTTACTAAAAGTCTCAAAAGAAGTTTGCTCAATTACTTCACTAGGTTTACGATAATGAATAACGCTACCATCCCCTATATCAATACCATGATGTTGATAAACACCACTTAAATTAGCAAACTCACGCCAGACAAAAATTTGATCTCCGAATGCCATATAATTCACTAATAGTTAATAATCTTTAAAGGTTTCTACTGTTCTATTGTGCCTTTTGCCTTTCCTATTGTAAAATAAACATTATAAGATTTAGATAAAGGATAGATATTGTGGCTTTTAACATCGGTTTATTAGGACTCGGTACTGTAGGTACAGGCACAGCAGAAATATTACTAAATCCTGAAGGCAGACACCCTCTTATCCAAGATATAAAAATTGCACAAGTTGGGGTTAAATCTTTAGAGAAAAAACGTACCATTGACTTACCTACCGATATTATAACTACTGATTTAGAAGCAATTGTTACTAATCCTGATATAGATATTATTGTAGAATTAATCGGCGGTTTAGAACCAGCTAGAAGTCTCATTCTCAAAGCCATAGCTAACGGTAAACACATTGTAACAGCTAACAAAGCGGTTATGGCAAGATTTGGTCCAGAAATTTACGCAGCCGCCAATCAAGCGAAAGTATATGTTTTGTTAGAAGCTGCTGTAGGTGGTGGTATTCCTATTGTTGAACCTTTAAAACAGTCTTTAGGTGCAAATCGCTTTACAAATATTATTGGTATCGTTAATGGCACTACGAATTATATTCTCACTCAAATGACTAATCATGGTGCAGATTTTGCACAAGTGTTAAAAGAAGCGCAAACATTAGGTTATGCAGAAGCAGATCCCACTGCAGATGTAGGTGGTTTGGATGCTGCGGATAAGATTTCTATTTTAGCCTCCTTAGCTTTTGGTGGTAAAATTAACCGTGAAGATGTTTACTGTGAAGGTATCACCAAAATTACGAGTAGTGATATTAGTTACGCTGAAAAATTAGGTTTTGTCATCAAATTATTAGCCATTGCCCATAAAGTAGAAAAAACTGAACCTGAAAAGTTAGAGTTAAGAGTACATCCTACTTTTGTGCCTAAATCTCATCCCTTAGCTAGTATTAACGGTGTAAATAATGCCATTTTAGTGGAAGGACAACCCCTCGGACAAGTTATGTTTTATGGGCCAGGGGCTGGTTCTGGCCCTACGGCTAGTGCTGTGGTGGCTGATATAATGAACATAGTCGGGGTACTTCATAGTAATAAAAAAGCAGAAATACTTGATCCTCTGTTGAGTTGTTCTCCTCAAAACTACTGTCAAATTTCTCCTATAGAAGACGTTTATACTCGTTTTTATGCCCGTTTTCTTTGTGCAGACGTACCCGGAGTTATCGGTCATTTAGGCATGGCTTTTGGTCAATATGATGTTAGTTTAGAATCAGTGGTACAAATCGGGTTTCAAGGTGAATTTGCTGAAATTGTGGTAGTTACCCATCAAGTCCGAGAAGGTAATTTTAGAGAGGCGATCGCTGAAATTCTTAGTTTAAATGCCATTAAAGAGATTCCTAGTATTATCAGAGTATTGTAATAAATTAAGCTCCCAAATTCCTACTACTTTTGATCAAGAAAGGGAGAAATACGCCCTAAATTCCCACTACTTTTGATCAAGAAAGGGAAAAATACGCCCCTAAATCCCCAATTCTGGGGACTTTCATTGACTATAGTTACTCAAAAATGGAATATTTTACTTTATTATTTAATAGTAGTTACCGACTTTACGATGATGGACTGCGGTTAAACCATCAGGTTTTGATACTCGTCCACTGGTAACTTTACTATAGACTACCCAGTGATCACCGCAATCCATACGACTAACGGTTTGACATTCAAGGTAAGCTAAAGCATCGGTTAAAATGGGTGATCCATTAGTGGCTACTTGAGTTTTAACGCCTTCAAAACGATCTGCTGCTGGGGGGAATCGTTTGAGAAAATGCTTCATTAAAGGTTGGTAATTGCCCTCTTCTAAAATGTTTAACACAAAAGTATCATCTACTTGTAATAAAGATTCTATAGCACGATCTTTAGCAACGGCAACGGTAAAACCGGGAGGATCAAAACTTGCTTGTGTTACCCATGATGCCAACATCGCCCCTTTAGCTTCTCCTTTTTGAGCCGTAATTATATATAATCCTCCGCTAATACGCCCGATGGCTTTATCTAAATCACTATCAAGGGCTTTTCTTTGTTTGATACTGGCTTTTTTGGTCAAAATTTGCCCTAAGTCAACCCCTGATTCTTCACATAATTGATAGGTGGTTTCGTCAGGTTTATCTTTTATCCGAATTGGTGCAAAAGCAGAAGTTAAACCTAAATTTTGTAACTTACTTGCAAGAGGATCTACAGGTTCATCATCACCGCCGTAAGATTCATATAAACCAATAGTTTGCTTATTATTAACACAAGCTAAAATTGCTCCCATTTTATTACTAATTTGGGCGTTGTTTTGCTCTGTTAATGGTGGCATTCCTAAAACAATTCCCGCCGATTTACTCACAATTTCAGGAATTTCGTGAATATCTGTGCCATTGACATCGATCATTTCTACGGTTATGCCTGTTTTGGTGATACCTTTTGCTATGGCTTGGGATAGGCGATCGCTATAACCATAATCAGAGATATAGAACACGACAACGGTTTTTTCTCCTTTACTTTGCTCATTACTCCAACGGTGATAACGATCTAATAATTCTTTGACATTATGCTTTAAAATTGGTCCATGACCATTAGCAACTAAGGAAATTTCTCCTAATTCTGACATTCGTTTCATAGCAGATAAAACCGATCTTGCATTAGGTCCCATCAAACATTCATAATAAAAACGGTAATCTGGGGAAATATTGGCTAAATTTTCATCATAAAGATCTCCTGTACAATAGTGCATTCCAAAAGCATCACAAGTAAAAAGGGTTCTTGTACCGTGATCATAGCTAAAGATGGTATCAGGCCAATGCAAATTTGGAGCATTGATAAACTCAAAAATATGACCATTCCCTAAATCGAGGCGATCGCCATTTTTCACAATTTGACGTTTAAAGTCAATATGGACAAAACCTTCTAAAAATTGAATAGCCACCTTAGAAGCGACTATAGTGATATTAGGGTTAATTTCTAACAAATCCTTCACTAAACCACTGTGATCAGGCTCTGTGTGAGAGATAATGAGATAATCAAGAGCTTGAGGATCAATAACTTTTCTTAAAACATCGAAATAAAGTTGTTTAAACTTGAGGTGAGAAGTATCAACTAAGGCGTTTTTCTCTGCTTGAATGACATAAGAGTTATAAGTAGTACCATTTTGTAAACCAAATTCAATATCAAATCTATCTCTATCCCAATCTAAAGAGCGAATTGCGGTAGTATCGGAGGCAATAACTTTTACTTGGGTAGTTAGGCGTTGAGCAGTTTTAATGGGAGTTGCCACCATAAAATTATTTCCTTTCTATATAAATTTTATTATTAATCTATTATAGTTTTTTGAGTAAAAGTACTGAGTGATAAAGGATTTAATTATTAAATAAGTTAGATAAAAATTTTATAAAGTGAGTCTTGTTAGTAAACTTCATTAAGCATAAAGTGAACAAATTATGAGCAAGTATAAGTATTTAACAAGAAAGAAAGAAAGAAAGAAAGAAAGAAAGAAAGAGATTAAAATGTAGAGAATGGGCAGAGCGAGACTCGAACTCGCATGACCGAAGCCGCCACATTTTGAGTGTGGTGCGTCTACCAATTTCGCCATCCGCCCTGATAGTTACTTTCGTTATTATAACTCATTTTTCTAGTTTTGAGCAACTGAGAATAATGGGGAGAATTTGCCCAGTTTTCGATTTCTTTTGCTCTAATTATGGGTACAGGATGGGTTAATTGTGTGGTTTGCATTTCTTTTAACAAAATTCCGATGTCTGTGTCACTCATGGCTTTATATTCTTTTACTTGTGCCATAAAGGCTTCTAAATTTAGTTTATGAGCGATACTTGGTGAGCCTCCTGTTAATTTCATCAAGACTGACATGACTATTGACGGTTTTTGCACTACTAACAAAGCACTGCGATCGCAACTAAATTCGGCACAACGAACCCATTGTAATAATTGACTTTGAAGGGATTGAGCGACAAAAGTTCCCCAAGAAGGAATTAAACCTGCGGCTAATACCATGATATTAGCTAAAGAAAGATAAACCCCATGTTCACATTTAAGATGTCCTAATTCATGGGCAATAACGGCTTTAATTTCTTCAGGGGTAAGAATTTCTAGTAAAGAAGTATGAATCACAATAAAAGGTTTTTTGCCTCGAATAGCTAAAGTATAAGCGTTAGGTGCAGGATTTTGTTGAATGTAGAGTTGGGGTGGTTCAATATCTAAAATTTCAGAAGCAGATATAAGTAGTTCATATAAATCGGGTAATTGTTTTTCGCTGATGAGAATACTAGAGGCAATATTATTAAGATAAAAAAAATCTTCAGCAACATTTCCTAAAAGGCTTCTCATAGCTAAATCTAAAGCGGGAATTTGTTTTAATTTAGTAGTAGCTTCTAAATCGAGGGGATGACGAAAGTGATCTGCTTTGAGTCCAATTAGTTTAACTGTCATAGTTATCGTTAATAAATTATTTTCTGTACATTGTAACAACAACCTTCTAAATAGGAGAAAAACACCGTAAAAAGAAATTTATGTTTCGATTTTCATAATTAATATTTCATTTTAAGCACTTTTGTGTAATAATAAATAGTAAATATTTGTAAATATTTTGTCCGATTTATGGCAACATAGGGCAGTTTTATACTACTCTAGTCTTACCTAATGTCTAAATAATTAAAAGGAAGGAAAAATTATGCGTGGTTCACACAGAACTTCAACAACTCAAATGGAAGTAACCAGTATCCGTTTAGAGAAAACTCTTAAAGATAGTTTAAAATCTTTATCTGGTAGTCAAGGTTATCAAACTTTAATCAGAGATATTCTCTGGAATTATGTACAACAAAAATCTGGGGAATATCGTCCTAATTTCTCAAAAACTGACATTCGTGCGACTATTCCTGCCACTGCAAGAAAAGATGAAAGTTGTGTCTTAAGTGGTAAATTAATTTCTGAAGATGACGAAATGCTTTTAGCTTTAACCATTCATGGTGATTTTGTACCCGTGTCTGAAGAAGCCTTAAAAAAGTAAATAATTAATAGGTTATTTATCCTAACTGAAGCTAGATTCTGTGTTAGTAAACATTTTGATTTATTGATACGGAATTTAGTTTTTTGATTTAATTAATCCATTTTAAGAAATTTCTAACGGCAAGAAAAATTACGGTAATAATAAAAATTCTTCTTAACCAAAGATTGCTCATTTTTAAGGCAAATTTTGCTCCAATTATTGCACCAAAAAACATAGTTATACCTAAAATTATTCCTAGTTTATAATCAATAATTCCTTGAGTCATAAAAATAAAAGTGGCGATTAATGAGGAAAAAATATTCAACACTTTTGTTATGGCTACTGCTTCCATAAATGTCATGTTTAAAAAAGCAATAAAACAAGCGGTAAGAGTAGTAACATAACCTCCGCTAAAAAATCCTCCATAAATACCTAAAGCAAAAGTTAAAGCGTAACCAATTTTTTGTGCTGTCGGAGAAGGTTTTTCTATTTTTTCTACTCCTTTATCCCTATTAATCACAGAAAAAATTGTCACTACAATCATAGAAATAGAGATAAGTAAAGGCATAGTTTTTGAAGGAATAATTATCACTAATAATGCCCCAAATATTGAACCGATAATCGTTAAAATAATTAAGAGAGATAAATCTTGACGTTTAAGTAAGTCTCCTTTTAAAAAGGGAATTGTACCACCAATACTCATAAAGATTAAAGCAAACATATTTGTAGCGATGGCATTTGCTGGGGAAATACCAAATTCAAGCATAACGGGAATTGTAACTAAAGAATTACTACCTGTCACCACGCCAATGATGCTAGTAAAAAGAAAAATGATGACTAGAGAGATTAATTGACTTGTTATCATATATAGTAAAAATTTTCAATTATTAATTATTATTAAAATCATAATAAAAATAGATTAAATCTTTCATAGTATTTAGCGAAAAAAATCTTAAACTAATTGTAGTAATGAAAATATAGTTAAATTTTTGAGGATTGATTGAAGGAATAATTTTGATAACTTAAAATATTAATATTATTTTCTATAATATTTGAAAAGTCAATGTATTTTGATCAAATATGATCATGTAAGTTTCAAGAAAAATTAAGTAATTATTTAATTGTTTAATGATAAAGGTTACACTCAAGAAGAGTTATAACAGAAAATACCATTTATGATGAATAAGAGTGAAAAAACACAATATAAAGATAATGTAATTGATAAACTGTTTATTGCTTTATTTTCCCGTAAAATGGCTAAAGCTGTGGGGAAAAGTACAAATTTCAAAGGTTATGATGGTTTTGTCGATTTATCGCAACAAATAATGAAAGGGCGCACAGCACAACAACAACAAGAATTAGTCGCTATCGTGCTAAAATCTTTAGTACCTTCTCCTGCTTTATATTTGATTCGTAATCTTTTTTCCCCTACAAAATGGGTATGTGAATCTAATGCGTGGTTTGCCACAATTTTATTTGAATGGTTAGTTGGCAAATCTGAAATTAAAGAAATCGAAATTGTCACAGAAGATAATCAAATTCATCGGCAAAAAAGCGGAGTTAAAATAAAAAAATGTCGTTATCTTGAAGAAAGTGGTTGCGTGGGAATGTGTATAAATATGTGTAAATTGCCTACTCAAAAATTTTTTACTGAGTCTTTTGGCATTCCTTTAACCATGACTCCTGATTTTGAAGATTTAAGTTGTGAAATGATTTTCGGAAAGTATCCTCCAGCTTTAGAAACAGAAGAAGCTAGTCGTCAACCTTGTTTACAAACTTATTGTCCTACTGCTAATATTTCATCTGAACCTTGTCCTAAGATTTATCAATAAACGTTTGATTTTTATTGGATATTTCTTTCAGATATTTACTATAAAGTTAATATTAGATTTTGTCAAGATAATATCTCCATTTACGAAAGTTGTCAGATTTTTAAAAGCCTATAAATAGTCAGTTTTCAGGTATAGTAATATTCATAAATTTATTTTTTAATCTTTGATTATTTGTTAGTTATTTTAGATTAATATTTGAATTAATTTTATTATTTATTTGGTTTTTGACTACTTTTATTACTCTTTTTTACAACTATTATTTAATAAATGAAATTAGGTAAAAAATTTGTACGTTGGCTAATTTTAGGAATAACTTTCTTTTTTATCTTTTCTACATTTAAAAATTATTGGCGAGAAGTTATTGAAGTTAAATTCAACTTTTTTATTTACTTAATGCTATGTTTAAGTTTATTTTTTAATTTGTTTGCTCATATTTTTTCCGCTTGGGTTTGGACTTGGATTTTAGCTATTTTTGAAGCAAAATTAAAGGGATTTAAAGCTATTAAAGTTTACTTAATTACGAATATTAGTAAGTATTTACCGGGTAATATTTGGCATTTTGTGGGAAGAGTAAAAGCTATTCAAAATGAAGGTGATAGTTTAGCTTTAGCTACTGTTAGCGTTATTCTTGAACCTTTATTAATGGCAGTTGCTGCTTTATTAATTACTATCTTTAGTGTTAGTTTTGGCATCATTAGAGTTAATTTTTCTCTTCTAATTTTTACAATTCAATGTATCATTACCTTTCTAGTTTTAATGGGTATTCATCCTAAAATAATTAATCCTATTTTAACCAAATTAGCTAAAGGTAAAGGTAGTAAAAATATCGTTAATTTAACTCAATATCCTTTATTACCATTACTGGGGGAATTAGGTTTTTTATTACTTAGAGGAATAGCTTTTCTGTTGATTATAAATGCTTTTATTCCTCTCAAAATAAGTTTAATTTTACCTGTGTTAAGTACCTTTAGTTTTGCTTGGTTATTAGGTTTAATTGTCCCCGGTGCCCCGGGAGGAATTGGGGTTTTTGAAGCAACGGCGATCGCAACTTTAAATCCAACTTTTTTCCCCCCTCAAAATGTATTAATAGTAGTGGCGTTATTTCGTCTTATTAGTATTTTAGCTGAGTTAATTAGTGCAGGAATTGCCTTTATTAAACAATGAAAATGAGTAAAATAAATTGATTGAAACCCAATAATTTCGTCATGATTAATAATTAATTTCCTTGCCACCAACTATTATTTTTAACTAAAGTGTGAATTTGCCAGTTATCGTCAGTGTGAGGATAATCAAGGCGATAATGTCCACCTCGGCTTTCCGTGCGAAATGAAGCACTTTTGAGAATTAAATAACCCACATCGAGCAAATTAATAGTTTCAGTGGCTAATTTTAACTGTTGTTGAGCTTGAGATGAAGTTAAATTATATTGATGAGATGAGGAAATATTGTTAATAAACTGATAAATAGAAAGTGTTTCGAGTTGAATACGCCAATTATCAATTTGGTGAAGTGCTTTTTCTAATCCTTCTTTTGTGCGACAAATTCCTGCACCTTCCCACATCGTAATAGGTAAAGAAGCTCGAATATGACTAATTAACTCCATTTCTTCTTGCCAATCATCATCAATATTTTGTTGATTACTAATAGTTATAGAAGGTTGAGAAAAAGAATCTAAAGATAAATGACGGAAATTTTCAGCAAAAACAACACATTCCAATAAAGAATTACTCGCTAAACGATTCGCCCCATGAACGCCAGTACTAGCAGTTTCACCGATGGCATATAAACCATTGATAGAGGTTTGATTTTGAAGATTAACACAAACGCCTCCCATCCAATAATGAGCGGCAGGAGACACGGGAATTCGTTGAGAAAACAAATCTATTCCCCATTGTTGACACTTATCGATGATATTCGGAAAGCGATATTCAATGCGAGAAGGAGAAATGGGGCGTAAATCAAGATATACTTTACCAAGAGCTGGATTTTTACAGGTTTTGTGTAAATGACTGTAAATAGCTCGACTTACCACATCCCTAGGGGCTAATTCACCTTTTTCGTGGTAGTCAAAAGCGAAACGTTTTCCTTCTTCATCTACTAAATGAGCGCCTTCTCCTCTAACAGCTTCACTGATTAAAAAATGAGGAGTATTAGGCATATTTAACGCCGTCGGGTGAAATTGAACAAACTCTAAATCCCGTAAAATAGCACCGCTACGCCACGCTAAAGCCACGCCATCCCCTGTGCTAACGTGAGGATTAGTAGTTTGGGCAAAAACTTGTCCACCGCCTCCTGTGGCTAAAATAACGGCTTTGGCTGATAACCAACGAATTTGATTTTCATAGAGTAAACTAATGCCAAGACATTGATTTTTGCTCTCATTTAACCATAAACTAAGGGCGTAAGCCTGTTCATATACTTGAATATGTGGACTATCTAAGACTTTTTGACGGAGAATAGAAACAATAGCTCTACCTGTAGTGTCGGCTGCATGAAGTACTCTAGGAAAAGAATGAGCCGCTTCTAAAGTCATGGCTAATGGATGAGGAATATTATTATTATCATCTTTTACCCGATCAAAATCTACCCCCATTTCTAGTAAAGATTGAATAGAGATAGCGGCATTTTCTACTAAATATTTAACGGCTTGGGTATCACATAAACCAACCCCTGCTTTGAGGGTATCTTGTAAATGAAACAGAGGAGAATCATCGGGGTTAATAGCTGCAGCAATACCTCCTTGTGCCCAATCACTAGCACCTCTTTTTAATTTATCCTTAGTAACTAAAGCGATACGGAAATTATTTGGCAAAGATAAAGCTGTATATAAACCTGCAGCACCAGAGCCAACAATAATGACATCAAAGTTAAGAGGAAAAGGTGACTCTTGCATTCTTTTTATTAAAATTAGTTGAGGGAAGAAGCCCGATAAAAATAACGAGATTAATATATTTCTGCTAATTGTACCGAAAGATTAACATCTGCGCACAAATAAATTAGGAATTAGACAGGAAATAGGGAATAAGGAAAAATATTTAATAATCTATAAACTCATTATTTAAAACCTGACTCCTGAAACCTAATCAGCTTTTAAGTTTTTCAACTACAATAAGAGAAAATATTGTTTTATGGGGGTGGTAAGTTTATGGCTGATTCAGAGAATTTATTAAAAAAAGCCTTTTATTTAGGAGTGGGCATTGCTAGTTATGCGGTGGAAAAAGCTAACGATACTTTTCAAGAATTAAAACAACAAGGGGAAAAAATCGCCCTTAATCCAGATTTTAGCCAAGAATTGCAAAAAATGGCGGATGAAATGGTAAATAAAGGGAAAATAAATGCAGAAGAAGCACATAAATTTGTGGATGAAATCCTTAAACAGAATCAAACTAAAGGGGTTAAAAGTGAAGATATAAATAAAAATTCTCAACCGCGCACCATTGAAATTATCACCGATGAAGATGAGTAATTAAAGAAATTTTAAGAGGTTTACAATAATATTCAATAATTGAGTTAAATTAGTGATGAGATCTTTCTTTGTTTTCAACTAATGGATAATTGGGAAAATACTTTCAAAAATTGGCTAAATGCGGTGGAGGGTGAATTTGAGTCACTGTACAAACAAATCAACCAAGATTGGCAGAAAAATAATCAGGAATGGGAAAAAAAAATAAATGAGTTAACCGAAGAAGTAGAAGAAATATTGACAACGGAATTAACTCAATTTTTAGCAGAAATAGATGATTTATTTACAGAAATCGTGGAATTATTTATCGATGAGGAATCTCAAGAAGATATTTTCTACGATGATGATTTTTATGACGAATTAAATTCTTTATTTGACAATGATAATATCAAACCCAATCCACAAATACACCCCGCTTGTCAAGGTTGTCGTAATTATCACGGGCGAAGTTATAACGGTAATTTATTAGTTTGTGGTATGCACCCTTACGGTTGGCATGGTGATACTTGTCCAGACTGGGAAGATTAATTATTGATAATTGTTATGGAACTCAGATCTTGTACCTCGTTAAAAATTAACTGGTGAAGTTAGGGCAAAGGGCAAGGGGCAAAGGGCAAAGGGATTAAAATTGACTCAAACTATACTAAAATTGATTTTTTGACTTTTGCTTATTAAGTATTTTTGATCTGATGCAAGATCTCAGTGGAAGAAAAAACTTTAAAATCAAAGTAAATATTTAAGAGATTATTTTATGAGTCAAATTATTGAAGTTAATATTGCTGATGTCTTGTTGAGACTTGAGGCAAAAATGGACAAGTTAGAAAACAAAATTGAAAAGTTAGAAGACAAAATCGATCATTTAGCTAATGAGGTTAATGAGGTAAAAATCAATGTAGCTAAACTTGATGAAAAATTAAACAGTGTAAAAAGCGATGTTAAGACTAATTTTGATGGTTTAGATAAAAGATTAGTAAATATAGAATTTGTTGCTCGTTCAATAGCAGGTGGTATAATTATTGCTTTACTTTTGGCTTTGACTCGTTATCTTTTCCCTAATGTCACTTTGTAATGTGCAGCACTTTTTTCATAATTATCTTAACCTAATTCTTGAGATCTTTTATAAGCAGCCGTTACTGCCGATATAATAGCACTACGAAAGCCATTTTTTTCTAATTGTGCAACTCCAGCGATGGTTGTACCACCCGGGCTTGTAACTTGATCTTTTAATAAGGCTGGATGTAAGTTCTTTTGTTTCACTAATTGTGCTGTACCTAAAACCGTTTGAGTTGCCAATTCTAAGGCAATAACACGGGGTAAACCTGAAGCGACTCCTCCATCAGCTAAAGCCTCAATCATCAATGCTACAAAAGCTGGTCCTGAGCCTGATAAACCCGTGACGGCATCCATTAAATATTCTGGTATTTCAATTACCGAACCAATAGCCTTAAAAAGAGACAGAGTAAGATTTAATTGATTTTCCGACACCAAATTATTTGGGGTAATAGCAGTCATGGCTTCTCCGACAATAGCGGGGGTATTAGGCATTACTCTAACTAAGGGAAATTGCGCAAATCCTTGGGCTAATTTATCTAAAGAAACTCCAGCTAAAATTGAGATAATTAAGGGTTTTTTTTCTTGAGAATTTAAGGTTAAATTAGAGATTACCGTTGACAAAATCTGGGGTTTAACCGCTAAGATGATAACGTCAGAATTATCTAAAATTTGTTGATTTTCTGCGGTAGTAATAACGCCGTATTTTTCTTGCCAAAACTGACGACGATTAACCGAAGGTTCACTAATAATAATATCTGAGGAAGAATAAATATTTTTTTCAATTAAGCAGGAAATAATCGCTTCTGCCATTACTCCACCGCCAATAACACCTAGTTTTAAAGACACTTTTTTTATTATAAATTATTACTTACGACTTTTCTATTATTACTTATTACCTATTACTTAATTTATTGTGCAATGGGATCAGAAAGAGGTGTGGAATCATTTTCCCACAAGGATTCAGAAAAAGAACTACCTAAAGTATTGTTGCTACTGACAATAGATTCTCTCACTTGATAAGAACTACCTGATATAGTACTCACTTTTACGCTTCTAGGAGTGAATAAAAAGATACTTTCTCCAATTCTTTCTTGATGGCCGTCAATGGCATAAGTACCACCAGCGACAAAATCCACAGCTCTTTGTGCCTCATCAGGTTCCATTACATTTAAGTTTAATACTACACATCTTTGTTCTCTCAAGGTTTGAATTACTTGGGGAATCTCATCAAAAGTGTGGGGTTCGATTACAACTACTTCATTCACGGCGGTACTAACTCCTGGCATTCCAATTACATTACTAGGTAAACTACTATCCATATCCAAATAAGATGGCGAAGGCAATTCCATTTGATTTTGAGATTTATCCCGTTGACGACGACGAGAAGGAGTAGAAGATTGTACTGGAGATTCGGGTTGTTTTTCCACGATGGGCTCGACAATTTTTTCTTCTTGGGGTAAATCTTGAGTTACTAAGTTCTCAATTTCGTCCTCGTAATATTGGTAATCTTGTTGACCTCCACCAATAATATCTTTTAATTTGCCTAAAAAATTACTCACTTGTTTAATTCCTCAATGACTCTAGTATAATAGTACAAACTTTGTGATTTCATCCAAAAATTTATGAAGATTTTTCTTTACTTTATAATTGCAATAATGATCACAAAAATAAATCTTATTTTACTCAGATTTTGGTTCAACTTTCAAATTCAGTGTTGAAACTAAAAATTAGTCTGGAATTAACCAAAACTTAAGGCTTTTCCTCTCACATTGGTATTAAGTTTTCCGTTTTCTAAGGCAATATCACCATTCACAATAGTATATATAGGCCAACCTGTTAAATTCCAACCTTCAAAAGGACTCCAACCGCATTTTGTGGCTAAATTTTCTTTTAACACTGGTTTATAGTTGTTTAAATCCACTAAAATCAAATCAGCGTCATAGCCTACTTTTATTTCTCCTTTATTCGGTATTTCATAGAGTTTTGCTGGATTTGTACACATCCATTGTACGACTTGAACTAGGGTACAACGTCCTTTTTTATATTCTGTTAACATCAGTGGTAATGAAGTCTCAACTCCCGGCATTCCTGAAGGGCTATGGGGATAGGGTTTCGCTTTTTCTTCTAAGGTGTGAGGGGCATGATCTGTTGCAATACAGTCGATTACTCCATCTAATAATGCGCTCCATAAAATTTCGTTATTTTCAGGCGATCGCAAAGGGGGGTTCATTTGTGCTAAAGTACCGATTCTTTCGTAATCATTGGTATTGAGTAGAAGATGTTGAGGGGTGACTTCCGTAGAAATCCAAGGAGTCTTGTTTTCTCGTAAATATTCAGCCTCGATACCAGTGCTAAGATGAAGAATGTGTAAACGCCGTTGATATTTATTAGCTAATTTTACCGCCAATTTAGTGGCATTAAGAGCGGCTTGTTCATCTTGAATGACAGAATGAATGGCTGGATCTGTGTTATCTTTAAACAGTTTTTTCCTTTCTATAATTCTAGCTTGATCTTCAGCATGAACAGCAATTAAACGAGTACCTTTAGCGAAAATAGGTTCAATTTCAGCCTCAGTACTGACTAATAATGCACCATGATTTGATCCCATAAAAATCTTTATACCACAAGCTGGATTAGCGTTGCGTAAATCGTCTAAATTTTCCGCCGTAGCCCCCATAAAGAAGCCGTAATTAACTAAACATTTTTGACTAGCGAGGTACAACTTATCGTCTAATATTGCCTGAGTGGTAGTTAAAGGGATGGTATTGGGCATTTCGAGGAAAGATGTGACGCCCCCCTTAGCACAGGCACAAGAAGCAGTAAAAAGGTCTTCTTTATGGGTTAATCCAGGGTCACGAAAATGCACTTGGGGATCGATGACACCGGGTAGTAAAGTTAAGCCAGTAGCATCGATAATTCGGGCAGAATCGGCAGTTAATTCTGTGCCAATTTCAGCAATTTTACCGTCTTTGATGAGCAAATCTCCTAAGAAAATACCGCCGTTGGGTAATAAAATTTCCCCATAATGAATTAATAAATTAGAAGTCATAGTTATAATTAATAATTGATAATGAATAATTATTTACACAATATTCCGATAATTTCACAAATATTTTTTTGAATGAATAAATTATTTATATTTATCTATTGCTATTATAGTTTAATATTTTAATCAATGAAAAATAATCAATCGACAAAATCTCAACAAAAATTATCTTTTTTTTTCAAACTTTTAAATTGGTATTCAGATCAATTATTTATTGCTAGAATCATGGCAATTATTTCTGTCTTAAATTTTGGAGTTGTCATTTTTGATTTAACTTATATTCCGTTAAGAGATATATGGTTAAACGGTAAAATAACAGTAGGGAAAATTAAAATTGCTTCCCAGGAATTTAACGGTATAACCTTTAAGATTTTACCTCAATCTTTGAGTGAGAAAATTATTAAATATGATGCTATTAAAGGAATCGAACCTTATCGAGATACTCAAGAATATTTAGAAGAAGTAACCAGATTAGAAAAAAGTATTAATCAGTCTGGATTAGACAGTGAAGAAACTGCAAAAATTTTATATAATTTAAGAGAAATGAGTGCAAATATGATCTCAGAAGATCCTTTTAGAATAGCTAATAAAAGTGGAACTTTAGAGATAATAAAAAATAGAATGCGAGAACATATGAGGATATATATAGATAATCCTAGAGATTCCTCTACCGTCGCTTTTACATCTTTTTGGACAAAAAATCATCTTAAAAATAATAATTTAGAAAGACAATTAACTTTTTTTAACCAACAAATAAAACCGTTAATTAGAACTAATTTTTTCCGTCCGATGGGAGAAAATGGACAATTTGTTGATTATTTTGGCTTGATAGATTTTCCTTTTATTGTCATTATTTTTTATGATTTTATTCTTCGTTGTCTATTTATTAGTATTCGCTATGAAGGAGTTAAAATTCAAGATGCTATTTTATGGCGTTGGTATGATTTAATTTTCTTTTTACCTACTTTTAGATGGTTAAGAATTATTCCGATAATTATTCGTTTAGATGAAGCTAAATTATTAGATTCTAAGAGAATTAAAAAACAACTAAGTAAAGGTTTTGTTGCACAAATTGCAGGAGATATAACCCAAGTTGTGATACTCAGAATTGTTAATCAAGTTCAAAAAACTATTGAAAAAGGAGAGATTGAAAAAATATTATTTAAAGAAGAAGATAGAAGGGAATATATTAACTTAAACAATATTAATGAAACAGCAGAAATTATTAAAATACTAATTAATTTAATTGCTTATGAAATGTTACCAGAAATTCGTCCAGAAGTTGAAATTTTACTTACTTATATTTTTGAAAAAACTATTACTGAATCACCTATTTATCAAAACATTAATTATTTACCTTTACTAAAAAATTTTCCTCAAGATATTAGTAATAAATTAGCAACTCAATCTTATCAAATCTTTTTAAATACTATTAATAATATGTTAAAAGAAGACCTTATTTTTGAACAATATTTAGAACAAATTATCAATAAATCTGTTAAGATTATGAGTTTACGTCCTAATGCTAAATATGATATTAATAAAATAGAAGAATTATTAGTTATTTTACTCGAAGAAGTTAAAGTCAATTATATTCAACAATTATCGGAAGAAGATATTGAAGCATTAATGAAAAATTAACCATTAATTATACTTAATATTCCTCAATAAATTTTGAGTTTTTCTAAGTTCTAATAAATTCTATTTTGTGATGACTATTTACTATAATAAAAAGCAATTTCTTTATCTTTTAAAGGAGCAAAATTAGCATCAATTAACTTCTGATTAAGTTCGTTTTGGGGTATATGTTTCGCTCCAATTCGCACAATTCTTGAACGCATAGTATTACTTACTCCACTACGTTGTCTTTGTCCTTCTAATCCCATGACTTGATTATATAAATCTATTTTTGCTGTAGGGATTTCACTGCCATCAAAATCAATTCCTTTTGCGATGGCCTCATCAACGGCATCAGCTCCAGTGGTTAAATTAGTCATAATAAATTCATAATAGCTTTTCAATTTTTTATATTATCACTAGAAGGAAAAATGTCAAGAAAATTAATTACATTAGATTTAATTCTTCCTAATTTTTTATTACTAGGAATTTGTGATAGTTAATTTTTAAAACTTCTGTATTTTCTATACTAATCTAAATTTAGAATCTCTTTTTTTATCTAGGTAAATTATGATATTTTTGTTATCGATAATAACATTTACTATTAAGCAATAAATTTTGAGTATTTTATAAGTGCAAATAGGTCTTATTTTTGCTGAGTTTTATTTATGATAAAAAGTAATTTTTTTGAGCTTTTAAAGTTAGTAAAAACATAAATTATTACGTCTATACGAACTATTAAAAACTCCCAGAAAATTAATTTAAAGCACGACGGGAAGAAGTTCCTTCCACCGCTTGACGGTAAGGCTCAACGGCATCAGTATAGTCAATAGGTAGTACAGCACAAACATTTTGATGAGGACGAGGAATGATAACCCATGATTCAACCGTAGCACCTTCGGCACGACTCACAGCTTCAATTCCTGCTGCCATAGCGGTTTTGACTTCAGAAACAGAGCCTCTGATATTGATATTAAAACGAGCGCTACCGACTCGAATATAACCCACAATAGTTACTCTACCAGCTTTTACCATAGCATCGGCGGCGGCTAAAACACCCGGAAATCCTTTAGTTTCGAGAGATCCAACGGCGGCTTGTGAAGGCATAAAAAATTCTCCTTTAATAATGAATCAAAATAAATTGGTTGGTTAAATTATTATCTAAATTTGCTCTATTTTCTGGCTCGAAATCAATGGATTAATTCGAGGTTGAAACATAAAATTAAGAGCGATAAGGTTGGGAAACCTCTGTATATTCGATAGGTAAAACATCTACGACATTAGGGGGAGGATTAGGGACAATGTAATGAGTTTGAACGACACCGCCAAAAACATTCCCAGCTTCTCTAATACCTTCAGTCATAGCTTTTTCAACTTCGGAAAAAGGCCCCCGAATAGCTACAATAAAGTCACCCTTTTCTGCTTTATCAAAATAAACCACCGTTACACGAGCGGCTTTTACCATAGTATCAGCGGCGGCTAAAATAGAGGGAAACCCTAGAGTTTGAATTACTCCTACTGCTTCAGGCATCGGTTGTTAAAAAAAATAACTAATCAACGGTAATATTATCACTTCTTGGTTACTATTGAGTGAATAAGTTTAATTAATCAATATCCCCCTGTTAAGCATTTACGTTGGTTTCAGGGGTTCTGTATAATTAGAAGAAATATTATCGCTATTGGTGGCAAAAATTTAATGGAAAAAATATCTACAGATTATCTCAAAATCTCCTTAAAGCCTTTACCTTTAAAACGTCCTTTACTAATGATCGGTCATGGTACAAGAGATGAGGATGGTCGTCAAGTGTTTATGAATTTTGTTCACGCCTATCAAGAATTGGATAAATCCCGCCCCGTAATTCCTTGTTTTTTAGAATTGACTACCCCAACCATCGCCGAAGGAGTTGAACATTGTATTGATTTAGGCTATACAGATATTTCTGCTCTGCCGATTCTTTTATTTGCTGCCCGTCATAATAAATTTGATGTTACCAATGAATTAGATCGTAGTAGGATAAAATATCCTCAATTACAATTTCATTATGGACGACATTTTGGCATCAATCCCAGTATTATCGAACTTTGGCAAAAACGCCTAGCACAATTAGATGAATTAGAATATAATCCCCATAACATTTCCCGTGAAGATACAGTGTTATTATTTGTGGGTAGAGGCTCAAGTGATCCTGATGCCAACGGTGATGTATATAAACTAGCCCGTATTTTGTGGGAAGGTAGTGGATATAATACCGTAGAAACCTGTTTTATAGGAATTTCTCATCCTCGCTTAGAAGAAGGATTCCGCCGCGCTTTGTTATATCAACCAAAAAGAATTATTGTCTTGCCCTATTTTCTGTTTATGGGTGCTTTAATGAAAAAAATAGAAACTATTTCGACAGAATATCAAAAATTATATCCTCAAATTGATATTACCTGTTTACCTGAAATGGGTATCCAACCTGAATTATTGCAGTTAATTAGGGAAAGGGAAATCGAAACTCAACTAGGAGAAGTAAAAATGAATTGTGAAATGTGTAAGTTTCGCCTAAATGCGTTACAAAATGAGGATAGTCACCATCACCATCATGATCATTCTCAGGATCACACTCACCATCATGATCATTCTCATCATCACCATGATAGCGATCCCTTGGTAGAACCAATAGCTTATCATGAACGTATTTGGCAAACTCCTTAATTGATTAGGAATTAGCAAGGAAACTGGGAATTAGGAATTAGAAAAGACACGGGAATAATAAAATTATGACATCAGTAAATATTAAATCAGGGGATCGGGTGAAAGTGATAAAAATACCACCATACATCAAGACGGCGGATTTCATGCCTATGTTAAGATCATCTAGCTTGATTAATTTAGGAGAAGAAGGAATTGTTTTAAATCCACGCCCTGCTGGTTATTGGGCTATTCGCTTTACTCAAGGTACTTTTTTATTAGAATCAAAATATTTTCAAGTATTATAAAATATTGATAGTTTTTTCTCTATTTTCCCACATTTGGGCTAAAGGGATTGTTTTACCCGATAACGCTTCCTCTATACCTTGATAAATACCTTCTTTAATAATCTCTGTGGGAGTTTCATAAAAATCTGATTCACCCTCATTAGATATTAAGACAATTACCCGCACCCGTTGAGGTTGGGTTACTTCTAAACACTCATCAAGGTTTAATTATCCTTTTTCATTAATAGTAGCATTAAGTTCGATCACTCTCATAAATTAATAATTCTCCTCAATTCAATGTCTATAAAATTAGTACTATTATAAAATATTGACAATTCATGATTATTGTTTTTTTTATTTATTCTTTATGACAAAAGTAACTCCTAAACAGATTTTTAAAAAAGGTTTTATTATTATTTCAGGCTTGGCTTTTTTCTGGTTTTCAGCTTCTAGTATGATTAAAATGGTTACAAAACCTGCTACACCTCCCGTCAATTCCAGTCAAGGAGAGAGTTTGTCCCCAGAGAGTGCATTGTTAAAAGAAGCGAAAGGTTATGAATTAGTCTTGGAAAAAGAGCCTAATAATCGTTTTGCTTTAGAAAAATTGGTGGAAATTCAACTACAGTTAAAAAATTTATCTGCTGCCTTACCACTAATGGAAAAATTAGTTAAGATTGAGCCTCAAAATACTAAGTATCAAGAAGTCTTAAATATTATTAAGCAAGGTTTAGCACAACAAAATTCTCCTACTCCCCCCGTTAATAATTCTCCTAATCCTCCCGTTAATAATTCTCCTAATCCTCCCGTTAATAATGAAGGAAAATAGTGTAAACTCTAAGGTTATCATCTGACTATAGCATTTACATGAAAATTCCTGTTCTTGATTTAAAACCTCAATATCAATTGCTTAAACCCGAAATTGATCAGGCGATCGCCAATGTATTAGAATCAACACAATTTGTATTAGGACCTGAAGTCAAACTATTAGAAACGGAAATTGCTGATTATTTAGGGGTGAAACACGCAATTGGGGTAAATTCAGGTACAGATGCGTTAATAATTGCCTTAAGGGCGTTAAACATCGGTATAGGGGATGAAGTTATTACCACGTCTTTTTCGTTTTATGCTACAGCAGAATCCATCAGTTTAGTAGGTGCAAAACCGATTTTTGTAGATATTGAAGAGGGCGACTTTAACATAAATAGCAGTCAAATTAAAGACAAAATTACCAGTAAAACGAAGGCTATCATGCCAGTGCATTTATATGGGCAACCAGCGGCGATGACGGAAATATTAACCATTGCGAAAGAATATGGTTTAAAAGTGATAGAAGATTGCGCCCAAGCCTTTGGAGCGGTTTATTATGGAGATTGTTTAGGATGTCATCAAAGTTGTGAGGATAGCCAACGACAGAATTTGACACAAAAATATGTTGGTGGTATTGGCGATGTTGGGGCGTATTCTTTTTATCCCACAAAAAATTTAGGTGCTTATGGTGATGGTGGTATGATTGTTACCAATAATGACGATATTGCTGAATTAGCTAAAATGTTACGAGTACATGGGGCAAAGAAAAACTATCATAATGAATTAGTGGGTTATAATTCTCGTCTTGACAGTTTACAAGCCTGTGTTTTAAGGGTGAAATTAAAATACATAAATCAATGGAATGAAGCAAGAAGAAATATTGCCAAAAATTATAATCATTTATTAGCAAATAATCAGAATATTATTACTCCAAATATTAGCAAAGGACACGTTTTTCATCAATATACTATCAGAGTTAAAAATGGTAAACGAGATGAATTAAAGGAATACTTAGCTAAAAATGACATTGGAAGCATGATTTATTATCCTATCCCTCAAGATCAATTACCAGTATATCAAGAAAAATATCAACCTAATCCTATAACTATGAAATTAGCTGGAGAAGTTTTAAGTTTACCGATTTTTCCTGAATTATCCTTAGAAAGAGTAACGGAAGTTGCCCAAATAATTAATAGTTTTAATACATAATAAAAATGAAAATAATTAATAATATTATTGCTATTTTACAAAAAGAATTACAAGGTTATTTTTCCTCTCCTTTAGCCTTTAGTATCGCTGGAATTTTTTGGTTAATTTCGGGTTTATTTTTTATCTTTATTCTGTTAAGTGATCAAGGAGTAATCCAAAATGTTGCAATTCAAGAACAAGGAGGTAATACTGTTAATATTGATGTAGTTTATGAATTTATGCAGATATTTTTTGGCGTAATAGGCTCGTTAAGTATGTTTATTTTACCAATTTTATCTATGGGTTTATATGCTGAAGAAAGAAAAAAAGGTACAATAGAATTATTAGCAACTTCTCCTGTTTTTAATTGGGTGGTAGCCATAGGTAAATTATTAGCAGTATTATTATTTTTTATTACCATGATTATGCCTATTTTATTGTATGAAGCCATTGCATTTAGTGGAGCGACACCTGCTGTAAATCCTCAAGTAGTAATCTTAGCTCATGTTGGCTTAATTTTAATGGCGGCTTCAATTTTATCTTTAGGGATGTTTATTTCTTCCCTTACAGACAGTACAATTTTCTCGGCAATTTTAACATTTATCTTAGTTATTTTTATCTCAATTTTGGATGCTATGGGGAATCTTTTTGGTGGGCAAATAGGCGAAATTATCGCTCATTTTTCTTTACTTAAAAACTATGAAAATTTTGTGAGAGGAATTTTTGAAAGTAGTAATTTACTTGTTTTTTGTACTTATATTATTTTAGGCTTATTTTTAACTTCTCAATCTATTGAAATTATAAGATTTACCAGAAAATAAATATTTATTAAACGATAAATTAGTAATAAAATACGGTTAAAGAATGAGAGATAATTTCAGACAAAATAAATATACTCATTTAACAGCGATAGAAAGAGATAAGTTATCTTTTCCTGCAAAGTATTTATTAACTAATCATCTTTTAAAAGGTGATATTCTCGACTTTGGTTGTGGTTATGGTAAAGATGTCGAAGTATTGCATTCTCAAGGTTTTTTAATAGAAGGATATGATAACTATTATTTTCCAAAATATCCACAGAAAAAATATGATACTATTTACTGTTTTTATGTTTTAAATGTACTTTTTAGTGAGTCACAAGAATCGGTAATAATGGCAATATCACAACTATTAAAGCCAAAAGGAAAGGCTTATTTTGCTGTCAGGAGAGATTTAAAAACGGAAGGATTTAGGAAACATTATATTCATAAAAAAATGACTTATCAGTGTTTAGTTAAATTACCTTTTAAATCTATTTATTTAGATGAGTTTTGCGAAATTTATGAATATCAACATTATAACCAACAAAAAAATAACGTCAATCGTTGTATATTTTGCAACCCTTACAGTAAATTAACTTTACTCACAGAATCTAGTTTAGCTTACTCTATTTTAGACGGTTATCCTCTTAGTAAAGGGCATAGTTTAATCATTCCGAAAACCCATGAAGAAAATTATTTTAATTTACCTTTTTTTCTTCAAAGTCACTGTTGGCAAATGGTAAATGAAGTGCAAAAAATTATCACAGAGAAATATCATCCTGATGGTTTTAATATAGGTTTCAATATACATCAAGCTGGAGGGCAAAAAGTCAAACATACTCACATTCATTTAATTCCTCGTTATCAAGGAGATAATCAAGGAAAAAAACATGGTATTAGGTGCGTTATTCCCTATTCTACTTCTAATTATTAATTATTAATTATTCATTATTCATTATTAATTATTCATTATTCATTATTCATCGAGACGTAAAAGTTTACGATAAAACTGTTGAGAAAAATCTGTTTGTCGAAACTTTTTAAAATTTTTAATGACTAAAATGAGATATTCTATAAATTTTGAGTTAGATAAATTAATTTCATAACTTAAATCAGCGTTACCGTCAAATTGAATACGACAACGAGTCATTTCCGCAGGTAAACGAGATACATACCAAATAGCCACAAAAGGAATATTCGTTTTTCCTTCGATGATTCTTTCTCCTTCAAGGTATCCCTGTTGATATAAACTTAAAGCATAGGGTAATATTTCATGTTGTTCTTTTCCGTAGTAAGGTTGATACATAAGGGTATCCGCTTTACTTGCTGCTTGTAATTTCTCAATACTAGACATCTTTTTTCCCTGATTTTGCCACAATTTAAGTCTTACGATTGTTTATTTTAACTCTTAATTTGTCCTAAATTCAATCAACTTCTAACAGTAACAATTTACCATCTTTCTTTTTAATCTCTCTTTAATTATCTATGTCTCAAGTTATTAGTATCGCGCCAATGATGGATTATACCGACAGACATTTTCGTTATGTGATGCGTAAAATGACTAAAAAAACTCTACTTTACACAGAAATGATCACTACTCAAGCCATTATACACGGCGATCGCCATAAGTTATTAGACTTTAGTGAAGAAGAAAAACCAGTAAGTTTACAATTAGGGGGGGATAATGAAGAAGAGTTAGGAGAATGTGCCAAAATAGGACAAGAATGGGGGTATGATGAAATTAATCTTAACGTAGGTTGTCCTAGCTCAAGAGTACAAAATGGAAACTTTGGCGCTTGTTTAATGGCAAAACCAGAAATTGTAGCTAAATGCGTGGAAAAAATGCAAAAAGCTGTGAATATTCCCGTGACAGTAAAACATCGTATCGGTATTGATAATCAAGACAGCTATGAAGATATGGTTAACTTCGTCAAAATCGTGGCTAATAGTGGTTGTCAAAAATTTATTGTACACGCAAGGAAGGCATGGTTACAAGGATTAAGCCCAAAAGAAAATCGAGATATTCCCCCTTTACGTTATCAAGATGTTTATCAACTTAAACAAGAATTTCCTCACCTTACCATCGAAATTAACGGCGGAATTACCACGATGGAAGAAACAAAACATCATCTCAAGTTTGTCGATGGAGTGATGATAGGAAGGGCGGCTTATGATAACCCTTATCTTTTGGCTTCCATAGATCAAGAAATTTATGGAGAAACCACTCCTATCCTGACTCGTCAAGAAATTATCGAATCTCTTTATCCTTATATTGACTTTTGGACAGCAAAGAAACTAAAATTAAACACTATCATGCGCCATTTATTGCAAATTTTTGCTAAACAATCTGGCACAAAGCAATGGAAACGTTATCTTTCTGAAAATGGTAATACTTTTAATGGTGGTAGTGATATTGTTCGTCAAGCATTAAAAGAATTAGTAATTAGTAATTAGTGAATTATTACGGGGTATGTCAATTCAAGATCAAAGAAGAAAACGAGAACTGTTAAAATTATTAGAAAAACTAGGAGTTAAGAATGTATCGGCGGTGAATTTTTCTCTGTTGGACTTAGCACTAACTCACAAAAGTATTTCTTTAACTCGTAACTACGAACATTTAGAATTTGTGGGAGATGCAGTTATTCGTCTGGTGTCAGCAGAAGTATTATTAGAAACCTATCCTCATTTACCCGTAGGAGAATTTGCCGCTATAAGATCTATTATAGTCAGCGATCGCTTTTTAGCAGAAATTGCCGAAGAATATAGTTTTAATTTATACCTTTTAAGTAGTCCTTCCGTGAGAAATGATAGATTAGGAAAAATGTCTCGTTTAGCAGATGCTTTTGAGGCGGTTTTAGGAGCATTATATGAAAGTACAAAAAACATGATCTTAATTAGATCGTGGCTCGATCCTATCTTACAACAAAAAGCGGCAGAAGTTCATGCAGATCCAGCCAGAGAAAATTATAAAGATGCTTTACAAGAATGGAGTCAAGGAAAATATAAACTTTTACCCACATATAAAGTAAAACAAAACGAAACTTTTAATGATGAAAATGGACGTTTTACGGCGGAAGTATGGTTAAAAGAAGAATTACTAGGAGTAGGTAAAGGAGATACAAAAAAAGCGTCTCAACAAGCAGCCGCTCAACAGGCTTATAATTCAATTATCTTGAAATATGAGCGTAAGACTCCCGTTTAATTTCTCCCGAAAAATACCCATAGAAATAAACGGGAGATGTAAGCAAACCAACAAAAAAAACATTGTCCTTACCATTCCTAATAGTATATTCTAAGATAAGAATGCAAGGTTAAAAAGTTAGTTAAAATGTTGAAAGCATATCGCTATAGAATCTATCCTACTGATGAGCAAAAGGTCTTACTAGCTAAGACTTTCGGTTGCTGTCGTTGGTTCTATAACTTTGCTCTTAATTTAACTAATGAAACTTACAAGGCAACGGGTAAAGGTTTAAGTCGCAATGAAATAATCAATAAGCTACCTGAATTAAAAAAAGAGAAAGAGTGGTTAGCAGAAGTTCCATCTCAGGCTTTACAACAAGTGGCTTTAGATTTGAGTAGTGCTTTTCTTAATTTCTTTGAAAAAAGGGCTAAATTCCCTAAATTTAAGAAGAAAGGAAATAAGCAATCTGTTAGGTTTCCTCAAGGTATTAAACTTGACGATGATTACTTAACCTTACCTAAGTTGAAAAAGGTTTACTGTAAAGTGTCTCGTTTACCACTTGGTAAATTGAAATCCGTAACAGTATCCATGACATCATCAGGGAAATATTTTGCTTCTTGTCTCTATGATGACGGTGTTGATTTACCTAAACAAAACTCCGAAGGTAAAGCAGTAGGCATTGATTTAGGAATCAAGGATTTTGCGATTACCAGTGATGGTAGCAAATATGGCAATCCTAAGCATTACCGTATATACGAGCTGAAATTAGCTAGAAAACAAAAACGATTAGCTAGAAAACAAAAAGGTTCTAATAATCGTCATAAAGCAAGAAAAGCTGTTGCTAAAATACATGAAAAAATAACGAGATGTAGGGAAGATTTTTTACACAAACTAAGTCGTAAATTAGTGGACGAAAACCAAGTCATAGTGGTAGAAAATCTGGCAGTAAAAAACATGGTAAAAAACCATAAGTTAGCTAAGTCTATTAGCGATTGTGGTTGGGGACAATTCTGCACAATGCTCAAATATAAAGCAGAATGGGAAGGAAAATATTACATAGAAGTGGACAGATTCTTTCCTAGTTCCAAAACTTGTAATCACTGTTTAAATCAGTTAGATAGTTTAAGTTTAGATATGAGGCTGTGGCAATGTCGTAATTGTGGGACGATACATGACAGGGATATAAATGCGGCGAAAAATATCAGAGATGAAGGTTTACGAATCTTGGCGGTAGGGCATATCGCTACAGCTTCTGGAGAAAGAGTAAGACCAAGCAAAGGCACTGCTTTTGTAAGGCATCCTTCAGTGAAGGAAGAATCCCCCACTATAGCTCGTAGGGTTTAGTGATGGGAGTTGTCAAGAATAATTATTAGAAGGGAAAAATTTAACAAATTCCTTCAATGTCTTTTGCTTAAATATTAGATTGCTAATACGCAAGTTACTATTATAAGATGAAATAATTAAATTGTAATAGTTAGTTTATGAAAGAAAATTTCTTAATGTGGTTAGATCGTTTTCTTGTAGTTGATGTATTTGTAGTAATTATTGGTTTTATTTGGTTTGCCATGGCGTTGGTAGGAAAATCTATAGGTATTCCTTTAGGATGGGATATTTGGTATCAACTATGGCAACCTGTATTTAATCCAGCTATTGGAATTTTATTTACAGGTGCATTATTAAGTGGAATAATCAAAAAAGTTCAGGAAAAATTGAGTAAAAGTTAATTATCTAAAATACTAGATTCAAGATTTTTTTCGATTTCCCAATCTTCATTTTCACCGCCGATAATTAATTGATTAATACCAACATATTCTTTAGCTAATTCTCTCAGGGAGTTAATTAATATATCAAGGGCAATTAAATCGCTAGTGCCTAAATCAAACCAACATCTACCCCAATTACTTAAAAACTCAAATTCTCCCATATTGTGCATCGGTGACATAAGAGCATTATCGGCTAAATCTTCGTCATATTGCATATAATTAAGATCGATACCCACTTCTTGTATTTGTAAATTTTCGGCATTAAATCCTCCTAATTTGCCCAAATAAAACCATGAGTTAAAAACTTCTTCTACATATTGTTTTTCCATTTGTGAAGGGATATTTTCAAATTCTAACCAAATCCATAAATCAAAAGGATTAAATTCTCTAAATCTTATTTCCATTTTTTTTTGTTATTAAAACAGTAAAATAATTAAGCAGTTTTAGTATATGTTAAACAATATTTTATCATTATTTGTTAAACCTAATTGCCCTCTTTGTCAACGAACTGCTAAACAAATTATTTGTCAATATTGTGAGCAAAAATTACGCAGTTGTCAACTTATTGATTATAAACAATTTAGTGATCCAAATTTTCTTTTATTTCCTTGGGGTAAATATGACAGTTATTTAAAACAAGCCATCGCCTCTTTTAAATTTGATAGAAAAAAAGACATGGGGGAATTACTGGGAATGTGGTTAGGGGAAGCATGGCTAGAATGTGGATGGGGAAAAATCTATAAAAAGATGACGGTAATACCCATACCTTTGCATCCAGAAAAATTAAAAACCAGAGGTTTTAACCAAGCGGAGTTAATTGCAAGTAGTTTTTGTGACGTAACGGGGTATCAACTCAAAACTAATTTACTGATAAGGGTTAAAAATACAGAAGCAATGTTTGGATTAAACCCTCAACAAAGGAAAACAAATATTAATGAAGCCTTTGGTTTAGGGAAAGACTACCATAAAATCAATAAATCTCAACCCATTCTTATGATAGACGACATTTACACCACAGGTGCAACGGTAAATGAAGGGAAAAAAGTATTAACACAGAAAAATTTAAAAATCATTGGGGTTGCAACGGTATCCGTAACGAAGTTTTAAACAAATATTGACGTTGCTTAGAAGGAAAAATTATCTAAAAAGGTTAAGAGTGACTTACATTGCCGAAAAACAATGATCATCTATTCTAAAGCAACGCCTTTCAAATTAAGCATTTTTAAGTAATTGTTTCATGAGATTATCTTTCACCATCATCTGACGAAATACCTCCATTAAATACTCTTGAGCTTGTTCTTGACTTAGCCTTTTCACTTGATCTTTTAAGACTTCTAACTTAAATTGTTGTTCAAGACTTAATTTAGCTGGTGTTTCCATAATATTCACTCCTCGATTTAGCTGTTAGATAATAAACTAACATATGGATATTAAAACCGCAACTTTGTCAAGAGATCTGTTTTTATTGTTACAATTTTTAACAAAATATCTAAAAACTTGAAAATTTGGATAATTAAAATACAATTATTAGATAATTATAAATATAAAATTATGATAGTTAATCAATAAAGCATTTCTTAAACTGCTTTTTTTGACTAACTTTTTGTCGTTTAATCTTAAGGAGAAAAAATCAATTATGTCTTATTCCTTCGACATTGTTGGAGTCACTCCAATCTTAGATTTTTTTTATTATCAACAGCAAGTAGAAAAAAACCCAAACCGTAGTAAAGCCTATTTAGGTAGTTATCAGTGTAGCTTAGATGGGTTTATCAAATCTATTCAAGTGATTCCTGAAAAGCCTCAATGGAATTGGGATGAAGTTATAGAAAGTATTATTGACTTTTGGTTACATCAAGAAGAAACTATTGAAACATGGAAACAAACTCTGGAAAATTCTCACCCACAAAATTTGATTATTGCCAGAGTTGCCAATGTTAAGTGGTTAAGACAAGAGTTTCAATCATTACTTTAAGGTAATTATGAGTTACCAATTAGTAAGTCAGTCATTAAAAATTCTCCTAACTCCTAACTCCTAACTCCTAACTCCTAACTCCTAACTCCTAACTCCTAACTCCTAACTTCTAACTTCTAACTCCTAACTTCTAACTTCTAACTTCTAACTTCTAACTCCTAACTTCTAACTTCTAACTCCTAACTCCTAACTTCTAACTTCTAACTTCTAACTTCTAACTTCTAACTTCTAACTCCTAACTCCCGTAATTAGGGTACAATCATTGAACCAATACCGTCATCGGTAAAAATTTCTAGTAATAAAGCATGGGGTAATCTTCCATCAATAATATGAGCGGCTTTTACCCCTTGAGCTAGGGATCGCACACAACAGTTTACTTTAGGAATCATACCACCTCCTACGACTCCATCGTCAATTAAATCTCTAGCATCTTGAATGGACAGTTTATAAATTAAAGTAGAAGGATCTTGATAATCTTGTAAAATACCGGGAGTATCGGTTAATAAAATTAATTTTTCAGCGCCTAAAGCTGCCGCAATTTCTCCTGCAAAGGTATCAGCGTTAATATTATGAGCTTGACCTGTAGAGTCAGCAGCTACACTAGAAATAATTGGTACATAACCACTTTTAACTAATGAGTGAACAAGAGTACTATCAACACTGACCACTTCTCCCACAAAACCAACTTTTTCTTTATTGATAGATCTAGCTTTAACTAAATTACCATCTTTACCGCAAATGCCCACAGCCTTCCCACCAGCATTATTTACCATGGCGACTAATTCTTTATTAACTCTACCCACTAACACCATTTCTACCACGTCCATTGTATCGGCATCTGTAACTCTTAAGCCATCTTTAAATTGAGGTTCAATACCTAGTTTTGTCAACCAGATATTAATTTCAGGGCCTCCTCCATGTACTACGACTGGATTGACACCAACGGAAGTTAAAAAGACAATGTCTCGGATAACATATTCTTTAAGACTACCATCTTTCATAGCCGCACCACCATATTTAATAACGATAGTACGACCTGCAAACTTTTGTATATAAGGTAAGGCTTCACTTAAAACTCTCACTCTTGTGGCTTCTTTTTCTAGGATATATTCGCTTTCTTTTCTATCTTGTGTCATATTTTTTTATTAATTAGATTTCTCAGACAATCACGTTACTAAATAGAGTGCCATAAAAATTGTTCATAGATAGCTTTTTTGACAATTAGCTATGGTTTATTTACCATTTCCTAAGAATTTGATTAAGATGGAAAAATAGTTAATCTTGTTTAACCATTATGCCGTACGAACAATTAAACCTTTCTACTCCTAAACCTGTGTTATCTTGGGCAAATCATGACTTAGGTTTTGAAGAAACTGCCATGGCAAAAAATGTCGCTTCCTTACCTTTTGTTTATAAACACGTTGCCTTGATGCCAGATGTACATTTAGGAAAAGGGGCATTAGTAGGCTCGGTTATCGCCACCAAAGATGCTATCATCCCTGCGGCTGTCGGGGTTGACGTGGGGTGTGGTATGTGTTCACTACGGACAAGTTTTAACGCTTCTCAATTAGAAGGAAAGTTGAAAAAAATTCGCCTCGAAATTGAAGCAAATATCCCCGTTGGTTTTAACGAAAATAAAGACGTAGAGACAAAAGTAACTAACTGGCAAGGTTGGCAAGGTTTCAAAGATTTACATTCAGGTGTGCAAAGGCTAGAGGGTAAAGCTATTAAGCAATTAGGCTCGTTAGGTGGTGGTAATCACTTCATTGAATTGTGCTTAGATACCGAAGATCAAGTCTGGTTAATGTTACATTCAGGCTCTCGTCATATCGGTAATCAATTAGCAGATTGTCACATCAAAACAGGGAAACAATTAGCGAAATTAGCCAATTTAAGACTTCCAGATCCTGATTTAGCCTATTTTATCGCTGGTACGCCCGAATTTGACGCTTATTGGCGAGATTTACAATGGGCGCAAGGTTATGCCCGTTTTAATCGTGATGTGATGATGAGTCGTTTTAAAGCCATCGTGGAGAAACACTTAAACGGAGGAAAAGCCACAAAACCTTTATTAACCGTCAATTGTCATCATAATTACGCTGAAAAAGAAACTCATTTTGGAGAAGATGTTTATGTAACCCGTAAAGGTGCAGTAAGGGCTACTGAAAATGATTATGGTATTATACCCGGTTCAATGGGGGCAAAATCCTTTATCGTTAAAGGTAAAGGTAATCATGACAGTTTTTGCAGTTGTTTTGCAGGAAATACCCAGATTTTAACTGAATATGGCTTGATGTTGATCGAAGATGTTTATAATTCCGACTCACCGATTAAATTAGTCAGTTATAACGAAAAATTACAAAAGTTTGAATTAACAGAAATTTTAGAGCAAAGTTGTCGCTCTGAGAAGGTTAATCAATATTCTTTTTCACAAACAAGAAGACGACTAAACAATAATCTTATTTGTACAGCAAATCATCCTTTTGCTACCTATGAAAAAGGAGAAATTACCTATCAACCCATAGAAGAAATTTTCGACAATAAAGGAGGAGTAATAATTCCTTCTCAAATTAGTTTACCTTCGGATTTAAGTATAGAAGATTATGACCCTAATTTTTATTATTTATTAGGGGTTATTTTATCAGATGGTAGTATTTATTCACAGGAAAGAAAAAATGCTCCAGACTTAAATAATCGTCCTCGCAATGGACAATATACTTTAAACTATATAAGAATTTATCAATCTTCTGATAGTAAAAAAGAAAAATTTTTGAGTCATGTTAAAAAATTATTTGATTCCTATGATATTAACGTTTCAGTAAGAACTCAAGAGCCAAGAATTTCTAAAATAAAAGGGAGAGAAATACAAGGAAAACCTTTAATGGAGTTAACTATTTCTGATTCAAAATTTATCGAAAAAGTAATTAATATTAAAGACAATTTACCGCAAATATTACTAACAAATCCTTACTTATCTTTATATTTTTTAGCAGGATATTTAGATGGTGATGGTAGTATTAATCGAGATACTATTTCCATTAGTGTTGGTAAAATTCCGATGTTTAATCCTCTTATTTGTGCTTTATTATCTCTGGGAATTGCCTATAAAGTTTATAATAATCGCAATAATTATCTGATAGAATTTCGAGACAATTTAGTGATAACAAAACTAGCTAATATTTGTCAAAGATTAGTCATTAATGAGCCTCCAAAAAGACTTTATGGAGATAAATTACTCTTAGCAAAATCTTTAACTGGAGGCAAATTATCTCACCCTGACTTAAATCGTTATGGCAAAGATGACAAAATGATCAATATTGAGAAATTGTGCGATGAATCCCTCGATTTCACCTTATCCATGAATCGAGTTGTTAAGAGTGACTCTTTATCAGAAATTCCTGTTTATAACTTTACTGTTGCTGACAATCATAACTATATTGTGTTTACTGATTATTATACTCCTATCTTAGTACATAATTGTAGTCATGGTGCAGGGCGTAAAATGTCCCGAAGTCAGGCTAAAAAGCGTTTTGATGTCCATGATTTAGTTATGCAAACCGAAGGTATCGAGTGTCGGAAAGATTCAGGAATTATTGATGAAATCCCCAGCGCTTATAAATCCATTGAAGAAGTCATGAATCAACAAACAGATTTAGTGGAAATTGTGGCAACTCTTAAACAAGTTATTTGTGTTAAAGGTTAACTGTGGGTTATCACCTTCCTCCATCAAAACCGATATTGATTAAGCCCTCCAGCTCCCAAACTTGAGGATTTTGCCCGTGGGGGCTTTTAACAGTTAACAAAAAGTTACTTAAATCTTCTTAAACTTACTCATTTTTTGAGCTAGACTAGAACAATGAGTAAATTATCTATTTCTGAAGCCGCAAAACTAAAAGGTGTTAGTACCTCAACACTGAGAAGGTGGGAAACTGAAGGGATTTTAATTCCTGAACGTACCGCTAATGGTCATCGACGATATGACTTAAATCAATTATTAGGTATTAAAAAAGAGCTATCTTTTACCATCGGTTATGCTCGTGTTTCTAGTCATGACCAAAAAGAAGATTTAGCTAGACAAGTTCAAGTTTTAGAGTTATTTTCTGCTCAAAATGGTTGGCAAATTGAAATTATTTCTGACTTAGGTAGTGGATTAAATTACTCCAAAAAAGGACTCAAGAGATTAATCAGTTTAATTACTAATAATCAAGTCGAAAGATTAGTATTGACTCATAAAGATAGATTACTAAGATTTGGCAGTGAATTAATTTTTAGTTTGTGTGAAATTTTTGGCACGGAAGTTGTTATAATTAATCGAACAGAGGATGCTAGTTTTGAAGAAGATTTGGCTAATG